>JAEEGJ010004713.1_pt1 | contig 45145 bp, 43 predicted proteins | sample 8958761 | NCBI WGS metagenome assembly JAEEGJ01 (sample SAMN16246546, study PRJNA631951) | gut metagenome | biome: gut microbiome; feature: rumen; material: RS-attached | host: Bos | place: Iran: Karaj | collected 2018-10
CAGGGGAATGACATTAAAGGAATTATCTGCGAGGCTGGATCAGAAGAGTTCAAATCTTTCAAATAAATTATCAAGAAACAATTTTCCGGAGAAAGAAATAAAAGAAATAGCCGATGCCCTTGGCTGTGAATATGAAGCCTATTTTGTTATGCGGGATACAGGTGAAAAGCTGTAAATAATCCAGAACCGGGGCTGCAATCAGTCCCGGTTCTTCTGCATTTCTGCCTGCATCCCATCACACCACAAATCCCATTTTTCATGGTATTCCTCTTCCGTCAGAATCCTGATCACCAGGTCCTGTGGCTTGGTAATATTCTTTTCTCTGCATGCCTTCACACATTCCCTGTATAAATCCCATCCCAGGTCATCCCGGTCCCAGGTGAGCGGGACGGTGCTTTTGCCTGCCAGCAGCGCTGCCACTGCCCGGGTATGCCCGTCCGTCATGACGGGGACTCCGTCCAGCACCTTGACCGGGATCGGCGGGAAGGCGGAAAGATCCCTCGGATCGAACCAGCCCTCCACGTCCCGGAGCTTTTTCTCAGAAATATAAAACTGCGACGGCTGCAGCTCCCGCAGCTTCCAATTCGGTATCATAGGCATTCTCCTGTCGGTTGGAATTCGTCAGCCGTCATGACAGCATTTTGACCATCAGATAATCATTGTCATAACTGCCGTCGGGATACTTCACCCCATGCGGACGGGTTCCGTAAACGGTAAAGCCATATTTCATATATAAGTTCAGGGCTCTGCGGTTCTTTTGCATAACTGTCAGCTCGATCTGCTCATAGCCGCATTCTGCGGCAAATGCGATCAGCCGTTCCATCAAGGCAGAGCCGATTCCCTGACGCCAGAAGTCTTTCCGCACAGAGATACCCAGCTCCGCGCGATGCCAAACGCGGCTTTTTCTGCCGTGAGACTGTATATCGGCGCTGGCAATGATCTGTCCATCCCTCTCTGCCAGCAGCATAAGGCTGCGCGGGTCGTTTTTCCGGCCCTCCAGAATTCGGGCTTCCTCCTCGACAGAATAATCAAATTCCTCAGGGGTACGCAGAAGAAACGGCGTTTCACCCAGCATGATTTTCATGTACTGCAGCATTCGCTGCGCGTCCTCCGGTTCCACAGAACGGATCACGCAGCATCCGCCATCCCGGAGAATTAAGGTTTCAACGCTGTGAAGCATGTCGTCATCCTCCTTTCATCGGCTGTGGGATCGGCAAATCCCTTTTCCCCTTATTGTTTTAATGCAGTAGGCGTTTCTCCATCGTCTACATAACAAATCCCGATTTGTTTCTCAAGTGGTATCTGTTCAGTAGCCCCCTTCGTCGTAGGGGCGGATGCCCACATCCGCCCTCGCTTGCAGACAAAAATCGGTAGGTAGGGCCGATGTAGGCATCGGCCCCTACGGGCGGCTGAACAATTACCTCAAGTGTATGAATTTGTGCTTGCCGTGCCGCTGATTTCCCCGCTCTCCGAGTGGACGATATTGGAAACTTCTTCCCGCTCGAAACCCCAGCGGGCAAGCAGTTCGGCCAGATCCTGATTGGAGAGATCGATTGCTCCGGTGTGCGCCATAGGCCGATCACCCTCCATGAATTCTTCTTTTTATTTCTTCTTTTTGCTGGTAAACCGATCACTGGATTTGAAGTTGTAAATCGGGCGGATCTGCTTCTCGATGCGGACCGTGTCGCCGATAGCGACGATGATGGTCTGGGGGTCCTTGTAGGCCATGGGGCATTCGTCCAGGGTATCCTGGCTGACGGTGGAGGTATAGATGCCCTCCATGCTCTTCTTGAAGGCCGAGAGGGTGAAGCTGCTCTCCGCCTGGCTGCGGCTGAACAGACGTCCGGCGCCGTGGGGCGCGCTCTGGTTCCAGTCGTCGTTGCCAAGACCGACACAGATCAAGGCCCCGTCCCGCATATTCAGCGGGATCAGCAGCCGCTCCCCCGCCCGGGCGGAGACCGAGCCCTTCCGCAGGATGCCGTGCTCCAGGTCGATGTAGTTGTGCACGGTGGTGAAGAACTCCGCCTCGTGGAGCTTCAGCCCGTCCAGGATGCAGTCCCGGATCGTCTGCCGGTTGAGGGCCGCGTATCGCTGCATGAGTGCCATATCATGCAGATAGCGGTCCCGGTCCTCGCCGGTCAGATAGGCCAGCTCAAAGGGGATCTCGGCCTGAGACCTGCCGCCGACGCTTTCATAGGCCAGCTTCTGATAGTATTCCGCCACCTGCAGGCCCAGGTTCCGGCTGCCGGTGTGGATCACCAGATAGAGGTTGTCCTCCTCGTCCCGGTCCACCTCGATGAAGTGGTTGCCGCCGCCCAGGGTGCCGATGCTCTCCGCGGCCCGCCGGGTATCGATCTCGGCAAAGCATTCCAGCTCGGAAACGTCGATCCGCTCGCTGTTGCGCTGGGCTTTCTCTCGCACGTCTCTGCCGTGGGGGATGTTCTTGCTGATGAAGGCGTCCAGGGCAGGCAGATTGATCCGCTTTTCCTTCAGCCGGACCACGTCCATGCCGCAGCCGATGTCCACGCCCACCAGGTTCGGGACCACATATTCCCCGACGGTCATGGTGGTGCCGATGGTGCAGCCCTTCCCGGTGTGAACGTCCGGCATAATGCGGATCTTGCTGCCCGCCGCAAGGGGCTGATCGCAGAGCGCCTTGATCTGCCCCGCCGCAGAGTCCTCGATTTCATCCGTATAAACGATTGCGTTGGCGTAAGCGCCTATTATTTCAATCATCTTAACACCTTTTCAATGCCTTTTCACTACTGCAATGAGATTTAATATATGCTAATCATACTGCAAAACACTTTTTGTTTCAACTATGAATAATTCAACTATCAATACAATCGCACTCTCAAAAGAAGAAAAAGCCGAAGAAAACCTATCTTGTCCGTCAATTGGGAGCTTTTCACTTTAAGCCTGGTTCTCAAAGGCTTATTCAGACGCAAACTTGCTTGTTATGCGTACCGATCGTACATTCATCAATTGATTCTGACGGCTTTCGGCTCAGAATGCTTGATAGACCTTTAGAAACTGCTTGCATTTTTTCGATGGATACAGTGGGTAAAGGTCAAACTTTTCCGGTGTCATCTTTCGAAGCTTCCAGCAGCACATAAATCCATCAAAAAACGGCTTGAAAAAAGAAAAGAGCCAAAATCCGAAGATTTCAGCTCTTTATCTTGGCAGCGGGTGAAGGATTCGAACCCTCACAAACGGAGTCAGAGTCCGGTGTGCTACCATTACACAAACCCGCTATCGTGCGCTCTCCTCTGACGATTTCGCAAGCGCATTATTATTATATGCAGATTTCAGAAAAAGTCAAGAAATATTTTTGATTTTTCAAAGTTTTTTCCGGGTCCGTGTCGACGGGCGGCCCGGGGCCCGCTGTCTTGTCCGCCACAGGGTTTCGGCAAACGAAAAGCAGGGGGCTTGCAGCCTCCTGCTTTTCAAAATGATTTCCCAGTGGAAATCTTATCTCTTCATCTTCTCCAGCAGCAGCATGATGGAGCTGCCCGCCAGACCGATCTGGAAAATAAAGAAGAACCAGCCAAAAACAGACAGCTTCACTTCCGAGTCAATCCAAAGGATGATGAACAGGAGCAGAATCAAAACCATGGCGGCGGCAATCATTATCCACAGCCACTTGAAGCTGAATTTGTCAAAGTAATCCTGCACAAAGAAGGTAAGACACAGCGTGAGCAGAATCGTAATCAGCGCACTCCAGAAAGGATAACCCCGGGACATGGCAATGGTCGTGCCGTAGTAATAAGACGGCAGCAGGAAAAGCAGGAAGTTCAGCACCAGCAGGCCGCCGAAGATGGGGAAGAAGATCTTTTCCAGGCCCTGCATGGCATTGAACTTGCCCAGCAGGCCGCCGGAATTGGACATGGGTCTGACGGGACGGGACGAAGCGGGAGCGCCGTAGCCGGAATTGGCCGGGGCAGCGTTCGAAGCGGGTGCGCCCATACGCTTGCCGCAGTTGGGGCAGAAGGGCTGGCCGTCTTCTACGCGGGTTCCGCAATTTTCACAGAACATATCATTTCCTCCGATCTGAATCAATCTAACAGCACAATTCGCTGTTAAGGTTATCATACTCCAATTTCATAAAAATGTCAACAAAATGTGTGTTTCGTGCAGAAATCTTTTTTTGATTTCGGCCTCTTCGTGGGATTTTTGCGCCGCGGGGCATTAGAATGGAGGTTGAAATGCATAATTCTGAACTCCCATAGAAACCTCCAGCCTGTTCCGGCAGGATTTGCGCCAGACTTCGTTGTCGTCCTTGCCGGGCATCAAGCCCGCCTGCGTCCTCCGTCTCGTCTGGCGGGATTCCTGCTCGGAACAATATTCAATCTTTTTATGGGAGTTCAGTATAAGAAAAGCGGAGGATGAATATGCAAAAGTCAAAACTCAAATCCGACAACGGGGCCGGAAAGCTCCTGTTCCTGCCCCCGGAGCAGATCCGCCCCAATCCGGGGCAGCCCAGGCGGAATTTTGACCGGCAGGGCATGGAGGAGCTGGCAGCCTCCATCGCCCGGCACGGGATGCTCCAGCCCCTGACCGTCCGCAGACAGGGCGGGAGCTATGAGCTGATCGCCGGAGAGCGGCGTCTCCGGGCCGCCCGAATGGCGGGACTGACCGAGGTGCCCTGTCTGCTGCTCTCCCTCACGGAGGAGCAGAGCGGGCTGGCCGCCCTGGTGGAAAACCTGCAAAGGCGGGATCTGGACTGCTGGGAGCAGGCGGAGGGGATCGCCCGGCTCATGCGGCTCTACACCCTGAGCCAGGAGCAGGCGGCCGCCCGGCTGGGCATCAGCCCCTCTGCCGTGGCCAACAAACTGCGACTGCTCCGGCACTCCCCTGCCGTCCGGGCCGCCCTGCGGGATCACGGCCTCTCCGAACGCCATGCCCGGGCCCTGCTCCGCCTGCCGGACGAGGATCGGCAGCTGGAGGCCATCGGCTTGATCGTCCGGGGGGATCTGAACGTGGCGAAAACGGAGGCCCTGGTGGAGGCCATGCTGACCAGACAGCCAAAGCCGAAGCCAAAGCGGAAGCTGCTGGTTCGGGATCTGCGGCTGTTCCTGAACTCCGTGGACCGGCATCTGGAGACCTTGAAGCTGGCAGGCTTCCCCGCCGGGGCCACCCGGGAGGAGACCGAGGCGGAGATCATTCTGACAATCCGACTGCCCAAGCAGCAAAAAGCGGTATCTGACACTTGCGAAACGGCGGTCGGTGTGGTATAATGCTGAAATCAGGAGCGTGTTAGTTGCGATTTAAAACTCTGGTTGAGACGGCTGTTCGTGCCGGCAATGGGCATTCGGCAATCGGCATCAGGCAATCGGAGACGGGGGACACGGATTCTTCGCGCTGCTCAGAATGACACTCTGAACTCTGAACCACAGCGGGCAGATTGCCCGCGCTGCAGGCTCTGTAGTTCGGACCCGGTGCGCTGGGCGGGCGGATGTGGGCATCCGCCCCTACGGACTCTAAACCCTGAACTCTGATCCCTTTTGCATTTGTGCTTGAAGTCCTCTTTTTGCGACTAACGCCAATCAGGAAAAGAAGAACCAACCTTCACAAAGGAGAACGGTTATGGAAAAGAAGCATATTTTTACCGGTACCGCCACCGCGCTGGTGACGCCGATGAATGAGTCCGGCGTAGATTATGAAGCCCTTGGCAAGCTGATCGACTGGCAGGTGGCCTCCGGCATCAAGGCCCTGGTGGTCTGCGCCACCACCGGCGAGGCCCCCACCCTCACCGACAACGAGCACTGCAAGGTGCTGGAATTCGCCATTGAACGCTCCGGGCACCGGGTTCCCATTATTGCCGGCACCGGCTCCAACGACACCGCCCACGCGATCATGATGACCCAGTTTGCCTGCACCATCGGCGCGGACGCGGTGCTCTGCGTCACCCCCTACTACAACCGGCCCACCCAGTCCGGCCTGATTGCCAGCTTCACCGCCATCGCGGACGCGGCCACCGCACCGGTGATTCTCTACAACGTGCCCTCCCGCACCGGGACTGCCATTGAGCCCGAGACCTTCGAGGTCCTGGCGGATCACCCCAACATCTGCGGCATCAAGGAAGCCAGCGGCCGCCTGCCCAAGATCATGGACACCTTCCGCCGGGTACAGGGCAAGCTGGATATCTACTCCGGCAACGACGACCAGACGATTCCCCTGCTGGCTATGGGCGGCAAGGGCCTGATTTCCGTGGCGGCCAACATCGTGCCCGCCCGGACTGCCGCCCTCTGCGACAAGTTCTTCGCCGGAGACCTGGCCGGGGCCGCTGAGATTCAGTTGGAGCTGCTGCCCCTGATGCAGGCCATGTTCTACCAGACAAATCCCATTCCCGTCAAGGCCGCCCTGGCCCGCATGGGCCGGATCGAGGACCGGCTGCGCCTGCCGCTGACTCCCATGGAGGAGCCCTTCCGGGGCAAGCTGTTCCAAATCATGGAAGAGATGGGGCTCCTTTAAGCCAACAAGCCTGCGCGTACCGCAGGCGACCGCTGCCCATGAGGGGCACAGCTGGCCGCCCCTGTATCCTCGCCTGTCATTCTGCGCAGAGCGAAGAATCCGCATTCCCCCATTTCCAGCTGCCGGCGGCCGGTGGCCGCCCCTACGCCTGTTTCTGGAGAAATACGATATGAGAGTCATTTTGAACGGCGCCTGCGGGCGCATGGGGCAGGTATTTGAACGTGTTTTCAAGGAGAAATGCCCCGACGGAACGCTGATCCCCGTAGACGCCATGGGCCAGGCAGGAGAGGTCTACCGGTCTCTCTCCGACTATGACGGCCCCGCCGACTGCGTCGTGGACTTTTCCCACCACAGTCAGACTGCCCAACTGACGGCTTACGCCGCTGCCCGGCGGCTGCCCCTGGTGATTGCCACCACCGGCCAGACCCCTGAGGAGCTGGCCGCCATTCAGACCGCCGCGGAAACTGTCCCGGTCCTGCCTGCCAGCAATTTTTCCCTAGGCATCGTGGTGTTGACTTCCCTGGCACGCCAGGCCGCCCGGGCCTTCCCGGAGGCGGATATCGAGATTGTGGAAATCCACCACAACCGGAAGCTGGACGTGCCCAGCGGCACGGCCCTGACTCTGGCAAAGGCCGTCCAGGGCGAGCGGCCCGGCAGCCGCCTGGTGATCGGCCGCCACGAAAACGGCAAGCGATCCCCCGCCGACATCGGCGTCCATTCCCTGCGGATGGGCAACGTGGTTGGCATCCATGAAATCCACGTCTGCACCGACACCCAGACCCTTACCCTCCGCCACGAGGCCCAGGACCGGGCTCTCTTCGCCGAGGGCGCCCTCACCGCCGCCCGGTGGCTGTGCGGAATGGGCGCGGGCCTGTATGACATGGAAGCGGTGCTGGAAGGGATTCTTGGATAGGGATCTTTGATCCCCGATCCCTGATCCCTTGTCTTGCGGGGAACCACGGGCGGATGTGGGCATCCGCCCCTACGGACTCTGATCCCTGTTCCCTCTTCCCTGATCCCTGATTTCAAACAATAAGGAGGTACCCCACATGAAAACCCGCATCGCGATTCTCGGCTACGGCAACCTGGGCAGAGGCGCGGAAGCCGCCATTGCCCGGAACGACGACCTGGAGCTGGTCGCCGTCTTCACCCGGAGGGACCCCTCCGCTCTGAAACTGCGCACCCCCGGCGTTCCCGTCTACTCGGTGGAAAAAGCACCGGAACTGCGGGACGCCATCGATGTGCTGCTGCTCTGCGGCGGCAGCGCCACCGATCTGCCGGTACAGACCCCCGAATATGCCGCTATGTTCAACGTGGTGGACAGCTTCGATACCCACGCGAAAATTCCCGATCACTTCGCCGCCGTGGACGCCGCCGCCCGGGCAGCCGGGAAGGTTGGCCTGATTTCCTGCGGCTGGGACCCCGGCATGTTCTCCCTGGCCCGGGTCTACGCAGGCGCCGTGCTGCCCCAGGGCAAGGATGAGACCTTCTGGGGCCGGGGCGTCAGCCAGGGCCACTCCGACGCCATCCGACGCATCGAAGGCGTCCTGGACGCCCGGCAGTACACCGTCCCTATCCCCGCCGCTTTGGAGGCGGTCCGCCGGGGCGAACAGCCTGAGCTGACCGCCCGGCAGAAGCACCTGCGGGAGTGTTATGTGGTCACCGCCGACGGAGCCGACAAAGCCCGCATCGAGCGGGAGATCAAGACCATGCCCTATTACTTCGATGAGTACGACACCACCGTTACCTTCATCAGCGCCGAGGAAATGGCCCGGGATCACGCGGGGCTGCCCCACGGCGGCTCCGTCCTCCGCAGCGGCGTGACCGGCTGGGAAGGTGAGCACAAGCACACCATCGAGTTCAGCCTGAAGCTGGACTCCAACCCGGAATTCACCGGCTCCGTCCTGGCCGCCTGCGCCCGGGCTGTCCACCGGATGTACCGGGAGGGCATGACCGGCTGCAAGACCATTCTGGACATTCCCCCCGCGTATCTGAGCCCCCGGACCGGCGAGGATCTGAGAGCCCACCTGCTCTGAGATGGAGCGCTCCTCCCTCCGGCGGTTCCTCTACGTCCTCTGGCAGTGGACCTGGGGCCTGCCCCAAAATCTGGTAGGGCTGGGCTTCTTCCTGTTCTACCGGATCAAGGGCTGCCGCAGCTTCCCCTACCAAGGGGCCAGGGTGACGATCTGGACCAATCGAACCGGCTCCATGTCCATGGGCCGCTACCTGTTTCTGGAGCCCGGCTGGACCCCTGCCGCCCATCGCCTGCTGGCCCATGAATACGGCCATACCATCCAGTCTCTGTTCTTCGGCCCCCTCTATCTGCTGACCGTGGGTCTCCCCTCCCTGCTCTGGGCAGGTCTCCCCTGCTTCCGGAACATGCGCCGGAAGGGCCGGTCCTACTACTCCATCTACCCGGAAAAGGGCGCAACCCGACTGGGGGAACGCTTTGCCAAGCAGACCCCGCCGGAGCAGCCGTAGGGGCGCACAGTGTGCGCCCGCCCGTTCCCCCGCTCGGACGCACCCTACGGTAGCGCGGGCTATTAGCCCGCCTGTTCCCCCGCCCCGCACGCACCCTACGGTAGCGCGGGCTATCAGCCCGCCTGTTCCCCGCCCCGCACGCACCCTACGGTAGCGCGGGCTATTAGCCCGCCTGTTCCCCGCCCGAAAGGGAATGCAAAATGCATAGTGCATAATGCATAATTGAGCCCGTAGGGACAAGCACCTGTGCCCTTCATGGGTATCGCTTGTCCGCAAATACCGCCCTTTGAGATGCTATTTCATGGCGTTTCAAAGGGCGATTTGTTATATTTCGATAATTTTTTATTGACAAACGATAAAAACAGTGCTAAAATGTGGCAAAACGGTGACAGAACAGGAGGTTGACGGATGAAACGGATTCTTTTTGTGCTCTCGGTCTTGTTCTTGGCGCTGCTCTTGTCCGCCTGCGGCGTCGTGGATCAAATTGTGGAGGAAGGTGCCCGGAAAAACCCGGGCAGGGATTCCGCCTCGATCAAAGAATACCTGCTGAGTCCCTGGGACAGCCTCACCCCGGAAGAACAGCTTGCCGTATGGGAGGCTGTGAACGCGGCGCTTTCCGAAAAACAAATCACCCAGGCCCAGGCCCTGGGCAAAGCCGAGGCCGGCACGAAGTTCCTCGTTGACAGCGGCAAAGAGCTTTTGGCCCTGTCGCTGCCAGAGGGCAAGTGCGATTGGTATGTGAAGCCTCTGGACAAAAGCTGGATGATTGCCTACGAGCCGGTGTCCCGGGGATTGACAAATTTTGAGGGGCAATGCTGCAACGACGTGCTGGACCTGGGAATCGCCAGCGAAATACAAATTGCGAATGGGTGCGTGCGGTTTTATATCGGTGGGAACGGCATGGGGCCGGAAACAAACTATTTCGACATCTATTACATCCCCACCGACGACCTCGCTGGTTGCTTCGGGTACAGCTCCGATATGGTCTTCACAGAGCAGGACGGCGGATGGCTGGGTAAAGCAAGCGACCCCCGGGACGACAACACGTTCTTCTACAAACAGATCGGGGAGCACTTGTATTTCTGTGCGGCGCATTTTTGACGATGATCCGGAAATTCAGCAAGGAAGAAGCTCTGTCCCTGCGTAGGACGGGCTGACCCCAGCCCGCCGGGGAAGCCGTTTGGAAATCAGCGGCGGCCAGAGGTCTGGCCGCCCTACGGAAAAGAGACCGTGGTGCTACGAAAATGGCCGGCAGATTGCCGGCGCTACGACACACGGACGGCAGAGTGCCGTCCCTACAAACGGAGGTACAATCATGCGAAACAAGGCTGTAAAACTAACGCTGGTCGCGGTGGGACTGTGCATTCTGGCGGCGGTGGGGGCGGCGATTGCCATGCCCTGGCTGGTGAAATGGTACATTTCCTGGCCAACCGGGCGAACCGCCATTCTGATTGCCTATTACGCCTGTCTGCCCTTTGCGCTGACAGCCCTGGTCTGCCTCTGGAAGCTGCTGCGGAACATCTCGGCGGAACGGGTCTTCCTGGAGGCCAACAGCCGCCTGATGGCGGTGGTAAGCTGGTGCTGCGTGGGGGTCGCCCTGGTGACGCTGGCCGCCTTCCGCTGGTATCCCCCGCTGATCTTCATCACCCTGTCCATGGCCTTTCTCTTCCTGATCGTGCGGGTGGTGCGCAACTGCTTTATCGCCGCCATCGCCCTGAAGGAAGAAAACGACCTGACGGTTTAGGAGGGCAGCCATGGCAATCATCGTGAATCTGGACGTGATGCTGGCGAAGCGGAAAATGTCCTCCGGCGAGCTGGCGGAGCGCATCGGCATCACCCAGGCCAATCTGTCCATCCTGAAAACCGGAAAGGCCAAGGCCGTGCGCTTCTCCACCTTAGAGGCCATCTGCAAGGCCCTGGACTGCCAGCCTGGAGACATACTGGAATTTACAAGGGACAGTTGACCATTCAACGGAGGTTACATCATGGATGAAAACAAAAACACCGCCGAAGAGGCGGCGGACATGGACCAGATTGATACGCTGAACGACGGCCGAGGGTCTGGCCTCCCTACGCACAGCGTGGAATCCGCTCCGCTTGCCGCGGGATCCGGGGCGTCACGGACGCCGCCCCCTACAGACTCCCCCGCCCGTCATTCTGAGCGCCCTGAAGGACTTGCTTCGCGGCGCAGCGAAGAATCCGTTCTCCCGCCTCCGGCTTTTTCTTCCGGCCAATGGACCTATTCGCCGCAGCCTGCCTATCCGAAGCGGCGCTCCCAGGGGCGGGATCTGGTTCTGGCCGGGGCTCTGCTGGTGTTCTGCTTCCTGCTCTGGGATTCCTTCATCTGGGCAAAAGGCCTGGGCCTCGGGGAAGCGCTGGGTCTGGCGGGCCTGCTGCCCGCGGCTCTGATCTACCTGAGAAAGCGGGATAGCCGCATGACGCTCTACGGCTGGATCTGCGCCGGCCTCTATCTGCTGGGCGCGCTGAGTCTGGTTTTCTCCGGCGACGGCGTACTCAAATTACTGACCCTTTGCGCACTGGTTCCCCTGTTCCTCATCGTGATTCTGGAACGGCTGGGGCTGCGGACCGGCACAGGCCTGCCCCGCCGCCTCAGCGACCTGCTCTACGCCTGCTTCATGATGACCTTGGGCCGAATGGGCGCGGGAGCCTGGGCTCTGACCCACTGCGGCGAAGCTGACTCCACCCGCAGCAAGCGGACCGGAGCTGCCCTGCTGGGCGTTGTGTGCGCGGTGCCCATTCTGCTGATCGTGGTTCCCCTGCTGATTTCCTCCGACGCGGCCTTTGCCGGTCTGGTGGGCAAGCTGGACTGGTCCGCAGGGCGGAACGGTTTGATCGCCCTGGGCTTCGGCGGCTTCACCGCCCTGCTGCTCTTCACCCTGCTCTTTACCTCGGACAAGGGGCCCAAGCCCCAGCCGGAAACCGCCCGCAAGGGCTGTGAGCCCGCTGCCATAGCGGCCTTTCTGGGCATTATCGGCGCGGTCTACGTGCTCTATCTGGTCGCCCAGTTTGCCTACTTCACCGACGCCTTCCGGGGCCTGCTGCCCAAGGGCTTCACCGTGGCCGAATACGCCCGCCGGGGCTTCTTTGAGATGTGCGCCATTGTGGCGATCAACCTGTTTCTGATCGTCCTGGCTCTGGGCATCTGCCGGAAGGAGGGCGGGAAGGTTCCCGGCTCCGTAAAGGGACTGGCCCTGTTCCTCTGCCTGTTTTCCCTGATTCTGGTGGCCACCGCCCTGTCCAAGATGGTCCTCTACATGGGCAGCTTCGGCCTGACCCGGCTGCGGCTCACCACCTCGGTGTTTATGATCTTCCTGGGGCTGGTGGTGCTGGCCGAGGGACTGCGGCTGTTTGTGGGAAAACTCCCGGTAGTACAGTTCGCCGTCACTCTGGGGGCCGTGATTCTGATCGGCTTGAGCGCTGCCAACGTGGATCACGTCGTGGCCCGCTACAACGTGGACGCCTGGCGCTCCGGCAAGCTGGACAGCCTGGACGCGGAAATGATCTGCGAGCTGGGAGACGGAGCCGTGCCCGTGCTGGCGGAACTGGCGGATGGCGACTACGATTCCGTCAGCGAAACGGCCCGGCGGGAGCTGCGGAGAAGAAGCCCGGAAACGGATCTGCGGAGCTGGAACACCGTCACCCAGGCGGCAAACGAGGTGCTGGAGGCATTTCGGTAGGCTTTTGGTTACGATCCAATGCTCGTCCGCCGTTGCCAGTCAGCGTATCGTGATGCGGACAAGCGATGCTTGTCCCTACGGTTTAGCCAAACAGCTCCGCCAGCCAGTCCAAAAGACGGAATTTGAACTGGACGTGTTCGCCGTCCGACGAGACCAGCTCCAGTTCCTCCGGCGTGAGGCCGGCATCCAGGGCGGTTTCCGCAAAGCGCTCCTCTCCCCGCTCCGTGACGGCAGGCAGGCAGAGGGCGGGAAAGGCCACACACCACCAATTATGTCCCGCACCGGCTCCCAGCGTCACCCGAAGGGCCCGATAGGTTCCCGCAGGCAGGGAAAAGCTGTCGTAATCCCGGCGGGGAAAGGTTTCCTCGGCCAGGGCAGCCCGGACCGGTTCCCCCGTCCCCAGCGCGGAAAAGGCCGTGGCCTGCAGGGCGGGCAAGCCCTGCTTCAAAGCGGCTTCCGCGGCATCCGCGTCGGCGCAGTCCGCCGTCAGGGCGGCGATTTCGGGCAGGAGGGCGTCCCGCACGACCAGCTTCCGGGCCTGATCCAGAGGATCATCTGAGGCCGCCACCACGTGGAAGCGGATCAAGCGATCCGCCAGAGCCCGCTGCTGGAGCAGCACCTGCCAGCTCAGCGCCAGCATACAGATCAGCAGGCAGGAAACTGTCAAAAGGAAATATCGTTTGTACATTAAAACCACCTGTGCATATTTGGATTTGTTCCAAGTATGGACAGGTGGTTTCGGTTTTATACATTTTTTGTATCTGTTCAGCTGCGCGGCTGCTGCCGCTATGCGGAACAGCTGCCATCCTTCAAAAATTGCAGCATCAGCGCCAGGACGATTTTCAGGCCCGGCTTCAGGCTTTCCAGCTCCATCCACTCCTGCCGGGTGTGCTCCAGGCCGCCCCGGACCGCGCCCACGGTATTGGCCGGAATGCCCAGGGACAGGGGCACGTTGCTGTCGGTGGAGGCGGCATGAATGTCCGCCGCCTCCCCGCAGAAGCTCCGGATCACGTCGGCACTGCGGGCGGTGAGGGCCTCCAGCGCGGCCGGGTCCACCGGGCCGCTGCCAGGTCGGATTCCCAGCAGCTCCACGGTCAGCTCGCCGCCCAGGCCCTGACACTCCGCCAGGATGCCCCGGAAGATCTCCTCCATCCGTTCCAGGCAGGCCTGGGAGGCGGAGCGGAACTCATAGAGGATGGACGCCTCCTGGGCAATGGAGTTGACAGTGCTGCCCCCCTCGAAGCGGCCCACGTTATAAGTGGTCTTCTCCGCCTGGGGCGGCTCCACGGCGTAGAGCTTTTCCACCAGCCTGCAGAGAATCTCAATGGCATTCGGCGCGCCGAAGGCCCCGTAGGAGTGGCCGCCCCGGGTGCGGCAGGTAATTTTGTAGCGGTGGGAGCCCACGGCCCGATTGATGCAGGCGGGCATACAGCAGTCAAAGGAATAGAAGGCCTTGATCCGATCTCCATACCGGGCAAAGAGGGCTTTGGTCCCGTCCAGGTTGCCCAGGCCCTCCTCGCAGGCGTTGGCCACGATCAGGAAGCCGCGCTTGCCCTGCAGGCCCTTTTGCAGCAGGTATTTGGCTGCCAGCAGCAGGCACACCAGGTTGGCGGTGTCGTCCCCGATGCCGGGCGCGTAAAGCCGGCCGCCCTTCTCCTCCATGGGCAGGGGCTCCAGATCCGGGAACACCACGTCCGTATGGGCCGCGAAGACGACCAGCTCCCCGTCCCGGGGGCCGATGGGGCAGATCACGTTCTTGGCGGCGTCGATTTCCACGTCCTCCGCTCCCCGGTCCAGCAGCCAGTCCCGGCAGAATTCCGCCCGGCGTTCCTCCTGCCGGGTGGGGGCGGGAATGCGCCCCAGAGTCCGCAGCAGCTCGCAGGCCTCGGCATAGCTTTCTTCCGCGAATTGTTCCGCGATAGATTTCATTTTTGCGTCCATGGTTTCCTCCTTGGAAAATGCAAAATGCAAGATGCAAAATGAATGCGCAGCAAAACTGAACTTGTCACCAGTCACTTTTCACTGGTCGTAAATCTCGGGGCGTCGAGGACGCCGCCCCCTACACTCTGAACTCTGAACCCTGAAGCATGACGCGCCGGTGTGCGCCGCAGCGACAGCAGTTCAGACGGGGCACGCGGACGGTAAAGTGCCGGCGCTGCGGGCGGGGAACGGCGGGCAGATTGCCCGCGCTACACTCTGATCCTTGATCCCTGCTCCTTAGATGGCGTACTGGCTCTGGAACAGCTCCGCGTAGAAGCCTTTTTGATCCAGCAGGGACCGATGGGTGCCCTGCTCCACGATGGAGCCGTCCCGGAGGACCAGGATCAGGTCCGCGTCCACGATGGTGGACAGCCGGTGGGCAATGACAAAGCAGGTGCGGCCGCCCATCAGCTTATCCATGGCCTTCTGGATCAGCAGCTCCGTGCGGGTATCCACGTTGGAGGTGGCCTCGTCCAGGATCAGAATGGGCCGGTTGGCCAGCATGGCCCTGGCAATGGTGAGCAGCTGCTTCTGGCCGGAGGAAACGGCGGTGCTGTCCTCGGAGATCACGGTGTCATAGCCCTGGGGCAGACGGCGGATGAAGTGGTCGCAGTAGGCCTGGTCGCAGACCCGCCGGATCTCCTCCCGGCTGGCTCCGGGACTGCCGTAGCCCACGTTTTCGGCCACGGTACCCTTGAAGAGCCAGGTCTCCTGGAGCACCATGGCAAAGAGCTTCCGGTTCTCCTCCCGGGACAGCTCCGAGGCGTCCCGGCCATCGATCAGCACCCGGCCCTGCTGGATGTCGTAGAAGCGCATCAGCAGGTTGACGATGGTGGTCTTGCCCGCCCCGGTGGGGCCCACGATGGCCACCTTCTGGCCCGGCTTGACCTCCATATTCAGATCCCGGATCAGGGGCTTGTTGGGATCGTAGGAGAAATCCACGTGCTCAAAGACCACGCGGCCCTTGGTCTCCCCTGCCACAGCTCCGGTGGGGTCCTCCTCCTCGGGCAGATCCAGCATGGCGAACACCCGCTTGGCCGCGCCCTTGATCTGCTGGATGTAGCCCAGGCCAAAGGCCATACGCTCCAGGGGCGAGGAGAGACGGCGGGCAAAGAGGATGATGGTGACCACCGTACCGATGGCAACGCCCCGGTTCAAAATCAGCCAGCCGCCCACAACGGTGACGACGATATAGGCCAGGGCGTTCACCGTGGCGATGACCGGCTGGACGATGGAAGATAGGAAGTCGCCCAGGATGCGGCTGTGCTGGTGACGCTTGGAGAGGGCGTCGTATCTCTCCTGCATGATCCCTTCCCCGCAGAAGGCCTTGGTGGTGGGATAATTGGTGAAGGCCTCCTCCGCCAGGGCGGTCAGCTTGCCGCCCAGGTCCCAGTGCTTGTCCCAGTGCTTTTCGCCCAGGGTCGCCATCTTGGTAGAAAGAAGGATGGACAGCGGCGACAGCAGCACCACAGGGATCGCCATGCGCCAATCCGTCAGAAAGAGGATCACGGCGATCACGGTCATTTGCAGGAAGCCGGACAGCAGGATATCCACGATGATATAGATGCTGTCGGCCATATTGCCCACGTCGTCCATCATGCGGTCGATCACGTCGCCGGCCGGGGTCTTATCCACGAAGGACACAGGCAGACGGCGCAGCTTTTCCGAAATGCGGATCCGAAATCCCGCACAGAAGTAACGACTGACGACGTTTTGCAGGAAGAAGTACTTGCCGTAGGTCATCAGCCCCTCCATGGCGTACACGCCCAGGAGCAGGCCCAGCCCCGGCAGCAGACCGGCCGCCAGGCCGGGGGTCTTGTTCTTGGTCCAGTCGTATAGCTTGTCGATCTGCTTGCCCAGCAGCTCCGGCTCCGCCACGGCGCAGCCGATCAGCAGCAGGCAGAACAGGGCGCAGAGCAGGATCCAGGCCCACAGGGGCTTGATCTCCCGCAGCAGGCGCTTGCCGGTCTCGTCCAGCAGGCGGCGCTTGCCCTTCGGCTCCTTGCCCGCTTCGGCCTGTTCCGATTCAAGATTTCGTTCTGTGGAACTCATGCGATTTCACCTCCAGTCTGGGAGAGATAGATCTCCCGATAGATGGAGCAGCTCTTCAGCAGCTCCGCGTGGGTCCCGCCTCCCACCAGAGCGCCGTCGGACAGGACGAAGATCCGGTCGGAGTGCATGGCGGAGACCACCCGCTGGGTAATGACGATGCGGGTCCTGCCCGCCAGCTTCTCGTTCAGGGCCTTGCGGACCCGGGCCTCGGTGATGAAGTCCAGGGCGGAGAAGGAATCGTCAAAGATATAGATGGGTGCGTCCTTGAGGATGCCCCGGGCAATGGCAAGCCGCTGCTTCTGGCCGCCGGAGACGTTGGTGGCTGCAGGCTCCAGCTTGAAGCTCAGCCCCTCGGGCTGCTCCCGGATGAAGTCCGCCACCTGGGCCAGCTCCAGAGCGGCCCAGAGCTCCTCGTCGGTGGCGTCGGGCTTGGCCATGCGGAGATTTTCCGCCACGGTCCCGGCGTAGAGCATGGACTTTTGCAGGGCGCAGGAAATGTTGTTCCGCACGTCCTTGGGGGACAGTGCCGCAGCGTCCTGCATTTCGGACGGGGCGTCGAGGGCGCCGCCCCCTACGGCGAAGCGGAGCTTGCCCTCGGTGGGCTGGCGGAAGGCCAGCAGGAGCTCCGCCAGGGTGGTCTTGCCGGAGCCGGTGCCGCCGATGACGGAGACCCACTCCCCTGCCCGGATATGGATGTCCACGTCGCTCAGTGCAGGCAGGGCGCTGCCGGGATAGGTGAAGCTGACGTGATCCAGGTCGATGGCGCCGGAAAAACGCCGACCCTCGGCAGTGCGCGCTTCCTCAAGGCCGGTGGACTCGGTGATCTGGCCCAGGCGCTTGATCGCCACTCGAATATGGGGCAGCATAACGATATCGTAGGAAATGGCGATGATCGCGCCCAGGATGATGTTGATGTACTGAATGATGGCGAACACGTCGCCGGCGGTCAGGCCGCTGCCCCGCTCCATGCGGATCCCGCCCAGATAGACGATCAGCAGGGCTGCCGCGTTCAGCACGAATGCTGCCGCAGGATCGATGATCTCCATGCGGACGTTGGCGCGAATCAGGTGCTCCGCCATGATCTTGGTGGAATCGGTGACGCGCTCATGGGCATTCTGCTCCCGGTTGAAGGCGCGGATGACCCGCACGCCCCGGAGCCGCTCCCGAACCAGGTCGTTCTGCTTGTCGCAGTAGTCGTCGGCCACGTCCCAGAGGTGCTCGATCTTCTTGCTCATCAGCATACCCGCACCGATCAGCAGAGGCACGGCGCAGAGGATCACCAGGGAGAGGGTCACGTCCTTCCGCATACAGAGGAAGACGCCCCCCAGGAACATCAGCGGAATGATCAGGATGCTCCCGCAGAGGGAGGAAATGATCCAGGTCAGAGTTCCCACGTCATGGGAAAAACGAGTGACCAAATTGGAGGTACCGATCCGGCCAACCTCCGACAGGGTCATGGTGTGGACCTTGCGGAAAAGCGCGGAACGGAGATCCATGGTATAACCGGCCACAACGTGGTAGACCACCCAGTAACCGCCCGCCACAGAGGCAAGGCTCACCAGGGAAGTCGCCAGCATCAGTCCGGCGGTTTTGAGAATATAGGGAAAGGTGTTGGTCTCCGCTGCGCCGTAGACGCCCTTGTCCAGCACGTTGGACATGAGGGTGGGCAGCAGCAGATCGCAGACCGCGGAAATCGCCATCAGCAGGGTCGCCAGGGCGATCTTGCCCCTGTAGGGCTTCAAATAACAAAACAGCTTTCGCATTGAAATCCCCTCCTTTCGGGGGTTATGGTTCATAATTTATAGCGCATGGCTTGTAGGGACGGCTCGCAGCCGTCCTGATATGGCATTCATTTTGCATTTTGCAATTTGCATTTTGCATTCCTCCTGAGCCTCCCGTGACGCTCCGACTCTTCGCGGAGCTTCCGGTACCGCTCCCAGCGGGCGGGGTCCAGATCCCCGGCGGCAATGGCCGCCTTGACGGCGCAGCCGGGCTCCTTTTCGTGGCGGCAGTCCCGGAAGCGGCAGCGGCCCAGGTATTGCTCCACGTCGGAGAAGGTCTCCGACAGGCCCTCGGTGGCCTCTGCCATGCCCAGCTCCCGCATCCCCGGGGTGTCGATGATCAGCGCCCCGCCGGGCAGGCGGATCAACTGCCGGTGGGTGGTGGTATGGCGGCCTCTGCCGTCGGCCTCCCGAATGCCGCTGACGGTCATGACCTCCTCCCCGGCCAGGGCGTTCACCAGGCTGGATTTTCCCACCCCGGAGGAGCCCAGGAACACCAGGGTCTTTCCCGGCTGTAAATAGGTCGACAGCCCATCCAGGCCCATGCCCGTCCGGGCGCTGACGGCGTGGAGCTCCACCCCGGGAGCCACCTGGGCCGCCCGGCGCAGATAGTCCGCCGGGTCTTCGGCCAGGTCCGCCTTGGTCAGCAGGATCACCGGCGTCGCCCCGGACTGCCAGGCCAGGGCCAGATAGCGTTCCAGCCGGGCGGGGTTGAAATTCTGGTTCATGGATTGCAGCAGGAACACCCAGTCAAAGTTGGCGGCCACGGCCTGATCCCGGGGGATCGGGCCCGGCTCCTTCCGGGCAAAGAAGCTCCGGCGAGGCAGGGTCGCCAGAATCTGGCTGTCCCCGTTTTCGATATATTGCAGCGCCACGTAATCCCCCACCGTGGGGAACAGCTCTGTCCCGGCGTAATATTCCTTGGTTTTCAGCCGGGCGAAGGCGTGGCCGTACTGACAGACGAGCTCATAGCGCTCCTTGTGCTGGGCTACGATCCGCGCCGGGATCCCCGGCCGGCCGCCCATTTCCGGCACGAGGCCGAATTCGTTCAGATTCAAGTCGTATCTCCTCCATTTTCAGTGTCGTTTCTGCTTGAAAGAGCTTCATATTTCTGTTTTTCATAGCGGATCACCTTCTCTTTCCGTCAGTTTGAACTGAAAATGGGCGCAAAAATACCGCAGCAAAGCAGCTCCCATACGGCTGCATCCTGCGGTTGCCATTATATGAAAGTCACTTGAACGGCGCACGGAACCAGAGGACTGCACCTCCATCCGATTTGCCCCATATTCAGTTCTACGCGATTACAAGCTCCCGATTGAACATTCTGATTTACTCCTTTCCCGCCCGCTCCTGCGGACGCTTCGCCTTGGAATATAACACACACGGATGCGTTTGTCAAGCGGCAATTTTCCTTTTTTTCGATCTTTTTTCGTTTTTTTCAAATCCTGCGAAAAAAACCGTCAAATAAAATCAAAGAACCCCCGGGTTTCCCCGGGGGCCTTTGAGAAAAGAAGAGAAGAAATGAAAAGTACAGCGGCTTTGTCGCTTCCACTTACAGTTGCATCATAACCCCCATTTATGAACAGGGTATGAATTCGGTGGAAACAAACATTAAACCTTTTGTAAACAAAGAAAAACAGGCGATTATTCCTTGATTTCAAGCCCTTCCAGCGCCTCGATCACCCCTGCCACGCTGCCCTCGGCGCAGGGACGAACCAGGCTGCAGCAGCCCAGCGCCTTGAGCTCCGGGACGCAGTCCGCCGGGGCGAAGGCCAGATCCGCCGCCTGGAGCATGGAGGCGTCGTTCATGGCGTCGCCGACGCAGACCAGGATCTTGCAGCCCAACTGCTCCGCCAGCACCCGTGCGGCTCTCCCCTTCCCGGCCTGCCTGTCCTGGAGGTCGATGATCTTCATGGCGGCCCGATCCGCCCGCAGCATGGGCCAATCCTCCATGATCCGGGCCTGGCACGCGCCGAAGCGGGCGTCCTCCTCCGGGCTGCCCGCAAAGAATTGGCTCACCCCGTTTTCGGTAAAGGCGCCGAAAAGGGCCACCTTGTGATAGCGCGCAGGGGCCTCGGCCACGGAGACCGTCCGATAGGCCACGCCCATGTCCCGGTAAAAGGCCTCCCGGGCGGGATCCTCTCCGATCAGATAGTGGGCGTCCACCCCCTGGACCTCCAGCCTGAGCTCCGGAAAGGACTCCCGCAGGTAGTACAGCAGCTCCAGCCCCGTAGGCATCCAGACGGACGCCGAGAGCGTCTCGCTGTCGTAATCGTACACCGCCGCGCCGTTGTAGAGGATCAGCGGGGCGTTGGTGGGGATCTTCGTCAGATAAGGCCGGTACATGGGGACGCTGCGGCCGGTGCCCACGGTGAAGCGCCCGCCCCGCTCCATAAAGCGGCGGATCGCCTCTAAATTCGCAGCCGGGATCGTGCTGTCCGGCGCGGTCAGCGTCCGGTCAAAATCAGATACCAGCAGAATATCAGAAAAGTCTCTCACGGTTTTCTTCCTCGTTTTTCTACGCGTCCGCTGCCGGGGCAACTACCGCATACATCAGACTGTCAAATTCCGGCGGCGCGGCGGTCAGGCCTTCCTCCACAATCTCCAGACCGGCCCGCTTTAATTCTTCCCGCAGGGTCGGAAAGCTGACCACGCGGCAGCTGGTGGCAGCCACGGTCACCGGGCCGGCGGAATGCTCCCGTCTGCGGGGCAAAAAGGCCTCGGCGGGGTCGGTGCAAAGCTCCCGCTGTCCGTCTCCCATGGAGCAGAGCAGGGCCTTTCCCCCTCCGGGCAGCAGGCAATCGCGCACAAAGCGCAGGAACGCCTGCCGATCCGGATCCTCCACCAGCATATGAAGCACCGCCACCGCGTAAACGAAGTCCCATTGGCCCGGCGCCCGATCCCGGACGCAATCCAGCACCCGATACCGATCCGCATGGGCCGGATCCTTTGCGCGGCACCAGGCCACCGCTTCCGCCGAAACGTCTGCGGCAGTCAGATCTCTGCCTGCGGCCAACAGGGGACGGGCGTCCCGACCCTCTCCGCAGCCAAGCTCCAGCAGGGCGGCCCCGGGATCCGGGAAAAAGCGCGCAAGGATCTCTCCCACGATGGGGGTGGTTACGTCCGCAGTCCAGGACAGACCCTTGCCGTGGATCGTGCGATATCGCGCATCATAGGCCTCGTAGTATCGCTCCATCTCTTTTTCTCCTGTTTCCCGGCTCAAAATCGCCCCTGCCGGGCGCTTTGCTCCGCCTTTCGTTTTCTTCTGCCCATGATACCCTCGCCAAATGCCGTTGTCAACGAAAAAAACTTGAAAAAATCACCAAAAAAAGATTGCAATTTCGTTACAGAGGGGGTATACTAAGAGCGAAGTGGATGAAAATGGTTTAAAGTTCCACAAATTCCCACAAAAATCGCCGCGGTGGAGGAGGTGAGCAGGATGTTCGGCAAGTTTACGCACAACGTGGATCCCAAGGGACGCTTGTTCGTTCCGGCCAAGCTCCGGGAGGAGCTGGGCGACGTGTTCTACGTGATGATCGGTCTGGAAAACAGCCTGATGGTCTTCCCCGAGGCCAAGTGGGCCCAGGTCAACGAGAGCTTCAACTCCGTTCCCCTCTCCGATTCCGGCGCCCTGCGCTACATCCGCTCCAACGTGGCGCGCTGTGAGCCCGACAAGCAGGGCCGCTTCGTTCTGCCGCCCATCCTGCGCAAATACGCCAACCTGACCAACGACGTGACCTTCCTGGGCCAGGGCGATCACGCGGAGATCTGGGACGCCGAAGCCTACAACGCCAAGGAGGCCGCCTGGCTTGCCGACTCTGACAATCTGGCGACTGCCCTGAAGGAGCTGGGCCTGTAATGGACTTTCATCACATTTCCGTCCTGCTGGACGAGTCCATCGAGGCCCTGCACATTCGCCCCGATGGAATCTATCTGGATGGCACCCTGGGCGGCGCGGGCCATTCCTCCGAGATTGCAAAACGCCTGAGCACCGGCACGCTGATCGGCGTGGATCGCGACCCCAAGGCCCTGGCCGCCGCCGAGGAACGGCTGGCTCCCTGGCGGGACCGGGTCAAGCTGGTGCATTCCAACTTCCGGGAGCTGGACGCCATTCTGGACGGCCTGGGCATTCCCGCCGTAGACGGGATCCTGCTGGATCTGGGCGTCTCCTCGCCCCAGCTGGACGAGGCGATCCGGGGCTTCAGCTACATGGCCGACGCCCCGCTGGATATGCGGATGGATCCTTCCGATCCGCTGACCGCCTGGGAGGTGGTCAACACCTGGCCCCAGGAGGAGCTGCGGCGGATCCTGTTCTCCTACGGAGAAGAGCGCTACGCACCGCTGATCGCCGCCGCCATTGTCCGGCGGCGGGAGCAGGCCCCCATCGACACCACCCTGGCGCTTGTGGACTTGATCCGCAGCGCCATGCCCCAGAAGGCCCTGCGGGAAAAGCAGCATCCCGCCAAGCGCAGCTTCCAGGCCATCCGCATTGCCGTGAACGACGAGCTGGGCGCGGTGGACGCGGTCATGCGCCGGGCCATTGACCGGCTGAATCCCGGCGGACGGCTGGCTGTCATCACCTTCCACTCCCTGGAGGATCGGATCGTGAAAAACGCCATGGCCGAGGCCGTCCGGGGCTGCACCTGCCCCCCGGAATTTCCCGTCTGCGTCTGCGGCAAAAAGCCCAGCCTGAAGCTGATCTCCCGCAAGCCCATCGTGGCGGGGGATGCTGAACTTGAAATGAATCCTCGCGCCCGGAGCGCCAAGCTGCGGGTGGGCGAGAAGCTGTAGTTGACCGATCACTTACCGGACACCCCAGAAGGAGGGGGACACAATGGCTGACAAGCAATACGATTTTTACGGCAGCGCAGCATACGATCTGCGCGGCACAGCGGTACCCAAGCCCCGGCCTGCCAGGCTGCCCGAGGAAAAGCCGCTCCCCCAAACGAAACAGGTCCAAAAGCCCCGGCTTGCCGTCACGCCCCTGGCTGTGGTCGGCATCGTGGTGGTCATGGCGCTTTTGCTGATGGTAGTCAACAGCTACGTGCAGCTCTATGTGGCCAGAAATCGGATCGGCGAGCTGAACCGGCAGCTCTCCGCCGCCAATACGGCGACGGAAAAGCTCCGCTCCACCTACGAAAGCCGCATCGACCTGGCTCAGATCGAAATGCGGGCAAAGGAGTTGGGCATGACCCAGCCCTCCACGCGTCAGACCGTCTATCTGAATATTGTAGGGGCGGATCACGCGGAGGTTCTGCAGGTTGACCGGCGCAGCTTCCTGGAAAAGGCCTGGGACGCGGTTTCCGATGGCTTCAACGGCGTTCTGGAATATTTCCGCTGAATCAACCATATAAAAAAAGGGGCGCGCACCGGGTGCCGCCCCTTTTTCCAACGGGTCTGAGTGGGGAAGGAACGCAGTATTGAAAAAAGCAAGATGCAAAATGCAAAATGTGCTTTTCCGATTCCCATGTTTGCCCAGAGAACAATTTGGTGTGATTGATGGAAAAGAATGAGTTATTGGAGCAATCCTACACGTTTTCGATGCATATCGTTTTGACCTGCCGCTGGATGCGGAAGCGGAAGGTTGAATGGTTCTTGTGCGACCAGCTTATGCGCGCCGGAACTGCCGTCTGTGCAAACCTCTACGAAGCACAGAACGCGCACGGAATCAAGGATTTTACGGCAAAGCTTGAGATTTCCATGAAGGAGAGCAGCGAGTCTCTCTATTGGATTCGCCTGTTGACGGATCTGGGGGACATAAACAAGCCAACAGCAGACCGCCTTCTCACCGAGCTGACGTCTATTCGCAATATGTTAGGCGCTGCCATCCGAACCGCAAAGCAGAACAACTGACCATCCCGTTTCATTTCAAGTCATTTTGCATCTTGCATTTTGCATCTTGCTTTTTGCATTTTGCGTTTCACATGGGGGGTTCCCAAATGTCCAAGAAACCGAGAATTAAGCTCCTCAAGGAGCCTGTGCCGGCCTATGATCGGGAAAAGGCCGGGCACGGCGTGCTGCGCCGCACCACCTTTATTATGATCTTCTGCGGGATCCTGCTGTTTATTCCGCTGATCTGGCAGCTGTTTCAGCTGATGATCGTCCAGCACGACGAATTTGAGAGCGACGCCATCAGCAATCAGACCCGCTCCACCACCGTCTCTGCGGATCGGGGCGTGATCTACGACTGCAATATGAACATCCTCGCCGCCTCCAAGACCGTGGAGAACGTCTTTATCGACCCCTGGGAGATCCACAACTCCAACGAAAACGTGGATCTCATCGCCAACGGTCTGGCCTCCATCCTGGACGTGGACGCCGACTTCATCCGGGAGAAGGCCGCCATGCTGGATCGCCGCTATGAGGTCATCGCCCGGAAGCGGGAGCCTGAGGTGGCCGACGCCGTCCGGAAATTCATCAACGACAACGATCTCACCGGCATCCATCTGGAATCCGACTCCAAGCGCTACTACCCTGCCGGTACCACGGCGGCCCAGGTCATCGGCTTTACCAACGCCGAGAACCGGGGCGGCGACGGGCTGGAGGCCTACTATGATGACGTGCTCCAGGGCACGGCCGGCGCGGTCATCACCACCCGGGGCAACTATGAGACCCAGATGCTCTACTCCTACGAGAAATACTACGAGGCCACCGACGGCAATTCCCTGGTGCTGACCATCGACTCCACGGTGCAGATGTACCTGGAGAAGAACCTCAAGGCCGCCATTGAGAAATATGACGTGCAAAACGGCGCCTTCGGCATCATCATGGACGTAAACACCGGCGCGATCCTGGCAATGGCCATCGAGGGCAGCTACGACCCCAACAACTATCTGGAGATCCTGGATCCCGCCGCGCTGAAAAAGCTGGACGAGATCGACGACGAGCTCCGGCAGCACAACACCAGCTCCACGGCCTATCAGGAGCTGATCCAGGAGTACAACAGCGCCGTGGCGGCCGCCCGGCTCAAGCAGTGGCGTAATCGCTGCGTCTCCGACGGCTACGAGCCCGGCTCCACCTTCAAGACCATCACCCTGGCCGCTGCCCTGGAGGAACAGGTGGTGAACGAAAACACCGGCTTCTACTGCTCGGGCCAGAAGGATTACGTAGACCGTGAATCCACCCTCCACTGCTGGAAGAGCGAGGGCCACGGCGCGGAGAGTCTGGCCAAGGCCCTGCAAAACTCCTGCAACATCGCCTTTGCCGACATCGGCATCCTGCTGGGCGGCGACAAGCTCTACGACTACATCGACGCCTTCGGTCTGCTGGAAAAGACCGGCATCGATATGTCCGGCGAAGCCATGGGCGTCTTCCACACCAAGGCAAAGCTCATGGAAAACGCACAGCTGACCACCGTGGCCTTCGGCCAGTCCGTAAAGCCCACTCCCATCCAGATGGTGCGGGCCATTGCCGCAGTCGTCAACGGCGGCTACGTGCTCCAGCCCTACGTGGTCTCCGAGATCCTGGACGAGAACGGCAACGTGGTGGAAAAGCACGGCAAGACCGTCATCCGCCAGGCCATCAGCGAGGACACCTCCAAGGAGATGTGCAAGCTGATCGAGTCCGTGGTCACCGACGGCACCGCCGGCAACGCCAAGCTGGCCGGCTTCCGGGTGGGCGGCAAGACCGGTACCTCCGAAAAGCTGGACGTCTACGACGAGAACGGCCAGCAGACCGACGACCGCATCGTCTCCTTCGTGGGCATCGCCCCCATGGACAATCCGCAGTACATCTGCCTGGTGGCTCTGGATACCCCCAGCCGCAAGACCGGCATCTACATCTCCGGCGGCGTGATGGCCGCCCCCGTGGTGCGCGACATCTTCGCCGACACCCTGCTCTATCTGGGCGTACAGCCCGACTACACCGGCGTGGACATGAGCACCGTCAACGTCGCCATGCCCGACGTCCGCGATCTGACCGAGGACGAGGCCTCCCGGACCCTGGCGGAGCTGAGCCTGAGCTACGTCACCGTGGGCGAGGGCGGCACCGTGACCGGGCAGATCCCCGCGCCCAACGGGATGCTCCCCGGCAATTCCAAGGTCATCCTCTACATGGGGGAGGACGTGCCCACGGACTACGTGACCGTCCCGGATCTCACGGGAATGCGGCCCGCCTCCGCCCGCGCCACCATGGAGAACTCCGGCCTGTACCTGCAGACCAAGGGCTCCAGCTGGGCCTATGCCGTGGTGACAGACCAGGATCCCGCTCCCGGAACGGACGTCCCCCGGGGCACCACAGTCACCGTGGAGCTGACCGACCAGACAGCGCTGGACTAAAACAAGTTATGATTGCCGTTGCCGGCAAGTTATGATGCTCCTGCGGAGCAGTTATGATTCGTCTTCGACGAAGTTATGATTGCCCTGCAGGCAAGTGAGTTTGAAAGTTTTCATTGTTTTTCTGTCAATCGTGTGGTAGAATAAAGGGAAATGCGCGGAAAGCAGTATTTCCATCACTTGCGCAGCGATCATAACTTGCGAAGCAATCATAACTTGCGCAGCAATCATAACTTGCGCAGCAATCATAACTTGCGCAGCAATCATAACTTGCGCAGCAATCATAACTTGCGAAGCAATCATAACTTGCGAAGCAATCATAACTTGCGAAGCAATCATAACTTGCGCAGCAATCATAACTCACATTAGGTGGTACTATGACACTATCAACCCTGTTAAAAGACGTTCCTATCCTTGAAAATACCGCTGATCTGAATACGGAGATCACCGGGGTCAGCTTTGACTCCCGGAATGTGCAGGCGGGATACCTGTTTGTGGCGATTATCGGCTACGCTGCCGACGGACACAGGTTCATCCCCATGGCCATGGAGCGGGGCGCGGCCTGCGTGCTCTGCGAGCGGAAGCCGGAGGTCGACATCCCCTACATCCGCGTCCCGGATACCCGGATCGCGCTGGCTGTGCTGGGAGCGAATTGGTTCGGCCACCCGGCGGAGAAAATGACCATTCTGGGCGTCACCGGCACCAACGGCAAGACCTCTGTGACCTACCTGCTGAAATCCGTGCTGGAGCAGACCCTGGGCGCGAAGGTGGGTCTGATCGGAACGATCCAGAACATGATCGGCGATCAGGTGATCCCCACGGAGCGCACCACCCCGGAGAGCTTTGAGCTCCAGGGGCTGTTCGCGCAGATGGCCCAGGCCGGATGCACCCATGTGGTGATGGAGGTCTCCTCCCACGCCCTGTTCCTGCACCGGGTGGACTGCATCCCCTTTGCGGTGGCGGCCTTTACCAATCTGACCGAGGATCACCTGGATTTCCACAAAACCATGGAGGCCTACCGGCAGGCCAAGGCACTGCTCTTCCGCCGGGCCGGCTTCAGCGTCTTCAACATCGACGATGAAATGGTGGCCAAGACCGTCAACGAGGCCGCCTGCTGGAGTCTGACCCTTTCGGCCAAGGGCGGCAAGGCGGACCTCACCGCAGACGACATTGTGCTGGGCGCGGATCACGTTTCCTTTACCGGCAGCTACAAGGGACGTTCCTGGCCGGTACGCGTGGGGATCCCCGGCGGCTTCACCGTCTATAACGCCCTCACCGTGCTGGGTATGGCCATCGGCCTGGGCATTCGCCCGGAGGCGGCAGCAGAGGCCCTTGCCGGCGCCGCAGGGGTCAAGGGACGGCTGGAGGTGGTGCCCACCCCCGGGAAGGACTACACCGTTCTGATCGACTACGCCCACACCCCCGACGCGCTGGAAAACGTCCTGCGCTCCGTTCGCGGCTTCTGCAAGGGGCGGCTCATTGCCGTCTTCGGCTGCGGCGGCGACCGGGATCCCATCAAGCGGCCCATCATGGGCAAGATCGGCGTCAAGCTGTCGGATCTTGCCATCATCACCTCTGACAATCCCCGGACCGAAGCGCCGGATAAAATCATTGCCGATATTCTCAAGGGCGTCCAGGAACTGAGCAAGCCCTATCTGGTGGTGGAAAATCGCCGGGAGGCCATCGCCCGTGCCATGCGAGAGGCCCGCACCGACGACGTGATCGTCCTGTGCGGCAAGGGCCACGAGACCTACCAGATCCTGGGCACGGAAAAGACGCACCTGGATGAACGGGAAGAGGTTGCGAAGAATTTGTAATCGGCAGACATTTTGCATAATGCATTATGCACTATGCATTCCTCTGACGGAGGCATTATGATCACTCTGAAACAAGCTGCCGCCTGGTGCGGCGGTACGGTATTACCGGAATATGAAAACGTCGCCTTTTCCGGGGCCGAGAACGACTCCCGGAAGATATTGCCGGGGCAGCTCTTTGTGGCCTTGAAGGCGGCCAGGGACGGCCACGACTTCATCGGCAAGGCCATGGAGGCCGGGGCTGCGGCGGCCCTGGGGGAACGGCAGCTTCCCGGCGTGCCCATGATCGTTGCGCCGGACAGCCTCACTGCCCTGCAGCAGATCGCCGCAGGCTGGCGCTCCACCCTCACCGGCACGCGCTTCATCGGCCTCACCGGCAGCGTGGGCAAGACCACCACCAAGGAAATGACCGCTGCAGCCTGCGCCGCCGTCTTCCGGACCCGGTGGACCCAGCAGAACTTCAACAACGAGATCGGCGTACCTCGGACGCTCCTGGATCTGGAGCCGGACACCCAGGTCGCCGTGGTGGAAATGGGGATGAACCACGCGGGAGAGCTCTCCCGCCTCACCCGTCTGGCGCGGCCGGACGTGGCGGTCATCACCAACATCGGCACCATGCACATTGAAAATCTCGGCTCCCGGGAGGGCATCTGCCGGGCAAAGCTGGAGATTCTGGAGGCCCTGGCCCCCGACGGCGTCGCCGTGCTCAACGGCGACGAACCGCTGCTCCGGAAGGCCGCGCCTGCCTGCCGGACCCTGTGGTTCGGCCTGGGCCGGGAGAACGACCTGCGCGCCGAGGACGTCCGGCTGACGCCGGACAGCTCCACCTTTACCGCGGTGGGCTTTGGGCACCGGGTCCCGGTCACCCTTCCCGCACCCGGCGTGCACAACGTGGTCAACGCCCTGGCGGCCATGCTGGCCGCCCACTGCGTGGGCGTTTCCCTGGAGGCTGCGGCAAAGGCGCTGGCAGACTTCGTCAACACCGGCGACCGGCTGCGTACCTACCGGCAGGCCGGCTACACCGTGATCGCCGACTGCTACAACGCAGGGCCGGAATCCATGCAGGCAGCCTTTACGGTACTGCAAAGCACCCCCACCGCCGGACGGAAGATCGCCGTTCTGGGCGATATGCTGGAGCTGGGCGACTTCGCCCCCGCCGCCCACCGGACTGTGGGCGAGGAGGCCGCCGCCGCAGCGGATCGGATCCTGGCCTACGGCCCCCTGTCCAGGGAGCTGGCCGCCGCCGCAGGCGAAAAGGCGCTGCACTTCGATACCCCCGAGGCGCTGTTGGAGGCCCTGCGGGCGGAGGCAAAGCCCGGGGACGTACTGCTGTTCAAGGCCAGCCACGGGATGCACCTGGAAAAAGTCCTGGAGAACTTTTTCAAGGAATAAGGAATAAGTTGAGCGAACCCGTATTTCTTATCACCTATTACCTGTTACTTATTACCTGTTACTTATTACTTCGACAATCATACGGAGGAATCCCCATGAAAGACGGACAGATCCTATCCACGATCCTTTTGACGCTTCCCTGCTTTGTGGTGGCGCTGGTGGCCGGGCGCTTTATCATTCCCTGGCTGCGGGCCATGAAGGCGGGACAGACGATCCGGGAGGTGGGCCCCAGCTGGCACATGAGCAAGACCGGCACCCCGGCCATGGGCGGTCTGATCTTCATTCTGGCTTCCCTGCTGGGCACCGTAGCCATGGGCTTTCTCTATTGGTCCTGGACCTCTGCGCTGGTCTTTGCCTTTGCCCTGGTCTTCGGCGCCATCGGCTTTCTGGATGACTTCTTCAAGGTCAAAAAGAAGCAGAATATGGGCCTCACCGCCCTGCAAAAGCTGCTGCTGCAGCTGGCGGCCTCTGCGCTCTACCTCTATATCCTCTACCGCAACGACCACCTGACCTCCACCCTCTGGCTTCCCTTCTCGGATCTGGCCTGGACCATCCCGATCTGGGTCTACATCCCCTTCGCAGTCTTCGTGATCGTGGGCACCGTAAACGCGGTGAACCTCACCGACGGCATCGACGGCCTGGCCTCCGGGGTGACAATCCCGGTGATGATCTTCTTCCTGGTCACGGCCATCGCCACGGAAAAGGCGGAATTCGCCATCCTGCCCGCCGCTCTGCTGGGCGGCCTGTGCGGCTTCCTGTGCTACAACTTCCATCCGGCCAAGGTCTTCATGGGCGACACCGGCTCCCTGTTTTTGGGCGGCGCGGTCTGCGGCCTGGCCTTTGCCCTGGATATGCCCCTGATCCTGATCCTGGTGGGCCTGGTTTACATTGTGGAAACCGTGTCCGTGATCCTGCAGGTGGGCTATTTCAAGCTGACCAAGCACCTTTCCAGCGACCACCAGGGCAGACGTATTTTCAAAATGACCCCGATCCACCACCACTTTGAGATGTGCGGCTGGTCCGAGGTCAAAATCTGGATCGTCTTCGTCGGCGTCAGCGTGATCTGCTGCGTGCTCGCATATCTTGCCACTGCGCCGCTTCGATAATCGGTAAAGGAGGGCGAAAAGCCTTGCTGAGTCATAACAATCCCCAGCGGCAGACGCAGCAAAACGCGACCGGTCTTTTGGATCTTCCCTTCCTGCTGCTGGTGGTGCTGCTCACCCTGGGAGGACTTCTGATGATGTTCTCCGCCAGCTACGCCAGAGCCAAATGGGACACCGACAACCCCGCCTACTACTTCGTGCGGCAGGCGGGCTTCGCCGCGGCAGGCATCATAATCATGCTGATTGTGGGCCGGCTGAACTACTTTATCTGGTACCGCATCGCCCTGCTGATCCTGGGCGGCTCCGTCTTCCTGCTGTTCCTGGTCCCCATCGCCGGCGTGGAGGTCAACGGCGCCAAGCGCTGGTTCCAGCTGGGGCCCATTCAGTTCCAGCCCTCCGAGATCGCAAAGCTGGGCATGGTCCTGGCCTTTGCCTCCATGATGGCGGTCTGGCAGGACAAAATGGAGACCTTCCACTACGGCGTACTGCCCTATGCGGTGATCATGGCAGTCATCGCGGGCCTGCTGTACCTGGAACGGCACCTTTCCGCCACCCTGATCATTCTGCTGATCGGCGCCATGATGATGCTGATCGGCGGCACGCAAAAGAAATGGCTCATTCTGGGTCTGCTGATCGGCGTGGCCTTCCTGTATCTCTACGTCAACACCAAGGGCTACGCCGGCGACCGGATCGCCGCCTGGAAGGATCCCTGGAGCGACCCGCTGGATAACGGCTACCAGGCCATCCAGTCCCGCTATGCCATCGGCTCCGGCGGCTTTCTGGGCCTGGGTCTGGGCCGCAGCCGCCAGAAATACCTCTACCTGCCCGAGGAGCACAACGACTATATCTTCGCCATCGTCTGCGAGGAGCTGGGCTTCGTGGGGGCTGTGGGCATCCTTCTGCTCTTTGCCCTGCTGATCCTGCGGGGCTATTGGATCGCGATCCACGCCCGGGATCGTTTCAGCACCCTGGCCGCGGCCGGTCTGACCACCAAGCTGGCCCTGCAGGTGTTCTTCAACGTAGGCGTGGTCTCCGGTCTGCTGCCCCCCACCGGCATTTCCCTGCCCTTCTTCTCCTACGGCGGCACCGCCCTGCTGCTCCAGCTCTTTGAAATGGGCATCATCCTGTCCATTTCCCGCTGGTGCGTCAACAACGATTCCCTGGGAGGGAAGAAAGCATGAATGTAGTCTTTACCTGCGGCGGGACCGCGGGACACATCAACCCGGCCATCTCGGTGGCGAATCTGCTCCGGGAGCGGAAGCCGGAGACGAACATCCTCTTCGTGGGCGCGGAGGGCGAGATGGAGTCCGAACTTGTCCCCCGGGAGGGATTCCGGCTGGAGACCCTCAAGATCTCCAGCTACCGGCGCAAGCTGACGCCCAAGGCGATCTGGCACAATGTGGTCACGCTGAAAAACCTCCACGAGGCAAAGCGGAAGGCCGACCGGATCATCCGGGACTTTCAGCCCGACGTGATCGTGGGCACCGGCGGCTACGCCTCCTTCCCCATGCTGCACCAGGGGGCCAAGCACGGGATCCCCACGGCAGTCCACGAGGCCAACGCCATGCCCGGCCTCACCACCCGGATGGTGGCCGACTCCGCCACCCGGATCATGGTCTGCTTTGAGGAGAGCAAGGCCCACTACAAGCACCCGGAGCGGGTCCAGGTGGTGGGAATGCCTGTGCGGCAGGCCTTTCTCTACACCACCCGCGCCGAAGCGCGTCAGCGGCTCGGGCTCACTGACGAGCCCCTGCTGATCTCCGCCATGGGCAGCCTGGGCGCCCGGGAGATGAACAAGCGCATGGCCGACTTCCTGGCGCTGGAGGTCCAGGCGGGCTGTCCCTGGCACCACGTCCACGCCACCGGTTCCTTCGGCTGGCGCTGGATGCCGAATCTGGTAAAGGAAAAGGGCGTGGATCTGGCCGCGCATCCCCAGCTGGATATGCGGGAGTACATCCACAATATGCCCGACCTCATGGCCGCGGCAGACCTGATCATCACCCGGGCGGGCGCTTCCTCCCTCAACGAGATCGAAGCCGCCGGGACGCCCTGCATCATCGTCCCCTCCCCCAACGTCACCGACAACCACCAGGAGAAAAACGCCCGGGTGCTGGAGCGCAACGGGGCGGCCGTGGTCCTGCTGGAGCAGGGCCTCACGGCACAGGCCCTTTTCGACACCGCCAAGGAGCTGCTCTCCGACCCCGCCAGGCGCAAGACCATGCGGGAAAACCTGCAAAGAATGGCCGTGGTGGACAGCGCGGAGCGGATCTACAATACGATATTGGAGCTGGCAAATACCCGGCACAGTTAAAAGTTGAAAATGGAAAGTTGAAAGTTGAAGCGAACAACCAAACTTTCAACTTTCAACTATCAACTTTCAACTCACAAAAAAAGGCCGCCTGACATAGAATTGAGTAATTCTGTGTGAGGGGGGCCGTCATTGAATACCATCTACATCACCGGCGGCAGGCCGCTGACGGGAACGCTGGCGGTGCAGGGCAGCAAGAATGCCGTTCTGCCCATCCTGGCAGCCACGGCAGCCATTCCGGGGCGCTTTGTGCTGACGAACTGCCCGGCCATCCGGGACGTGACTGTGACCCGCTCTCTGATGGAGGGTCTGGGCATACAGAGCCGGGAATCGGCAGGTCTGATCACCGTGGACAGCCAAGGCCCTCTGCAAAGCGTGCCGGATCCCGGCCTGGCCGGTCTGCTCCGCTCCTCCGTGCTGCTGCTGGGGGCCCTGCTGGCCCGCCTGGGCGAGGCGGAGATTCCCCTTCCGGGGGGCTGCGTGCTGGGGGATCGTCCCCTGGATCTCCACCTGAAGGCCCTGAAGGGACTGGGCGTCCGGATCTGTCTGGCAGGCGACCGTCTGCTCTGCAAGGGCAGGCCGGAGGGCGGGATCGCGATCCTCCCCTATCCCAGCGTGGGCGCAACGGAAAACCTGATCCTGGCCGCTCTTGGGGCCACGGGCCCCGTTCGCATCATCGGCGCGGCCCGGGAGCCGGAGATCCGGGATCTGGCGGACTTTCTCACAGCCTGCGGCGCACGGATCACCGGCGCGGGGACCCCCTGCGTCCGGGTGGAGCCTGCCCCCCTCCACGGGGCGGCCCATCGGATCCTCCCGGATCGGATCGAGGCGGCCACCTGGCTCTGCGCCGTTGCCGCCACCGGCGGGACGCTGACGCTGACGGAGCTGGATCCGGCGCAGCTGCAGCCTGTGCTTACGCTACTGGGGCTGGCCGGCTGTGAGATCCGGGAATCAGCGGCCGGGCTCACCCTCCATGCCGCAGCCCTGCAAGCCCCGGGCACGGTGGTGACGGGGCCCTATCCCGCCTTCCCCACCGACGCCCAGGCCATCCTTATGGCGGCTTTGCTCCGGGCCTCCGGCGCGACCCTGTTTCGGGAGACGGTCTTTTCCGACCGCTTCCGCCATGTCCCCGCCCTGTGCGCCCTGGGGGCCGATATCCGGACGGCGGGGGATCTGGCCCTTGTCCGGGGCGTGGGCGCGCTGCACGCCGCAGAGATCAGCGCCACGGATCTCCGCGGCGGGGCCGCTATGGTGATCGGGGCGCTGGCCGCCGAGGGAACCAGCGTCATCCGCGACGCCTGGCACCTGGATCGGGGCTACGGCAAATTTGCGGAACGCCTGCGCGCCCTGGGCGCGGACGTTATGACGGAATAAAACAGTACTTAGCTTTTCTCACAGATACAAGGGAGACAGATATGGCACAAGACAGAAGACGACCTACGGAGCGCGGAAGAACCACTGTTTCGGCAGAGCGGCCCCAGCATCCTTCCTCCCGGCCCAGGGATGCCCGTCCCCGCACCGGGAACGCTTCCGCCCGGGAAGCGGCCCGCCGGGAGCGGCTTTCCCGGGAGGCGCCCTCCTACCGGGAGGCAGAGCCGGAGCAGACGCCCCGACCGCGCCCCAAGAGCGCGCCCAAGCAGGCTGCTCCCCAGCAAAAGCGGAAAAAGGCCAGAAAGCCCCACCGGGTCTACAACACCAATTTCGGCCTCAAATTCCTGGTGATGCTGGCAGTGGTGGCCGTCATCGTGCTGAGCATGATCATCTTTTTCAAGGTCAAGCACATTGAGGTGCTTCCCCCCGAGGGCCAGGGCGGCGCAACGGCCTACTACAGCGCCGAGGAGATCATCGCGGCCTCCGGGATCAACCTGGACGAAAACCTGCTGAGTCTCAGCAAGGCCACCGTGGCGGCCCGGATCCACGCGGCTCTGCCCTACGTCAACGACATCCAGATCAAAAAACAGCTTCCCGGGACTGTGGTCATCTCCTTTACCGAGTTCGACGTCAGCTACGCGATCCAGGATGAAGCCGGCGGCTGGTGGCTCATGAGCCGCGAGGGTCGGATCCTGGACGCCACAGACGAGAAGGAAGCCAAGAACCACCTGTACGTCACCGGAATGCCGATCCAGGTCCCCCAGGTGGGCGACTATATCCAGGCCGCCTCCACCGAGGGCGCGGATCTCTCCGAGATCGCCGCCAAGCAGACGGTGGTGAAGGAGATCATCCCGGCCCTGGAGGGCACCGACTTTGTCAAGCAGCTCGACCGGATCGACGTGAGCACCTCCTACGATCTGACCCTCTGGTGGACGGCGGACCGCTATCAGATCCGCCTGGGCACCACGGAAAATCTGAGCTACAAGCTGCAATTCCTTCAGGCGACGCTGGAAAACACCGAGGTCCAGCACCGCTCCGGCATCATCGACCTGACCTTCCAGGAGGACGAGAAGGTTCACTTCCTGGAATTCCGGTAAAAAAGTTGCAAAATTTTTACAAAAAAACATATTTTTCTATTGACCAAACGGGAAACGCGGGTTAAAATATAACGGTATAAAAGCAATAACTTTGCATACACTACGCTTCGGATATATGTTCCAACGATTACAGATACATAGGAGGACGAACACATGGCAGATTACCCGGAAAAAGTTGTGAATATTAAGGTGATCGGCGTCGGCGGCGCCGGCAATAATGTAGTCAACCGGATGCTCAACGCGGGCGTCGAGGGTGTGGAGTTCCTGGTGGTCAACACCGACCGGCAGGACCTGAACAAGTCCAAGTGCCCCAACAAGCTTCCCATCGGTGAGAAGCTCACCGGCGGCATGGGCGCAGGCTCCAAGCCCGAGATCGGCAAGAAGTCCGCAGAGGAATCCCGTGCAGCCATTGCCAAGGCCCTTGAGGGTGCCGATATGGTCTTTATCACCGCCGGTATGGGCGGCGGCACCGGCACCGGCGCTGCTCCCATCATTGCCGATCTGGCCCACGAGGCCGGGATCCTCACCGTCGGCGTGGTCACGAAGCCCTTCCGCTTTGAGGGCGCCAACCGGATGCGCCAGGCCGAGGCGGGCATCGCCGCCCTGTCCGACAAGGTGGACTCCCTGATCGTCATTCCCAACGACCGGCTGAAATACGTCACCGACCAGAAGATCACCTTTGCCAACGCTTTCGGTATCGCCGACGACGTGCTCAAGCAGGCTGTGACCTCCATCTCCGAGCTGGTCAGCTATTCTGAGCGCGTGATCATCAACCTGGACTTCGCCGACGTCTCCGCCGTCATGAAGAATGCCGGCCGCGCCCACATGGGCGTGGGCACCGCCTCCGGCCGCGACAAGGCCGAGCAGGCCGCCATGGCCGCTGTGGCCAGCCCCCTGCTGGAGACCTCTATCAACGGCGCTACCGGCGTGCTGATCAACGTGACCGGCTCCCAGGATCTGAGCCTGGACGACGTGGAGACCGCCTCCAACATCGTCATGGAAGCCGCCAACCCCGAGGCCAACATCATCTTCGGCGCCACCTTCAGCGACGAGTTTGAGGAAGAGATGCGGGTCACCGTCATTGCCACCGGCTTTGATTCCGAGCCCAAGACCACCGAGGAAAAGCCCCCCGAGCGCCGCGCCTTCACCAACCTGAACAATGACTTCGGCGGCCACCCGGTAACTGCTCCCAACGCCCGACCCAACCCCGCTCCCGCTCCCAATCCCACCCCAGTGGACAACGGCGATATCAACGATATTGACGCGATCTTCAATATCTTCAAGAAGTAAGCAGAATATAAAAATCCCGCTGTGGAATTCCACAGCGGGATTTTTTGCGTACTGTGTTCAGAAGCCCTGCTGCATCCGCTTCACGGACGAGGCGTCCTGAAACAGGACAATAGCGCAGAAGATCGACGCCAGACCGCAGGCCATGCAGGAAGAATAGTACAGGATGTTTTCAAAGCCCTTTCCATACTCAATGAGCAGGTAGAGATTGCCCCCCAGCAGCGCCAGGCCAGCCAGAAGAGTCAGGACACCCGCGGGCACCACCCGCTTCTGCACGGGACCGCCATACTGCACCAGCCGTTTGAAGGAGCTGAGCGCCGTGGAGAGCATGGAACTGCGAACCGCGGCAAGGATAAACCAGACGCTGAAGAAAATATAGCAGATGGTGGAATCATCAAAAATCAGCATTGAAACTTGCAGACCCCCATGCTGGACGCCGTTCTCTACCAGATAGGACATGCCGAGGATCACGTCGCCGGGCGAGTGCTCCTTGATGATGATGCACACCAGACAGGCCAACGCGGAGACCGCCAGCAGGAAAAAGGTGAACAGCCGCACACGGGCATAGGACCGGCAGCCCTTCAGCCCGCTGAAGGACAGAGACCCCGCCGAACCGTAAAGCGCCCAAAGCGCAATCGCCATCCACACGGCCAGAACGATATGGGCGACGTAAGCGACAAGGGTGATTATTTCGGCGATTTGACGATAGGAGGGCAGATAATCAAAAACATTTCCCAGACTGTCAAGCGAATTGATGAAACCCTTGCCGCAGACGTAGCAGATGGCGCATGCGTACAGAGTCAGCAAAAGGGCGACAAGGAGGATCCAAGGAGATCTGGCCAGCTTCCGCAGCTGCAGGGCAGCAGGAGATTGGCCGACCTCCCCCAGCGGATAATCCGAGTAGTCGCCTACCACCTGTTGGCCGGGATTGAAGCCCTGCCGGGGGACGTAGCCGGGATTGCGGTTCTGGTTGTAGGCAAAGCCGGGGTTGTAGGGCTGATTGGGGGCGGGCCCGGGGTTATAGCCTCGGTTTTGCCCGTAGTTGGGATTGCCGTAGCCCTGATTGGGGGCGTAGCCTTGGTTCTGCGCGTAACCCTGGTTGGGCGCGTAGCCTTGATTGGGCGCGTAGCTCTGGTTGGAGGCATAGCCCTGATTCGGCGCATAGCCGGGGCTGCCATAGTTCTGATTTGGCGGGTAATTCCGGTTCTGGTTGGCTGCGTAAGGGGGCGCGCTCGTCTGAGGCGCGGCAGGCTCCGCAGACGCCGGGTTCTGTGGGGCCGTATCGTTGACCGCCGGGGTATCCGCCTCGACATTCAGCTTCGTGCCGCAGCCGGGGCAGAACTTGCCTGTGGTCTCACGGCCGCAGTTTGGACAAATCATGCCTGTATTTCCTCCTTCTTTTCGTATATATGAGTCATTATACACCTCTTTCCCCCTGCTTGTCAATCTCCTTTCCTCCATTTCCCCCGTGAAGCAAAAGAATTGCAGGAATATTTACCGATACGGGAAAAATCCCCCCGCCGCAGACATTTGCGGCGGGGGGATCTGCAACGACACATACTGAACTCCCACAGAAAGACTGAAAAAATGTCACGAGCAGAAACACCGCCAGACAAGGCGGAGAACGCAGGCGGGCTTGACGCCCGGCAAGGACGACTGTATGCCACGATTCCTGCCGGAACAGGTTAATGGCCTCTACGGAAGTTCATTACCAGTCCCAAGAATCCTGCGTGCGGCCCTTGCGGACACCGAGGCTCCGCATGGCGGAACGGAATTTGAACAGAACTATGGCGAAACAGCAGGCGGCAGCGCCGCTCACAATCAAGTTGATGCCGTACAGCGTCGCGTTTGTGCCGCTCAGCTCCATGCCGGAGAGCCGATAGCTCTCAATCAGGTCACTCTGCAGGACCAGGAAGCGGACGCCGTTGGCCAGCACAGCGATACCATCCAGGAGGATCAGCAGGCCGGCGAAAACAGAAACCCGGTCGTCGGGCTGACCGGTCCTGACCACCCGCTTGGCAGTACTCAGGCTCCTGACGATTCCGAAGGCGTAAATCGCAGCCAGGACCATGACCGCCAGCACAGCCCCCAGGAAGATGCCGCGGTAGGTCATCGGATCCACGTTCAGTTTCGGAAGCTGTACGCCGAATCGATTCAGCAGGGTATCTGCAATTTCATTCACCGAGTCCTTGAAGAACGTGCTGTAGCTGTCGGCGGTGAAATTGATCACCAGCAGCACCGCCGCGAATCCGGCTGCCGCGCATGCCAGAATCATGGCGACCCAGTGGAGCAGCTTGTAGAATGTCAGACCACAGGTGCCCAATTTCGCCCGGCGCTTGGAACGGGCGGAAAAATAAGTTCTCCAAAGGGCACAGGTCATGAGCAGCTCCAGCACCAGGGTCAGGCAGGCAACTGCGATGTTGATGATGAGCCTGGCGTCCGCGGAGACGCCCTTGAGCCGATCCAGCTGGTCATAATAGTCGAATAGATTCCTGGCATTCACGTAGAGCGCGTACAGGACGCTCAGCGTAAAGAGCAGAGCGCCCACAAGATAGAGCGGTGAGGACGCCACTCTTCGGATCAACTGACCCGCCGGGGTTTGCCCGGCGGCGTCAACCGGCGCCTCGGGGGAAAGATCCGCCTGGGGGGCGGCTTGACTGTACGGAGCAGGATTGTAAAACTGATCCTGGTCGGAATAGCCGGAAAGGTTCTGCGTCGGATTATCGTTCTGGTTTTGCGCGTAGCCGGGGTTGCTCGCCCAGGGTGCAGCAGGAGCTTCCGGGGCCTCCTGGATTTTCTCGGCTGTGGGCTCTGCGGGAATCCGGTCCTGCGGGATCTCATCTTTGACCGCCGGGGCTGCCGCCTCAACAGTCAGCTTCGCGCCGCAGAAGGGGCAAAACTTGCCTTCCGTTTCGCGGCCGCAATTTGGACAGATCATGCCTGGATTTCCTCCTTCTTTTCAGATAGAATCATTATAAGCGTATCATCTCTGCTTGTCAATCTTCTTTCCCGGTTTTCCCGGCGGAAGCAAAAATTATCCCGGGCTGTCAAAGCCCTGACCGCCCGGGAAACCCAAATCAACTGTTTTTTCCCGCTCAGAACAGCATGTCCTCCGGGGGCTCCCCATTCTGCATCCTCCCTACGCCGACAAAATACCGATTCAGCACCCCGGCCATCAGAATCGAGCCCAACCCGGAGACCAGGAAAGGACCGTACTCCAGCAGCGTTGCGGTACTCAGTCTGAACTCCAGGAACGCCAGAACGCCGTTGGCGATAAGCAGCAGGCCGCTGATCAACGTCAGCAGAACTACGTGAGAAACCCGGTTGTGGGTCACCTCGCCGAAGCGGATCATGGAGACGGCGGAGGCTGTGACCGCATGGAGCTTGGCAAACAGGAGCAGCCGCATAATCGCAGCCACGCAGAAAATTGCCGCAAGGACGATGCTCTCACCGGAGATAAAGGCGGCAATTTGCTCCAGTCCGATTTGGGCTGCGGCAAAGACAGTCAACTGCGTGATGAAATCAAAGAAGGTTCGAATGGGCTCCACGGCCTCAAACAGATCCTCGCCGGCAACTTTCAGAATGACCATATACATCAGGGCGACCGCGCCGACTGCCGTGAGCATCTTATAGACCCATGCGCATGCCTTCATAAATCCCCGGAGTCCGTTGAGGCTGTGGGGAGACATTCCCGGTTTTCGTCCCGTCCCGGAAAAGAAGAAGGACCACAGGGCGACAGCCAGCCAGACCGACATGCAGACATGGCCGACGCTAACCGCCACATAGGCAACGCTGCTGATTTTTCCGGCGGAAAAATAGCTGTCAAAGCTGTTGGCCGCAATCTGATCCAGAGATTGAAAAATCGACACACCATAGGAATAACAGACCACGCCGGCGTACAGTGTCGCCAGCAGCGCGCAGGCAAGCATCGCAGCGGAGTTTGCCAGCCCTCGCAGGAATTGGGCAACGGGAGAATTACCGATGACCTCCACCTTGGAATCCTTCATGGGATGGTCTTGAACCAGCCACCGGTCGTCGTTGTAGTTGGGATTGCCGTAGCGTTGGTCGCAGTCGGAGCCGAAGCCAAAGCCCCGATCGTTCTTCTTTGTCGCAGCGTCCAGCCTGGTGCCGCAATAAGGGCAGACCGAAGCTGAGGCTTCGCCGCCGCAGTTGGGACAGATCATAATTGCACTTCCTCCCTTTTTTCAGTGGATTTCATTATAATCCAGCCGCCAGCCGCTTGTCAATCTTCTTTCCTTTTTTCTGCGGGACGGAAAAAAAGACTTGCATCCCCGGGCAGGCCGTAGTATAATATGTGGGAACTGAATACCGTATATCTTCAGGGCAGGGTGAAATTCCCGACCGGCGGTGAAAGTCCGCGAGCCTTCGGGCAGACCCGGTGTGATTCCGGGACCGACAGTACAGTCTGGATGGAAGAAGATGCTGTTCATTGCCTGCCAATGGATATGCCTGAAGACATACAGCCTTCAGGCATATTTTTCTGGGAGGTATTTTTCATGAACCCGACTGTCCAATTCATTCTGATCTGCTTTGCCGTGGTGGCAGGGCTGCTGGTCCTGGCCGCGCTGTTCGAGCGCCTCTGCTGCAAGGATCGGCTGCGGCTGTCCTCGCCAAAGTACATCACCACCGTGGCCATCTCCGCCGCCCTGGCGGGCCTGCTCATGCTCTTGGAGTTTCCCCTTCTGTTTTTGGCCCCCAATTTCTACAAGGTGGATTTCTCCGAGCTGCCGGTGTTGATCTGTTCCTTCTACCTGGGGCCTGTCGCGGGCGTGCTGACGGAGGTTTTGAAGATCTTCATCAAGCTCCTGTTCAAGGCTTCCTCCTCTGCCTTCGTGGGCGAGCTGGCCAACTTCGCCGTGGGCTGCGCCCTGGTGCTCCCCGCCTCCATGATCTATCACTGCAAGCGGACCAAGGGCACCGCCATCGCGGGCCTGGGCGTGGGAACGCTGGTCATGGCTGTCTTCGGCAGCTTGTTTAACGCGGTCTATCTGCTGCCCGCCTACTCGGAAATGTACCACTGGCCCCTGGACCAGATCGTGGCGGCAGGCACCGAGATCAACGGCAGCATCACCAGCGTTTCCTCCTTTGTCCTGCTGGCAGTGGCCCCCCTGAACCTGCTCAAGGGCCTGGTGGTAAGCATCCTGGCCATGCTGCTGTATAAGCGGGTCCAGCCCATCATGTTCAAACGAAGCTGATTCTTGGAGCATACTCCCGCGCGGGAACCACCGCAACCTTTATAAGCTTTGAAAGACGGATACACGGTCTGTGTGTCCGTCTTTTGTGCTGCATCGGGGTATTTGAATGCTTTGTAAAAACAATACACCCGATTGAAAAAACCTGAATTATGCAGGAAATTCTTGCTTTTTGAGTACCCTGTGGTATATTACGTCTTGCGACACAACCGAATACAGCGGCCTTGCTTCAGTGTGCATTTTTGCTTTCCGGCAAAAACGCATGCTCTCTTTGGCATTCTGTTGCAAGGTTGCAAAGCTTGTTGACAGGCTGGCGCGGAACGTGTATGATAACTGCATCGGCACCGATTTCAACGGCACGGAGTACACCAACCTGACCTGGACCCAGGGCCGGCGGCTCAGCAGCATCCAAAAGGGCAGCCAGACTTACGAGTACGAGTACGACATGTCCGGCGTGCGCAGCGTAAAGATTGCGAATCAATCAGGGGGACGGTTCTCTGATTGACAAAAAGGATTCCAGGCAATCAGAGGACGGTTCTGTGATTGACAAAACAGACATCAGTTCCAATCAGAGAGCCGTCCCCCGATTGCTGAAGCTACTGGTATTCTGACCACTGTTCAGCGAGGAAAACATGTATCTATTGTACCGACTAATGGCACAGTTGCCGAATGGATGGCACAAGGAATGAACTCTCACTGGTCATCAATCCTGTCGAGTATTGTAATTGAAATAGGAGAATAATTATGGCAGATATTGATAGTATTTTTTCTATGTTGTCTTGGGACAGTGATGAAAGAACACAGCAAGAGGGCATTAGAGAGGCACAAAAGATTGAGCATTTATCTATTTTATTTCAACCAATTGAGAGCAAATCTGTTTGGGAAAACTGTGCGAGGATTATATCAAGTAAAAACGATGATATATTGGAACAGTACTTATTTCTCATGTTTGAATGGTTGCAAGACATTAATTGGCCGGGAGCTGAAATCATATTTGATCGATTGCTAAGCATGCCCATCGACGTTCTTAAATTTCCATATCAGTACAGTTTGGATCAGGCAAAATCACGCAAAGATGTTCCGTGGGAAATGTGTTTGATAAATTTTCAAATGGAATATCAAGTGAGGACAGGGGACGATTCCTTGTCTTGAGCGAACAGCCGGTTTACCGTTCTAAGACAATCAGGGAACGGTTCTCTGATTGACAAAAAGGATTCCAGGCAATCAGAGGACGGTTCTGTGATTGACAAAACAGGCATCAGTTCCAATCAGAGAACCGTCCCCCGATTGCTTACTCCACATATTCACCTATTTAGTTGGACAGAAATCGGTGGTAAGTGGTATCTATCTGGTAAGCTTGTTCTACCTTATATAGGCTAAAAGGGGGGTATTGCAACCACAATGTACACGACAAATCTAATTATTGCGCACAATATACAAGAAAAAGCACAGCTTCATTCCCGCTTAGATCGCGTATGTTCCGATCAAAACTGCGGGATACGATACGGGGCAGTAGAGGCGCTTCGTGAACTGTATTTTGTTCATCCCCAGGCAGATGATTTATGCTTCGAGCTTTTTGACCGCTCAGATTATGACAATTCAGGCGTATTTCTCAGCATCAATTATCTGTCAAAATCAATGCGAGACCGTAATATGCTATACTTGAACGGTTGTTTTGCTACGCTCGAGCGGGTCGTGGATGCGGCGTTAGCCTTCTGTTCTGACATTGAAATCTTCATCACCACCAATCGTGCTTCTATGGAAGATTTTTCGACGCATACTATTAAAATCGAAAAACTCACAGATTTGTTGTGTCGTTTTTTCGATTACAGCCTAAATACAGATGGAATCGATCCTGAGATTCATCTATTTGTAAGGGATAATAAGAACACAGGGGACAATCAGGGGACGGTTCTGTGATTGACAAAACAGACATCAGTTCCAATCAGAGAACCGTCCCCCGATTGCGAGAACCGTCCCCTGATTGTTCGGAAGCTCTAAATGCAACAGGAGTTGTTTATGCAGTTTATGACGGTAGAACTCATGTCAGTGTTTTTCCAATTGGTGGAACCTTAGAGGATTGGTACAAAGCTGGTTCTTCATCGGTGTGGACAACGGCTGTTAAATCAGTTGTAATAAAGTGGAAGGGATGAAAATGGGATGAATGATATACAAAATATCTATAAAATGTTAAATTGGGAAAACACTGCCGAAGTACGGGCAGAGGGATTTCGTTTGGCACGAAAAGAAAACAATTTATCCCTATTGATTATGCCCCCTGCGCCGCCATCTGTTTGGGAAGCTTGTGCACAGGTTTTGAGCGAAAAAACTGATGCAGCTTTGGAACCATACTTAAACAGCCTGTTTGAATGGTTATATGATTACAACTGGCCCGGCACACGGATCATACTGGATCGATTAAAGATCTTTTCGGGGGAAAGAATGAAAAAAACCTTCATAAAATTTTATACCGATGCTATCAACATGAATAACAGAGACGGTCTGGTTTGGTTAGATATTTTATCAGAATTACTCGACAATGAATCGTTGAAAGCGGTATTACCAAAAGAGATTATAGAGAAGCTACAAAAGCACTATAAAAATAACAGCTTTTGGGAGGATGAATTTGGAAACATACTTATATAGCCCGTTTGAATTGTTATAGGAGGGCAGGGGACGGTTCCTTGTCTCGAATGCCGGTCAGGTTTTCTCCTGATCTCGGCGGATCAATTCTCCGATGATTTTCCGGAAGAATCCGTCAATTTCTCTGCAAAAACAGCACCCGGGAGGGCCATCGCCCTCCCGGGGAACAAGCCAAATA
>JAEEGJ010004715.1_pt1 | contig 45125 bp, 32 predicted proteins | sample 8958761 | NCBI WGS metagenome assembly JAEEGJ01 (sample SAMN16246546, study PRJNA631951) | gut metagenome | biome: gut microbiome; feature: rumen; material: RS-attached | host: Bos | place: Iran: Karaj | collected 2018-10
ACACATTATATATAATATATTTTAAAGAAACATATTCCCTACTCCCATGCAGGTCATATGTGACTCCCATGTAAGTCCCATTTTCGCCTATTCCATGAAACGGATTAGAAGCGGACTTATAACGGACTTGGAACGGACTTAAAGTGAAGGGCGTGAAAAAGTAAAGATAGCCCCCGGAAAAAACTTTTTCGCGAAAACCCTACACCCCTACACCAGCACCTCTGATATTATTCTAAGTCTCAACGACTTGCAGCGTTTTCAAATATTCGCGAACCCTACACCTACCCTACACCAACCCTACACCAAACCTACACTAATTTTCCCTAAAATCAAGGGAAGGCAGATGAAGGTAATTAGAAACGTAAAATGGTAAGAATCAACGATTTGAGAGAAGTTGTCGCTTTTGCGAGAGTGCAAGGAGAAGCGACTGAAAGCAATAGTTCAGTTACCTATCCGTTAGCAGTCCTGTTACCGAAACTATATGTGCTAACGGCTGCGGACGAAAGAATCTTTTGACGAGGCATATAGTCTCCGCCATCTGCGTTCACCTGCCGCCAAGGGATACTTCAGAAAATAGTAATTTTGCAACCCAAAAACTATGCGTATGGAAGTATCCAGATTCAAGGTGTTGCTCTACCTCAAAAAGAGCGGATTGGACAAACAGGGCAAGGCTCCCATCATGGGACGCATCACCCTCAATGACTCTATGGCGCAGTTCTCATGCAAGCTGTCCTGCAAGCCTGAACTGTGGAATCCACGTGAAAGCCGACTCAACGGCAAGAGTAAGGAAGCTGTTGAGACGAATAATCGTATTGAAAAACTGCTCCTTGCCGTCAACTCGGCCTTTGATTCCCTCGTCGCACGTCAGATTGAGTTTACCGCCACTGACGTGAAGGAAATGTTTCAGGGTAGCATGAAGGTGCAGATGACGCTGATGGGTGCCGTGAACAAGATGTATGCGGACATGGAGGCGCGTATCGGAGTTGACCGTAGGGCATCTTCCCTACTCACATATTATTATATGCGTTTACGGCTAAAGGAATTTATCCAAACCAAGTACAAGACCGACGACCTTGCCTTCGGTCAATTAACGGAGCAGTTCATCTATGATTTCCAGAACTACATAACGGATGAGATAGGAAAGCAGATAACCACGGCAATATGCTATCTTGCCCTGCTGAAGAAAGCCTGCAGGATGGCATTCAAGGAGGGATGCACGGACAAGCAGTATTTCGCCCATTTCAGGCTTCCCAAGAAAAAGGTGACCACACCAAAGGCATTGAGCCGTGAACAGTTCGAGGCCGTGCGTGATATGGAGATAGAGGGGAACCGTCAGCAACACCGCTATGCCCGCGACCTTTTCCTGTTCGCCTGCTATACTGGTGTCCCCTATGGCGATGCCGTGAGCATAACTGCAGACAACCTTGTCCGTGACGGCAAGGGAGACCTCTGGCTCAGATATAATCGGGTGAAGAACGGCATACCTGCATCAGTAAAGCTATTGCCTGAAGCCTTGGAACTTATAGCGAAATACCATGACGACAACCGCGACACCCTGTTCCCCTACATCAAGAACAAGGTCCTGGCAAGACATATCCAGGGCATCGGACTCCGACTCGGCATCAAGGGACTGCGCTACCACATGGGGCGTCACTCCTTCTCTACGCTTATCACCCTTGAAGAAGGTGTGCCTATCGAGACCATCAGCCGTATGCTCGGTCACAAGCACATCGAGACCACCCAGATCTATGCGAAGGTGACGCCTCGGAAACTCTTTGAGGACATGGACAAATTCATTGAGGCAACCAAGGATCTGAAACTGACATTGTATTAACGATAAAAGATATAACCATTATGCGTAGCACATTCAACATTCTGTATTACATCGACCGTCGCCGCGTGAAGGCTGACGGAACGACATCCATCCTCTGCCGTATCAGCATTGATGCAAGGAACGCAGTAGTGAACACCGGTATCTGTTGCATTCCCGAAACGTGGGATGCAAGGAAGGGCGAGACCAACAACATACGAACCAACCGCCAACTGGCAGAATTTTGTAAACAAGTGAAGGAACTATATGATGAGCAGGTAAGGACTCAAGGGGTGGTAAGTGCCAGAATCATAAAGAACCTCCTTGACAATAAGGTGGCGAGACCTATCACGCTGCTTGCGATGGGCGAATGGGAACGGAAGCGTCTGCTCGCTCATTCCGAGGTCGTCAAGTCACGCTCCAGATACAGTGCATCAAAAAGCTATCAAGACTATCTGCGCGACTTCATCATCTCCAAGGGCAGGGAGGACTGGCCATTAACAGATGTGACTGCCGAGTTCGGCAATGAATACAAGACATACCTGAAACAGCGCAAGGCATTAGGACCTACCCAGATGAACCATATCCTCCGCTGGCTCAACCGCCTTGTATATCTCGGCGTAGATATGGAGATAATACGCTTCAATCCACTAGAGGAAATGGAGTACTACAAGAAACCAGAGCCGAAGCAAAAGTATGTCGCCCTTGACGATGTAAGGAAACTCCTTGCCCTCAGAATGGACTCCGAGCGTGGCGAGCTGATACGCCGCTACTTCATTTTCTCGATGTTCACGGGACTGGCGTATGCAGATGCCGTGCAGCTACATCCCCGTCACATCGGCAAGACCGCAGACGGCAGGAGGTATCTGCGCATCAGCCGAAAGAAGACCAACGTGGAAGCGTTTGTTCCTCTGCATCCCATAGCGGAAAGGATCCTTAGCCTGTATAATACTACGGACGACACTCGCCCAGTATTCCCCTTGCCGGGTCGTGACCAGGCATGGTGCTATCTTCAGGAGATAGGCTTTGCCATCGGTCGTAGGGAAAGCCTCTCACCACATCAGGCACGCCACACTTTTGGCACGATGCTGGTCAGTAAAGGTATCTGCGTGGAAAGCATCGCCAAGATGATGGGACACTCCAGCATCAGAAGTACGCAGATATATGCCAAGATTACAGACGAGAACATCAGCAAGGATATGGACAAGCTGATGAAACGCAGGATGGAAAAGGGACTTTCCATCACTGACAGGCAGACGACAGTTCTACTGGAATGCAATTCACTATAACAACAAAAAAATGAAATAGCAATAATGAAGAATCTATCAATAGCCCCGAAGGATGTCTTCGATAGAGGCATCATCATAATGACGGAAGGTGGCATAATAACCATGCCCGACAAGGACGTATGGATGACGGTGGACGAGATAGCAGACATGCTTTTCGTCTCATCGGCGGAGGTATTCCGCAAGATAAGATACCTCTACAAAAAAGATAACATACAGGAAGAATACTCTCACGGCTCGTTCCGCCAGTTCCCCTACCGTCCGAACTGGAGCATAGATGTGTATAGCCTCGAAATGGTAATCCGACTGGCATACGCCATTGACAGTCAAAACAGCCGTAAGTTCCGACAATACACAATGAACCGACTGATGGGCAGACCGATGTATGAACACGTCTGCCTGACGGTTGAGCTACCTGCAAAATAAAAAGAGAAAATCCGTATCAGCCCATTAATGGACGATACGGATTTCCTTTTTTCCACACATCATCATCTTCTTATTGCAAACGGCCTTTTGTAGTTCCGTTGCAGAAGATTCTCCAGATCCTGCTCACGATACAGCACCTTCCCCGCTATGAGGAAGTACGGTATAATACCATTGGTACGATACTCCTGCATCGTGCGCTTGCCCACCCTCAGGATAGCACAAGCCTCAGGATCGGTCAGTAGCCTTGTACCGCCGAACATCGGCCTGATGCCTTTTGTACTTTCGGAAAGTCTCTCCGACATCATGCGCATCCTTTGCATGATCCCATCGAAATAGCTGCTTGTCAGAATCTCTTCATTCACCATGACCTTCCCTGTCCTTCCTTGCAAGAGCCTTGTGTTCCTCCAACACCTTCATCACATCCTCCAGCTTGCAATACGTCTTGTGGTTGAACCTCGTGTAAGGCAGTTTGCCCGTCGAGCGTAGCGTCTGCACGGTGCGCTTGCTCAGTTTCAGTTCCCTGCACACGTCAGCGGTGTCCACCCACTCGCTGATCTCCTTGTCTGCCAGACGGCGGCTGATGTCAGCCATACCATCGAAGAACGCCTCCACACCAGCCATGAAGTCCATGAAGGCACGTTTCTCAATCATTACGATTTCCATTGCTTGATTCTTTTTTAGGTTATCAATCTATATGCTTGTCTTACGACACCTGCAAAGATAGGCAGTAACCCATACAATGCAACAATCCTGAATCCTCCTGACGATATAAGGCTCTGTATTGTCGGCTTTTGTCGCCTATGAATACGCACAAAACAGCTCTTTTTCCCTACTTTTCCTAAAAAAACATTACATAGTATATACATAGTATAAAACCCGCTATTCCGATTTTTATGACCTTTGCACCCGAAAGTTCCAAGCGTAATGATTCATCAGAGTAAGGAAAGGAAAGATTAACGTCATGAATGAAGAAAAGATAATGAACCACATCAGCGACTGCTTCCGGAAGATAGCACGCCGTCTGGACGAGCAACAGGAGTCCATCGGGGAACTGCTTTCCCGTGTGACGCCCGTTGAACAAGAAACAAACAAGGAGGAGCGGATACTCGACACCCAGGACCTGTGCCTGCTGCTGAACACCAGCAAGCGGACTATCCAGCGCCACCGCAGCATGGGACTGCTGCGCTACTACAAACTGGGGCGAAAGGTATTCTACAAGGAATGCGACGTGCGCGAGTACCTTGAACGGGAATACCAAAAGGTGGATGTCAGGGAGAAAAGCGAAGGACTTGCCCACTATGGCAAGACCATCAATGACATAAGGTAGTAAATGACTATATAGCCGGCAAAAGTATAGAATCAGAGATCATCAACATTATCAACAACTTTCAAAATCCGACAACAATGGACAATGAACAAGAAAAGCAAGACCCCGACAAGGACGTGCTGATTGTCACGGACAACAAGACGGGAGAGCGCGGAGTCGTCACAGGACTTGATGCCAAGGGACATCCGAGTCATGTACCAGTCAAGCCAGAGTACAGGCAGGACTTCCTCCGCTTCGACAAGAGCGGCAATGCCCTTGACAACTTTTTCACCAATTTCGTCCGCCAGTGCAAGGAACCGACACGCTTCGGCTTCTGCACGGCAACCACAGAATTGCTTGAAAGACTGTTCGCAGGGACTGAGGAAGCCAAGGCAGAGCTTGAAGGTAACAGGATTGACACATCCAAATGGCAGGACAAGAATAGTAACAATAAAAACAAGAAAACAATGGAACAGAATCCGAACAACAGCGAGAATGTCACACAGCAGCAGGAAGAGAACAAGCATCAGTATCAGCCAATAGACGAGAACAAGGTCAATTGGGCAGACATTGAGAAGAAATGGGGCATCACTCGTGACCAGTTGGAACAGTCGGGCAACCTGACAAAGATGCTAAACTATGGCAAGAGCAACCTCCTCACCGTCCATCCAACATTTGAGGGCTGTGAACCTCTGGAGACCGCAGCCCGCCTGTCATTCAGGAAGAACGAGGACGGAAACGTAAGCCTCGTCCCTCATCTTATCCGCAAGGAGGCAAATCTTGAACAGGAGTACAAGGGACACACCTTTACGGAGGAAGACAAGTCTGCTCTGAAGAACTACGGCAATATGGGGCGTGTCGTCAATCTCACGGATGCCAGCGGGAAATCCGTGCCAAGTATCATCAGCATCGACCGACAGACCAACGAGATAACTGACCTTCCCGTGCGCCGTCTGCGCATTCCCGAGAAAATAGGTAATACCCAGCTGACTCAGCAGGAACAAGACCTGCTCCGTGCAGGACTCCCCCTGAAGAACAAGGAGATTGAGCTTGTCAACGGTCGCAGGTTCACCGCGACCCTGCAAGCCAACGTAGAGGAGAAAGGCGTGGAGTTCGTGCCACGCACTACCCGTCAGCGTAATGAGCAGAGACAGGACGGTAGCCAGCAGGGCGAGAAACAGTCTGCCGACGGGATGCAGAACCTGCACCGTCCGCAATGGACGGATGAGAACGGCAACATCAAGCCCATAGGCAAGTGGAAGGGCGTGGAGTTCACCGAGCAGCAGAAGCGCGACTATCTGGAGGGCAAGACCATCAAGCTTGATGGCGTGCCCGACAGGCAGGGTGTACCCTCAACTATGTACCTAAGGTTCAGTCCCGAAAAGGGGCGTCCCCTCACCTATGCCAACAATCCCGACAATGCCGCTGCACAGACACCAGCCTCAGAAAGCCAGACGCAGGTGGCAGTGAATAGCGAAGGCAAGACCAATGAGCAGACAAAGGGAGTAAAGGAACCTTTGAAGCAGGGACAGACAGAACCGAAGGACACCAAGCAACAGGAACAGCATGATGCAAGCGTAAAACAGGACAAACCAGAGAAGAAGAAAGCAAAGGGCATGAAGATGTAGCCATCGGCTATGCCTTCCACAGAACTCACTGCCCAGTCCGTTTCCTAATGGAAACATCCGGGAACGGACTTTTTAAACTTCCGTAAAGAATCAGATAACACCAAAAGAAGAAACTTCAATGAATACAATCATAGCAGAAAATGCCAAGGTTGCGGCATTGTTCGCACAAGCCTCCAATGCCAATAGTCTCGGATTCCGCCAGTACCGTGGCAAGAACCACATCATCACATGGACGGATGGCATCCCACTGAACCAAAAAGCCATTGTAAACGGAATGGATGATATACGTTTTCTACTGACGGACGAACAGTCGGCGTGGCTTGCCATCATCAAGATTGCCGTAGCATCCGGCGACCGCATATATATCGCTACAGACTCCCGTGACTCCGCTTTCTGGCTGTTGTCCTTTATGACACGCAATGAAATCCATGACAAGGTAACCCGTATCCATGTCCGTGAGATGACGGTCAAGGGAGTGCGTGAGAGTTTTGACAATATAGAGGATATCGGGAATGTCATGATCGGAATGACTGCGGACATGCTTCGCAAGAAGACGGACTTCCTCCTCGAACATGAAACAGGAAGCCTGATAGCCAAGGCCTGTGGTACGGAAGCCTATAGGCTTGGACGTATCAGGACACCGCTACTTGAAAAAATTGCAGACAGATACAGACAAAGGAACGACATCAGACAGAATTCAGAATATCGTGTGAACTTTGCCCTGGAGCATCAGGGCAAGGTATTCCGCTTTGCTTCACAGGAAAGCTGGGATATGCCAGCCGATGCCAACCAGTTGTATATACGTCTGAAAACATCCAATGATCCTGTTGTCATAACAAAAGTAGGATGCAACATTCATCAGGAACATCCACCACGTCTTTTCAATATGGCTTCACTTCTGCAGACTGCCAACAAACGCTACGACCTGACACTGGAAGAGACCGTTACAAGTGCCCAGAGACTGTATGAATGGGGACTTGTAACATATCCGTTCTGCGTTGCCGACTGCACCAGTTTCCGAAAGGTGCACAAGATACGTCAGTTACTTGACATCCTTAGTGCCAATGATACATTCGGTGTCTATGCCAGCCGTATCGGAAAACTATCACAGGGAAGCCTTTGCAAAAGACCGTCCAGAGGACACCATGGTATCATGATAACGGGAATGAGCACAGGACATGTGGCACATAAAATGAGCTATGCCGATAAAGTTACCTATGAGCTTATCTGTACCCGTATGATTGAGGCATTCAGCAAGCCTGCCGTTTTTCAGACTGTCACTGCAGAGGCTGTTATCGCTGGGCATACTTTCCTGATGAACGAGGAATACATGCTGCATAAAGGCTGGAAGGCTATTGCTGAGAGAAAGGAAGGAAAAGATGAAGCTGTTGACGGCGATCAGATGTGGTCAACAGGAAGCAAGGTACACTTTCATGCCGTATCCGTCACAAAACGAACAAACGGTTTTGGCAATCTTTACTCAGAAAGAGAATTGCTGAAAGTCGCTACGGATTGCAAGCTTGGGACTACGACAGAAATTGTGAATGCTCTGAGTGAACTCATTGCAGGGGGCTATGCGTACCGTTCTGATATGGGATTGAAACCTACGGAAAAGGGACTTGCACTATATTCCGTCATAAAAGGACAACCAATAGCAGACATGCAACTTATGTCCACGCTGGAGCGTAACATCCTCAACTGGAAACTGGACAATATGGAATATTCCCATCATCATCCCGGATTAAAAGTGTATGAATCGGCAGTATCAGCCTTGGCAGAATCCCCTACATTGTTTCCTGACAAAGACAGATATGTACTTAACAGACAATAATACAATGAGCAAGAAACAAACGACAGCAAGGAAACTTGACTACTATAGCCTTTACCTGCTTGACTACCTGCGCAGACACAGGTTCCCACAGCAGTATGATATGTACTTCATCCGGCAGCGTGCCGATGAAGCCGCAGAGATCTACGAGCAGGAACGAAGGAACGGACATACCACAGACCAGGCACAGGAGATGGCGATGTCGGTGCTCACTAAAGGGCTGCACAACTCGCAGTATGACATACTTCTCGGAGTCATGGACACGGAGTTTGGAAAGAGCATCCCAGACATTCAGCATGAGCAACTGACGGAAAGACTGCTACCGTTCATGGCAGGCATATTTGCCGTCTATGACCTCACCACAGATGATTTCACACTCACCGACGGCTGCAAGAATCTCCATGACGAGCTGACAGGAGCGGTCGCACTATACATAAGGCAGTATGGCATACAATAGAAAGGAACACCTTCAGAAGAACATTGATGCCATCAGGACTGCATTCCTTATAGAGCATGAAAAACGTACTCCTACCGCGGAGGAAATGGACGTGCTTCGTGGGTACAGTGGTTTCGGGGGCTTGAAGTGCATCCTCTATCCAGCCTCTGGACTGTCCGATTCCACCAAGTGGACTAAGTCAGAGATGCCACTGTTCGCCAAGACGATGGAACTTCACAAGTTATTACGCGAAAATGCCCAGTCTGAACAAGAGTACAAGCGCTATGCGGACAGTCTGAAGTCATCCGTGCTGACGGCATTCTACACCCCCGACGTGTTTGTGAACACACTCATTGACTCTTTCTGCTACTTCGGTATCATTCCCAAGAAGGTACTGGAGCCGTCATCAGGTATCGGTGTGTTCGTGGATGCCGTGAAGCAGAAGAACAGTGATGCATACGTCATGGCCTACGAGAAAGACCTGCTTACGGGAAAGATACTGAAGGCACTGCATCAGGATTCCATCGTGCGCATAGAGGGATTCGAGAAACTGGCAAAGCCATTTGAGAACTACTTCGACATGGCAGTATCAAACATTCCGTTCGGTGACATTGCCGTATTCGATGCAGCCTACACCAACAGCAAGGATCCCGTCAGGCGACAGGCGGCAAAGGCGGTGCACAATTACTTCTTCCTAAAGGCACTTGACGCAGTGCATGACGGTGGCATCGTGGCATTCATCACCTCGCAGGGAGTCATGGACTCACCTACCTCTGCCCCCATACGTGAGGAAATGCTGCGCCATGCAGACCTCGTGTCTGCCGTCCGTCTGCCCAACAACATGTTCACGGAGAATGCGAACACGGAAGTAGGCAGTGACCTGATCATCCTCCAGAAGAATACTAGTAAGAAGGAACAGACGGAGGCTGACAGGCTTTTCATCAACGTTGAGGATGTTGACGGCATTGGAACAAGTGCCTATTTCGTGGCGCATGGCAACCATATCATCCGAACCTCAGCCAAGCGCGGCACAGATCCCTACGGCAAGCCTGCCATGGAGTATATCCATGAGGGCGGTGCAAGCGGCATTGCTTCGGACATGGCAAAGGTGGTACTGGCAGACATCAGTGCCAACTTCAATCATTCGCTGTATAAGGGCACAGCCGTTGAGGATGCGGAAGTCATTGAGGAGAAGAACATACAACAAGAGATAGAACAAAACAATGCCGTTGCGGAAGAACATAAGACCGTTGAGGAAGTCAGACCAGCCAAGGAGGAAAAGCCAAGGAAAGCAGCATCCCCTTCTCCCGTACTCAGCCTTTTCGACCTCTGGGAAGAGAATGGTGAGGAAATAGTGCAGATACAGGTGACAGAGAAGCCAAGACAGAAGGAAAAGAAACCGTCAGAACCCAAGCCGAGAAAAAGGAAAAACGATGTGGTTCAGCAGACGCTGGGACTTGATTTCCTCACAACATCCGACACAGGCAATGGACGTGCAAAGGTGAATGGGAAAGGAGCGGATAAAGATACTGAAGAAATTCCCGTTAATCCCGATGACATCTATGCAGGCATTAACTGGGAAGATAACCCTCCATACAACGGTTTCTATGAAGTAATGATGGATATGACACCTGAACAGCGTATCAGGCTCCGTGTCATTGCCGAGGAGCACCGTCAGGCAGAACTGAAACGTCAGGGACTGACGGATACCATGAATCCGATACTGCTCCCCTCCAAGGAGGCAATGGAGAAGTACGGCAGTCAAAATGTCGGCGGACAGACGATTGGCGACACTCAGGCAAGAATCATCAATCAGCCACAGACGCAGAAGACTGTCGATCTTACGCCACGACCATTCGACGGAGATATGCAGCCGTTCTATCGTGACGGCACAATCGTACTGGACAATGAGGGAAGCCTCGGACACTTGCGCGGTGTGTCGGAGTATGGTGCTACGTTCCATCCGCTGGAATTGAATGCGTCACAGACGGCACGGCTGATGGCATACATCCCGATGCGTGACACATACGAGATGCTCTATACCTACGAGGCGGACAACCATGAGGAGAACAGGAAGCTGCGTGATGAACTGAACACGCTTTATGACAGGTTCGTCAGGGACTTCGGGCACCTTAACCAAGCTCAGATGACCAGACTGTTACTCATGGATGCCCACGGTCGTGACACCCTCGCCGTTGAGCGCGTGGAGAACGGTCAGTTCGTCAAGGCAGACATCTTCGACCATCCCGTCTCGTTCAGCATCAGCGAGGTGACGCAGGTCGATACCCCGGAAGAGGCTCTGTCGGCATCGCTGAACAAATACGGCAGGGTGGAACTTGACTACATGGCTGGTCTTGTCAGTATGACAGAGGAAGAACTTGTCAAAGGGTTGGAAGGTCGCATCTTCTACAATCCACTGACACTACACTATGAGGCAAGGGACAGGTTCATCGCCGGCAATGTCGTCCAAAAAGCTGAGGACATAGAGGAATGGCAGCAACAACAGATGCAATCCGCAGAGGAAGAGGGAAAAGAATACATGCCTGATCCTCGCGTACAGGAGGCACTGGAAGCCCTTAGGGCATCCTTCCCTGAGCGCATACAGTTCGCAGACCTTGACTTCAACTTCGGTGAGCGATGGATTCCGACCGGGATGTTCTCTGCCTACATGACACAGCTGTACGGTACAGGCATACGCATAGGATACTCGGAGAGCATGGATGAGTTCTCCGTCATTTGCCCGGAGAAGAACATGAAGATCACCGAGGAGTACTGCGTAAAAGGCTACTACCGCTCGTATGACGGTATCGCCCTGCTGAAACATGCGCTGCACAACACCTGTCCCGACATGATGAAGTGTATCGGACAGGACGAGAACGGCAACGACATCAAGGTGCGTGACGCAGAGGGCATCCAGCTTGCGAACTCGAAGATTGACGAGATACGAAACGGATTCTCCGATTGGCTGGAAGCACAGTCGCTGGACTTCAAGGAGCGGCTGACGGACATGTATAACCGCAAGTTCAACTGCTATGTGCGTCCTATCTATGACGGCAGTCACCAGACCTTCCCCGACCTTGACATGAAATCCCTGGAGCGTCGCTACGGCATCAAGAGCATCTACGGCTCACAGAAGGACTGCATCTGGATGCTGAAGCAGAACGGCGGAGGCATCTGTGACCATGAGGTGGGCACGGGCAAGACCTTGATAATGTGCATTGCGGCGCATGAGATGAAACGTATCGGACTTGCAAACAAGCCGATGATAATCGGACTGAAGGCAAACGTAGCGGAGATAGCCACCACCTATATGGCGGCATATCCCAATGCGAGAATCCTCTATGCCTCGGAGAAGGACTTTTCCACGCAGAACCGAATAAAGTTCTTCAACACTATCAAGAACAATGATTTTGACTGCGTGATCATGTCGCACGACCAGTTCGGCAAGATTCCTCAGTCACCGGAGTTGCAGCAGGAAATCCTGCAGGCAGAGCTTGACAGCGTGGAGGAAAACCTTGAAGTCTTGCGTGAGCAGGGCAAAGAGGTGAGCAGAAAGATGCTACGCGGACTGGAGAAGCGCAAGCTGAACCTGGAGGCGAAACTGGAGAAGGTAGCCTACCAGATAGAGACGCGCACGGATGACGTATGCGACTTTAGGCAGATGGGCATAGACCACCTGTTTGTAGATGAAAGCCACCAGTTCAAGAACCTCATGTTCAACACACGTCACGACCGTGTGGCTGGACTCGGAAACTCAGAGGGTAGTCAAAGGGCCTTGAACATGCTCTTTGCCATCCGTACCATTCAGCAGCGCACGGGCAAGGATCTTGGTGCGACCTTCCTGTCGGGAACGACAATCAGCAACTCGCTGACGGAGCTTTATCTGCTCTTCAAGTACCTGCGTCCACGTGAACTGGAACGTCAGGACATCCGCAGCTTCGACGCATGGGCGGCTATATTCGCCAAGAAGACAACCGATTTCGAGTTCAACGTCACCAACAACATAGTGCAGAAGGAGCGTTTCCGCTACTTCATCAAGGTGCCGGAACTGGCTGCTTTCTACAATGAGATAACCGACTACCGCACGGCGGCTGACGTTGGTGTTGACAGACCAGAGAAGAACGAGATACTGCACAATATCCCGCCGACTCCCGATCAGGATGAGTTCATCAAGCGACTGATGGAGTTTGCCAAGTCTGGTGATGCGACCCTGCTCGGTCGTCCGCCACTCTCTGAGACGGAGGAGAAGGCAAAGATGCTCATTGCCACCGACTATGCAAGAAAGATGGCACTCGACATGCGCATGATAGATCCTAACTACGAGGATCATCCCAACAACAAGGCCTCACACTGTGCAAGGATGATTGCAGAGTACTACCGTCGTTTCGATGCACAAAAGGGTACGCAGTTCGTTTTCTCTGACCTCGGCACATGGCAAAGTGGTGAGGGGTGGAATGTCTATTCCGAAATCAAGCGCAAGCTGATGGAGGACTATGGCATCCCTGCGAATGAGATACGTTTCATTCAGGAGTGCAAGAGCGAGAAGGCACGTAAGGCGGTTATCGCTGCCATGAACGAGGGCAGCGTCCGTGTGCTGTTCGGTTCTACCTCCATGCTCGGTACTGGTGTCAATGCCCAGAGACGAGCCGTGGCTATCCATCATCTGGACACGCCCTGGCGCCCGTCCGACTTGGAACAGCGCAACGGTCGTGCGGTACGAGCGAGGAATGAGATTGCAAAGCACTTTGCCGACAACAAGGTGGATGTCATCATCTATGCCGTGGAGAAGTCGCTTGACAGCTATAAGTTCAATCTTCTTCACTGCAAGCAGATGTTTATCTCGCAACTCAAAAGCGGTGCGATGGGTGCCCGAACCATCGACGAGGGCGCAATGGACGAGAAGTCTGGCATGAACTTCTCTGAGTACATGGCTATCCTTTCGGGTAACACCGACCTCTTGGACAAGGCAAGGCTGGAGAAGAAGATTGCCGCACTGGAGGGTGAACGAAAGTCATTCAACAAGGCTCGCAACGATTCCGTAAGGAAACTGGAAGGCAAGCAGGAGGAAATAGGACGTAATGAGATTTTTATAGCAAAGATGCAGGATGACTTTGACAGGCACAAGTCACAGCGCAGACTCGACGGCGAGGGCAACCTTGTAAACCCTATCCGCCTTGATGGCTTTAAGTCTACGGATGAGGAAAGCATCGGCAAGCAACTTCAGAAGATGACAAGGGAAATGGATACCAATGGTGAATACCGACGTATTGGTGAGATCCACGGCTTCCCAATCCTGATATGCAGTGAACCGCTTGTCAGTGACGGCTTAGACACGTTCCAGAACAAGTTCTGTGTGGAAGGTAATCTGAAATACAAGTACAACAACGGTTTCATTGCCCTGGCTGATCCAATTGCCGCTGCCCGTAACTTCCTTAACTCACTGGAGCGTATCCCGCAGACCATCGAGCAGTTTCAGGAGAAGAACGCTATGCTTGCCAAGGACATCCCACTTCTGAAGGAGATTGTAGGCAAGCAATGGAAAAAAGAAGATGAACTGAAGGGATTGAAGTCAGAACTTGCCGCAATAGACAGAAAGATCCAGCTGGAGCTGGCGAAGGACAATGAGCCGGAGCAGGAAGAACGGAAGGCTGTTGCCAATAGCGATGTCACGAATGGGATGCCACAGAAAAAAGAAAGTCCCGGTAAGGGGCTACGACCTTGAAAAAGTCACAAAAAAGAAAACTGTCGGTCCAAGAACTCTTGGGTAGGCAGTTTTCCTCATTCTTCATATACTGAAATAAGTCTGCCAATACGTTTTTCTTGAATTAAATACGGAATCAGCCCTCTAATAATCAATGTCTTACAATAAAAACCTACATCTTTTACAGAAATAATTTCAAGAATCTTGCCCGTTTTCAAAAAATAGTTGTATCTTTGCATTGGAAATCAGAAAAAGCTATGAATACGATAGAATGACACATCAAGAAACTGAAATATTAATCCGGAAATATCTCAACGGTGAGACGACTGCCGAGGAGGAACGACTTCTTGCCCTTGAGGTATCTCGCGAGGATGCCCCATCCGACTGGAAGATAATAGCTGAGATACTCGGCGAACTCACCATTGATGAGGCTCTCTTCGACCGTATCATGGCAGGACGCAAGCCAAAGCAGGATGTCGTGACAGAGGCAAGGGCTGATGAGCCATAAAATATCCAAGCAAGTATTATGAGTTTCCGGCATGGAGCCTTATGGTAAAGCATACTGCCGGTTAAGCTTTAGCACTACAAGAGTCGGCAATTATATTACCCTGTCAGAGGATAGAGAAAACATTCCGGGCTATCCGAAAGAATGGTATAAACTAAAGAGCTGCATCAACAACAGGAAGGAATATAGCAAAGGGAAATAGCTAAGTTGAAAAACAAGAATAAATATGCTATGCCTCCGCTAACACTTCATCAAAAAAAACAAGGTTACAATGGAGTATTAGCTTTACTGAACCGCAATATAAAAAGGAAACAGCCAGTGCCAATATTTAGGACTAACAGTTTGTGTGTTGAACTCAGAGAAAGGAAATAGAAATTACAGGAACCGGGACTGAAAGTAGGATCAGTAGTATGAAAACGCAAATCCTTATTCACTTTCATTGTTGTACTAATGATTTCCTGCAAACCAAAGCATCATGTAAATATTCAATGAGCAATTTTTATTTTATCTTACGAAGTCTTTCCTCAACCTTACCAACCAAAAACTCATACATGTTTTTGTTCACATAAGGATTACCAACAAGAATCACTTTGTTGTTCTCATCAAGAAGAAACGTATGTAGCATGGATTCTTCTGGAAACTTTGGATTTGATTCGACAAACACATGTGTGGTATCAACAAATATTGTCGCAGGTAACAAATCGCTACCATACTCAGCATATAGTTTTCTTCTGTCTCTTTGTCCTGGTGCTATTATGAACACATTGGTAAAGACTTTTTTGTAGTCGTGTTCAAAATGTAAAAGTTTTTCTTGTATAGCGATTTTGTGCAAATAGCAACTTGAACATTGGGTAGAATCAACAAAATGCACTAACTTTAATTTTGCTTGCTTCCAAGGACTAACCTTCATCAAGGAATCATTAGTCCAGCATTCCATCTTATCATATGGAATGTCAATATATTCTGACATCATCTGCGTTACAGCTTCATGAACCCTATCCTTGGAAGAGTCACATGAAGAAAGCAGAATCGAACTAATGGTTAATAGTATTGTCGTTATCTTCATTTTGTAGATATTTATCCATATTTTCAAATAATGATTTTGCACCATAACAAACTGCTACTATTATTCCAGACGGATTTATTACTACAAATGTAGGAATTGCTTTTATTCCGTATTTTCTCCTTATCTTGAGCGCATAGTCATGGTCATTCCATTCGTACCAACTCACTTCTCCCATGGGTCTTTCCTTCCATAGATATACAGGGTCTTCTGAGATAGTAACCATTTTCATACTATCCTTGTATTTGTTGTAGAAAATTTCTAGAATCGGCTTAATGGCTTGACAAGGTCCACAACCAATGGCACTAAACTCTAATACTATGTAATTTCCTCTGAATTCACTTATATAATGCATATTATCATTATAGTCGTAGAGTTTAAAATCAGCCATCTCATCACCAACGTCTAAGATCTCTTTGGTGATACTTTCATTTGTGGCAGAATCTGTCTGTAAATAGACAGATCCTGCCTCTTCTTTTGACCAACAGAAACAAGTATATAGAATACTCATTATTATCAATGTCGATTTTCTCATCGATTCTTTTCTTGGGATTTTTATAATCCTATTTTATAGAACTAAGGTCGTATGACCAGATTCCGGGAACCCGATTATCGTAATAATCGTCAGTCAAAAGATATAATGTTTTATTATCATCTGAAAGCAATATCTTTTGACCATAATTGTCAAGATGTATAATTCGTTGTTTATTACCATCCCAGTCATACTCTACAATCTTATTTCCATATATAGCTGGAGACTCTGATTTTTTTAGTTTATTTCCGTTCCTATCAGAATCTAAAAGTAGGAAATATATTCTGTCGCTACAGACTGTACTATAAATGGTTTCCGTCGACATTGTCCCGGGTTCAAAAACAAAGTTCAATCCTCGTTCATCACTTTTGTAATTAGGGCGGTCAGAAAACAATTCCTTGATGACATTGACCTTTTTTCCTTCAATTGAAAAAACGAATGCAAATCTTGACCATTCACATTGATATAGAAAGCGGTTTTTTCCATTACCGTAAAGCCTGCTATTATCAGCATATACAGCATGTTTGACCATATCTGTACATTTTACATCATCTTCTGGCCAGTAGTTCAAAGGTGTAACCTCCTGTTTTTTATAGTCTATTATGGAAAAAAGATGTTTCCTGTTATCAAATGGAGTCCCTACTACAAGAATAGAATTGTTAGGCAATGACACAAATGACCTTCCTGTACATCTTAAAGGTGGTAATTTTAGTAAGTCATATTTTTGCCATTTACTCGCATCTTTGATTGCCTCTATGCTATCTGTCTCCGTTATCACAGTCAGGGAAGTGAGTTTATTGCCAATATTAGGTTGGTCTATTAGCATTAGTGATTTGTCTGTACCCTTAGAAAGGGTTGGACCCTGAAATTCGTTATGACCATTCCCCAAATGGAATAGCGTATCTAATCCATACCATTTCTCTGGTGTTAACGTACTTACATAGCCGATATACATTTTTGAAATTAAAACATCATTGATTAAAATCATAGGATATTTATCCTTATGTTCGTTAGGAATTTGTATCCGTTTTCCTGTGAGTGAAACTTCATTTACAGCATCTTCAGATCCATTATTACAAGCAACAACAGCAATCGAAAAAAACAATAAAAATATGTTTGTTATTATTCTCATAGTTATACAACTAAAATACAGACATGGAGTTTGTTTCACTTTTATTGTCTTGTAAAAGTGACAAAACTCCATATCTTTCTATTATAGTTACAAATTACGTAAATTATTGTGAATTTATCCCAGTATAATTATCGATAATACTTATTCTGTGGACATCTTGCCATTATAAATTCTCCATTTCCAAGACGTACTTCATACCAACAATCAGTATCACTATTGCGGCAATGACTAATTGCATCATACACCATTTGTCGTGCATCTTGATCTGTAAGATGATACCCTTGTGAGCTACTTCCATACGATTCACCGGAAGATTCACCTGAATTTAAATAGTCGTCAATTGTGATACTGTATTTTCCAGTACATTCACTCTGGCTCAGTGCTTCGACGTTCATAGCAAGAAGCATATCCGCCTTAGACTGGTCTGCGATGTAATACGCCTTCATACCACTAATCCCCGCAACAACAACACAAACAGTTGCAAAGACCGTCTTAAAAACTTTTTTCTTCATAATTTTTGTTCTTCATTTACGAATTAGTTATGCCTACTCTTTTGCGGCTTTTGGGCATCCTCCGTTTGCTTGTCATTGTTGAAAATGATTACAATGCATAATCTTAGCTTCAATGACTTTAGATTAATCTTGCAAAATTTATTTATGACTATATAGTTTCAGTTATTATGACGACCAAATCAATATAATTTTTTATACCTTTAATTATAGGCAAGGCATATTTTTAAATCGTTTGCAAATATAACAAAAAGTTTATATATGTAGTATAAATATGCAATAAATTCACAACTTTCCTTGTGATTTTAACAATATTTAATAGATCTCAGTGAGATGTGTGCAAAAATGTGATATTCAATGCAAACACTACGTGTAGAAAAAAATCAATCGGTCTATTGTAAGTTCAAAGGTAAATCTTTATACATCTATTTAACCTCCATTGATAGTTAATCGTAGCGGTGGGGAATCTACAGAAATTGGAAGTTTTAATGCACTTGGCAAGAAAAGGAATATAGGCACCACGCTGAATATCAGACCTCCGATAGTGCCAACGGCAAGCGAGTACCAGAAAGGCTGATCGTCAGGGCCGTCTATAAGGAACGGAATCATTCCCAATACCGTTGAGAGAATCGTAAGAAGGATTGGAATAATCTTATGATTGAAAGCAGTGACATATCTCCTGCAACCTATTCTGAGCAGTCTTTTCTTATCCAAACCTGCTGGCATCATATACATTTTACGTTGATTGTTATTCTGGCATATTATATAGATACCGGCATTTACCGTGAGTCCGGCAAGAAGCACCATTGCGGCAAATCCACCAGTTCCGAAGGGCACACCTGTAAAATAATACGTCAGGAAGAGTCCAATGAAAGAGACTGGTATTAGCAATACAACCGCCATAGCCTGCATCAGACTCTCGAACAGAATAGCTATGATGAAGAAGATGATTACAGCCACAAGTCCTATGAGCCAGTACTGGGTTCCTTCATCCTCGTATGATCCCCAAGTCCTGTTCTTACAGCGGAATCCGACAGGGAAGTAATTGTTGTATTTCTCTATCGTCCTCTTGATAAGCCTGTCAGTATAGGTATAAGAGCCAAGTACATTGAAAGCCACTTCGAGCATATACTCCTGATTATCGCGAGGAATGACATTCTTTGCCTCACGATTATTGATGTCCATGAATCCAGACGGACGGACATCCCTTCCCCCAACATTGACGTATGAGTTTCTCAGTTTCCATTCATCAAACGACTCCTTGGTGTTTGGACGAACCACGACAGGCATCTTACTGTCCTCTGATACGTCTATCTTGTCGGCATTGCGATCGTCAAGAAGGTTCCTAAGTGTGTAATATACGCTTTGCGGACTCAGTTTCGATATGGCAAGAGCGCGCCTGTCATATTCCATATACAGCTCGTTCTCCTGATTCTCATGCCCAGGAGTTCGGATTATCAGATCTGCCACACGTCCGTTCCGTCGCAACTCACGAAACATTTCCTCTGCAAAGGAATAAAGACGGTCATAGTCATATCCCACAAGCTGTATGCTGTTGGAACGGAACTGCAACTGTAGCGAGTTGCTGAATCCGCGGTCACTTACGCCGTATGTCGCCCAGTCAGCACCGCCGATGGAGATAAGCTTGCCAATGACGCGGTTCTCCAGCATATAGGGAAAGCTTGTCTGCAAGGCTTCGTCTGTGAAGTCTATATCTATCGTACCTCCTCCATAGCGGATGGATGTCTCGAAGCGCCTTATATCCTTATTGTATTGTGTGAGGAATGCCTCAACCTCCTTCATCTTCTCGTTGAGTTCCTGCACGCTGCCGCCAACAGGCATCTGCCCACGTATATGCAGCATCATACGCGGTTTCTTCGGACGGTACGTGTTAGAGTCAAGACAATCTACGAACTCATACAGCGAACCTGCAAAAAGCAAAGCAAAGAAGAGAAGGAAAGCCCAGCGCCCGAAACGGTGCTGACACCAACCCACATATCGCTGATAGATACGTGAGAATGCTACGGCAAATCGCAGACGCAGCGTCCTCTTCGCAATGTTCTTCCTGCTGAAGAAACTGAATTTCTCTATCAGCGCAGGTACGAAGACGCATGCAACGATAATGGCTATGGCAAGATTGATGATTACTACGACAGAAAAATCCTTCAAATCATGTCTGAGGAAATCTGGCAGCCAGAACACAATGACCAATGAGCCAATGGTAGTGAGCATGGCAGCAAGAACGCCTATGAATGCCTTCCTATTGCGGTAGTAGCTATAATGATCCACCATAACAATAGTGGAGTCTATAATAATACCGAGCGAAACAGTTATACCCGCCATTGACATAGGATGCAATCGGAGGTCAAAAAGCCAGTAGAGCAATACGGCAATGAGTATGTTGGCAAGCAGGGCTATGGTGATAATGCCTGTATATGTCCATTTCCTTCCGCCTGCAAGCCATACGAACAAAAGTAGGATGGCAAGCGTGAGCGATGAACGGAGCAACAGGGTTCTGAACTCCTTCATCTGTGTCTCTGCACGGTCGTATGTGAGTGTTGAATGCTCTGCAAGAAATGATTTTCCCGACTCTTCCAAGGCATCCTTCACCTTTCCCGACACTCCAACCACACTGGCATCCTTGTCGGCAAACACATTGACATACACCGAGTTCATGCCATTGACACGATAGTAGCTATCTGGCTGTTTCTCGCGGATATTACAGGTTGTGAGGTTATTCAGGTATATTATCTTACCCCCAACAGTACGCAGAGGCATCTGTTCAAAGGTTTTGCCATTGCCCTTTGATGTAAGAATGAGCGGAACGGTTATGCGGCCATTCTCTGTCGTAACCTCACCAATGACATCCTCACGACCTGCGAAATTCCTTACGGCTTCAACGATGTCATTATTGGTAAGTCCATATACCGCAATCTCATTGGCATCATACGAGATCTCCATATAGTTGGATTTCGTGCCTGATACCTGAACATTGTTCACGCCGTCAATTCGCTCGATAAATCGCTTTGTATCCTTCTCGGCAAGTTGCTTTATCTGCTCTTCCGACATATCGGCATTCAACTGGTATGTAAGTATAAGCTTCACCTCATTGTCGTCAGCCCTCGACGCATCGACCTCTCCACCGTTAACTATCGGGAACGACATATATTCCGGCAACTTGGGACGAAGCTGTCGCAGGATGGAGGCTATTTCAAACTTCGCCATTGAGACGTTTGCATTAGGCTTCATCTCTACAGTAATCCTGCCAGAGCCGAACTGACTCACAGACGATACCTTCTCCACGCCCTTAACCGCACTTACCGCAGCTTCTATTCGCGAGGTGATGTTCTGCTCCACCACCTTGGCAGAGGCATTCTGCCACCAATAGGATATGGTGAGTGTCTTTCCCTGTTCAGGACGCGGTTCGTTGCTGATGTCCAGTCGCGGTGTAAGAGCCACGCCAATGACCATCAGAATGCACATTACCAGAAGTATGCTGAAGTTATGCTTCATCTTTTACGATACAAAAGATAATATACCAAAGGAACAAAGAAAAGACTAACCATAGTACCGACAATCATACCTACTATGATAGCAAATGACAAAGGAAACTGCAACGCAGACCCCATATCGCCACGATGCAGGAACGGCACGATGGCAAGTATGGTGGTAAGGGAAGTCATGACGATTGGCTTTAACCTACGATGACCTGCCACCATGATAGCCTTTAGCAATGTATGTTTCTGAGGATTCTCCACACTACGGTATAGTCGGTTAATGGTATCTACCTTCAGGATTGAATCATTAATGATGATACCGCACATCACCACCATGCCTATCATTGACATAATGTTGAGCGACTCTCCTGCCAGCCACATGGCAAACAGTACCAGGGCTACGTCAACCACCACCTCTACAAGAATTATCATTGGCTGAACCAAGCTCTCAAACTGCGCTGCAAGTATGAAGTAAAGCAACAAGAGGGCTACTACCAAAACCATTACAAGCTCGCCTATCATAGAGCGTGAGGAGAAATAGCTTCCCACGAACGAAGCCTGCAACTTTCCATTCTTGTCTTTATCGGCCAATGATGTGACATACGCAATCACGTCCTTCACTTCACTATCCTCAGCCTTGTCTATATTGATAACAGAGAACTCGCCTTCGTCACTTGCATAGAGGTGCTTATAGTCATCGGCACGCTGTTCCCTGACAAGATACGAAATAGGGATTTCTATGCCGTCGGCATTACGGATTGTATTGCTCAGCAACACCTTGGCATCCCTGCTATTGCTACCGATAACGACAGGTACGCTCTCACCACCGCTATTTATGTCATAGATGCTATTATTGCCGAGCAGTTCCTTCAGTCGGGAATACAGTTGCTGATACGAAACCTTGTAGTATGCCATCTGCTCTGCATCAGATGTATATTTCATATACGTCTCTGTTGAGACTGGCTGTATTCCAAGTTGAGGAAAACGTGCACGTAGTGAATCCGTAACCATACGGGTAAGTTCCACGGCAGGTCTGCCACCATCGCGCCTATGCAGACGAACCTGAAGGTCAGGCTCTTCAGTTGAGAATATCATATCAAAGATATTTGCAGCCAGTCCAGTCTCTATCTTCGCATTCGGATAATGCTTTTCTATGTACCCCTGCATCTTCTCCGTTGCATCGTCAAGTTCCTCTGCCGACTTGCATTTTATATAGCAGACAGCCTCGCTGCTCGTTATGTTCTTTGTATGCGACAGTATGAAGTCCTGACCTCCGACCATCGTCGTAGAGGTCTCTGTTAATGGCTTTACCTCCTTCAACAGTTCTGTCATTCTGCGGTTGTTCTCCTCCGGAGTAATACCAGCATTCCAGTCTATAGTTACGAGTGCATCATCATGGGCAATCTCAGGCATACGTTCCTTGCGAAGGAATGGAAATAGTATTATGATGGCAACAATACAAATAGAGAATCCAACAAGCATCTGCTTGGCATGACGCAAGGTGAATCGCATACCTTTCTCATAGTAGCATGTGAGCCAAATGTTTATCTTTTTAATTTGACATTCGTCCTTTGACCTTTGACTTTTGTCTTTCTTGCAAAGAAGGAAATAATACACAGGCACGACCAATGCCGCAACTGCCAGTGAGCAGAAAAGCGCAATGGATATTCCCATAGCCTGATCATAGAAGAGTGCTCCTGCCGTTCCACTGAGGAATATCAAGGGAATAAACACAGAGCAGGTAGTAAGCACAGAGGAAAGCATCGGCATGAAAACCTCCTTTACGGCATTGATTATGTTATCGTCAGTCGTTTTTCCCTTCTGCCTTATGTTGTCAATGACGATAATGGCATTATCCACAATCATACCAACGCCAAGGATGAGTCCCGACAAAGATATAATATTAAGCGAGATACCCATAAGATAGAAGCACAGCAGGGTAAGAATCAAAGACAGAGGTATTGAGATAACCACAAGCAAAGGCAGCCTCCATCCGCCAATAAAGAGGAATAGCACCACGCTTGCCATGATTATGCCAAGCACAAGGTTCCATTCCAGATTGTTCATACTGTAAGACAGAAGCTGTGTCTGGTCACGGGTGATATTGAACTTCAGTTCGGGATAGTCCTTACCCAAGTCAGACATCAGAGTGTCAACTCTATTCTGAAGACTGCTCATCTGCGCATCGCTCTGCTTTATCACAGCCATTGTGATGGCGTTATTGCCGTCTGATGTCACCATTCCCTTTCGTTCTGCAGCAGATTCCTCCACCTTGCAGATGTCCTTCAACTGTAACAGCCTGCCTTCTATCTGCAAATAGATGTTCTCAATGTCATGAACAGAGATAATCTGAGAATCGAAATGTATGCTATAGCGATAGATACCGTCACGCACGCTTAATGCGGCAAGTACGATGTTATTGTCACTAATGGCCTTTTCTATATCCGAGTTTGAGATGCCCAATGCCCTCATCCTCGACTCGTCTGGCTGAATTGTGATTTGCGTCCCCACCATTCCGCTATAATCAACCATTGCGACCTCCGGCAACTGCTCTATGCGCTTACAGATTACGTTTCTCACCAGTCGGCTCGTCTGCTCTGGCTTTCCACCAGTCACATCCACATAGAAGGCAGGAATATCCATCGCACCTATCTTCATTGCCTTCGGACGTTCCAAGTCCTTGGGCAGATAACTCATGGCTCTGTCAATCTTCTCATTCACCTCAATGAAAAGAAGGCTCATGTCACTGCCAGGATCGAAAGACAATGTTACGACACCTGCATCAGTACGCGATGTTGACTCTATGCTCTTCAGGCCAGCAACCTGCGAGAGTTGCTGACGCATAGGAGTGACAATCTGCTGTTCTATCTCACGCGCAGAACTTCCCTGCGCAGACATCTGCACCACGATGCGTGGCACGTCAATGTCAGGCATAAGCGAGACAGGTATTCGCTGAATTGCAAGTATGCCAAGCGTAACGATGGCTATCAATGACATCGTTACTGCTATTGGGCGATGTAGTAGAGTCCTTAGCATATTTCTTTTTGATTAAGGATGAAGGATTAAGGTTTGATAGGCTTGATGTATTAAAAGCAAACAAACTCTATTCTGTCATCCATCACCTTTATTCCTCCTTGTTCGCAATCTTCACCTCGGTGTCATCCGCAAGGTTCAGGTTGCCTGATGTTATGACAATATCACCTACGTTAACCGTTGTCTGCTTTTTCTCACAGCCTGTGATAGCAAAGCTTGACAGGTTACTGTACAGAATATCCACGTAAGTCCAGATAGCACGATGCGTTTCCTTGTCATATACGAATACCACATGATACCCGTCACGTTCCACTACTGCCTCCTTTGGCACAATGAACATATCACGGACAGAGTTCTCGATGATCACCTTCACGTTCATTCCGTCAAGGAGCTTGTCAGAATTGTTCTTCACTCTTGCCTTGACGGTCACGAGTCCCTTTTCGTCTATGGTAGGATTTATCTCTGTCACCGTTCCACCGAGCACGATACTCTCATCTATGAATGGAGAAACCTTTACCGCTGTACCTATCTTTACTGATGCAAGCTCAGATTCAAGAATCTTGAACTCAACATCGAAGAAAGAATCATCTATAAGCGTACAGAACTTATCTCCGCGCTGATGAGGACGGGCAACGAGATCTGCAACTTTTCCACTGAAAGGTGCAATCAACTGGCAATCTACAAGTGAATTCTCTGCTGTTTTTAAGGCATACTTGGCAGAATAGTAGCCTGATGTCATTTCTGCCTTTTTCAGTATATCGGCTGGCACATTCTTTGCATCTGCATCATAGCCAAGGCCTATGAGCTTATCCTGAAGGTCCACCTTTGCCCTTTCCAAATCATGCTTGGCCTTCTCCAATGCGGCATTCATATCACGGGTATCTGCCACGGCAAGCACCATTCCTACTGACACACGCTGCCCGTTCTTCACATTGACACTCTTCAACAGACTACCAGCCTTTGGACACATCAGTTCTGCACGATGAATTGCCACCAACTTACCATTACACAGAATCTGCTTCTGGAAACTCTGCTTACGAAGTACTACGGTATCAACCTCTACAATTGTCTGCTCCATAGCCACAGCAGGTGTTGCGTTACCCTCACTTTCCTTCTTATGTGTCAAAGCATAGGTTACGTATGCAACGCCACCTAATAGCAGTACACCAACAGTTGAAGAAATTGCAATCCTTATATATTTCCTGTTCATATTTATTCTTTATTCCTTAATCTCTACTCTTTACCCTTTTTCTCTTCAGCAAATATCCCGACGAGGATTGTGTTAATGAGAAATTCTTCCTTTGACATTAGGCAATAGCCGTTCATGCCCCACTGCTTACCCCATGAATTTTTGCAGATAAAGAAAATCTTCCCATCATCCTCTTGTTTTATGCCGACAATTGCCATAGCATGTTGATCTGTCGTCTGAAAACTCTCAAAAGCCTGCTGTCGTATAGATACGAGATTATGCTCTATGGATATTTTCTTGTTCTCTGGCATCTTTCCTTCCCAATACACAGGGTGACGTTCTTTTAAAGCCTTTACTACCTGTGAATAGAAGTATTCAATTTCTACATTCATTACAGCATGACGGCGAAAATTATCCGAAAGTTCAATAACATAAGGCTCTCCAAAAGGATGATGCGTATATGATGTTAACCATTTAACGCTTATACCTGCTAAAAGGCTATCGCTATATTGTCTATGGGTATAGTGTGTTCCCTTTAGGAAAAAACCATTCCTTATATTTTGAGGAACATAGGGAAGAACCTTATTCACATCCTTGGTCAATGCACTCAGTTTCTTACGGTTGCTAATTGCATCATTGACCTTCTTGCATACCATTGTCTGTAAAGCATGACTATTAACAGAGTCAGGGCAATAGGCATCCCACAGAACCATACCATATTCCCTCATCAGTCTTTCTGCATCTGGACCAACACCTCTTACACTAATAGGTAATGCACCTTGAGACAAATATCTCTCAGTTGCCTGTTCCAAAAGTAAAGAACGCATCAACCACATTAGCGACAGATTTACGGAATCATTATAGTGCTCCATACGCTCTGTTTCAACACAGGCAAGAAAGGCATATATCCAGCAAGCCTCTGTCATCCCCTGATTCTTTACAGGCGTACATCTGAGAGTAGTCTTGAAAGGTGAACGTGACACATCCTTACATTTCCTTTCTTGTTTTGCACATGAAAGAAACAATATACTGATGGCAAAAGCTGTTATTATTTTTCGATTCATTATCTCTTTACCTTTATGCTTAACCTCACTCTACTATCTTCTCAAAATCAACTGTCAAATCACTTTTACTCTGCCAATCATACAACGTAGCCTTCTGGAGCGTATAATAGTCATTCCAGAAAGAAGAGAGCTGACTAATATACTGTGCCTTGGCAGATTCCATTTCCTGCTGAGCAGTATTAAGCTCTGTTACAGAAATGGCTCCTGCCTCATAACGTCTGCGTGTTATCTCATATCGCTCTACCGCAATCTCCTGAGCACGGAGAGCATCCCTGCATTGAGTTGGCTGGGCATTGAACTGTGTCACCTTCTTTCTGAGGTTCTGCATATAGTCAAGGTGACTCTGTTCAAGCTGCGTCTTTATCACGTCAAGTTGTGCCTGAGCCATCTTTACCCTGCCTTTGCTCACGCCCCAGTCGAATATAGGCAACGAAAGAGACAAGGCAATAATCTCATTGTCCTTCAAATGATTATAGGCTCCCCCCAATGTGTTTCCAGTCTGGGAAAAACCGATCTCACTGCTCAATGTCATTTGTATTCCCTTGTTTGCCTTTGCCTGAGCAAGTGTTTTCTGTGCCTCAAGCATCTGTAGTTTCTGATCAAGGCTATGCGATGAGTTCTTTATCGCCTTTTGAAGCACGTCATCTGTGTTTACAAGCATATCAGGTACAGAATATGGAGGTATTAACTCCGCATTCGCATAATCACTCACACGAAGATAAGAGAACAAATCATACATGGCATCGTCAAGTGTAATCTTATTCTTCTTTACTGACATACGGGCATTGAGTAATGAAAGCTCCAATTGCAACACATCACTCTTTGTCGTTGTAGTAAGTTCCAGTCTGGTCTTTGCCATTTCATAGAGACGTTCACGATCCTCCACCGTTGCAAGGCTTTGCTTGTAGTTTGACTGAGCTGCAAGAACATTAAAGAACAAAGAAGCAACTCTGATTGTTACATCCTGAAGCGCACTTATATAATTACGTTCTGCAATCTGATACTCAACAGGAGCAGTTTCCTTTTCCCATTTCAGGGAATTAAATGCACGAAGGCTTTGCGTATAGCTGATACGGAGAGGCTGGGAATTATAGGTCTTTTCCTTATAGTCAAACTGATCCAGACGATACAGATATGACTGAAGGGAGACCGTACCTCCAGTCGCTGCAATCTTCTGGTCAAGAGATAATGTCAGGTAGTTCGTCATTGTATTGTTGTTTACCTGATTAACTCGTCCTGTCTCAGGATCACGAGCCTCAACCACGGAATGATTGAAATTGCCCAGCGTTCCGCCAAGATTGACCGAAGGTTTCAACTGTGCCTTGAATGAGCGATACTGCCAGTACTTGCTCATAAATGAGAAACGGGCTATCTGTGCATCAAGAGAGTTCTCCTGTGCAATCCTTATCGCATTGATAAGGGTGAGTGTCTGGGCCTTTATCAGACAGCACCCCATCAACAAGACTATAGCCAATATACCAGTTTTCTTCATTATATATTTTCTAATACTTTTGCCTTTAGCCTTTGCGCTCGAAAAATAGTATGTGCCACATACTTACACAAATAGTACAAGAATAGTACTTAGCTAAATGATAAATGCCGTTAACTTTTTCGTTTGCTTCTTCGCACGAAAACACTTGCATTAGCTTGTTGAGCCTTGCGAAAAAATAGTGCGTGTCAACCCAAGGGTTGGCGCACTTTTCTGATTTCTGAGTGCAAATATAACAAAAAATTGTCAATCATTTACATATTAATGTCTTAATTAATGTTTTAATTAACGACAATTAGTGTTGGCTAAGAAATACCGAAGCCTTATCTTTCATTTCTTTTGTAAGTCGAGACTCGATTTTGGGTTTCATCTCAATGACCCGTTTTGCCATCGCCTTTGCCTTTTTCATATCTCCGCTATCATTATACAGCTGCATTAACTGGTAAAAAGGTAATAGACGATTAGGCATTACCGCAAAAGCCTTATAATATGACTTTTCTGCCAATTCATATTGTTTCATTTCCTTATAGTTATTACCCATAAGGGTATAGAACATGGGATCTGCACAACACCTAGTTCCTTGACGAAAAATAGCATTGGAGTCATTATAACGTCCTTCATCACGTAACTTCTTTCCAAAGGAAAAGAGGAAACGACTATTTTCATTCTCTAAAGGCAACCATTTGTACCCATCTTCGATAGAATAAAAATTAAATTCAATAGGCATATAACTGTCCCAATCAGTTTGATAGCTTTTACTAGCTATCTTTCCTGCCTGCCAGCTTGTAAAACAGAGGAAACATGAAAGTAGGAACACTTTTATTCTTCCTATTTCAAACACTCGTTTATCTCCTATCGACTCGCTCCATGCTATAATCAACACTGCTATTACCTTGTATGGAAGCAAGTCAAAAGGATAGGAGAACATCGCAAACACCAGCAATGATACCATTCCCCAAAACAAAGAGCTATTGTTCCTTGATAAATTCATCATGGCAATAGCCGTAAGGCTAATGGCCAAGATCCCACCAACTATTCCTTGTTCAGTAACAATTTTCAAAAGGATATTAAATGCATAATCTGCCACTCCCGCAGAAGAGAAATCCATATCATGAGCAGATAATTTTGCTAGACCTTCAGCAAAGGCATTATAGAATCCTCCAACACCCACTCCAAGCCAAGGCATATCTATCCATGAGGACAGTGCAGCCTTCCAGATTATCATTCTACCATCAGCAGAACCTTGTTTAAAGAAATAGAATGCAATTCCCACCAAGACAATTGCCCCCCAGACAATGTATCTGTACCTCCAGTACTTCTCTCTATAAATCAATAACGCTACTACAGCCACTCCCAAGAAAGCAGCACGACTCAATGTAGCAGGAAGAATCATTGCCATAATGGCTACTGCAGCAACAACCAAGTGTTTCCAAGTGACAGACTTCACACGCTCAGCAACTGTTGCCGGTATCTTATCTTTGAAATAGTCCGGAAATCTTACATTTGGGATCTTTACTATTATTGACTTGTCAGACATGTCCTTCAAAGCAGCCAAACCTATAACCACTCCTATCATCAGATATGCAGAGTATGGACCAGGATTTAAGAAGTTGCCTGTAAGAGCATACAATTTGTGACGACTGATCTCATTACCATACATCTGCGTTATTCCAAGCCAAGCCTCATAGCATCCGAATACAAGGATACAACCGATCAATACCCATGCTGGCATTTTTGTGCCTTGTAGAGCCACACGAAGTGAGACATACATCAAGAATAACTGTACTGTCCTTATGAACTCCATCCTGCACGGCCATTCATTGCCAATCCATGTCCTGCATACATAATATGCGAACCATACAACAGCAATAATATCTGTAAGTGTACAATGAAACTTCTGCCCATTCCATACAAGCATGGCAAATCCCAAAAGGAAGATTGCTGGGATTCCATAGAATACCCACACCTCAGACTGCATCCATCTCATTTCAACGGATGTTATTGTAATCAGCATCATTGTCAACACGATGCCAACTCTTATAGCCTCATTTCCAGATTTGCGTAATATTTCTAACATCTATTTACCAATTTTTATTTATTCCGAAGAACCTTCCCCACATTGCGAACCAAGTCCCCGTTTAAGGGAAGTCGGAGATTTAGTATCTCCGAGTATGTGTCAGATTTATAGGGACTTCTATATAACCTTTGCCACTATTCCTATTATATATTCCTCTGGCACAAGTCCCCAATATCGTGAATCATCCGAGTCAAGCACATTATCCCCTGCGCAGAAATAATAGTTGTGTTTGAAAATATGCCGCTTAATAGTCTTTCCATTAGCATGGACAACATTCTTCTGCCAATCCCATGTGATTTTCTTGCCCAGTTCCCATTCCAAGATTCTTCTGTATATCACAGCCTCATTCGGAGTGATATTAATGACATCGTCTTTTCTTGGAATGTACATTGGTCCAAACTGCTTAATCTTCCACCCTACATTTTCATCAAATGGATGGGCATCCAATACAATCCCAGGCATCATGGAATCCGGAGTTTCCATAAATCTCTTCTGCATAGATTCCAAGCCTAAAATTCCGTCATGGTTATTATTTTTATAATACCCATCCACGATACTGATACTATCACCTGGTAAAGCAACAACACGCTTACACATATTATTGTTTATGACAAAGCTAATCCTATCATCATGAATAGGGATATTAAATACCACTACATCATTATGCTGAACGGTTCTTATACCCTTCATTCTAAACGACTCAAGTTCCTGTCCTTTGGTGTCAAAATCAAAGTTTGTATAGATTCTTGCACCCATCAACAACTTATTCACAACTACCTTGTTCCCAGGTTTTAGCGTAGGATACATAGAATTTGTAGGAATAGTGAAATAGTCAAACACGCAAACTCGCATCAATAGCCATAATCCGTATATTATGGCTACTGATACAATTACATTAACACAATAATAGAATATCTTATTTCCTATTGACATGACAATATACTAATGGAATTAAATTAACAACACACAAACCAATATATCCTGCAAGATACCATCCATGCTCCATAATCTCAAAACAGAAATATGAATACAGAGGTGGTAACGCTCCAGTCACTAATGCAATATACATCTTGGCGTCCATAAAAATGTCTTTCAGAGACACTATGGTAATTGGTAATTGGTAACTTGTAATTGCTATTAACCCAACACATATCCCCCACAGCACAACGCTTTTTACAAACGAAGTCAACGGAGAGAAATGAATCAGCTCGCCAAAGCATCCACAGGATTCTATACTCCCCATCAATGAAGGATAAAACAGATTAATGCCAGTAAGCCAAACAAAGAAAGACATTATACAAATAAACATGGCAGAAACCAATACTGCATACTTCTTTCTCAATGCTAACAAGCCTGTTATTATTTCTATCGCACAAATCAAAACAGCAATCTCCACCGTCCATCGCACACAAAAAGAATCCATATATGCCTCCAAATACAGTCTTATCTCTTGTGCAAATGAATATACATTAACAGCCTTCATTATGCCCGAGAGGATGAAACATACTCCGAGCATAATGCGTAAGACTGTCCTTGTCTTTCCTTTGATTGTTTTACTCATCAATAAAACTCTAATCACTAATCTCTAATCACTAAACCTTAAACAAAAACAAACTACCACCACACCTGCTTACCATTCTCGTAGGTGAATATTCGTTCCTCTTGTCCCTTGGTTCTATCCCTGAGCAGATACAAACCACCAGTTGGCATATTTTTCAATACAAGTTTGGTTTCTTTAGCACGTATCCATGCCAACGTTTTCCAGTTGCCTTTGTCATACACAAGCAACTGATATTTGTCACCAACTTCTACACAGTTGCCATCATTACGAGGCATATATGTAATGGTAGCCACATCCGAAGGCTCTGACAATTCAAGACCTACCCAATTGCCATCAGGACCTGTGCCGTTAAAGCCTGTAAGAACATCGCCATCAAAGACGGTTTCCTTTGTATGCCTTTCTATACCTTCAGTACCAATAATCCTACCCGTCAGTTTTTTACCCTTACCGTTGAAGAAGGCTATCTCGTTGACATTGCAGTATGAACCATTAGGACCTATATAGCGGAGATACTTGAACTTCTCCTTTGAAGGTTGAAGTTTCTGTTCATACGAACAGCCACTCGTGAATCCCTTATGCACGAATAAGGTAGAAACAGACGAGAAATCCTTGGTGTTGCTTCCTTGGAACTCACCAAGGTCCATATTGGCCTTGAACTGATCGAATTGCGCAAAGAATGGATATTTGCGATACAAGGTCATGGTCTGGCGTTTCTTATAGTCGCATTCAATATCCCTTATCTTTCCATTCTTCTCAATAATGAAAGGATTGCCAACAGGTATGATCCTGCCAGATTCCCAGATTCCTACAGAATATAGGATATTACGTCCCATTGATTTGAAAGTTGCCTTACCCCATGAAATCTTGCCATAGTGAACAGGAACCCAGCCTTGTCTGTCGTTTACGCAGATATACGCGATATCATGATCGCGATATTCCTTTGAGATCTCTCGCGTCACATCAGTTGTTGGCAGATACTGGTCTGTAACATCAGTGAACTTAGGCAGCCTATACAACTCTGGCATTTCTTTTTTACCACTAAAATCCTCCACGATATCCCTGTTGATTTCATAGCGACGTCTATATATCTTTGGCTTGAGATACACAGGACTATGGGTGAACTGGGTTGTGTCTCCTGGTGCGTATTGCATATAGAATGGTGTTGAATTTCCCCCCGGCAATACCAACGCTGTCCAAAAGTGTCCCATCGTGCGATTTCCCCAATGAGGAACAAAGTCAATGGCAACAGGAATACCAAGGCGTCTTGATAATGATGTGGCATAGGCAACTTCGTCAGGACATGCTCCTGTACGGCACTTGAGAACAGCTGCAACACTTGGAGAAATTCCTCCTCTATTTCCTACAATCTGGAACTGCTTCGTTACATCTGTCACCTTCAGAGCCTCTGACATCACATTTCCGACTCTAAAGAATGATTGTGCCAGAGGGTTCTTTTCCGTCTGTGTTATCTTCCATTTCTGCGTAGGTTTTCCCGAATAATAATTCTGAACAATGATTTCCTTGCCCGTAGCCTTGTCAATTGTTGATTCCCAGAACAACCCCGAAAGCTTGTTCATAATCTTGCACATACCATCACCCACAGGTATTATCACCCATTTCTGATGATTAATGTATTTCGACTGATACGAACTTGTACTTTCTGTATAGTGAGGGTCAGGATTCTCTACTTTGATAGCTATCTGCTTGCTGACAATAGCCATTGTATCAAGATTTACCAGATAGTTCTCCATATACAAGTTTGCAGAATCCATAGGGCAGATATGCCAAGAAGGATATCCCTGATAGTTTAGACGAAGGTTCAAAGTCTTGTCTTTTGGTGAATGCTTACGCAAAACTATCGGCTCACCAATCTTTGAACTTATTGTGTCAAGAGATACATAGTTCTTTGTTGCCACATTTTGAATCTGACAATATGTGTCAGAGTAGTCAATGGCATTCTTGTCATCATAAGGCTCGTATGCAGCAACCTCCATATAGTCAAGACAGAATGGCTTGTTCACATATTTCACGGTTATTTTGTTATCACCTTTCTGCAAATCAAGTACCATACCAAAGCGTGATACATTGAATTTGTATTTGCTGTCAACAGGCTCCACGTCGAACGTTCCCACAGGCTTGCCATTAAGCTCTACTGCAGCCTCTACATCCACAAGCATTGTGCCATATCTGAATCTTACAAGCTTTTGAACAGGAAGTGCGGAATGGAAAGTATATGTGACGGAAGCCCCTACCCTATCCATCTTTACAACCTTACCTTTAAGCGCATCAGGTGCATCTACAACCTTAGCATTGGCAATCTGTTGTTTGTATGCGGGATATTGCACACCCTTCTCGCTATATACTATTGGCGAATAGATGTATGAGAAATCCTTGTCAATCTCCTCATACCAGTCACTCAACAGCTCATCGTTCATACGATATGGCAAAACATAGTTGAAGAACAAAGACTTGTCATAATCCTTATTCCAATTCACCTTTTCCCATGTATCGCAAGCCTTATTAATAAACTTAATGAGATAGTCTGCTTTTATGGTACGAATATCCGAAACCTTCTGCAATTGCGAACGATCAAGGACACTTATTTCCTTATTCACCACGCTATCACGAAAATCCTGGGCATTCTTAGCCATTATAGTATAAGCTTCCTGATACTTTTCAGCTTCAGAACCATAAAAAGCCAAGTGATAAGGCATATTCTCTATCAAGAACTGTGCCGACTCATATTTCAATGGGTTTGGATCATCCTTGAAATGTTCGAGAACCTTTTCCAATTCTATACGATTGGAGTCTGCCAATTCAAGACTTTGAATTAAATCCTTCTCACATGAAATAAATAAGATGGCTAACGCAACAATTACAGAAGTCCATTTTCTCATTACTATTATTTCTTTTTACGTTTTTTCTTTCCTAATCGATCATCTACAACTGACAAAAGTTTTTCCATCATTTCTGGAGTAGCCAGAGGACTACCTACTAGAATAACTTTGTTGTTCTCGTCAAGAAGGAACGTATGTAGTATTGAATATCTGGGAATTTTGGGATTTGATTCCTCAAACACATGCGTCGTGTCAATGAATAGAGTCTTTGGCAACAACCCATTGCTAAATTCTGAATACAATCTCTCTTTGTCTTTTTTTCCTGGGTCTATTACAAATACATTTACAAAAGCATTGTCATAGTCAGTTTCGAGACGGAACAATATATCATACATCTTGATATGTTGCAGATAACATGTAGAACATTGTGCAGAATCTACATAATGAACCAATTTTAATTTTGCATTTTTCCAAGGACAAATAGCTAATAAAGAATCACTTGTGAGACATTCCATTTGTCCATATGGGATTTCCATTGGTTCCAATAGTAACTGGGATATTGCTTCACTCATTTTTTTCCTGGGTGAATTACAAGCAGAAAAAATCAGACAAATAAGACATGCAATGAACACTATTTTTTTTTTCATATCTTATATATTTGACTCCGCTAAATTATATGCCCATATATTCGAGTTTCCATCCTCATCATAACGATCCTCAAACAGATATAATGTTTTGTTGTCCTCTGATATAATAATTCGGCCTCCGATTTTATCAAGGTGAAATGTATTTTTTTTATTTCCGTTCCAATCGTAAACCTCCACTATGTCGCCATAGACAAGGGGCGAATCCCATTTCTCTTTTTTGTTTCCTTCGTGGTCAAACTCTTTAAAAAGTATATATATATTCTTTGAACTTGCAGTGCAATGCAAATCTTCCGGAGTACGATTCTTCTGTATATAATTGTATCCATCGTTTGATTTCTTATACTCTGGGTAAACACTATAGAGCTCTTTTGTTACGTTTACCTTGTCTCCTTCAATAGAAAAGATAAAAGCGTATTTTTCTCTGTCACATTGATATAGGAAACGGTCTTTTCCATTAGACATAATCTTCGCTTCATCAGTATAAACTCGATGTGTTATCAAACTATCGCAGTTCGTACCGTCATTAGGCCAAAATTTTAATGGTAAAATTTTCTGATTCTTATAGTCCATAATGGAAAAGATATGCCCAATAGCATTATAAGGTGCACCTATCACTAACAATGTAGAATCAGATAATGACACAACGTCATTTCCTCCATAACTAAACGCAGGCAATTTAGACACATCATACTTTTTCCAGCTGTTATAATCTCGTATATCAGCAATGCTGTCAGAAAGGCCAACTGCCGTTAAAGATATGAATTTGTTTCCATTCAAAGGTATATTTAATAGGAGTATAGTGCTATCTTGTCCTTTACCTAACATTATTCTCTCAAATTCATTGTGTCCATGTCCAACAGAAAAAACAGGTTCTGTTTTTTTCATTATATTGTTTTCTAATAAACTTCCATAATAGCCTCTCTTTGCAGCCCCACTCTCAGAGATTGCTAAATCCCCAACAATCCAACGAGTGAATTGGGAGGCATTTTCCGATTGCTTTTTTACCAGTTCTCCATTTAAATTTACAGCGTTAAATGTTTGTTCTACTTGTGCCACTTGTTCAGTACAGGATACAAAGGTAATAATTAGAGAAAAAATAAATATAACTGTTTTCATTTTTTTATAATAAAAAGATGGGTAGCATTATTACACATAAAGCATTTATATGTAATATGTGTAAAATGCTACTTTAATCTAAATCTATTGAACATGAAATCGCCTTAATATGGGCATTAGTGTCCAATAAAGATCGAGCGATTTAAATAATTAATCAACAACCTGGAACAGTAGTATAGTATGGGCATTTGCTTGTATCATAAAAAGCTTGATACACAGAATATGTTGCAGAACCATATGAGACGTTACACCATCTGCCAGAACCTGGCGCAGATGTACACATATTATTAGCTATCCATATACACATAATCAAGTCGTCCTCATAAGTATCACCATCAGCACCATCTCCTGCACATAGTGCATCTATGTTCTCTGCGAGAAGCATATTTGCTTGTGACTGGTTGGCAACGTTATACGCCTTGAGGCCACCCATACCTGCGGCTACCACACATACTGCAGCAAATGCCGTCTTCATTACTTTTTTATTCATTTTTTAATTTTTTGTTTTTTGCCTACTCTTTGTTTCGGATTTTCAGCGTTTGACTCCGTTGCTTGCCAATGACAATTACTTGCCATAGGTTTGTAGATTAATCTTTGCAAAATTATATAGACCGTCTATTTTATTACATATTCTGCAAGCCAAAATATTTCTTTATCGCCTCTTGAAGATTCTCTTGGTCGCTTATCCTGCCGAGGATAGTGCCATCTGGAGAGACAAAGAAATAGCAAGGACCTGTCTGTGCGTATCTCTGCATTATGTCCTCCTTCTCGTCCTTAGCGTTCCACTCATTCCAAGGATCTCTACCATATTTATTCGGATCTTTACATTCTATATCCCAATAATACTTAGCATCACAATTCACCATGAGCATATCAACCTTATCTGAGTGGTTCTTGTAGAGATTGTTAAGCACTTCATTAGGGCGATGCTCCATACATGGAACGCAAGTCCTTTGGTTGAATTCAAGCAGAAGGAACTTGCCGTTACCATTAAATTCCGTCAAGTGATGCTCCTTGTCCTGATGATCATAGAGCACAAAATCATGCAACTTCTCACCAATCTTAATAGGCTCATACTTAGGTAACAAGTATCTTTTCGCATCATGGATGAATGCATCATAAGGCGCATCCTTGGGAACTATAGCCAATAACTCAGCTGCCCTTTCCCTTATTCCCATGTTTTTATTTTTACCCTCTAAAATCATGAGGGAAATAGTAAGGAGTTTTTCTGCAAAAACAGAACTGTATTTTCTGTCTTTCATGAATTCAATCATGTACTCAACATATAGAGAATCCGCTTCTCTTACCTTCTTTTTAACAGAATAATAGTCATCATCCTCTTCATTAACCCAGTCATTTCTTCTTTGCAGATCCCAGTATCCTGGGAGTTTCTCATCCAAGTAGGCACGATATTCATTTGCCTCAATTTGTTTTGGATTGTCACTCATAGCATACCAGTTAGTAGGATGAACTCCAAATCCTTTTATAGTAGCCTTTTCGCCAGGAGAAACAAAGAATAACAAAAAATGACGACCCATGGACGGACCATACTTTGCCACCAACTGATATTCATCTGTTGGGCTTTCGGGTGTGTAAATTATTCTGAATTTGCCGTTTCTTAAAGTATCCCCTTCAAGTGGACCAAAAATATCAGTTCCGCCCAAACGTCCCCCTACCATAACGACAGTCTCTGGAGGCACATACTCCAAAGTGCCTTCAACAATGATTGGAGGTATAGAATCCTTTTTCTCGGTCTTTGACTCCTGTGCCCATCCTTCAATAAAGGCTGGCAATAAGCAAATCAATAATATAATATATTTCATTTGTTTAAATTAACAAATTTGTTTTACACGCCTACTCTTAGTTACGGATTTTCAGCATTCCTCCGTTTGCTCGCCATTGATTTAGGTAATCAGACTATTGTAATCTTCAAATCTTCTTCAGTGGCTATTTGTCAATAGAGCAAAATATAATGTATGTATTTTATCGTCTTCTTATCGTAAACATTATTAGGATTGTAAAATCCCCCAACATCATGTCTTAGTTTAATGTTTAAGTTTAAGTTTAAGTTTACGTTTTAGGTAAGAGTCTAATAAATGATTACTTCGAAATTCCATGCAAAAATAATAATAAGTTTGCATATCCTGCGAAAATATTCAACATTTTAACAATTACCCCCCCCCATTTTTAATTTTCTTTAACACAATTATGCGAATGTATGTGCAAAACATTTATGCAAACAGGGATATTTTCAAACCAAAGCTTTCATCATTCGCAATTTCGATAAAAATGTCATAATCATCGTTATTCAGTGCTTTTTTGCCATCAGCTTCATCCTGTTTCTTCCCGACTTGCGGATAAATCTCCTGTTCATGCTTTTGGATGTCAACGTGAAGAAAGAGCGAAAGCGTGCAAAAAAACTTCTATAAAAAGTTAGAAAATCTTAATAAACGGCTTGTGTTGGAAATAGCAGCTACAAATACCAAACAATACACGTTATTGGATAGATAACTTAATGTATTCACGATAACATAGAACTATGGATTACTTAACACTGACAAAAACCAAGTTTTTCAAAATGATCGGGGGCGATGCGGAAATCAATCCGAATAAAGCCTATCAGGAATTCATCATGCAGGTCATCGAACTATGCAAACAGGCGGATGACGGATACAAGGCAGTTGCACTGACCTATGCCGAGACGGAACTCCATTTCGTAAGCGGTGTTCCCCCTGACATAGACCTCTGCGCAAAGAAGGCACAGGCATTTGTACAGAAGATGCTCAGACTGACCACAGAGGGAAAGGAAATCTCCTTTGCAAAGGAGAATACCCTTACATCACCTATCATGCAGTGGACGGGAAAGAAAGCCGACTTTGTAGAATTGGTCTATGGACTCCAGACAATGGGTGTTATAAATGATGGGAACATCAGCGTTCGTGACCTGCTTGAAATCCTCAACAGGATATTCGGGGATTTGATTCCGTTTGAGCAATGCTACGGAACCTATCAGGCCATCAAAAGAAGGAAACTGACGGCACGGGCCGCATTTCTCGAATCCATGATGCATGGACTGCATAACCGAATGGCGGAAGATGACAAAAGGGAAAGAGAAAGGCGTTAGCTAACCAACACCAGGTTAAGTATGCAAGAGAAATCGGAAGAACCAACAAGATTTTGTTGAGTCCTTCCGATTTCTATTTGTCACCCCTTCTGTTGCAACAAATGTTGCAAAGCGGGATCGTTCTTGATGCGCTCCTGCTCATCACGTACAATCTGCTTGACCTCATCCTTGATACGGTTGTAGTTATCGCGGATGGTCTGCTCCATGACGTCATTTCCGTTTGCATCCGTGAAGTCCGCAATGACGGGAATAGGCTGGTAGCGTTTCATCTCTGCATCCACCTTTGCGGAGTCAACCACAATCTCAGCATGGAAGATTTTCTGTTCTATACGCTCATTGAAGTTGTCGGACACAGAGCCGACAAACATTCCCTGCGTTAGTCCTGAAATCTTACTTGGTGGAATAAGACTATCCATCTGCGTGTTGATGGATGTGGAAACATCCTGTCGGTTTATTGAGATCGACTGACGTTTCTGGAGTACCTTACCGAAACGCTCACTGAGCTGCTTGGCAGTCTCACCTACAACCTGACCGCTAAATATGTTGCCTACGGTATTCATAACAACCTTCGCTTCCTTATCACCATAGTCACGTACAAGCTGGCTAAAGTCCTGAAAGCCAAGACAGACGGCAACCTTGTTACTTCGGGCGGTGGCAATGAGGTTATCTAGCCCCTTGAAATAGATGGTGGGTAGCTCGTCAATAATGACTGATGACTTCAGTTTTCCCTTCTTGTTAATCAGTTTGACGATACGGCTGTTATACAGACCGAGAGCTGCGCCATAGATGTTCTGTCTGTCGGGATTGTTACCGACACAGAGGATTTTCGGCTCATCAGGATTATTGATGTCAAGCGTAAACTCACTGTCGCTCATCACCCAGTAGAGTTGCGGGGAAATCATTCGTGACAATGGAATCTTGGCACTGGCTATCTGGCCCTGTAACTGCTCGGCCGCACCTCCAAGCCATGCGTCCATGAATGGTGAAAGGTAGTTCTCCAGTTCTGGATATGATGTAAGAACAGGAAAAAGATCCTCATATCTGCGGTTAAGCAACTCTATGGCATGAGGAAAGGTGCAGAATCGTCCTCCCTGATAGAGGCGCAGGAACCATATTACAGCAGCAAATAGGATGATAGGTGACTCAACAAAGAAGTCACCCTGCTTCTGCACCCAAGTCCTGTTAAGGTTGAGCATGATGGTGTATGCGCTCTCGTAGGCATCAGCAATGTCCGTCATGAAGTCGGGATGAATGGGATTGCACCGATGGCTGCGACGCGGGTCGTCGAAGTTTATGACGTAGAACTTCGGCTTGACCTTGTAGCCATCGGAATGCTTAAGCAGGTGGTTGAAGGCAATGGTGGAAAGATCGGGATACTTGTAATCGTAGCAGTAGAGCGAATAGCCCTTCTCGATCTGCTGTTTGATGAAGTTGTTCACCACGGCATACGACTTTCCACTGCCAGGTGTACCGAGTACGATGGTGGCACGGAACGGATTGACCACGTTGATCCAGCCCCTGTTCCACTTTTTCTTGTAATAGAAACGTGTTGGCAGGTTGACGGAATACTCATTCTCCATCAGCCGTGTCTCCTGCTGAAAGCTCTCGTTCTCGTTGTTGAACACATCGTCCATGAGATTGTACTTCAACAGTCTGCTCATCCACAGTCCTCCCATCATCAGGCATATATACCCAAAGGCAATGGTAAGGATATATAGTATTGTCACGACATCTGCATGTACGGGCAGGAGCAGCATACACCAATTGATGATGAAGTAGAACACAAAGCCAGTACCGATAACAGCCCATATCCTCGTCCATGTAATATTCTCACCCTTTACTCCTTTTGTGCCGAGACACGACAGGGCAAGCAGGAGCAGGGCAAACAGCTTCGTATAGAGGATGGAGTGGAAAAGCCCTGCCTCGCGGTTGAAGTTGAGCAGGATTCTGTCAACGACACCGATGCTGATGCCATGTGCCTCCACACTGGCATAGCAATACCAGTAAACGTTCATCACCACAAGGATGATGCTCACGGCACGGAGAAAATCCATGATCTTCGCCAGTGCCCTTAAATCGTCTTCCTGTTGCATAGAAAAGCATTATTTGAATTTAAATTAGAATCGTAACTGAATGTAATGTCATTGGAATGACGTCAGATCAGAGTCTCGGACTTCGATGCTTCTTCTTCCTCTGCATACGTCTTCTGAACTCCTCCTCGGCAGGATCAACCGTAGGGTTGTCAGACAGGAACGAGCCGAAACCTTCAAAGTCGGAATGTGATTGCCCACAGTCAGAGGATGGCGCGGACGGACTCTGCCACTGCCCGGTATCATGGAGCGTACTGTCACCAGAGACTTGCCCAGCATCCTGTCCCTGCAAGATTTCCATGCGGTCGTGGGGACTGTTGAAATGTTGTTCCAGTGCATTGGCAGAAAGTTCCTTGCACATCCGTGAGCCGTTCAGAACGCTACGGCTGTCATGATCGATGAACGTGGTACCATAGATACGTCCCGTATCCGTATAGCGGAATACGACATCCATGCCCTGCGACTGCAAGCGACTTCTGAAATCCTTCGGACAGACACTTACTGCCAGTATGGACATTATCTTTTCCTTCATGGAAATGGCAATATCGTTATCGGCAATCAGCTTCCCTGACCATGCGAAACGCTTCTGCACTGCCTTATATCCTACAGACTGCCCGATCTTGGAAGCCTTGAATGGATTCCCCACCTTGACGGGATTAACCCGTCGAGGATGCTCACACTCGGCAGAATGAGCAAGCTCACTCTGCTCTCGCTCACTCGCATCCTTATTTCCGCTATCATCGGTGGCAGAATAGACTAGTCCATGATACTCACGATTACGAGCAACACCCCTTGTTTCCTCTACGTCAACATTATATAAGGAGAGAACGGCACGGAGTTCGCCCAATGTCTGATAGTGGTAGCCACGTACAACCGCCTTGACTGTGTTCACAATCTGTTTCTTCAAGTCACCATTACTGGCATTTACCTTACGGAGAGGAGTCTCGGAAACAGATTGCTCACGTTCTGCCGTGTGCAGACCATACTTCCTTTCCAGTTCCCTCGTAGCCTTCTTGCTGCGATAGAAATTGTTGCTTGAACTTATCGCTTTTCCATCCTCCCCTATGCGGATGCTGACGATGTGCATGTGGTGGCGGTCAATATCCTCATGCTTAAAGACCATATAGGGCTGACTGCCAAAGCCCATTTCCTCCATATACTCACGTGCAATGTTCTCCATGTCCGTGTCCGTCAGTTTGTCATCGGGATGTGGATTTAGGGATATATGCACCACGGGATTCTCCGTGCGGTATCTGTCGGGAATGAAGTTCAGGAACTCCTCCATTGCCCTATGGATGTTTACCTTGCCAGTCCCGTCATTGAAAATGCGGTTGGTCGCAAGAACCTTCCCCTCATCCCTGTTGATTTTCTCACCGTTGTAGGTCAATGCGCCAAACAGAGAGTTGCCGAGACTTATCTTTGCGACCATCTGTCCTTGTATTCGTTAGTAAGTTCCACCATCTTCGATGCAATCCCGACAAGCTGCATCATATACTTCTCCAGCTTGTAGGTCAGTGCCATTGCCCTGCGCTCTGAAAAATGGCTCTTCAGTTCCTTCAACGTCTGGTTGTAGTTGTTGCCCACCATACGGAACTGTGCATGGAAATCGCTCAGCTTCGCGAAGTATTCATGCTGTCCCTTATCAAAAGTGACCACATGGAACGTCTCGCCGAAGAACTGCGCCTTGATGAATGCAGACTTGCTCGTCATTCCCGAACGGTCATACATTTCTAGAAAGCGCATGTGCTCCTGACTCGTGAAGTTCACGGAGTAACGATTTCTTGCAGGATCAGGCTTGGGATTCCTCCCGCCTTTCTTTTGTTGAATGTTCATTTCTAAAATCCTTTTTTGTTTGACATTATAGCTATCACTCACTACCTACATTTTCCTGTATGGACTCTCAGCCTACGGCAAGTATGAACAGGCATGACGACTTCGGAGTCAAGCACCAGTCCCTCGGCAGAGCAAGGAGTTTTCTGCTGCAAACATAGTTTCGTGCAGCAGAAAACATACCTTGCTATGTTCTCGGGAACATCAAGATCCGCATGAATGGCGGACGCAGTCTGACAGGTCTCAAAAGACTGGTCAGATGAATAGTTCCTTATACCGCAGTATGCGGTTGGATTTTCTCTCAGTACTGCGGTTGGCAGTTGAAACAAAGAAGAGTGATTACCCGTATAGGGTTATACCAGCCTTGTATCACCGTGTCCAGCGGTCGGACATCACTCATTCCTGTGAAAGGAAAGAGACCGTTTCCGCAGTGTGGAGAGGTCGGAAACTGTCCGTATGGGAGTCGGATTGCCAATGTCAATGCTGTCCGTCAGCATGTGGCATTGCTAACCGGGTGCAAAATTACTGTGTTTTCGTGAACTGGGACAGAGGGCATCAGAGACTAATACTGCCACGATAGAGCCATATATCGTCAGGGGTATCTGAATGCTTGGCTGCATAGGAAAATCGGTGTTCCTTTGCACACGGAAATAGTTCCGCAAGCATTTAATCAAGCAGTTATGAACGTAAGTAGAAAGCTACCAATTCGCATACGCGACCAGACATGCAAACGTGTGTCCATATATCAGGATATGTGTGCAACAATATGTTTGCATGGCTACATAAGTACGTAGCCACATAAGTATGTAGCTACATAGCTAAACAGCTATTCAAGCATACAATCGGGTACATAATCACTTAGACCGACAGTTGCAAAGCCGTATGACTACATTGGCAGATGAATATTGCGGCAGGCATTCAGAGACACAAATCAATAAACGCATAAAGTAATAAAGAAGTAAGGACATGAGTAAGGAAAAAACTAATGAATTGTATGTAGCAATAGCTACACAGAAAGGCGGCATCGGAAAGTCAACCGTCACGATGCTGCTTGCCAACTACCTCCACAACATCGGAGGAAAGAATGTCGGAGTCATCGACTGCGACGATCCACAGCACAGCATCAGTGATGCAAGAGAACGTGAGCTGCTTCTCATCAAGAACAACGAGACAGACAAGGAGGCGGCAAAAGACGTGTTCCGCAAGACGGGCAAGCGCATTTTCCCCGTTGTTGCCACCAATCCCGTTGATGCCATTGACCTGGCCGAGATACTTATCGAGGACGAGAACCTTGACATCGTGCTGTTCGACCTGCCTGGCACCATCCGCAGTAAGGGAGTGCTGAACACTCTGGCACAGATGGACTACATCTTCGTACCCATCAGTGCCGACAGGCTGGTATTGGAGCG
>JAEEGJ010004719.1_pt1 | contig 45074 bp, 31 predicted proteins | sample 8958761 | NCBI WGS metagenome assembly JAEEGJ01 (sample SAMN16246546, study PRJNA631951) | gut metagenome | biome: gut microbiome; feature: rumen; material: RS-attached | host: Bos | place: Iran: Karaj | collected 2018-10
CTCACGCTGCGCTACGGCCTCGGCAACCGTTTCGAGCTGATGGCAGGCCTGTCTGGTGCCTACACGAGATATCATTATACGTTCTCTTCAGGTGAATCCTCTGATACCCTACCTATGCTCAACCCCATGCTGGGAGTGAAGATGCTGATATATGAGGGTGGCCTAGGCTGGGTGCCGCAGGTGTCGGCCAGTCTGGCCTACAGCCATCTGTTGTGCAGATATTCCGATGGCGATTGGGATACTCCTGGTGGTGGCAAGTCAGTGGCGCTGGGCTTCCAGTTCCGCAACCATCTGGGCAGCCGCTGGGTGCTCGACTACGGATTGAGTTACGCTTTTGGGAAAGACCGCCCTTTGGGTATCACCACCGTCTATGTCAGGCAAAGCGACAATCCATTCCAGTTCAATATTATGGCCCGTTGGTTGGCCACGGATAAGTTGATGGTGAGCTTCGGCATGGAAAATGTCGGCGGCACCGCCGAGGTGCTGTGGCAGGCCACGCCCAACCTGCAAATCAAAGCCCAGGGAGGCCTTGCCGCTGGCCTCGGTTTCCGTCATGGCATGCTGGAAACCAATGCCCTGTTGGGTATCAACTGGATGCTGCGGTAGAAAAAAAAGACATATAAGATATGAAACGTATACTCACTGTTTTCGCCGCTCTGCTGTCTCTGTCGGCTGCCGTGGCGCAGGGCAACAAATGGCACTTCACTTTCGGCGCCGAAATGGGTGTGAGCAGCTACTTCAACTATCCGCGACTGTCGCTGGCAGGTGGTAACGACAGGGCATATACTGCACCCACCACGGCTTTGTCGCTCGGATTGCGCGACAGCAGCCTGGAGTTGGGGCTGCGCTACAGCCTCACCGACATCCGTACCGGCGTGGCCGACGAAGACATTGCGATGCACGACATCTCGATAGTTGTGCGCCGCTCGGCCATGGTGGGGACGCACCTTGAGCTCTTCGGCGGCGTAACTACGGGCTTCGCCATACAGGCCAACCGCTTCAGCCACAACGGAAGCGACCTCAAGGCTACGCAGTACGGCATCAGTGCCGCCTTCGAGGCCGGCATGCGCTACTACATGACCGAGAATATGTTCCTTTCGTTCACCGCCCGTGTCGGTGGTGCCATGATGTTCGACCGCAACCTAGGGCTGCCTGCCGACATTGACCTTGGCAAGCACCACGGCATCACCTACGCTATGGCCTCCATCTGTGTGGGCTTCGGTATAGGCATCCCGCCCAAGGTAAAGAAAATTAATATGCCCGCGGCCCTCATCGACCATGAGAACCGCTACCTGCTGGCCAGTTACCGGTAATTGTAAGGTTAGAATTTTACGATATCGATGAGGCGGACGCCGTCGAGCCAGACGGCGATGCAGCCCACGGCGCCGAGCTCGCCGGCCTCGGCCCAGTCGGCGATGGGCTGGAGGGTGATGGCGTCAACAATCTCGAAGTATTCTGGCTCGAACTTGAGGCCGTTGGGGCTGTCGTTAATCTCGTGGTAGGAGGCGAGGGTGTCGAGCACCCACTCCTTCACGTCGTCGACCTCCTCGTATTCGGCCATTTCGGCGGCCTGCTCGAGGGTGGCGTTGATGGCGGGGGCCATGGCGCGGGCTTCGGGCGAGAGGCGCATGTTGCGGCTGCTGAGGGCGAGGCCGTCGTCGGCACGCACGATGGGGCAGGGGATCAACTCGATGGGATACTTGATCTGCTCAAGCAGGCTGCGGATGACGGCGATTTGCTGGTAGTCTTTCTCGCCGAAGTAGGCACGGCGGGGCTGTGCCAGGTCGAACAGGCGACGCACCACCACGGCGACACCGCTGAAGTGGCCCGGACGGCGCGGCCCTTCCATCACCTCCTCGATGGGACCGAAGTGATAGACCTCCTTGGGCTCACCCTGTGGATACATCTCCTCGACGGTCGGCGTGAAGGCCAGCAACTCCTTGGCACGGCAGTCGGTGCGTGCTATGAGGCTCTCGATGAGCTTGAGGTCGGCGTCGATGGTGCGGGGGTACTTCTCGAGGTCCTCCTTGTTATTGAACTGGATGGGGTTGACGAAGAGGGAGACTACGACAAGGTCGTTCTCCTTCAGTGCGCGCTCGATGAGCGAGAGGTGACCCTCGTGGAGGGCTCCCATGGTGGGCACAAGACCTATCTCAAGTCCTTGTTTCTTTGCTTCTTCAACGGCTGCCGTCAGTTCGGCGGCTTTGGTAATCTGTTTCATATTGCGTTAGTCTTTTATTTCTTCATAGGGGGTGAATCCCTCGTCGTCAGTGTCGTCGCCGGTCTCCTGCCGCCGCTGTTTCAGCTCTTTGCGCATGAGGTAGCGGTTGGGCAGTTCGAGCAGGTAGTTGACGGCTGTGAGGATGAGGCTGAACAATAGCGCCGACCCTAAACCGCTCACCTCAAAGCCATTGACGATGGACGAGGCCATGAGGATGATGATGGCGTTGATGACGAAGAGGAAGAGCCCCAGCGTCAGTACCGTTACCGGTAGGGTGATAACAATCAGGATGGGACGCACCAGGTTGTCGAGCAGCGAGATGACTATTGCCGTGAGCAGCACGGCCCAGAAAGAACCTACCGTGACGCCCGGCAGCAGCCAAGCGCCCACCATGACAGCGATGGACAGCAGCATGAGCCGTGTCAGGCACCCGCCGTGTCCGCTGTAGAAACTGTCGCCGCTGTTGATGGTGATTTGCATGTTATTAGGAGTTTAAGGAGTTTTTCGCTTCATTTGATTTTATTCAGCGGTGCTCAAAGCCTGCAAGCAGGCACAAGGAGTTTGAGGAGCTTAAGGAGTCTAAGGAGTTCAAGGAGTTCAGGGAGTTCAAGTAGATAAATTATAATTCGACGATTCCCTTGCCCTGGCGCACCACTTCGATGCCGTCGCTACAGTCGATGACGGTAGAGGGTTCGGCGTCGGCGATGCCGCCGTCGACCACCAGGGCCACCTTCGAGCCAAAACGGTCGTGGATGAGGTCGGGGTCGGTGTAGTTCTCCACCTCGCCGTCTTCTTCGCCGATGGGACGTACTGACGTGGCTATCAGCGGCATGCCCAGCTCCTCGATCACCGCGCGCACAATCCCGTTGTCGGGCACGCGGATGCCGATAGTCTTGTTGCTGTTCTGATAGTTGCGCGGTACATTGCCCGATGCCTCCATGATGAACGTGTAGGGGCCTGGCAGACAGCGCTTCAGTAGCGCGAAGGTCTCGCGGTCGATGGCGCGGTAGTACTCCGACGCCTGGCTCAAGCTGGCGCAGAGCATCGAATACTTGGCTTGTTTGATTTTGAACCCTTTGAGCCGCGCGATGGTCTCGACGGCGGCCTTGTGCTCCATGCTGCACGCGAAGGCGTAGAGGGTGTCGGTGGGCAGAATGACCACCTCGCCGTCGCGTAGTGCGTCAGCTATGCGCCTCACATCCCGTGGGTTAGGGTTGTCGTTGTAGAGCTTTGCTATCATCTTTCGCAATCGGTTTCGGCCTGCAAAAGTACGAAAAAATTCGGATATGCCGTTTAAATTTCTCTGACCCTCTCTAGACTCTAAGAAGATGATAGGGAGAAGGTGCTGTGAATGTGGGTGTTGTGCGGCGCTGTTTTTGGACTTCCGCTGGCAGGCTGTGAAAAAAGAGCGAAAGGAACAATAAAGCAGTGCGGAAAGCGTTATATAAAAGTATAATTGATAAAAAAGATGAGAACTAAAACGATAATACTACTGGCAATGCTGCTGACGGCGGCCGTGGGTGCCGACGCACAGCATGTCAGGTTCGGACGCTACTTCACGGGCGGCACATTGCGCATCGACTGTGTGCGTGAGGGCAATGCCGAGGGCGACACGGTGTGGGTGAGCCGCTGGGTGGACCGCAACGCCGACTGGCATGGGCCGCGCAAGGTGCTGCTGGACCCCTTCGACAACGGCGACTACCGGGTGGTGGTGCGCGATGCACGGAGCGGGCTCGACCTCTTCAGCCGCTGCTACAGCAACCTTTTCCGTGAATACAAGGACACTCCTCGCGGCAAGAAGACCAAAGCGCGTTTCGAGGAGACGCTGCTGGTGCCTATGCCCAAGCGCAAGGTGCAGATTGCTTTGCAGAAACGCGATGCCTCGCAGCAGTTCTTCGATGCCACAGTGGTGACGTTTGACCCCGCGCGGCAGCACCTCGATACAGTGTGGCGCGAGGGCGACCGGCGTGACCTCGAAGTGCATGGCGATCCCTCGAAGCGGGTGGACGTGGTCATCGTGGCGCAGGGCTACGGTGACGAGAGTCCGCAGAAACTGGCCATCGATTACTATCGCATGAAGGAAATCCTCTTCCGCCAGGAACCCTTCGCCAGCCACCGGCAGGACTTCAACGTCTATGGCGTGTGTGGCGACGTGGAGGCCAACTATAACACCTTTGGCATCGACCGCTACCTGATGACCTTCAATGTGCACCGGCTGCACGACCTGCTGGGTACCACGCCCTGCGACTTCATCATCATCATGGTCAATGACCAGACCTATGGCGGCGGCGCCATCTACAACTTCTATGCTGTCAGTTCGCTGCACAAGATGGCCGAGTATGTGCTGCCGCACGAGTTCGGTCACCACTTCGGCGGCTTGGCCGATGAGTATGTGGATGAAGACCTGAGCTATGCCAATCTGCACCGCACGGACTACGAGCCACTGGAGCCCAATATTACCAACCTCAAAGATTTTGGACGCAAGTGGAAGGCCATGCTGCCCGAAGGTACACGGGTGCCGACGCCGGACAACAACGACGTGCCTAAGTCGGAGTGCGGCCCGCTGGGAGTTTACGAGGGTGCGGGCTACAGTGCCAAGGGCGTCTATCGCCCGACGATGCATTGCATGATGCGCGACTATGCGCCCTACTGTCCGGTGTGTCTGCAACGGTTGGAAGAAGTGTTCAGTGTGTATACCAAGTAGTTTGCTGGTGAAAGGAATTGAAAGCGTCATGATGAGAGGACTGCGGGTCATAGTGCTGTTTGCCATGCTGCTGCCGATAGGCATTGTGTCGTGCACGCGCGACAACTATGCCGACGAGCGGTCGGTGCGGCTGGAGTTCTCTGACGATGTGGTCTGCTTCGACACGGTCTTCGCTACCCTCGGAACCGCCACACGGCAGGTGCGGGTGTACAACCGCACGGCCACCGACATCGAACTCTCGACGGTGACACTCAAGCACGGACGCCAAAGCCGTTTTCGCCTCAATGTGGATGGCGACACATCGCTGGTGGCGCGCCGTGTGGAGTTGCAGGCCGGCGACAGCCTCTTCATCTTCATCCAGGCCAACATCGATCCCAACAATGAGTCGGAGCCGTTCCTGCGCACCGACTCCATCCTGTTTGGCAACGGGCAGGTGCTGAAGCTGGAAGCCTATGGGCGCAACGCCGTCTATCACCGCCTGAAGCCTACCGACACCACATGGTTTGTGCCCATCGACTGCGCTGCGTGGCGCCACGACCGTCCGCATGTGTTTCTCGACCCCGCTGCGGTGCTCGACGGCAACACGCTGACGCTGCTGCCGGGCGACAAACTCTACTTCGCCGACAGGGAACGCACGCTTCCGGGGGGCGGGAAGATGAACACCATGCTTATCATTGACAGCAACGCCACGCTGGTGGCGCAGGGCAGTGCCGCACAGCCGGTGCTCTTTACCTCATTGCGGCACGAGCCATGGTATGACTCGCTGCCCGGCCAGTGGCAGACGGTGTGGTTCTACAACTATAGCACAGGCAATGTGATGGACTACTGCGTGGTGGAGAACGGCGAGGGCGGCATCCGCTGTTACCCGGGCTCACAACTGACGGTGAGCAACACGGTGGTACGAAGCATGAGCGACGCCGGCATCATTGGTCAGCACGCCATTATTGAGGGTAGCAACCTGCTGGTGTACGACTGCTTCTGCGCCATGACGCTCATCGCGGGTGGCAACTACAGCTTCAACCGCTGCACCTTTGCCGACTACTGGAACTATATTGGCCAGACACGTGACACGGCGGCGGTCATTGTGTCCAACTACTACCCCGTCGATGGGGTGGGCTATGTGGCTGGCGACCTGGAACGGGCTGACTTTACCGACTGCATCGTCTACGGCACCTGGTCGCGCGGCGAGATGGCGAAGAACCCCTTGGACGGCTTCGTCTTCAACTGCAACGTGGTGCACAGTATTGTGCGCGGTGGCGACTGGGATGAGGACCCGCAGTTTGTGGACCCCGCGAGGAACAACTACCGCCTGAAGAGCGGCTCCCCCGCGGCAGGGATAGGATATCAGTTTAATTAGAAAATCAGGAGTTATGTACGAGTATATCAAAGGCCAGTTGGCGAGTTTGGAACCTACGCAGGCGGTGATTGACTGCTGCGGTGTGGGCTACCTGCTGGAGATTACGTTGAACACCTACGAGGCGCTGCGCAAGGCCGATGCCACACAGGTGAAGCTCTATGCCCATCATGTTGTGCGCGAAGACGCGCAGCAGCTTTTCGGCTTTGCCGACATGGCCGAGCGTGAGATGTTCCGCCTGTTGGTGGGTGTCAACGGCGTGGGCAACCAGACGGCGCGGGTCATGCTGTCGTCGCTGACAGTGGATGAACTGCGCAACGCCATACATACACAGGACGTCAAGAAGGTACAGCGGGTCAAAGGTATCGGCGCCAAGACGGCACAGCGCATCGTGCTGGAGTTGGCCGACAAGATGGGCGTGGCGAGTGGCCAACAGTTGGCAATCGGTGGCCAGCAGGTGAATCAGGCGCGTGACGAGGCCATGACGGCGCTGACGATGCTCGGCTTTGCCAAACCTGCGGTTGAGAAACTCCTTATGTCGCAAGACTGGCGTAACTCCGACGGCACCCCGATGACCGTCGAGGAAATCATCAAAGAAGGCCTGAAGAGACTTTGAAGGCAAGGTACATACTGACGATGGCGATAATGTTGCTGGTCTGTGCTGTGGCGCGGACTCAGGACGACAGCGTGCAGTTTACCCCGATGGGGAGTGGCTACACGCCGGCGGGCCTTACCACCACCGTCGAGTATGATGCCGCCACGGGCAGCTATGTGCGCGTGACTAAGTCGGGCGACATGGTGCTGGGACGTGAATACATGTCGTTCGAGGAGTACCAGAACTGGCAGATGGACCAGCTGATGAACAAGTACTGGAACGACAAGAAAGACGGCACTGCAATAGACAACGCGGGTGGCGGATTGCTGGACAAGATTCCGGGTTTCAGCCAAATCACGGAAAAGCTGGACATGCTCAACAAGCTGCCTGAAATCAAGATTGAGCCCAGTGGCAGTGCGGAGTTGACATTCCAACTGGTGAACAACTACCGCAACGACCCACAACGCGACGCCAGCCAGCGCAGCATCACCACGTTCGATTTCGACGAGAACATACAGATTAACCTGCACGCTAAGATTGGTGACCTCATAGAATTTGACATTAACGAGAACACCAAGGCGACCTTCGACTTTGAGAACAAGATTAAGCTCAAATACGAAGGCAAGGAGGACGACATAATTCAGTTGTTGGAGGCAGCGGATATCTCGTTCCCTCTCAACACCACCCTGATACAGGGCAGCCAGCAGTTGTTCGGTTTTCATAGCAAGTTGAAGTTCGGCAAGCTGACGGTGGATGCCGTGTTGAGCCAGAAGGAGACCTCGACGGAGAACCTGCAGGTGAAGGGTGGTGCCAGCAGCCATGAGTTTGAAATCAGGGCCGACGAGTATGAAGAGAACCGGCACTACTTCATTGCGCAGTACTTCTACGACAACTACAACCGCGCTATGTCGACGTTGCCGGTGGTCAACTCGAACATCAAGATTATCCGCATCGAGGTGTGGCGCACCAATGTAGGTGCTGCGGTGACGCAGAACCGAAATATACTGGCCTTGACCGACCTGGGCGAACATACTCCCTCGAACAGCCGCATCAGTGGAACAGGACCTGTACTGCCGTCAAACGAGAGTAACGACCTGCTGCAGTTGATGAATCCGGCGGCGGTGCGCAGCGTCAACTCGGTGACGAGCTACATGCAGGGGCTTGGGATGACCAGTGGCGAGGACTATGAGAAAGTGGAGAGCGCAAGGTTGCTCAACACCAACGAGTACACTTTCAATAGCCAGCTGGGTTTCATCACCCTCAACCAACCATTGAGCAACGACCAGGTACTGGCGGTGGCATTCCAGTACCAGGTGATTGGCGACACCAACGTGTATCAGGTGGGCGAACTGACCACCGACGGTGTGAATGAACCCAACACCCTTGTGGTGAAGTTGCTGAAGAGCACGGCGGTCAACACCCACGGGCCGCTGTGGAAGCTGATGATGAAGAATGTGTACTTCCTCAAGAGCAGCCAGTTGAGTAAAGAAGGATTCCGGCTGAATATCTTGTATGAGGACCCCGAAGGCGGCGTGGGCATCGGCTTTTTCACCGATGGGCCGCAGCAGGGGAAGCCACTGATAGAAGTGTTTGGAATGGACCGCATGGACGCCTCGCAAACTTACTATTACTCAGACGGAGTATTCGACTGGTTTGACTCGGCGGCCTTCAAGGGTGGTCTTATCCAAGCCTCGACAGGACGCATATTCTTCCCGTATGTGGAGCCATTCGGACGCGACTTGCGACAGATACTGGGCGACGACGCCTTCGCCAACCAGTACTGCTTCGACTCACTCTACACCATGACACAGACCCTCGCGCGGCAGTATGCTGACCGCAACAAGTTCTACTTGGAGGGATATTATACCTCGAGTGTCAGTGGCGAAATCTCGCTGGGCTACAGCGTCACGCCTGGATCGGTAACGGTTACGGCGGGCGGTATGCCGCTGATAGAGAATGTGGACTATACGGTGGATTACACCATGGGTACGGTGCGCATCATCAACGAAAGCATACTCTCGTCAAATACGCCTATCAGCGTCAGTAGTGAGAACAACAGCTTCAGTATGACCACCAAGCGGATGCTGGGTCTGCACCTGAACTATGAATTTCAGCCGAATTTTAACTTGGGTGCCACGGTGATGAACCTGCGGGAGAAGCCGATGACGCAGAAGAACAATTTCGGTGACGAGCCGACAAGCAACACTATCTGGGGTCTGGACTTATCGTATCAACATGAGGTGCCATTCATCACCAAGCTGGTAGACATGCTGCCCGGCATTGACACCAAGGCACCGTCAAACTTGAGCTTGACGGCCGAGTTCGCTCACTTCATACCCGGGATGAGCAATACGGGCAGCGCCGAAGGTCAAGTGTCGTATGTGGACGACTTTGAGGGTGCGGAGAGCAGTATAGACCTCAAGGGAGTGACGTCATGGTTCCTGGCCAGTACGCCGCAGGACTATGCCACGGCACTTCCAATGTTCCCGGAGACAGCGCCTGCTTCGGGTTTGGCTTATGGCTTCAACAGGGCCCGTCTGGCATGGTACCGCATCAGTAACGACTTCTACAATACGGGCAACCGGCCTGCTAATATCACGCAGGATGACCTTTCACGGCCCTATGCACGCCGCATCTATGAGCAGGAGGTGTTCCCCAACAAGGACTTGGCGTCGGGACAGCCGACCAACATCTATGAATTGAACCTGGCCTACTATCCGGAGGAGCGAGGCCCATACAACTATGATGTGGCGCCATCGGCCTACAGTGCTGGCCTTGATGCCGAGGGCCGGTTGCGCAACCCAGCCTCGCGTTGGGGCGGCATCATGCGCAAATTGGACTACACCGACTTTGAGACGCAGAATATCGAGACTATTGAGTTCTGGCTGATGGATCCCTTCATCGAGAATCCTAACCACACGGGCGGCAAGCTGTATATCAATCTGGGCGATATCAGCGAAGATATACTGCGTGACGGAAGGAAGGGATTTGAGAACGGCCTGCCCACTTCGGCCACGGTGGTCAATGTAGATACTACTATCTGGGGCCGTGTGCCGACGACGCAGCCCATTGTCAACGCCTTCGACAACGACGAGGGAGCGCGCATGTATCAGGACGTGGGTTATGACGGCATCGGGTCGACCCATGGATTGGAGGATGAGCAGAGTTTCTTCGCCAGCTACCTGGAGGATATCGCCACGCGTTTCGGGACGGGCTCGACGGCCTACCAGCAGGCCTTGGAGGACCCGTCGGGCGACGACTTCCGCTATTACCGTTCGACCTACTATGACGAAAACGACGTGAAGATCAACGACCGCTACAAGTACTTCAACAATCCTGAAGGCAACTCGCCAGTTGACAGCGACAGCGACGAAGACTATATGACCAGCGCGTCAGCCTATCCTAATGTGGAGGACATCAATAAGGATAACACTCTCAGCGAAGCAGAGAACTATTACCAGTATGTGGTAGACCTGACTCCTTCACGGATGGTAATTGGAGAGAACCATATTGTGGATATCCAAGAGGCGCAGAACGTACAGCTTGCCAACGGTGAGACCACAACCTGCAAGTGGTATCAGTTCCGCATCCCCATTCGTCAGCCTGACCAGAAAGTTGGCAATATCAACGGCTACCAGTCCATACGTTTCATGCGTATGTTCCTCAACCAGTTTGAAGAGCCTATCATCCTGCGATTTGCGACTCTCGATTTGGTCTATTCCACCTGGCGCAAATACAGTGAGGAGTTGCTGCAGCCTGGCGACTATCCTACTGGCGCTGGTGCGGAGACTTCGTTCGGCATATCGACTGTCAATATTGAGGAGAACGGCTCGCGCCAGCCGGTGCCGTATGTGCTGCCTCCGGGTATCAAGCGTGAGGAGTGGTATTCGACCAGCAGCAGCTACACCCAGCTCAACGAGCAGTCTATAGCGATTGATGTCGACGGCCTCTCCAGCGGCGATGCGCGCGCCATCTATCGTTCCACCAGCTACGACCTCCGCTACTACGGGCATCTCAAGATGTTTGTCCATGCCGAGCAGAAGTACGCCACTGACAACCTGGGTGACGGCGACCTCTCGCTCTTTGTCCGTCTGGGCTCTGACTACACAGGAAATTACTACGAGTACGAGATGCCGTTGCAGTTTACCCCATGGTATGTCTCTGCTGACGACCCCTACGCCATCTGGCCCATTGCCAACAATGTCGACGTAGACATTCAGAAGATGACCGAGGTGAAGACCAACCGCAATATCAAGATACGCTCCGGCGATGGTGCCTATTCCCCGTCGTTGCTCTACTCCGAAGTCGTCGGGGGCATGAAGTACACGGTGCTGGGCAATCCCAATCTGGGAAAGATAAAAGTCATTATGATAGGCATACGCAATCCCAAGAAGGAGACGCTCACCGACGGTAACAACATGCTTCCCAAGTCGGCCATTGTCTGGATTAACGAGTTGCGCCTGTCGGACTATATCAACAAAGGCGGCTGGGCGGCTATGGCGCTGGCGCGAACCAATTTGGCTGACCTTGGCAACCTTTCGCTCTACGGCTCCTATACCACTGCCAACTTCGGCAATCTGGAAGACCCGCTCATCAAGGAGGAACTGGTCAACACCTTCACCTTCCAGACAACCCTCGACATGGAACTGGGCAAATTCCTGCCCGAGACGTGGGGAATGCACATTCCACTCTACCTCGACCACAGTCGCGTCATTGGCAGTCCCGAGTATAATCCGCTTAATCCCGACGTGCTACTTTACGACGACCTCGCCACCTATGCCACCGCCGCAGAGCGTGATAGTGTGCGCGAGATGACCCAACTTCACAAGTCGGCGACCAATCTGACCCTCACCAATGTTCGCAAAGACCGCGTGGGCAAAGGGGCGCTCAAGCAACACTTCTTTGATGTTGAGAACTTCTCACTGTCCTATGCCTACAGTCGTGAGCGTACTTCTGACGACGAGATAGAACACTACAACAAAGACCAGCACCGCGGCGGACTCACATACAGTTACGCCCTCCAGCCCAAAGAGGTGAAGCCTTTTGACAAGGTCAAGCTGTTCAAGGGCAAGAGCTGGAAGATTATCAAAGACTTCAACTTCTACTATCTTCCCAAGAACCTGTCTTTCTCCACCGAAATCTACCGCGACTTCGAGGAGACGCTGTTGCGCAATAAGAGCGCCGCCCGCGTCATCATCAAGCCGACAGTCTTCAAGCAGTTCACCTGGCAGCGCACCTACGGCCTCAACTACGATCTCTCCAAGGCCTTCCGCATCCAGTATTCCGCCAATGCCAACGCCCGTGTCGACGAGCCGATAGGACGCATCGAGACCGCCTCGGCCACCGACTCCATCTGGCGCTCCATCGCCAACGGCGGTACTATGCAGAACTTCCAGCAGACGCTCTCAGTCAACTATGAGTTGCCTATCAACAAACTGCCTTATCTTGACTTCCTGCGTGTGCCGCTAAGTTACCGCACATCCTACAACTTCCAGGGCACCACCGAAGCCCTTGCCTCGCAGGGCTCCGTGTTGCAGAACACCACCACCTTCCAGGCTTCGGCTGCCGCCAATTTCAACACGCTGTACAACAAGATACCACTCCTGAAGAAAGCCAACCAGGCCAAACAGCCGCAGCGGAACAACCGCAACCCGCGCAAACCGGCAAAGACGCAGAAAGCGCTCTCCGCACAGGACTCCATCGCCGCTGCCGACAGCCTGCGACATGCCAAGTTCATGGAGGCCCTGAAGGAGGTAGGTTATTTTGCGCTGCGGTTCGTCAGCGGGGTCAAGAACGTCAACATCCAGTACAACATCAACGACGGCTCCCGTCTGCCAGGCTATATGGGCAGTCCCGTCGTGGTCGGCCTTGATCCCAACAATTTCTGGACTCCAGGACCTGCCTATGTGCTGGGCTACAAGCAGGATGTAGTCAACGACCTGTTGCGCTACGACCTCCTCAGTCGCGACAGCCTCTTCAACATGCCCCACGAGCTAACCTCCAACCGAACGCTTTCCTTGCAGGCTACGGTGGAACCCATGCGCGACCTTAAGATTGACTTCAACGCCACGCAGAACGAGAACTCGCGTGATGAGTACTACTACAAGTACCTCTCGCGTACCGATGCGGTCGAGGGTCCCCTTTCCGAGGTTATGACGGGTTCCTACACATCCACTACATGGTCGTTCCTTACCGCCTTCACCGATGCCGACCAGCTCTTCGAGCAGTTTCTCGACGTACGCTCAAGTGTTGCCGCCCGTCTGGCAGCCGCCAACCCCGACCCCTACACCGACGACATGGTGCTAGACTCAATGAACGGCAACTATTACCCTGCGGGCTACAGCGCCAATTCGCAGACCGTCTTGCTCACCTCCTTCCTGGCCACCTACTTGCACCAGGATGCTTCGAACAGTTCCTTCTCGCCCTTCATGCGCTTCCCGCTCCCCAACTGGAACGTCAACTACTCCGGTCTTAATAAGGTGCAGTTCCTCAAGAAGTGGTTCACCAACATCACGCTCTCTCACCGCTATGCCTCCACCTACACCGTGGGCAATTTCTACACCGACGCAGCGCTCTCGGGACTCGACGGTTATGACTATGGTTTAGAAACCGTCCTCAACGCCACCGGTGACTATATCGCGCCGATCTCCGTCGGGGGAGTGCAGATTAGCGAGCAGTTCAACCCCCTCATCCGGGTTGCGGTCAGCATGGTCAACAGCTTCCAGTTCAACTTCTCCCTCCAGAAAAACCGTACCCTCGCACTCTCCTTCTCCAACAACCAGCTCACCGAGACCACCCGCGACGGTGTCACCTTCGGCGCAGGCTATCGAATCCGCGACATAGCCTTCACCCTCAAGGTTGGCAGCAAGCCCATTGATGTCAAGAGCGATATCGTGCTCCAACTCAATCTCAGCTACAACAGCAACAAGACCAATATCCGCAGAATCAACCAGAACCTCAGCCAAATCTCCTCCGGCGCATCGGTGTGGATGGCTGAACTCTCGGCCGAATATGCGCTTACTACGTTCCTTACACTCAGGGCCTTCTTCCAAACCAACATCAATACGCCCTACATCTCCAATGCCTATCCCAATTCTACCACCAAAGGTGGACTCACCATACGTTTCACATTCTAAACTTACTGCTCCCAATGACCAACGACCGCTTCACAGACCACGACGACGAGACTCGGGAACTCGTGCTTGACTTCGAGCGCACCGTCCTCCGGGGCGACAGCCAGTTCTTCGATGTCGACGAGCTGGAAATCATTATTGACTACTACCTTGAGGTCGAGGACCTCAAGCCCCTCTCCGCCGCCATCGACTATGCCGAACAACTCTATCCCGACAGCCCCGAGGTGAAGATCCGCCGCGCTCACTGGTATGTAGCTAACCACCAGCCCGAGACGGCTCTGAACATACTCCTCGCTTTGCGCCGCCAGCAGCCAAACGACACCGACATTGCTTATTCGCTCGGTGTCGTCTACGGTGAACTCGGACAGAGTGAGAAGGCCATCGAAGAGTTCCTCGTGGCCGCCACCGATGGCTGGCAGCTCGGCCGCATCTATTCCAACATCGCCGAGGAGTACTATAAGCTGCAGGATTACAATAATTCGCTCTCCTACTACCTCAAGGCCTTGCAGATAGAGCCCGAAGACACCGTCACCCTTTACAACTACACCGACACCGCTGTCCGCGCCGGTTTGGCCGATGAGGCGGTGCAGTATCTCAACCTTATGCTTGAGGATCACCCCTATTATAAGGAGGCCTGGCAGTGCCTTGCCTCTGCTTACCGTGCTGTAGGCCTCAACGACCGCGCCGTGGATGCCTTGGAATATGCCGTGGCCATCGACCCTATGTTCCAGCCTGCCTATTTCGACCTATCGCTGACATTCGAGGTCGAGGGCGATATCCCGCAGGCTGCCACGGCGCTCACCCGCCTGCTGGCGAAGACCGACGACAAGGCCCCTGTCCTCAGCGCCCTCGGACAACTCTTCCTCCGTGCGGGTAATCCCGAGCCGGCGCTGCAGTATCTGCGCAAAGCCCTCGAACTGCATCCCGACGACGCCCAAATCCATGCCTCGCTGGCGCTTACCTGCCTCCACATGTCCGACCTCTCGCTTGCCTCCACCCATGCCCGCAAGGCTTTGGCCCTTGACCCGCAGAACCCCGACGCCCTCCTCGCATCGGCCTTCGTACATCAGGAACGCAACGACTTTGATGCTGCCGATGAGGACTTTGAGAAACTTATACTCTCGCCGCAGTGCAACGAGAGCCACTGCCGACAGTATGCTCACTACCTCTATGACCGTGGTATGTACGACATCCTCATCGACTTCGCTGAGGAGTCGCTGCAACTCTACCCCGACGACCCCTTCTACTCCACCTACCTCTCTGCAGCCCTCTTCCTCACCAACCGTTACAACCGACTCCGCCACGCCCTGCCCCATGCCGACACCGGCTTTCTTCGGAAGCTCTGTCCGCAGCTCTGGGAGAATCCCCGCGTGGCCTCACTCCTCCCTGAAGAATGACTGATTGAAAAACAAGCATATAGACAGCATGAACGCCCTTTCATCTTCTTGCCAACACCGTATCATCTCTTACTATCGTGGTAGGGGTACGAAGATGGTATGGCGATGATACGGTGTTGGTATGGAGATGATGGCTTGAAGAGTTGAAAATGAATATGTTAGAAATGTTAAAAATTTATTAAAAAAGTGGCTAAAAAAACTAATCGGAACCTCTTGAAAGGAATGCTTTTTGTCGCGCTGGCGACGGTGCTGTTGATGGCGGCGCCCCTGCGTGCGCAGGAGACGTCGGGCGTGGCCGAAGCCGTCAGGGGCGACACCGTTTCGTCGGGCTGGGTGGCTGGGCTGCTGCATTGGTATGACGCCAATATGAACTACCTGGCCGTGGGCGCTTTAATGACGCTCGAGAGTTCGTTCATTCCCTTCCCGTCGGAGGTGGTGATACCGCCAGCGGTCTATGTGGCGGCCAACCCCGAGAGCGCAGGAGGCATGAATATATGGCTGGTGGTGGTGGCTGGCACGTTGGGTGCGCTACTGGGCGCACTAATCAACTACTTCCTTTCCATGTGGCTGGGACGGCCAATAGTCTATGCCTTCGCCGAGAGTAAGTTAGGCCGGCTGCTGCGGTTGTCGAAGGAGAAGGTGGAGCGTGCCGAGGTCTACTTCAACGATCACGGCGTCATGTCCACACTGGTGGGCCGTTTCATACCGGTCATCCGTCAACTCATCAGTATCCCTGCGGGTCTCTCGAAGATGAATCTCGGAGCTTTCACGCTTTTCACCACGCTGGGAGCTTTGGCGTGGAACTGTATCCTGGCCCTGCTCGGCTGGCTGGCCTACCGGGCCGCAGACCCCACGGTGATAGAGAAATACAGCCGCCAGCTGAGTGTCATCATTGTGGCCCTCTTGGCCGCTGTGGTGCTGTTCTTTGTGGTGCGGTATTTTATTAGAAAGAAAAAAACGAGGAAATGACAACACAGGAAATACGGGCGCAGTTCCCCATATTGGACACGGAGGTGCATGGGCACAGGCTGGTGTACCTCGACAATGCGGCCACGACGCAGAAACCGCTGGCGGTGATTGAGGCGCTGTCGGACTACTATAGTCACCTCAATGCCAACATCCACCGTGGTGCCCACCATTTGGCTGCCGAGGCTACGGGTCGCTATGAGGAGGTGCGCCGCCAGGTGCAGCAGTTCATCGGTGCTCGCCATCACCACGAGGTAGTCTTCACCCGCGGTACCACGGAGAGCATCAACTTGGTGGCGTCGTCGTTCGCCAAGCGCTATTTCACTGGCGACGACGAGGTGATTGTGTCGGGTATGGAACACCATTCCAACATCGTTCCGTGGCAGTTGGCAGGTGCTGTGTTGCGGCCCATCCTGTTCAGCGACGAGGGTGTGCTCGACATGGATGCTTATGAGCGTCTGTTCTCGGACCGCACGCGCATCGTGGCCGTCAACCATGTCTCGAACACGCTCGGCACGGTCAATCCGGTGGAGCGGATAGTGGAGATTGCCCACGCACACGGTGTTCCAGTTCTGGTGGACGGTGCGCAGGCGGTGTCGCACATGATGGTGGACGTACAGGCGATGGGATGTGACTTCTACTGTTTCTCGGGCCACAAGATGTATGCCCCGATGGGGGTGGGCGTGATGTATGGCCGCGAGGAAATGCTGTCGGAACTGCCTCCATACCAGGGTGGGGGAGAAATGATTAGCGAGGTGACCTTCGAGAGGACGACATACAATGAGTTGCCGTTCAAGTTCGAGGCGGGGACGCCGTCGGTGGGCGATGTCATCGGTCTCGGCAGGGCAATAGCATTCATGCAGGAGGTTGGCGTCGACGTCATAGCTGCGCATGAATCCGACCTGCTGACCTATGCCACGGAACGACTGTCGACGTTGCCGGGGTTGAGGATTTACGGCACGGCACCCATGAAAACGTCGGTGCTGTCGTTCCTTATCGGGCAGGCCCACCCCTACGATGTGGGGACGTTGCTCGACCAATTGGGAATTGCCGTGCGTACGGGACACCACTGCACACAGCCCGTTATGGATCGCTATGGTATCCCGGGCACGGTGAGGGCGAGTTTTGCCGTCTATAATACCCGCGAGGAGGTGGATGTATTGATGACGGCGATGGAACGAATAATGCCTATGTTGCAATAGTTATGCTAGTCAGTTTACATATAGAGAACTATGCGCTGATACGGCGGACCGATATACGGTTCGACGGTGGCTTTGTGGCCATTACGGGCGAGACGGGCGCCGGCAAGACCATCATGCTGGGAGCGTTGGGACTGCTGCTTGGGCAGCGGTCCGATGCTACGGTGCTGGCCGACAAAGAGCGAAAATGCGTGGTGGAGGCCCAGTTCGACATCGGTGGACTCAATCTGAAGCCGCTGTTCGACGAGGAAGATGTGGACTACGACGACCGTCTGATTGTGCGGCGCGAGATATTGCCGTCGGCCAAGAGCCGGGCATTTGTCAACGATACCCCGGTGCAGTTGGCGTTCTTGAAGCGGCTGGGCGGGAGAATCATAGACATCCACTCGCAACATCAGACGCTGACGCTATCGGAGAGTTCGTTCCGCATCAGGCTACTCGATACCATTGCCTCGGGAGAGGCGACTTCCAACGATGTGTTACAGCGCTACCGTGAAGCATACGGGAACTATTCCGCCTTGAAGCGCCAGCTGGAGGAACTCACGGCCACGGAGGCTCAGAATCGCAAGGATGCCGACTATATGCAGTTTCAGTTTGACGAGTTGAACGATGCACGACTGGTGGATGGCGAGCAGGAAGAGTTGGAGCAGGAGTCACAGCTGTTGGCTCATGCCGAGACGGTGCGCGAGGGACTGGGTGAGGCAGTGTCGGTGATGGACAACGACGGTGGTCAGTCGGTGCTGTCCGGATTGCGGCAGGCCAAGTCGGCGCTGGCGCATGTTGCCTCTTACCATCCAGAGGTCGAGGCGTTGCTGTCGCGCGTGGAGTCGTCACTGATAGAGCTTGACGACGTGTGCGGAAGCCTCCGGTCGACAGCCGACGGTATAGTGTATAGTCCGCAACGTCAGCAGGAGGTAGACGACAGATTGGCGCTGATATACCGCTTGGAGAAAAAGCACTCGGTGTCCAGCGTGGCGGAATTGATTGAGATAAAGCAGAAGTTGGATGAACGGTTGCAATCGATAGCCACCCACGACGACCGCATACAGGAGCTGATGGAGCAGGTTGACAAGGCGTATGCAGAGGTGCAGGAGACGGGTGGTTGGTTGAGTGAGTCGCGGAGAGAAGCGGGTAAGGTACTGAAGAAAGGGATTCTGCCTGTCTTGCAGTCGCTCGGAATGAAAGAGGCGCGATTTGAGGTCAGCATGGAACCTACGCCGGAATACGGCCCCCAGGGACGGGATGCTGTAACATTCATGTTCAATGCCAATAGGGGAGGGGAGATGCGTGACATGTCGAAAGTGGCATCGGGCGGCGAGATGTCGCGATTGATGCTGGCAATCAAGAGCATTGTTACCTCGCGGACGCTACTGCCGACCATCATTTTCGACGAGATTGACACTGGAGTGTCGGGCGACATTTCGGTGGCAGTGGGATGTATCATGTGCCGGATGGCGGAGCGGATGCAGGTGGTGGCCATCACACATCTGCCGCAGATAGCAGCCAAGGCAGGACAGCATCTGAAGGTGTACAAGCAAACGGATGGAGGGAGTACGGTATCGTGCATCAAGGAACTCACTCCGGATGAAAGAATCAACGAGGTGGCTACAATGCTGAGTTCGGACCCGCCGACAGCTGCCGCCCTACAGACCGCACGCGAATTGATGCAATGAAGTACTACTTGGTGGGATATATGTACAGCGGGAAGTCCACCTTTGGGCGGCGGCTGGCAGCGGAGAAGGGAATAGACTTCGTGGATTTGGACCGCTTGTTTGAGGAGCGATACCACTATACGGTGCCTCGATTCTTCCAGCAATTCGGCGAGCAGGCGTTCCGGCAGTTGGAGACTCAGCTGCTGCATACCACGGCTGACATGGATGGAGTGGTTATTGCCACTGGCGGCGGCACGCCTTGCCATTCTGGCAATATGGACTTTATCCTGCAGCATGGAGTGGCAATATATCTCAAGATGAGCGTGGATGAACTCTATCAACGCGCGCTGAACTCGCGCAATCCCCGACCGACTATGCGCGGTCTTACTCCTGAACAGATACGGGAGAAAATAGAAGAACAAATAAAAAAGCGCGAAGGTGATTACCTTCGCGCTCAAATAGTGCTGGACGGGAACAATCCCGTAATGACGTAATATCAATATTCAAAGGTGCTACCGCCGAGGAATTCCCGCATGATGCTGTTGTGGGGGATGAACTTGTCATCGATTGGTAGCAGGAGCTCCGAGAAGTTTAGCAACTGCTTTGCGATTGAGTACTCCTCGCAGTCCTCTGGGACCTGTTTCAACAACGGTTCAGCATAACGTTTCAGTACGCCTAGCTCATAGAGCAGTGCACTGTTGAACATTACGTTGGCGTTTTCTTGGTAGGGGAAGATATGTTTCCGCTCGCCACGCACCACTTCGGGCCAACGCTTGAGGGTCTGGTAGGCGTTCCATCCGCGGTAGTTGTTGTCCCTCACGATACGGCGTACCAGTCGGTTGTCGGTACCGTGTATGATGTTTAAGTCGTCGATGGCCAACTGTGTCAAAGCGCTAACATAAACCTTGAATTTCAGGCTTTCGTCAATCTCGGCAGTGAGTTTGGGGTTTAGCGCATGGATACCTTCCACCACCAGTATGCTACGCGGACCGAGCTTCAGGGTCTTTCCGCTATAGAACGGCTCTCCCTTGATGAAGTCATAGGTGGGTATCTTTACCTCTTCGCCATTGAACAGAGCGTTAAGGTGCTTGTTGAGCAGTGGGATATCAAGAGCATCAACACTCTCGAAGTCGTATTCTCCGTTGGGGAGTTTTGGAGTGTATTCACGTCCGAGGAAGTAATCGTCGAGGGAAAGCTGGTTGACGTCATAGCCCAATACACTGAGCTGTACACTCAATCGACGGCATGAAGTGGTTTTCCCACTGCTTGAAGGACCTGCTAGAAGCACCATCTTGGCACCGCTTTGTTTCACTTGCTCGGCAATCTCGGCATACTTCTTTTCATGCAGTGCTTCTGCAAGCAGTATCAGTTGCTGACCACCTCCGTTATACACGATGCGGTTGTAATCAGAGACGGTTGGCGTGTGCAGCAAATCCACCCAGCGATGGTGTTCACGGAAAATAGCAAAGAGTTTCGGAGTGTCGGAGAACATTGACAGTTTGTCTGGGTGTTCCGGATCGGCACAGAGTAACAGGTATCCGTCCTCATAAGTGCGGAAGTCCCATGTGGTGATGCAGCCCGTACTTGGTGCCAGTTTACCGTTAACCTTGTGCGCAGTGTCACCCAGAAAGTTCATCTCGATATAGAGCTGTCGCAGATGCTCCAGAAGGTAGGTGGTCTTCTCCATGTGGCGCGGACGAATGAGTTCGGTCGCGTCATTGAGCAGCATGGTTTCGGTTGTGAAGGGGATATCCTGCTCCTGCATAGATATCATGCGCTCACGCACCGTGCTACACACCTCCATCTGGTCGGGAAGTTCGAAGTCCTCCACTGCCGATGTAATACGGCAATAGAAGCCGTTTTGCAGAGAGTGGTCTATAGAAAGTTGTGCTTTGGGATAGCAGTTGTGAACAGCGGTGTAAAGCATGAAGCATAGTGCGTTGCGATACATCCGGAAACCTTGCCGGTCGCGTATGTCGAGCAACTTCACCACCTTGGGAGTATAGATACGGTATTGCAGCGGCTCCACCTCGTTATTCACCAACGCACCGAGGATAGGCCACGGGGCCTTGCCGTCTTCGGCAGTCTTTTGCTTTACATAGTCTTCAGCCAACTGGGCTACAGGGGTCCCTGGCTCTACTTTCATTCGTTTGCCCGTATTCACGAGCACAATCTCTATTTGACTCATCCCATTACCTCCTCAATTTCTTTCACGGTCTTGGGAATGGGCTTGCCGAGGATACGACTGCCGGTGTCGGTGACCAGCACATCGTCTTCAATACGAATACCGCCAAAGTCTTTCCATTTTTCCAGTTCGTCGAAGTTGACGAAATCTTTGCAGGTGCCTTCTGCATGCCATTTGTCGATGAGCGCGGGAATGAAATAGCATCCAGGCTCGTCGGTAATGACGAAACCAGGTTGTAGTTTACGCCCACAACGTAGGCTGCCCAAACCGAATTGCTCGCTCGGACGGGTTTCTTCATCATAGCCAACGTTGATTTGGCCGTAGTTCTCCATGTCGTGTACGTCGAGACCCATCATGTGTCCTAGGCCATGGGGCATCAGCAGGGCATGAGCGCCATTTGCCACAATATCGTCCAGATTGCCTTTGAGAATGCCAAGTCCCTTGTAGCCTTCGGCCAACTTGTAGCTGGCTGCGGTATGCACTTCTTTGTAAGTGATACCGGGACGTGTCACTGCCGCTGCTTCCAACTGGGCGGCCAAAACGATCTCGTAGATTGCCTTTTGTCGTTCATTGAATTTGCCACCCACGGGTACCGAGCGTGTGATGTCACTGCAATAGTTCATGGGTGTCTCAGCACCAGCATCCATCACCAGCATGCGGCCCACTTCCAACCGGTTGTTGTGACCATGGTTGTGCAATGTCTCGCCGTGTGTGGTCATGATGACGGGGAAACTCACAGGGCCGTTGCCCTTCCACGCTTCGCCCTCCATAAATCCCGCCAGTTCATATTCATAACGTCCGGGCATGGCCATCTTCATGGCTCCTACATGCATATTATAGGCCGTCTCAATAGCCTTCTCTATTTCGGCAATTTCTTCGGCGCTCTTAATCATTCGTTGTTTTACACAGGCCAGTACAAGTTCCAAGGAAGCATGGCGGTCTACCGTCGGATATTTCAAGCCAATCAGGTCGGCAAGATCTGCACGGATGTCGGCGCGATAGGGTGGCAGGTAGAGCGGCATGGGGGTGTCACAAGTAGGTGACCGCAAGGCGTAAATCATGTCGTGCAGGTTCTTCAGAGTGCCTGTGTTTTCTACGCCCACGCTTGCGGCCAGCTCCTTGACGCTCGGCAGGGGACCTGTCCAGATGATGTCGTCAATATCGTAGTCATTGGCAAAAATATAGTCCTTGCCACTCTCACAGTCCAAAACGCCGACCATGTCTTCGCGCTGCAGGCCGAAGAAATAAAGGAATGTGCTGTCTTGACGGAACCAATAGGTGTTGTCTTTGTAGTTGCAGGGGGCCTCGTGGTTGCCTGGCATGATAATCAGTCCCTTGCCAATATCTTTGCGCAGCTGTTCGCGCCGTGCGATGTAGGTTTCTTTCTTGAACATGATGTTGTCGTGTTTTAATTAATCGGTAAATGTCGGTTCCCGTGCAGAAACCAATATAAATAACTGATGAAGGCCAGTTTTATTGTATTATGTTGTTATAAAAGTACCCTCTTTAGTTGTGCAGACGGCTATAGTGGCAAGAGAGCAGTTCGCCATTATCATCGTATAGGTGTAGGCCGGATCCCTCGCAGTAACGCCACATCTTGCAGGTAGTACACTGACCCTTGTGAGCCCATGAGCGATTGCGCATCATTTGGAATCGATTCTGCCATACATCCCAGAAATCATCAGTATAGATATTCCCCTGACTCATGTTACTCCTGACGGATGTACAACCGCTTATTCCTCCGTCGCATCTTATAGAAGCCACCTCTATGCCCGACCGGCAATAGAAAAAGTGGTCCCGCACCTTGCGCTCATAGTCCCCCAGAAAACCTTCACAGGCATAACTTACATCAATCCGAGAATCATGCTTCCTGCAATCTTCAATGAAGTCCATGAGCCCTTTCAGTTGTTGATTGCTTAGTTGCAATTCCGATTCTCCCGCAGCTCGCCCCATGGCGAATACACTGAATATGCGCCAGTGTCTTACTCCAGCAGCAATCAGCATCTCTTTCAAGTCATGTAGTTGTGTATAGTTCTTTTGGTTCACGCATGTTACGACATCCCACAATATCTCCCGTTCGGCTGATAAAAGCCTCACGGCTTCCATGGCTTTTTCAAATGCCTGCGGCGTCCGCCTCATCCAGTTGTGCGACTCCTCCAACCCGTCAATACTGATGGTGATGGAATGCATTCCGCTGGCTATAAGGCTTTCCAAACGCGTTTTGTCCAGTAGGTAACCGTTGCTCACTATGCCCCAAGGAAATCCCTTTCGGTACAATTCCAGTCCTACCGATTCCAAATCAGTACGCAGCAGGGCCTCGCCGCCTGTGATAATGATAAATGTCTCGTTAGGATTGACGTGAGGTATCAAACTGTCAATAACCTTCAGGAAATCCTCTGCTGGCATATCTTTCACTCCGGGCATCATTGTACAGTCGCTCCCGCAGTGCCGACAATTCATATTGCACCTTAGCGTGCATTCCCAAAACAAACTCCGCAACGGATGCAGTTTTGCGTTCGTGTGACGCAGGCTCCGCTGTAGTTCAAGTCCTGTCCGTTGCCGTAGTGTGAGCGCCATTGGCTATTTGCGCTCCAGTTTGATATCTATCTCTTTGTTGAAATCGCCTCGATTCCAGCCTCCCGCGTTGCTTTTGTCTATTGAGGCTTCGTCCACTTCCATGTGGATGAGTTGGTTCTTGTATGCACCGTTACTCGCGCCGTCGACATCCCTGACCAGTATGCGGACTTCCTCCCGTGGAGTGGTGCTTTGCTCAATCACAAAGCGTCCTTTTTTGTCGGTTCTCACGGAAGTACTCTCCAGATAGTTCTTTACATTCTCGGGGTCGCCGTATACGGTGTCAGCAGTGGCTTCAATACCATGCTCCAGCATGTTCACTCGCACGTCCTTCACCGGCTTGCCCTGGGCGTCATGCACTTTTCCGCTGATGCGGTAGTTCATCGTCGGAACGCCATACATCAATCTGATTTCCTGGCGCTCTTTGACTCTTGGCTGCACCTCTTCGGGCTCGGCCAATTGCTTGTGGCTGTGACACCCCGAGAGGCCCAGTGCCCCCATCACGGTCATCAGTAACCAACTCTTCAGTTTGAGAAATCTTACTTTCATATCTCTAAAACGCTGCTGTTTAAAAAATATTGTGTACCTTTGCAATTTCTTAACAAAAAGAGAAGAATATATGTCGAAGACCATTATAGCAGGCCCTTGCAGCGTAGAGAGTCGTCAGCAGTTGCAGTCGGTTGTGGAGATTCTCTGCCGCGTACCTCATGTCAAACTTATAAGGGGCGGCGTCTGGAAGCCTCGTACGCGGCCGGGTGGTTTTGAAGGACTTGGCGAGCCTGCTCTCCGCTGGATGAAGGAACTGTCTGAGAGCGGTCTCCGGATGGCTGACGGATCCCCTGTCCGATTCTGTTGTGAGGTCGCGCGCCCCGAACATGTGGAGCTTTGCAGTCAGTATTCTATCCGTGATATTTGGCTCGGCGCCCGCACTACGGCCAATCCATTCATGGTTGAGGAGCTATGTGCGGCTCTTCGTGGCAGTGGCATGAATGTTATGGTGAAAAACCCGCTCAATCCAGATGTGCGTCTCTGGCTGGGAGCCATCGAGCGCCTTCAGCAGTGCGGCATTACTGTCAGCGCTGTTATCCACCGCGGTTTTTCAATGTACGATAATCATGGCTACCGTAACGATCCTCTGTGGGAGGTGCCTATGGAGATGCGTCGTCTGCTGCCCGATATGCCAATTCTTTGCGACCCAAGTCATATTGCCGGCTCATCCGCGCTCGTTCCCGCTGTCGCACGGGCAGCCATGCAGCTGGCCTTCGACGGACTCATGGTTGAGGTTCACCCTTCACCCGAAACTGCGTTGACTGATGCGGGGCAGCAAATCACCCCCGAGGCTATGCAATCCATCGTCCACACCCTTGCCGACACTGCCGAAGGTGTTCCCTCCGACCAGATGTCTGCCGAATTAACGATGCTTCGGGATAATATCGATGACGTTGACCGTCAACTGTTGCAACTTCTTGAAAAACGCATGCAGTGTTCCCGTCAGATTGCCGTCATCAAGCGGCAGGCAGGATTGGCTGTCTATCAGTCCGAACGCTGGGCCGAGGTGTTGGCCGACCGCTTGCGGCAGGCCGAAGCACTTGGCCTTGACACCGCCTTCACCAAAGATTTGTTGGAGAAGATTCACGGCGAGAGTGTCCGCATCCAGATGGACTGACCGTATACACACAGCAAAAGCCCTCCACCCATAGGCGGAAGGCTTGCCATACTTCTTTTAGATAGTCCTTATTCGGCAGGAACCACCGACACAAAACTGCGGTCTTCGCGGCCTTTGTGGAATTTCACCACGCCGTCGATGAGGGCATACAGCGTGTGGTCCTTGCCCATTCCCACGTTCTGACCGGGGTTGTGGGCGGTACCGCGCTGACGCACGATGATGTTACCGGCGACACATTTCTGACCACCGAAAATCTTCACGCCTAAACGTTTGCTTTCGCTCTCGCGACCGTTGCTGGAACTACCGACACCTTTTTTATGAGCCATTTCTATACTGTTTTAAAAGGTTAGACTTTAGTTGATGCTGTCAATCTTGATTTGGGTCAGATAGTCGCGGTGGCCGTTCATCTTCTGGAAGCCTTTGCGACGGATCTTCTTAAACACCAAAACCTTATCGCCCTTCAGGTGGCGCAGCACGGTGGCTTTTACATTGGCTCCTGCAATGTAAGGTTTGCCAACCTCAACCTTGCCATCATTGTCCTTAAGCATCACGGTGTCAAAAGACACTTCGTTACCCTCGTCTTCGTGCAGACGGTTCACGAAAATCTTCTGATCTTGGGCGACCTTGAATTGCTTGCCTGCGATTTCTACGATTGCGTACATTTCTTAATTGTTTATTTTACTGTTTGTTATACTAATTCCGTGCGGTTTTTACCCGCCCAAACGGAATTGCAAAGATACAACTATTTCTATAACTGGCAAAATCTTTTTGCTTTTTAACATTTTTTTTGCCACCCGTAGATTACGGTCTTGGTGCATTCTTCAGCACCGCTTCCGAGGGCATGGCCATCGGTATGGGTATCGGTATCTCCATTACAGTGTCGGTGTCAAAAATCTTTTGCCACCGCGCCGCACCGGCAAAGATGCCCAGCGCCCCTTCCACATTGGAGTAGGGTTGCTCCTGTTCGGCGAAGAATGATGTCATGCTGTTGTTCCTCGCCACGCTAATCAGGTAGAGCATCCGGTCCCAGGTAATCGATTCTACATTCACCGTGTACCAGTGCTTGAAGGCGTGCTCGCTGTCCACCACTTCGGTGGTGTCCTTGAATATCGGGATGCACAGCTCTACCAAGTAGTTCTGCTGCCCCTCGATGCGCCGGTCGGTGAACATCAGGCTGCTGTAGAGCATGTCGGCCAGCGCTACATTCGGCGACACCTCGTTCGAAGTAATGTCGGTATTGTCACCTATAAAGGCGAAGTAGCAGTTGTATACCGTGTCCACAGTGTCATATTTGTGCGTCCAGGCGTCATAGTGCATTCCGCTGTCGCGTTGCATCACGTTGATGCTGTAGTATTCCTTATACCCCGCGTGGTCGCTGAGTTTGAACGGCAGATAGTAGAAGTTGAAGGTGGGGCTGGCCCATCGGCTTGGTGGAGTGAGGGCACTGATGCCTGGGAATTTCGGCACATAGGTCTCGGCATGCACGTTGCCCGACGGTGAAGTAATGTCTATCGCCAACTGGTCGTCCTCGCGCAGCGTGTCGGCAAAGAAGTAGTTGCACCGAGAAATTTCATTTGGCGTATGCGGTACCCCGTTGATGTATAGTGTCAGCGCCGCCCCATCCACTGGGTGCGACCCGTTGTCGTCCAGGAAGAAGTGGGTATTGGTGAAGTTGACAAAGGCGCGCTTGCCGGCCGAAGGAACCGCGTTGAGCACCATGATGCTGTTGCCCTCGCTGTCGTCAATACGAAGCTCCTTTTGGCAGCCGCAGAAGAGCAGCGCGGCAATGAACGGTATGATAATCTTTCTCATGGCTTTCTAGAAATAAAGTGTATAGGCCGCCGACGGCAGAATGGGGAAGAGTGAGAGCTGTACGAATGAGGATGAGTAGTCATAGTATTGCGAGGGAGTGTTGCTGCGGTAGACCATATAGGGGTTCTGCCGGTTGTAGACATTGTACACGCTCACACTGATGGTCCTGTGCGGTGCTGTGGCAAATCGCCGCCCCCACGCCTTGAAGGTGCGGTGGAAGTTGGCTCCCACGTCAAGCCTGTGGTAGTTGGGCAACCGGTAGTTGTTGCGACCCTCGATATACGACAGCTGCGGCCATTCCGTCGTGGGCCGGTCGTAGTCGTCGGGGTCGTCCGAGGCCACGGCATAGCGCTTGGTGGCCAATGTGGCGGTGTTGCCCGTGGAAAATACCCAGGTGGCACTCACGTCGCAGCGGTTGCTGAACTTGTAGCTCAGCACTATTGACAGGTCGTGCCGTCGGTCATACTTGGCGGGGAACGGCTCGCCTCCGTTCAGCTCCTGCCCATCGCGTTTGAACAGGCGCATCGTGCGGCTCCAGGTATATCCCACCCAGCCGGTCAGTTTGCCAATGTCACGTTGCACCAGCAGCTCCACGCCATAGCTCCACCCGTCGCCGGCCACCACCAGATTCTCCCAGTTCTCCGACGAGCCGAAGAAGGTGGCACCGTCCTTATACTCTATCAGGTTGGACATCCGCTTGTAGTATCCCTCTATCGAGAAGTCGGCGATGCCGCTCCGGCTATAGAACACGCCGCCGGCCCATTGGTGGCTCTCCATCGGCTCAACCCGGTCGGTCACCGGCACCCACAGGTCGGTAGGCATACTGATGCCCGTGGTCGACAGCAGATGCACATATTGCTTCATCCACGCATAGCCTGCCTTCACCGACAACTCGTCTGTCACCATCACGCGCCCCGACACCCTCGGCTGCAGCGACGGATAGAAGACTCCCTTCACCCTGAACCCGCTGGCGTGCAGACCCATATTCAGCTTCACCGTCTCGCTCAGCGCCCAGTCGTCCTCCACAAAGGCCACCATCTCGTTGGCCATCACCGTTTCGCTCGTCAGGGTGCTGTCCACCTGATAGGCACCGTTCATCTGTATAGAGTCGCGGTAGTTGATGCTGGCCTTCACCACCTCAGGGCTGAACCAGTGACGTATGAAGAAGCCGCCGTACTTGATGTTGTGCGACGGGTTGGGCGTGTAGTCAAAGTCTACGCGCATCGTCAGGTCCTGTATCGCCGTGCGGTAGTCGGCCCTGACGGTCGATGGATTGGCGTCGTTCTCCGTCAGCTTCTTCTCGATGTCGCCTATGAGCACGTTGTTGTACTGTGTGTAGGCTACCGACACATTGGTGAAGGTCTTCGGCGTCAGTGCGTAGTTCCACCGCAGCGCTCCCACCATGTTGCCCCAGGCATTCTCGAAGCCCAGATACATGTCCTCGTTCAGCGAAGTCACCGTGTTGATGGTGCCGTGCGCCCTGTCCTCGCCCATGTAGAAACTGCCGTACAGGCGGCTCCTGTCGCTGAACTTGTGCGTCAGCTTGGCGTTGAAGTCATAGAAGTAGTAGCCCGCGTCATATTTGGCGTTCTCTTCCAGGTCCGACGTGGGCTCGTCGGCGGTCATCGCGTTAATCTTTGCTATGGTGGGTATCACAAGCAACTCGGCGTAGGTCCTGCGTCCCGACAGGCTGAAGGTGGTCTTCTCCTTGACAATGGGGCCTTCCAGGTTCAGCTTGGCCGAGATAAGGCCTATCGAGGCGTTGCCGTGCAGCTCTTGGTCGTTGCCGTTGTTCTGTGTAATGTCCAGCACCGAGCTCAACCGCCCTCCGAAGCGCGCCGGAAAACTTCCCTTATACAGGGTCACGTTCTTCACCGCGTCGGTGTTGAAGGTCGAGAAAAAGCCGCCCAGATGGCTCACGTTGTACAGCGGCACGCCGTCCAGCAGAAACAGGTTCTCGTCGGGGCCGCCGCCGCGCACATACATGCCGCTGTTGCCCTCGCTGCCGCTCTGCACGCCGGGCATCAGCTGCAGCGCCTTGATGATGTCGGCCTCGCCGAACATCACAGGCACCGACTTGATTTTCTCCACAGTCATCACAGTGGCGCTCATCTGCGATGACTTGGTATCGCCCACCCGCTCGCCGACGATGGTCACCTCGTCCAACTGCACGCTCGGAACCAGGCGCACGTTCAGTTCGCGGTTGCGGTCAAGGCTGATGAGGAAACTCTGCGTCTCGTAGCCCACATATTGCACTTTCAGGTCTACGTCGCCCTTCTGCAACGTCAGCGAATAGCGGCCATAAGGGTTGGTGACGGTGCCTTTACCGCTCTTGTTGTCTATAATGGTGGCGCCGATAAGTGTCTCGCCGCTCTTTGCGTCGGTCACCGTACCGCTGATGGTGTACCGCTGCGCCACCGCCGCCAGCGGCAGCAACAAGGTCAGGAGTATCAGTATTCGCTTCATTTCTCTTTCTCAATCTGTGTTAGTAGCTCTTTCACGCTCTTGCCCAGCAGCGGATGCCGGTAGTCCGGCATCACCTCCGTCAGCGGCGCCAGCACAAACTTCCGCAGGTGCATCCGCGGGTGGGGGATAGTCAACTCGGGCGTCTCTATCACCTCGTCGTTATAGAATATCAGGTCTATGTCCATTGGCCGGCTGCTGTACACCCTGCTTCCCTCTTTGCGCACCCGCCCCAGCTTGGCCTCTATGGCCAGTGCCTCCTTCAGCACCTCATGGGCCGTCAATGCGGTCTCCACCACCAGCGCCTGATTCAGAAACATCTCCACTCTCCTCTCTCCGCTTTCAGCTCCAAAATCTCCCCATGGCTCAGTCTCGTGCACCCTCGAAACGGCAACAACCGAACCGATACGTTGCCGTATCAGTTCGGTCGCCTGTTCTATCAGTGCCCGGCGGTCGCCTTGGTTTCCGCCGATGAGAAGAGCCACCTGGTTCATCCGCAATGAATAAACCTCTCCACCAGCGCCAAGGTCTTCTCTGGGTCTTTGCCTATCTCGGTGCGCAGTGTGCGGTCGTTGAATGAGCGCAGCTCTTTGAGGATGCCGTCGATGAGGGCGGGCGCAAAAATGCCGTCCTGTTCATACACCGTGCGGTCGCGCTCCAGCAGGTCGGCACTCGCGGCGCAGCTGTCGGGCAGCACATCCAGTTTCGCCAATATCTCCTCGTGCTCGAAGATGTTCACGCTCACATAGCGGTCCTTGGCGTACTGCACCGCCTGCTCCATCTCAAATCCGTGGCGTGCCGCCACCGTCATGCCAGCCAGCAGCAGATACACGTTGGCGCTCCCGTCGGGGGTGCGCAGCTCGATGGTCTGCTTGTAGCTGAAGTCCACCGCCTCCTTCTTCTCCAGCGGGTTGGCGTGGGCCATCATGTTGCCGCTGCCCTTGCTCCAGCCCAGCGGCACGCGCACCATGGCGCTGCGGTTGCGGTCGCCCCAGCAGATGTTGGTGGGGGCTTCCTGATGCGGCACCAGACGGAAATAACTCGTCGGGTTGGTATTGCCGAAGGCAGTCAGCGAACCCGCCAGGCTCAATATGCCTGCCATCGTCTTCAGCGCCACCTCGCTCAGACCGTTCTCGCCCACATACATGTTCTTCCCATCGAGGCTCACGCGTGTGTGTACATGCATGCCGCTACCGGCCTTGCCCACGGTAATCTTCGGGGCGAAGGTCACGGTGATGCCGTACTTGTAGCCCAGTTCACGCATCATCCATTTGGCTATCACCAGCTGGTCGGCGGCATCCTCCAGATGGGTCGGCAGGAACTCAATCTCGTTCTGCTCGTACATCAGGTCGCCGTTGGTGAAGTTGCCCACCTCCGAGTGGCCGTATTTAATCTCTCCGCCGGCGGCGGCAATCATACGCATGGCCTCCGTGCGGTACTCCTCAAATTTGCAGTAGGGCATCGAGACGTGGTAGCCGTGTTGGTCCTCGGCCATATAGTCCTCCTCCTTGGGGGCAATGACGTAGTACTCCAGCTCGCCCATCACTTCGAACTCCATGCCGCTCGTGGCCTCGCGGAACGCCCGTGCAGCCTTCTGCAGCGTGTACTCCGGCGCCATCTCAAACGGCTCGCCGTCCTTCGTGTAGAACGAGCACAGCAGATCCAGTGTCGGCACCTCCGTGAAGGGGTCGAGAAACGCCGTCCGGAAGCGCGGGATGACATAAAGGTCCGAATTGCCGGCCTCGATGTAGGGAAACAGCGAGCTGCCGTCCACTCGTTCGCCGCTCGTCAGCACCTCGTCGGCATGCGCCAGGCTCTGGATGACGAAGTTGAGCGTGTGCAGCTTCCCGTCGTCCGCCATATAGCGGAAGTTGATCATCTCTATGTTGAATTCCTCGATGATCTTGAGGATATCCTGTTTGGTGAACTCGCTTTTCGACTTTCCGAGGAACGCCACCAGCGGGTTGGGGTTGAACTTCAGTTGTTCTTGTGTCATATTGTATATATATTAAGGTGTGATTGTCAATTATTGGCTTTCCCCCCACGCTCGAGTTTAAAGGGTTATTCTTTAACGCACCTCCTTCCTTTTTATTGTGCTCTCCACAAAAATAGTGCGGGGCGCCCATCCGGGCGCCCCGCACTGGAATGTTAGCGTATCTTCGTCGCTTAGCGCATCAGGACGACGCGTTTGGCGGCGGCGGTGCCCACCTTCACGAGGTAGACGCCCGTGGTCTGCATACGGAACTCGACGCTCTCGGCGGCGTTGTTCTCGCTGGCCATCACTCGGCCGTTCAGGTCGAACACATAGATGCTCTGGCCTTCAGCACCACGCACCACAATCTTGTTGTCGGTGCTGTAGATGCTCACGTTGGCCATGTTGGCATCCTCGATACCGGTGTTGTCCACCTCGAAGAAGGCGGTCAACTCAACATTCTCGGTAGCGGTGAAGGTGATGGTAGCGGTAGTCTCGCCGTTGCTCCAGCGCACGAAGCGGTAGCCGTTGTTGGCAACAGCCGTCAGGACCACTTCGCTGCCGGCGGCATAGCGGTTGCTGCCGAGCACATAACCCATGTCAGGATCGTTGGCCACACCGGTGATGGTGTAGTACGTCGTGCCGGGATCCTCGTCCTCGAAGATAGCGGTGATGACGATGGAGGCACCGGCGTTAACAAAATTCTGAGGCAGACGGCCGACGTACCACGGGTTGGTGAACTCGGGATCGTCGCTGTAGAGAGTGTCGCTGCTGTAGACTGCACTGTCAACAATGATGTCCATGACCCATGCGGCAAGCACGCTGCCCGTGTAGGCAGTGGCGCTGGCGGTGATGGAGTCGCCGACATAGATGGTGTAGGTGCCAGGAGCCGGGTTCGTGGTACCCAGCGTAGGATCGTTCACAGCGTAGGTGATGGTGGTGCTGTCGGGCGTGCCGGGCTCGAAGTTGGCGGTCACGGTGACAGTGTTGCCATAACGAAGCATAGTGTTGACCTCGAAGTAGACAGAGATGCTCGACGAAGTGAGGGTCTGAGTGCCGATGGTCAAATTCCAACCAGTGAAGACATGGCCGGTGGTGGCGATAGCCTCGAAGCGCACGGTGTCACCGCTCAGGTACTGGTAGGTGCCAGGAGCCGGGTTGGTGGTACCCATCGTGGCGTCGTTCACAGCGAAGGTCACAGTCATCGTGTCGGGGGCAGGAGGCACATAGCCACCCTGGCTCAACGCGATGTCGTCAATCAGCAGGTAGTTGTTGTCGTAGTCCACATGGTGGAAGGCGATGTAGACGCTCTGGCCAGCATAGGCAGACAGGTCGACGGTATGCAGGACCCAAGTGTCGTTGGTGTCGGCCATGGCATAAGGACGGATAACATTGGTGAAGGCAGCGGTGTCGCTGGTTGTGTTGGAAAGAACCACGCTGTAGCTGTCGGGATAGCTGTGGTTGGTTCTTGCCCACCAGCTGAAGGTGAGGCTGTCGCCAGCATTCACGGTCGGCAGGACAAACTTCGGCGAGATCAGCCAGGCATTGGCGTGCATGGAATTGCTGTTCCAGCTCCACGAAGCAGCCATGTAGTTGCCAGTGTGAGGAGTAATACTGCCGCTGCTGAAGGCGGGCTGGGCATTCCAGTCAACGCCGTCGGCGCTGCCGTTCACAGAAGTCCAGCAGCCGAGACCGTCCTCGAAGCCCTCGTTGTAGGGCAGCGTGGTGATGTCGTCGCAAGCAGTGCTAACGGCAACGGTCACCATGTCAGCACTGTCGGTGGCCGAGCAGAGAGCCTGAACACCGAAGGTGTAGGCGGTAGCAGCGGTCAGACCGGTGAAGGTGTAGGTGTTGGTGGTTACGTTGGCAACCATCGTGGTGCCATTGTACACATCATAGCTGGCAGCCGTGCCGGTCCAGTTGAGGGTCACGCTGTTATTGGTGACATTGCTGGCGGTCAAGGCGGTCACAGGATCGCAGGTCGGGATGTCTCTCACCACCAGACTGTCGATGAGGAGAGCGTACATGTCATTGGCAGTGTACTTGATAGCCACATACTTGATGCCTGCGGCAGTCAAATTCTCCACATAGCGGTCATAGGTGGTGTTGGCCAAGTTGGTCTGCTCGGTGCTCCACACAAACGCGCTTGTATCGTTAGTGGTGGTAGAGTAGCCGACCATGAAGCTCTCGGGATAGGTGGCCGAGTAGACACGGTAACTGAACGACATCTCAACACCGTTGCCAGTGCCGGTTAGTTCGGGCGAGATGAGGTACTGCGGAGGATTCTCGCTGTAGAAGAAGGCGAAGAGGCCAGTTCCGTTGACAACATAGTTGCCGCTACCGGTTGTAAAGGTAGTGCCGGTACTGGTGGCATGAATAGTCCAGCAGACTTCATTGCCTTCAGGCTCGAAGTTCTCCACGAATGGAATAGCGAAAGTGTTACAAGCCGTGTTGGCGGCGATGGTCGCGATGGACGAGCTGTCGGTAGCCGAGCAGATGGAAGCCACACCGAAGTTGTAGATGGTGGCGGCGGTCAGGCCGGTGAAGGTGTAAGTGTTGGTGGTCACATTGGCCACGAAGACACTGTCAAGGTAGACACTATAGCTGGCAGCATTGCCGGTCCAACTGATAGTTACGCTGGTGGTCGTGGCGGCGTCAACCGTCAGAACGGGAGCAACGCAGCTCGGGCAGGGATCGGCGATGGTGGTGAACACAGCGCCGTCGGTCAGGTCGCTGCCGTCGGTGCAAGTGTAGGCCACATTGTTGCCACCGTCCAGAATCTGGAAGCTGGCCTCGTCGTCATAGTCGCCGCTGTTCCAAGTGAAGGTCACGGGAGCGCCGCTGCAGACCTGGAAGGTCTCGCTATAGCTGGCGCCAGTGGTAAGAGTGAAGGTTCCCACGGTTTCGGCATTCTGGCTGATGGTGATAGAAGCACCGTTCCAGCCGTCGCTGTAAGCGTCGACACCGTTAATGGTGATATTGCAGCTGCCGCCGGCGCAGTCGGTGCGGGCACCAACGGTCACCATGGTGGAACTGTCGGTAGCCGAGCAGTTGGTAACCACAGCGAAGGTGTAGTTAGTGCTGGCGGTCAGGTTGGTCACCTCGTAGTTGGTCACGCTGATACCATCGGCAATGAAGGTGGTGTCGGTAGTGGTGAGGCTATAGACGCTGTAAGTAGCACCGGTGTTGTTCGTGTCGGCCCAGCTCAGGAAGACGCTGGTAGCGGTCACGCTGTCAACAACCACATTGGTCACAGGATAGCAGAAGTTGGCGCTCATCTCGGTGACGGAGAAGTTGTCAATGGCGATACGGTTGTCGCCACCGCTGGCAGAGCTGCCACCGAAGACGGCGAAGCGCACAGTGTCACCAGTATATCCGTTGACGGAAACGTTGATGGTGGTGTAGGTGCCGCTGAGGGCGTTGAGTTCCGTATTGTTAAGCACACGCAGGTTGGTCCAAGTGGTGCCATTGTTGTTGCTGATGGCGATGGCCAGCGTGTCGTCGGCATCATAGTTGGGAGTGGCAGCACTCCAGGCAGCCACGGCCACGTCAACACTAAACATGGCGTCGCCCGTCATTTCGATAGACGGAGTGACGGCCCAGTAGCGGTTGGTGCTATACAGGTTGAATGCCAATGCTTTGCCGCTGATGGTGATATAGTCGCCATAGGTGGTCTGCAGTGCCCAGCCGCTGGTAGTGGTGGTGGGAGTGCCAGCGCCCATGTTGTAGGCACCGCTCAGGAACGACCAGCAGGGTGACTTGGCGGTCCAGCTGTCGAAGTTCTCGCTCCAAGGCATCGTCTCCACACCGCAGGCGGTGCGGACCGCAATGGTGGTGTAGGGAGCGTCGCCGGCAGTGCAGTTGGCGCGCACGCCGAAGACATAGGCAGTACTGTGATTGAGACCAGTAACGGTGTAGGTGGTGCTGGTGAGAGCACTTGCCACAAGGCTGGTGTCGCTCATATCATAGACACTATAGGTGGTGCCGGCGGGGTTGTCGGCATCGGTCCAGCTGAGGGTCACGCTGCTGGTGGTAATGTCGCTGGAGGTAACACCAGTGACCTCCAAGCAGGCAGGCATCTCCTCAAGGGTCAGGTCGTCGAGGTAGAGACTGCCGCTGCCCCTGTTCACAATCAGCACGACATAAGCGTCGGTGGGGGTGGCAGAGGCCAGCGAGACGGTGTATTTGGTGTGGGTGGTGCCAGTCACCTGGACTGTGTCAATCGCCGTGAGGGTGGTGATGTCGGTGGGGTCGCTCAAAGTGGCCACAATAACATCTTTGTTGTAGGAAGTGCTACTCATCTTGGCCCAGAAGCTGATGCGATTGCCGTTCATGGGATAGCTGGTCACATCCACCTCAGGCAGGATAAGAGCCATCTGTGCAGGGTAGCTTGTGCTGGTAGTGCCATAGAAATAGAGCGAGCGGCTGCCGTTGTGGGCATAGCTTGCGTAGCTGTAGGGATACGATGTGCCAGAGGTGGCGCCAGGTGTAACGTAGCGCTGGCTGCACCAGGGCAGTGCTGTGGCCTGGGTAGTGCTCTGAATCTCGTTGGCTTCGAAGCCGCAGGTGTAGGGCAGGCTGGCTGCAGCGCAAGCGGTACGGCCACTCACGGTACGAATCTCAGCAAGGTCGCCACCGCCGCAGTCGGCAACCACGCCAAAGGTGTAAGACGTGTTGGCGGTCAGGCCGGTCACGGTATAGGTGGTAGCGGTGAGACCGCTTGTGACGATGGAGGTGTCGCTCATGTCATAGACGCTGTAGGTGGCGCTGGTGTTCAAGGCATCGGCCCAAGTCAGCGTCAGGCTGGTAGAGGTGGTGGCAGCGCTATTGATGGTCAAGGCGCTCACAGGCAGGCAACTGGGAGCCTCACGGATGATGAAGTTGTCCATATAGGTGGCCGAGCCATACTGGCTTTCGCCACGCAGGATGATGTAGCAAGTGCCGGTGAACGGGATGGTGAACTCATAGGTGTACCAGCCAGAGGCGGTTTCGGCACCCACAACACCATTGTCGGTCTGAGTGTAGTTGCGATAGAGGAAGCCGAGCTCGGTGGCACCGGTAATCTCACCATCGGTGCTGGCATACACGCGCACACCTTCAGAGGTGGAGCTGGTTCCGCTGGCATTGCGGTAGACATCAATAACAAACTGATAGGTGCTGCCAGCGGGGATGTCCATTGGCGGCAGCATCAGTTTGGTCATGGTGCCGCTGGACATGTCATGCAGGCGCAGCATCTTGGTGGCATTATCACCCGTCGCGCTGGTGCTCTGATATACCTCGAAGAAGTAGGTGCCACTGCCACTGATGTGCTCGTTCACCCAGCAGGGAGCATCGAGTGTGACGCCGCTGGAAGAAGCAGTGTAGCTCTCAAAGTCATCGCTCCAGGGGAACACCGTGTTGGCCTCGCAGGCGGTGCGAGTGTTGATGATTACAGCGTCAGCAGCGTCGGTAGCCGAGCAGTTGGCAACCACGCCGAAGGTGTAAGCCGTGTTGGCGGTCAGGCCGGTCACAGTGTAGGTGGTGGTGGTTAGGCCGCTTGTGATGACGGAACCGTCGGAACCGATAACACTGTAGGTGGCGCCGGTGTTCTGTGCATCGGTCCAGCTCAGCGTAATGCTGTTGGCCGTGGAGGTAGCGGTCAAACCAGTGACAGAGAGGCAAGAGGGAGCATCGCCGATGGTGACATCGTCAATGCCCACGCCATAGCCGTAGCTGTCCACCATCTCGAAGGCAACCTGATAGGTGGCGCTGGCGCCGGGAAGGGTGATAGTACACTCGGTCCAAGTGGTGGTGCCGGCAGTGAAGCTCTGCAGCTCCGTCCAAGTGCCGCTCGTAGAGGTACGGTAGTAGACATGAAGCTCGTCGATGTCACCGGCCCATGAACGATTGACATACCAGAAGTTCAGCTGGGCGGAGGTCAAGCCAGTGAGGTCAAGCAGAGGGGTGATCAGCTTGGTGGCGTTACCCGTCGTGCCGTGTGTGATTTTGGCGTTGTAGGTACCAGTGTGGGCACCGGTAGACGTGGAGTAATCGCCAGTGGCGACAGACCAGGTACCGGAACCGTCGGTGGTCCAACAACTCGGCATGCTGCCCGACTCAAAGCCCTCGGTGAACGCTGACGAAGAGGTCACCGTAACTGCGGTCGTGCAGTCTTGCGCTTGCATCGCGCAAGGCATCAGTAACAATGCCGCCATCGCGAAAGTTCGTAGAAACTTTTGCATGATGTTTTGTTTTTGGGTTAATAAATTAAGTTTGTTAAACATTTGTTTTCTTTTTTTGTTGTCTCTTCTGCAAATTTATATTGTATATATTTATTCTATACTCTTTCCCTCTTTTTTCGTACAAATTGTCCTTTCCTCCGCCTCATTTTTTTACGGTCTATTTCTTTCATAACTTTCATATCTTCTGTTTTTTATATCTCACCCTCACACCCCCTCCCAGGAGGGGAAAACAAACACAAAAATAAGACCTTTTTTCCATTCCACCAAATGTTCCGTCCTTTTTTAACTACTTCCTGCCAGCAACTCGCTGTGAAACAGCATCGGCGCCCCCCTTTTTTAACATTTGCCCCTCCAGCCCCCAATTTTAGCCCCCATAATCCATCCTCCGACCTCCGAATTTCGACCCCCCAAATCCGCCCTCCAACCTCCGAATTTCAACCTCAAAAAATACCCCCTTCCCCTCCGCTTCCCCTCCGGTCCCCCTCCGGTCCCGCTCCGCTCCCCCTCCTATCGACTTCGGTCGGGTTGCGAAGGGGGTGCGAGGGGGATGTGGAGGGGGTGCTGAGAGGGGTGGAACAGAAAATTTTTCTTATGTCGCGTCTATGTCGGAATATTTGTGTAAATTTGCAGCCGAAAATGTGGATAGATTTGTAATGATTGCAACCACGAGAAAAAATGCTAAAACGTTGTTCTCCAAACAATCTGCTTCAAATCTTTTCACTGTTAAAACAAAAAATTAACAGTTAAAAGTAATGTAATTATGAGCTATTTTTTCACTTCTGAGAGTGTCAGTGAGGGCCATCCCGACAAGGTGGCCGACCAAATCAGCGACGCCCTGTTGGACGAGTTCCTCCGCCGCGATCCCGAAAGCCATGTGGCCTGCGAGACGCTGGTTACCACCGGCTTGGCTGTGGTGAGCGGTGAGGTGACCACCCACGGCTGGGTCGACGTGCAGGGCACCGTGCGCGATGTCATACGCCAGATTGGCTATACCAAGGGCGAGTACAAGTTCGAGGCCGAGAGCTGCGGCGTGCTCAGCGCCATCCATGAGCAGAGCGCCGATATCAATATGGGCGTCAGCCGCAAGGAGAAGAAAAACCAGGGCGCCGGCGACCAGGGCATGATGTTCGGCTATGCCTGCCGCGAGACGGCGGAGTTCATGCCGCTGCCCATCACGCTAGCGCATATCATCCTTATCGAGCTGGGCAAGATACGCCGCGAGGGCAAGCAGATGAAGTATTTGCGTCCCGACGCCAAGAGCCAGGTGACGGTGCAGTACAGCGACCAAGGCCGTCCCGAGCGCATCGACACCATCGTGGTTAGCACGCAGCACGACCCCGACGTCAGCCAGGATCAGATACGCGCCGACGTCGAGAAGATACTGATTCCGCGCGTCATCAAGCGCTTGCCCAAGGAGACGCAGAAGCTCTTCGCCAAGAAGGACTTCAAGTTGCATGTCAACCCGACGGGCAAGTTCGTCATCGGCGGCCCCCACGGCGACACGGGCCTCACGGGCCGCAAGATTATTGTAGATACCTATGGCGGACGCGGTGCCCATGGCGGCGGCGCCTTCAGCGGCAAGGATGCCAGCAAGGTGGACCGCTCGGCGGCCTACGCCACACGTCATATCGCCAAGAACCTCGTGGCCGCGGGCCTCTGCGACGAAGCCCTCGTCCAGGTGGCTTACGCCATCGGCGTGGCCGAGCCGGTGGGCCTCTACATCAACACCTACGGCACCGCTAAGGTGAAGGCGACCAACGGGAGCCAACACCTTGCTTCAGAAAAGGTGATGACCGACGGCGAGATTGCCGCGCGTGTGAAGCGTCTCTTCGACCTGCGCCCCTACGCCATCGTCGAGCGTTTCGGCCTGAAGAATCCCATCTTCCGTCCCACGGCCGCCTACGGCCACATGGGGCGCGACCCCTTCGAGGCTGCGGTGACCGTCTACGACGCCGCCGGCCACAAACGCCAGAAAAAGGTGCAGTTCTTCGGCTGGGAGAAACTCGATATGGTCGACGCTATCAAGAAAGAATTCAGACTATGAACTTCACAGGTCTGATTGTCGGCATTGCCACCTTCCTGTGCATCGGACTCTTCCATCCGTTGGTGATTAAAGCCGAATATTATTTCGGAGTGAGATGCTGGTGGGCGTTCCTGATATTGGGAATGGTGGGCATAGCGGGTTCGCTGCTGGTAGAGAACGTCATCTTGTCCACCTTGCTCGGTGTTGCGGCCTTTTCCAGCCTATGGTCTATCCTGGAGCTTTTCAAACAGCGCAGGCGGGTGGAGAAAGGCTGGTTCCCGAAGAATCCCAAAAGGAAATAATATTAAAACATTATGACAAAACTGAGTGTCAATATCAACAAGGTGGCCACCATCCGCAATGCGCGTGGCGGCAACACCCCTGATGTAAAGCAATTCGCCATTGACTGTGAGCGCTTCGGTGCCCAGGGCATCACCGTGCATCCACGTCCCGACGAGCGCCATATCCGCTACAGCGACGTCTATGCCATCAAACCCATCGTCACCACGGAGTTCAATATCGAGGGCAACCCGAAAGGAATCCGTAAAGTGGAGGATGGCGAACGGAAAGACAACCTGCCTAACGGCTTCATCGAATTGGTGAAGCAGATACGGCCCACGCAGGTGACGTTGGTGCCCGACGCCGACGGGGTGCTGACCAGCAATGCCGGTTGGGACACCGTCAAGCACCAGAGCTATCTGTGCGACGTGGTCAAGGAGTTCCAGCAGTGCGGCATCCGCGTGAGCATCTTCATCGACGTCAATCCGCGGATGATCGAGATGGCCGCCAAGACGGGCACCGACCGCGTGGAGCTCTACACGGAGGCTTACGCCCGGGAGTACCACGCCTGTAGAGACGTGACAGGGCACGTCTCATGTATTGCCCCCTTCGTGGAGGCCGCCAAGGTGGCCCGCGAATGCGGCCTAGGCCTCAACGCCGGCCACGACCTCAGTTTGGAAAACCTTGCCTTCTTCCACGAGCAGATACCCTGGTGTGACGAGGTCAGCATTGGCCACGCCCTCATCAGCGACGCCCTCTACCTCGGCATCGAGGAGACCATCCACCGCTATTTAGATTGCCTGAAGTAGAGACGTGACATGGCACGTCTCCGGATACTATGACGGAATTGTTCAAAGGGGAATATCGTGTGTCGACAGCGCGGGCTGACTGGCATCGATACGACCACGGCGTCTATTTCGTGACGATATGCACGAAGGATATGCGCCATTGGTTTGGTGAGATTCGAGGTGGTGTGATGCATTATTCTCCTATAGGCCGAGTGGCGCACGATAATCTTGCCGCAATGCCAAGCCATTTCCCGTATGTAAATATTGGTGCTTTTGTGGTTATGCCCAATCATTTGCATATGATAGTGTTTATTGACAGCAATAAATTGCCCGCCGGTAGAGACGTGACACGGCACGTCTCCAATAATACCATCAAATTGCCCGCCGGTAGAGACGTGACACGGCACGTCTCCAATAATACCATCGTCGCCGGTAGAGACGTGACACGGCACGTCTCCAATAATACCATCGTCGCCAAAGAGACGTGCCTTGTCACGTCTCTACAGCAGAGGCCGATAGATGTTGCAACACAGAATAAGTCATGGTTGTCGGTGATTGTAGGTCAATACAAACAATCCGTTACGCGCTATGCCAAATCACATGGGCTGCCATTTGCGTGGCAGACACGCTTCTACGATCATATTGTAAGAGATTAGCAGTCATACGAAACAATCACCCGATATATCGAAAACAATGTCGAGACATGGGAAATAGACAAGATGTACACATGAAATGGAGCGTTTTTATTGCTGTGCTTATTATGGCCTTTCCTGCCGCCGCACAGGATATCAACCTCGGCCTGATTCCCACGCCGCAGAATGTGGAGACCGGCCTTTGGAAGAAAGACAGTGTGGATACTCGCCGTATGAAGGTGAAGGAGAAACAGGTTGACGGAGTTGAGATTGATTTGAAGAAGACAAGTCAGTTGCACTGGGTGCAGAGCAATGTGGAACAGGCTTATGTCTTGACCATTGAGCCGAAAGGCATCACCATTGAGTATTATGGTAAAGAGGGACTTGCCAATGGCTATCTGACGCTGGCACAACTCCATAGGCTTTATGGCGACGTGCTACCCTGTTGCCGCATCACCGACTGGCCGGCCTACCGCTATCGTGGCTGGATGGACGACCAGAGCCGCGGACCTGTGCCGCACGCCGCCTACCGCCAGAAGCAATGGGAGACGCTGCACGCGCTGAAGTTCAACTTCTGCAACTACTATACCGAGCACACCCTCTACCAGCCTGAGTTCCCCGACCTGGCGCCCGCTTACCTCGCTGACTGCAAGCCGCATCCCGACGAGGTCATCAACCTGCAACTCTTCGCCCATGCTGAGAAGACGCTGCGTGTGCCGTTCTATCAGAACCTGATGGACAGCAAGGCCAACTTCGACCCATCCAATGAGGCCACCTACGACTTCCTGTGCAAGCGTATCAAAGCCGCCTATGACCGCATCCCCAACTCGCCTTTCTTCATCATCAACTGCGACGAGACCGAACAGCTGGGCACCGGCCGCGCCAAGAAACTGGTGGACAGCCTTGGCACCGATCAGGTCTATGTGGACTTTATCAACCGCTGCTACGATATCGTCCGTAGAGACGTGACACGGCACGTCTCGAATGAAGAAGACGTCTCAAACCCCGACAAGGAGACGTGCCATGGCACGTCTCTACGGGCCGACAATGATATGCGGCCGCGTGTGGCCATGTGGGGCGACATTGTGGCAAAGAACCCTGCGATGATGCGCCAGTTGCCCAAAGATATGACCTACATCATGTGGGCCTACGAGCCGCTCGACAGTTATGACCATCTGATTAAACCCTTCAAAGACAACGGCACCCCCTTCTGGGTGGCACCGTCGCTCTCGCACAGTAGCAATATGATACCCAACCCCTACCGCTACATGAAGAACATCGCCAACCTCGCTCGCGATGGCTGGCGCAATGGTGCCGAGGGATTGATGAACACCTGCTGGGACGACAACGGCGAAGCCCTGTTTGACAACTGCTGGCATGGACTCTTCTGGAGTGCCGAGATGGCGTGGAACCCCATCAAGACCGACGACCCCGAGGAGTTCGCCCGCCGCGAGCGCCAGTTCAACGAGAACTTCGAGCGGTTGTTCTATGGGGCTAAAGACATTAAGGACTCTAAGGACCTTAAAGACCTTAAGGTTGCCCAGCTCTATGCCGTCGGCGCCCTCGAGAGCGACCCCGACATTGCCGACTGGTACACATCGGCGGCGCTGATGGAGCCTCTGCTGAACTTCAACCCCGACAACACCCATTCCCCTGCACTTGTCGACAGAGTGAATGCTGTAGAGAGGTTGATTGCATCGATACAGGTGGATTCCGCCGCCAATTCCCATGTCCACTATGCGCTGCATCGCATCAAAGCCACCGCGCAGAAGGCCAACCTGCGCTATGTGGTCTATCATGCGTTGGAAAACTACGAACCCTACGCGGAGGAATACCTTCAGACACTCTTCGACCTCAAGCGGGAGTACCTACACCTGTGGGATCAGGAGAATGGCGAGTATGAGCGGTATATCGTGTGCAATCGCTACGACGACCTGGCCCGCGAGGTGTTGGAGCTCGACAGACATGTCTTCGTTAATGTTGAATGTGGAATGAGGAATGGGGAATTAAATGGCACGTCAGCCAATTCATCACTCATCACTCATCATTCATCATTCCCATACGTCACCCTCCGCACCCTCTATAACGACTGCCCCATCTACTACACCCTCGACGGTTCCGAGCCCACCGCCGCCTCGACCAAGTATACTGGCCCCTTCCCTTTGGAACGTTCCGCCACCATACGCGCCATTACCTATAATGAATACGGCGAAGGCGTTATCTCCGAGCAGTACCTGCTTTCGCACCTCGGCATGGGTGCGAAGATAAAGCTCAATACGCCATACTCCACCTACAAGTCCATATACTCGGGTGGGGGAGAGGATGCCCTCATTGACGGGCAGCTGGGCAGCAACACCACCTATGCCGATGGCCATTGGCAGGGGTATTGGGGCGACAGCATCGACGCCGTCATCGACTTTGGAAAGCCTACCGAAATCCATGAAGTCACAATGCGCTTCATGCAAAACACCTTCGACTGGATACTGGCTCCCAGGGATATTGTGCTGATGGTCTCGGACGACGGAGAGCATTGGACCATACAAGTGAACTGGCCCGGGTTTAACTTCTCTCCACGCGAGACCGGTATGCGGCTGCGGTATTGCCGCGTCCCGATATTCCAGGGAGTGACCACCCGCTACCTCCGTGTCGTCGTGCCCAACCCCGGTCCACTACCCGAATGGCACCCCGCCCCCGGCCAGCCGAGCTACCTGTTCACCGACGAGATAGTAATACATTGATTTTGGGGCGGTATTTGATATGTAAGTAGCAGGTTTATTGTAATATACAGCGATTTTTCCCTCTTTTTGGCTGTTTTTGTCAGGAAGAGGGTTAATTTTAACTGTTTTCGGTGAGTGAAAATGTGGATTAAAGGGCAAAAATGAGTGGGCGAGAAAAATATTTTTGGCTGTTTAGTATAGATTTACAGGAAGTTGTGAATTTTTGGAGATTTTTTTTGAAAAAATATTTGGTCAGTAATGAAAAAGGTTGTATCTTTGCAGCCGTTTTCCGCCTAACGAGACGGTTTAAACGAAAGAACATTGAAACGGATGAGAAGATAGAGATAGCGTGTGTCTGACCTTATATTAAGGTATAGGGGGGACACGAGACGAGTCAAAAGGTAAAAACGAACAATTCTTACAATGAAGAGTTTGATCCTGGCTCAGGATGAACGCTAGCGGCAGGCTTAACACATGCAAGTCGAGGGGCAGCGCGGAGTAGCAATACTTTGGCGGCGACC
>JAEEGJ010004720.1_pt1 | contig 45067 bp, 36 predicted proteins | sample 8958761 | NCBI WGS metagenome assembly JAEEGJ01 (sample SAMN16246546, study PRJNA631951) | gut metagenome | biome: gut microbiome; feature: rumen; material: RS-attached | host: Bos | place: Iran: Karaj | collected 2018-10
ACGACATCATCATCCGCAAAACACTTGCCACACGCACCGACTGCATCTACGTCGGCGTCCTAGCTGCGTGGCTGTGTCGCGAATGTCCCAAACTCTGGCAAAAGTGTCGTTGGTGGGCTTTGGCGGTAGGCATTGCGCTCTTTATTGCCGACAGGAGCATCCAATACACCGTAGGCGATGCCTACTCTGTGCTGTTACTGCCCCTGATTAACTCGGTCGCCTGTGCCTTTACCCTTCCCGCCCTCAACTCATGGAAGACCGCCCGCGGCACCCTCGCCAAAGGCATCATGGTGCTAAGCCTGCTCTCCTATTCCATGTTTATGGTCAATCTTTTGATGGGCACCATCGTCGACAGTTCTATGCACACTTTCGCCACCACTCATGGCGAAGTCGCCTACCTGCTCTTTTGGCTCATGGTAGTTGCAGCCACATTCATACTATACTATATGGTAGAACGCCCGGCTATGCGCCTGCGAGAACGCCTTAAACAACAGTCTGAATCAAAATGAGATGTGTCTGTGTTTCTGACATGCCGAATTATGATATTATTTCAAACTTCCGATTGTCAATCGGAAGTTTTCTAATATCTTTCGATTCCGAATCGGAAAAAAGTTGTATCTTTGCAATTATGAAAAAATAGTCTATGGTTACAAAAGATACTCTTTTACAGGTGATTTATGAACAAAGGATAGTCTCCTCAGAAGATATTATCCCACGGAAGATTGACATGGGGTTGGTGTCGGCTCCCGAAATATTGGTCATCACGGGTGTGAGGCGTTGCGGGAAGTCGACATTGTTGCGGCAGATTCAACAGCAACTATCCGAGAGGGATTATTATATCAACTTCGACGATGAGCGTTTGCTGAACTTTGAGGTGAATGATTTTCAGCAGCTGAACGAACTGTTCCATTCCGAATTTGGAGAGCAGCATACATACTATTTCGATGAGATTCAGAATGTCAAGGGATGGGAACGCTTTGTTGATAGGCTATATAATACAGGCAATAAAGTGTTCGTGACGGGTAGCAATGCCAACCTGCTCAGTCGCGAACTAGGCACTTTGCTAACAGGTCGACATTTGACATTGGAGCTCTACCCATTCTCTTTTGCCGAATTTCTTATTTTTCGTCGGTATACCTATCGTCGGCAAGACTTTCACACCACTGAAGGCCGTGCCCGGTTAGGCAGATATTTTTCGGAATACCTCGCTATGGGGGGTATGCCACAGTACCTACGAGCTGGGAATACGGCATTCCTAAAGTCTTTATATACTGACATCGTCTTTCGCGATGTTATTGTGCGCAACGGCATCACTGCCCAAGCCTCGTTGCGCGAGATGATTTACTATCTGGCCAGTAATGTCACTCATCCATTCACCTTCAATTCTGTGGCCAAGAGCATTGGGATGAAGAGTATGGAGACTGTCAGCAATTGGATATTCTGTTTGGAACAGACCTATATGGTTCATTGCCTGAATAAATACGATTCTAAAGTGGGGGTACAGCTGCGGAGTCCAAAGAAACTGTACTTCATCGACAACGCCTTGGCTGGGCAAGTGGGCTTCAATCTCAGCAAGAATCAAGGCTTATGGCTGGAGAATGCTGTGGCAATAGAACTGCAACGACGTGGTGCAGACTTCTACTATCATAGCAATGGGCATGAGTGCGACTTTGTTGTGCGCCAAGGTCACACCGTCACCCAGGCAATACAGGTGAGTGCAGTCATGGACCAGCCCGACACTCGCAAACGCGAACTGGATGGAATAGCGGCAGCCATGACGGCGTACGGCTTGGAACTAGGGTTGGTAATCACGCTCGACAGACGTGAGACCGTTCACGATGCTGACGGTCGGCGTGTGGAGATTATGCCCTGTTGGCTGTGGATGCTTGAGGAAAGTAGAAACTAAATAGTAATTGCCATGAAACATATCGAAATCATCAACGGACCCAACCTGAACCTCACGGGTCGTCGCGAGCCTTCCATCTATGGGCACACCACCATGGAGGAGATGGTGGAAGGCCTCAAACGCCAGTTCCCCGACGTAGAGATTGGCTATTACCAGAGCAACGTCGAGGGTGAGCTAATCAATCGCCTCCACGCGGTAGGCTTCACCGCCGACGGCATCATCCTCAACGCCGGTGGCTACAGCCACACCAGCGTCGCCATCCACGATGCCGTTGCTGCCATCACCACGCCTGTGGTCGAGGTGCATATCAGCAACATCTACGCCCGCGAGGAGTACCGCCGCCATTCCCTTCTCAGCGATGTCTGCCGTGGTGTAGTCTGTGGCTTGGGCTTGGAGGGCTATAAATACGCTTTGGATTATCTTCTAAAATAACGCCTTACAAAAAAGTTTGATTTTTTTTCGCAAAAGTGTGACATATTTTGCCCACTTTTGCGACTACTTGTTAGAACTACAGAAAAAAATCAATTCATGTACTCTGAAACAAAACAATTCGAAGCCGACTATCTGGTCCACCAGCCCGCCATGCAGCGCATGGCTGAGAGCCTCCTAGGCAACGAGGACGAGGCCGCCGATGTGGTGCAGGATTGTTTTGTCACCCTCTGGAGCGAACGCAACAAGTTGAAGAAAGTCGTCAACCGCGAGGCTTGGTGCATCACCCTCGTCAAGCGTCGCTGCATCGACGTGATGCGCCGCCGCCACCCCTCGGTTGGGATGGACTACCTCTCCACCCTTGCCGACGAAGACCACTCCGACGATGACGAGCGTCTCCAACTGGCCCTCCGCCTCATCGACACCCTCCCCGAGCAGCAGCAGAAGGTTGTTCGCCTCAAGCATTTCGACAATGTCGACACCTCAGCCATCGCCCGCACCCTCCACACAACCGAGGGCAACGTCTACACCCTCCTCTCCCGTGCATATAGGTCCATGAAACAAATGATTCTCGATTATGAAAAAGAATAGCACCTCCCCCACGCTCGAAGAGCTTTTGGCATCGGTCGAACATGCCGGCCGCGATGCCCGTCGTCAGCAGCAGCTGTCGGAAATGATTGAGCGCATGGCTGTCGAAGAGGCCGCCGCCAAGCGGCGCTCCGTGCGACTGTGGTCGGTGCGACTGGTGGCTGCCGCATGTCTGGTGCTCTTTATGATGACCATCGTCCGCCTGTGGTATCCTTCGCCGGTTTCCGTCAAACCTCAACTCGCCCAGGCTCCGCAGGTGCAGCTGCCCAAGGCCCACATGGCTCCCGCCGAGCCTGCCAAGGCGGCATCACGTCCTACCTTCACCGTCCGTCCTGTCGCTGTTGGCATCGTCAGCCCCCAGCCTGCCTTGCAGTCGCAGCCAGTCGTGGCAGAACCAATATTGGAGGAAATCATACCCAGTCCAGTCTTCGACGAGCCTATGCCCACCGAGCAGTATGCCGAAGTCTCTGACGAAGAGCAATCTGCCGAAGAGGTGCTCCCCATCGCCTCCATCCTGCAGCCTGCCTCCGAAGCCTTGGCGCAGGCCGAGCCCGCTCCCGAGCCCGAAGCCCCAACCCAACGTCGCAGCATCTTCCGCCTCCGTCAGTCCGAGCCCAGCATGATGGACGGCAATGTCCTCTCCATCCGCCTAATATGAAGTAAGACGTAAGAACTAAGAATTAAGAAGTTTTTTATATAGATAATTTTCAATTCAAAATGAAACGCATCGTAATCATACTCACACTCTTTTGCATCGCCCTCAGTGGCCGTGCCCAGACCGACACGTTATCTGCCCCCAGCTGTCGCACTGTCGAAATCAACCTCGACCTTGGTCTCTCCGCTGGTGTCTCGACCCTCAGCAACAACCTCGGCTCACCATACTATTCCAAATACGGCTTCACCCTACAGATACCCCTCATGGCGCACTGGCAGTTTGCGCCCCATTGGAAGCTCTCGGCAGGTCTGCGTTACGACTTCAACTGGTACCCTCTCTACTACAATGTTGAGTTCAACGCCGAGCGCGACGGCATCTGTTTCCTCACCGAGCCCACCACCGCCACCCGTCGCGGCTATGCCTACGGCAGCTATGTGGGCGTGCCTGTCGAACTCAAGTGGTACCCCCGTGCCAACAGCCGTGGCAGCTTCGGCATCGCTTTGGATATCTTCACAGGCTATTCCGTTAGCAGCAACATCACTATCGTCGAGCACTACATCAACAGCTTCGACGATGCCGTCTCCCGAGTCATAAGCATCCTCACCAACAGCGATAACATCATGTCCGTCATGCAGCCGTGGAAGGTTGAGGTAGGCCTCTCCCTCACCACTGACAAGATAGGTCTTCTGCACGGCATACGCTTCTTCACCAACTGCCTGCCCACCTTCATCGACCCCGCCACAGGCGACCGGGTTTACACTTCCGGCATCACCATGTTCTTATAAACTAGAAACTAAAAGGTAAAAACTATAAAGCATTCAACCGCGCCATCCGTCCCCTCTTGAGGGGTGCCACGAAGTGGCGGGGTATATCAAATCACAATAACGTTCAATTCAATATGAAACGCATCAACAAATCCACCGCTCTCGCCATCGCCTTCTTCTGCGCAATGACCTTCATCGGCATCTCTACCGCCCATGCCCAGAACGATACCGTCAATTCCCTCATCTCCACCACCGGCCCCAATGTCCTGCCTGCTGGAGACATACAGTGGAAAAACCAATTTGGTTTCTCCAATATCCGCTACTATGGATCATCATTTACCTCTCGTTCATTCACTTTCGACTCCCGTGTCCGTTTTGGCATCGGCCACCATGCCGAGCTGTCGTTGTCGCTCAATGCTGCCAAGGGCTCAATCGAGTATCTTGCTGGAGATAAAGACCTGTATAGCTCGTTTCTCCCTTCCATAGGTGCCAAGCTCCTCATTTTCGAGGGCGAAGGATGGAAACCCACGATTGCCTTCAACACCAGTCTTGGTTTCCCCATTCTGCATAATCAGTTGATAGAAGATGGGGCGCTTGAACGTGAGTTCATCGTGCGACCCACCATCGGCCTGCAGTTCCGCAACCGTTTGGGCAGCCGTTGGCTGTTGGACTACTCGCTCGACCTCTCGTGGGTTTATGCCGGTCTGCCGTTGGTAATTCCCACCCTTCATGCCCGTTGGCTTGCTACCGACCGCCTGATGCTCGGTGTCGGCATTGACGAGGATGGATGGAACCTCTCTGGCCTCTACCAAGTCTCGCCCGACCTCCAGCTCTCGCTTAAAGGCTACTACAGCCTCATCTCCAACCTCACCCGTGGCGTTGGCGACCTGCACGCCTTCGTCGGCATCAACTGGATGCTCCGCAATCCACGGAAGTAATGTTTATTGTTTAGAGTTTAATGTTTAAAGGAATACTACAGCGATAAAAGTCAGATAGCAACCAACCGCGCCAGCCGTCCCCTCTAAAGAGGGGACTCGCTACACGCGACCACACAGTATTCCACATGATATACAGTGTCATGCGTCAGCCGTCCCCTCTTTAGAGGGGTACGCCGATAGGCGGGGGGTATGTCCAAGATAGGGGTGCTACACAATAAATCCCATCCTCCCACGTTGTTTAAGGCAACAATAATTCTCAATTTCCCATGAAGTCCCTTCTCTCCCTCGTGGCATTTCTTGCCCTCGCTTCGTCGCTCTTCGCCAATGGCGACCCCGTCGCCACCTTCTCCTCTCTCACACTCTCGCGCAACCCCGTTGGTGTGCATGTCCCCGAGGTGCAGTTGAAGGACGAACACCTCACCGTCACCCCCATAGGCCGCTACACCCTGGTGCGAGTCGAATACCTGCTCTACAACAATAGCAAGAAGGACTTCGTCAACCTACCCTACGGCTTTCCCATCGACTATTACCGTCAGGGCTCCGAGCGATGGGCACTCACCGATGGCATCTCCGAGCGCGTCGCCGAGGTGGGCTGGCGCGACGACTACGTCACCGAGGTCGTATTCACCCTCAACGGCATCCAGCTCCCCTTTCAAATCTCTGCCGACAGCCTGCTGAAGGCAGGTCGCCTCCTCCTCACTCCCGCCGAGGTGGCCAAAGACAAGAAAGGCGACCTTTTCGAGACCCGCCTCGACAGCATCAACTACGCCCTCTACGAGTATGAGAGCGACCTCTTGCGCCGCTGGTATTACACCCGCCTCAACATCCCTGCAGGCAAGGCGGTCAAGCTGGTGGTACAATACCGCGTTGAAAATAGTTGCACAGTAAGTCTGTCCGAACAAGATGCGCTGGTCAGTCAGCCCCGCGGGCACTGCAACTTTGCCTACGACTTCTCGCCCGCTTCCTATTGGGGCAACGGCAAGGCGGAGACTTTCGACGCATGGGTCGATGTCTCACGTGTGCGCACAGGGCGCAATCTAGAGGACACGAGCAGCTGCGTTCCCCAAGGCCTCCCCATGCACAAGACGAAGGGCGACCGCTGGCACTACACCACACGCAACTTCGACCTCGCCAAGGCCGCGCCGCTAAGATTCTACTACTGGTTTGAAAACGAGTCCGCACGTCTCACCGACCTCTTCAACCACCGCATCGCCCCCACGCGCTACACCGTAGAGGTAAGCGGCTCCGACCCCAAATACCCCGCCACCAACCTCTCTGACATGGACCTCGCCACCGCAACCGTCCTCCGCCCCGGAAAAGGCGACTCCCTCTACATCACCGTCCGTTTCAAGCAGCCCACCAAGGTCAAGACCATCCTCTTCTACAACGGCTACTGCAAGGATGCTGCCACCTGGCGCAACAACAGCCGCGTGGCATCCATGATGGTCTACAACCCCTCCGGCGACCACTACGACCCCTTTTTCTACGAGTATTACAAAGCCTTGCCCGAAAAGATGGTCCCCCACTATAATAAGGGTCCCAAGCCGCTCCGCACCACCATGCCGGACAACTTCACATGGCAGGGTCTCACCGATGCCGCCGAAATCATGCATATCTCCGACTACTACAGCAATCCCCCTCTCACCGAAATCTGTTTCTCCATCGCAACCACCACGCGCGGAGCAAAATACGACGACCTCTGCATCTCCGAAATCATCCTCCTCGAGTAAATACCCTCAAAAATACGCAAAGCATAGCATTGTTTGATTTGCATGGCTGTAGAGAGCCTCTATTAATCACCCCAAAGGGGTGAGACAATTAATAACACGGTACAAGCCGAAGGCGCAGTGCCGTGACACTCAGTCATCGGAGAACTGCGTCCCGACAGGGACGCGACACGAAAACAAACAAAGGTCTCCTTCTATAATTCATACATTTAGCATTATTTTTTTACCAATTCAAATAATCTTTGTAATTTTGCACCGTCAAACATCCCGAAGCCCGTAAGGGTGGGGGATGTCGAGACATTAAATCTATGGATATGCAACAGGAAGAAGTAGTCAAGCGTATTAAGGCGTTTGCCCAGCGAGTGCTGCCGGAAGGCAGTTCGCTATGGCTGTATGGCTCACGGGCGCGGGGCGACGCGCATCCCGATAGCGACTACGACCTTCTTCTTCTGCTTAACACAGAGCGCATTACCGACGAGGATTATGAGCATTATGTTTACGACCTATTCTTAGAAGGGTTAGACTGGGGGGCTGAAATAAACACTCATGCCTATCCCCGCCACCGATGGGAGTCGTGGACATTCTCCCCTTTTTACAAGAATGTAGAACGAGACAAAATAGTTTTGAAATGAGTTTATCCGACGAAGAACGCGACATTGTTGTACGCATAGAGATAGAGAAAGCTCGCCGAGCTTACGAAGAGGCTTTGGTACTGTTGGAGAACGAATTCTGGAGTGGTGCTGCAGGCCGACTTTATTATGCAATCTTTCATGCCGTGAGTGGACTGCTGATTTCTGACAAGCATCAAGTCAATAGCCATAAAGGCTCGCACATCCTTTTCTCCAATTACTATATCAAGACAGGTGCGCTGCCTAATTCTTTCGGAACGTTATATTCTCAATTGGAGTCGATGCGTGAGGAAAGTGAGTATAATTGTACCTATGATGTGGATCCGGATGACCTAAAACAGCGGATTGCACCAGCCAAACAGATGATTGATACCATCGAACAACTAATCAAGTCGTCTCAGCGGTAGACCAACTGTTTTCCGTATTACCACAATTAGAGCAATGAATTGAGCGCGAAGCAGCCAAATGCCTCCTGCAATAATTCATACGTTTAGCATTATTTTTTTGCCAATTCAAATAATCTTTGTAATTTTGCAAACGAATTGTAGTAAAAAAATGAACGGGCAGATATACGAACAAATAAGTGAATACTTTGCCACCCAGCCAGTGCTGAAGGCGTGGGTGTTTGGCTCGTTTGCCCGTGGCGAGGAACACGAAGATAGCGACATCGACTTGATTGTGCGATTTGACCGTGAGAATGCGAAAGTGGGGCTATTCAAGTACGCTGCCATTGTTCTCGACCTAGAGAAATTGCTCAACCGTCAAGTAGATTTGGTAGAAGAGGGTGCCCTGCTACCTTTTGCCGAACGCACTGCCAACAAAGATAAGAAACTGATATATGAGAGAAGCCTTACGTGACGCAGGCAGACTGGAGCATATCCTAATGTCCATAGGTCTCATTGAGGAATTCACCCGCGATATGACCTATGAACAGTTTGTAGTAGATAAGCGTACCCTGTTTGCGACAATCTATAACATCCAAATATTAGGTGAAGCCTCTTATAAATTAACCAAGGAATTTAAAGCAGCCCACCCAGAGTTACCTTGGTCACTCATGGAGAAAATGCGCCATGTGCTAGTGCATGATTATTATAACATTGTTCCAGAGGCCGTGTGGGATGTGGTAACCGAGGATATACCAAGTATAAAGCCCTTGTTGCAACGGTTGGCAGATGAAAACAAAATAGAATAACAAAGATACAATAATCGTCCCGTTGAGAAGGAAAATGCCTTGTGCGGACTCCTTGTATTCAACGAGGCGAATAGTGAAAATATCTTGATTGCCTTTGCCCCCAATACAGGCAAAGGCAAACTTTTTTTGTCCAGTTTGGAAAAAAGTTGTAATTTTGCATTGTCAAACATACCGAAGTCCGCAAGGGCAACGGCTGTGCGACAGGACATATAAGAAAGACGTTGTAACGGCGTTTTATCTGCGGCGTATCGAACTTCGCAAATTCGTTTTTGGAACCGCAATAACGCAATGTACGACGTCCATGGTAGTATATAGGACTTATACTATATACATTACGCGTGGGCTTCGGCATTGCTTATTCTGTTCCAAAGGCAATGCGAAGGCCAGATACGCGGGATAAGCAAAGTAGCAGATTCCCGCGCTTCTTTTTTGTATACCCTACAACCAAGACACAACATTATCATGGCGTTCCGGGAATCACCGCCATATTGAAGTTGCGCCCGACACGGATTAGGGTAAGTTGTTATGGATAATGAGAAAATAGTATTTGCGGCTATGGGAAAATTCTTTGCGACAATAATAATGCTTATTGCCGCGACTTTCTTTATCATCGGATGTGAAAAAAGTCCTACCCAACCCGAACCTTTCCAATCTGATTCCGATTGGGTTGACTTAGGACTTCCAAGCGGGCTGCTGTGGGCCACGCACAACGTGGGCGCCACCTCGCCGGAGGACTACGGTGACTACTTTGCCTGGGGTGAGACAGCTCCCAAGAGCGTATATGACATGAGCACCTATCGTTACGGCATCGAGAGTGGTTATACTGGAAACATTTTCACCAAGTATTGTAGCGTCTCATATTATGGCTACAACAGTTTCACCGACAATCTGACCATCCTCCAGCCTGGTGACGATGCCGCCACAGCCAACTACGGCGGACGCACCCCCACCTATGATGAGTGGCATGAACTGATTGACCACACCACCGCCCAGTGGACAACGCAGAACGACGTGAACGGTTGCCGTTTTACCAGCTCTAATGGCAACAGCATCTTTCTGCCCGCCGTTGGCTACATCGATGGTACAGATTCTATCAGTGTTAGATACTTTGCTACTTACTGGTCGAGTTCGCTAGATACGGATATCCCGATGCATGCATGGCGCCTCTACTTCGATAATGGAAATCGACAGTACCTTGACGGGGGATCCCGCAGTGAAGGGAGCGCGGTTCGTGCTGTGCGTCAGAACTAACCCTTGCCCCACGGGCAGGGGAAAAGAGTGTTGGCGGGGACGTGTTGGCAGTAGGGTGGTAGTTCGGTTATTATTGTGATGAACTATTTGCTCATTAAGTTCCCGACGGGGACGGCAGAACACAGGCAGGGGTGTAAACCCCTGCACAGATGGGAATGATTAAACGTAACCCCGAAGGGGTGACACGCTATGCAATGTTGGCGGTCTGTCGCCCCTTCGGGGCTTTGTCTTGTCGCAATGATGAACGGGGGTTGCACCCCCGTCTGTAATCTGACAGTCCTTCGGACTTTTGGATTGTTTGTATGTTGTATGTAAGGGAGAGGTTGCAATTTGCAACCCGGTATATTTACCACTCGTAGGGATGTGGTGGTTCGGTGATTATACGTTGAACTATTTGCCCATTAAGTCCCCGACGGGGACGGCAGAACACAGGCAGGGGTGTAAATCCCTGCACAAATGGTATTGATTAAACAGAACCCTGAAGGGGTGACATGCTATGCCTGGTTGGCGGTCTGTCGCCCTTTCGGGGCTTTTGTTTTGTCGCAATGATATACGGGGGTTGCACCCCCGCCTGTAATCTGCCAGTCCTTCGGACTTACCGACTGTAAGGATGTTGTATGTTAGGGTGGGTTTGCAATTTTACCTCCCGCAGGGTTGTGTGGGTCCGCTGGAGCCTGTGCATTTAACATTGAAATCCACAAAAGTTGCCACATTTGTGGAATCAAATCCACAAATGTTTAAACTTTTGTGGATTTAATTCCATAAAAGTTGTATCTTTGCATTGTAAAATACTGCTACGATGATACAGAGATTATTGCATAAAGATATTGAAGACCAATTATTTAAAGGTAAAGCTATCGTATTGATGGGGAGTCGGCAAACAGGGAAAACGACGCTCTTGCGACAGATATTTGAGAATTCGGATGATGTTTTGTGGCTTTGGGGTGACGATGTGGACACTCAGGCGATGATGGAGAACATGACGGCGGCACGGATGTATAGCCTTTTGGGTGAGAAACGTGTTTTGGTGATTGACGAGGCTCAACGAGTGAAAGATATCGGGCTGCGGATGAAGGTCGTTACTGACCAGATGCCGGATGTACAGCTTGTTGCAACAGGAAGTTCTTCTTTTGAGCTTGCCAACCGTCTGAATGAACCGTTGACAGGCCGCAAATGGGAGTATAAACTCTATCCGCTCAGTTTCGGCGAGATGGTTGCCCACCATGGTTTGTTGACAGAGAGGCGGCTACTTCCCCATAGGCTGGTTTATGGATACTATCCGGAGGTGGTGACCTCGGTCGGCAACGAGCAAAGAGTGCTGAAAGAGTTGACGGATAGCTATCTGTATAAAGATGTGTTGACACTGGGACAGGTTAAGAAGTCGGATAAGATGGTGGCGCTCATGCAGGCATTGTCTTATCAGGTGGGGTCACAAGTGTCGTATTCCGAATTGGCAAACACGGTGGGGATTGATGTCAAGACCGTGGAGTCGTATATTGATGTGCTTGAGAAGTCATACATTATTTTCCGTCTTCCATCATTCAGCCGCAATATGCGGAATGAGCTTAAGAACAGCAAGAAAATCTATTTCTACGATAATGGCATACGCAATTCGCTCATTGCAAACTTTTCTCAGGTTGAGATGAGGACCGATGTGGGGGCCTTGTGGGAGAATTTTATTGTTTCGGAGCGGCTGAAGTACAATGACTATACTCACCGTTGGTGTAACCGCTATTTTTGGCGAACCCGTGAGCAGAAAGAGATAGACTATCTGGAGGAGTGCGATGGGGTTTTGAGTGCTTTCGAGTTTAAGTATAATCCACGAAAACACACCCCTGTCCCCAAGGGCTTTGCCGAGAATTACAAAGATGCCAGTTTCATGGTTGTAACTCCCGAGAATATGGAGGAGTTTATTTTGCAATAGAGGATTGGCATCAGAAATTCCCCGACGGGGAAGGCAGAACACAGGCCGGGGTGTAAACCCCTGCACAAATGGTAATGATTAATCGGAAACCCGAAGGGGTGACACACTAGCCTAGTTGGCGGTCTGTCGCCCCTTCTGGGCTTTGTTTTGTCGCAATGATAAACGGGGGTTGCACCCCCGTCTGTAATCTGACAGTCCTTCGGACTTATCTACTGCTTGGATGAGGTATGTAAGGGTGGGTTTGCAATCTAGTAGGTATACCAATCGCAGGGTGGTTGTGAGTTCCAATTCCTTGTTTCGGTCGTATAATATCATGATTCTCCCTTGTGTTTTAGTATTTTGAAATACTATATTTGTAATGCATTATTTATTAAAATGATAAGCAATCGTATTTATTGTATATCTTGCTATAAAGATAGTGTTTTTTGTAACAAACAATCTTTTCTTGAAAAAAAAGAATGATAGTAGTATCTTTCCTTTGAGATGGTTGAGGTAGCGAGTTTGAGAATAAACCAAATCGGTTATCAGTCCGACATTTCAATCAATTTTGTCTATTTCCAGTCTGTTTATGCCATATCAGCATTTCTTTATGATCCATGACGTTACTTGGACTCGGCATAGCAAGCGAGCTATCTCTGCTCTCGCTTTACTCAATGTTCGCTAGTGCTGTGCTCAATCTGCTCGAAACAAATACCAATCTGATATAAACTCTAAGGACCGATTTGGGGTTGAAGAAGTCCTTGATAGGCATTAGGACTGAGGTGATAAGGCTGTTTAGGAGAGAAGGCAAGAGGGGATAATTGGGGATGAATGGAGAAGGTTGGTTGTGCTATAGGTAAGTTGAGGATTTTTACAAAAAAGTGTTGTCTATCTTTGCAGTCGGAACAGAACGTATGGAAGATGTTTAAGGATGTTCTGCTTCAGAGAGTTCTTTGATATATTGAGTTTCGGTTTAGCTCATATAGGTGGGTTTTATAAATTCTGTATATTAGTCGCGACCCTTCGGGACGCAGTTCTCAGAGGTCTGAGTGTCACGGCACTGCGCCTTCGGCTTGTACCGTGTTATTAATAGTTTCACCTCTCCGAGGTGATTAATAGAAGTCCCCCTATAATCAAAGCGAAGCCGGGGGGGACTCCGCTTTGATTAAGGGTGTGTATCTGGATTGCTATTGCCGGAGGAGGCTGTCGGTGGGCCAGTTTTGGTACCAGAGTTCGCAGGCGCCGTTGGGGTTCTCTTCGAGGAAGACGCCGACACTGCCGTTTTTGAGTAGTGTCATTGAGGAGTAGACCGAAGGGCCGTCGAACAACAGCACGGGGTCTTGCCACGTCTCGCCCTCGTCATAACTTACGAAGATGCTCACGTCGCGGCGTTCCATTGAGTTGGGGACGCTGTGAAGGAGGATGTTGCGGCTGTCGCCGCGGTCGGTGGCGGCCACTCTCAGCATGTCGCCGTTGCAGGCGTTGGTCTTCAAGCAGTCCCAGCGGCCCTGGGTGCCCCAAGTCTCGCCGCCATTGGTAGAATGGTTAAAGCCACGGGCACCGTTTTGGCGTACACTTATCAGTATCCGTCCGTCTACCAGTTCCATCAGTTTGGCCTCGTCGCCTCCGCTGTAGGCGCGGTTTGACACATGCCAGGTGTGCCCGTTGTCGTCGCTGTACACTACGAAGTTGTCTAGCGTGTTGCTGTTCTTGCGGCACATGGCAGCGGCAAACATAATACGTCCGGCATGTTCGCCACGGGTCAGCCGCAGTCCGTTGCCAGACCCGAAGAAAGAGGCTTTATAGTTTCTGCAAACGGTGTTGCTGGCCGCTGAGCCCCACAACTGGGCTGTGATGTCCTCGGGTTCGGACCATGACTGGCCTCCGTCGCTGCTGCGGCATACGAAACTGCGGATGGGGTCGGATTCGGTGGAGGCGAACAAGCCGTTCCCGCCAACGAACACGCAAACCACTTCACCGTTTCCGCACACCACCAGAGCCGCATCGCCGAAGCCGTGTTTGCGTCCGGTGCCGCGGGCTATGGTGACGGGTTCGCTCCAGGTTCGGCCGTTGTCGGTGCTGCGACGCGACACGATGTCAATGTCTTCGGGCAGGTCGGTCTCGTTGTATTTGCGGCGGTCGCAGGTGATGAGAAGCGAGCCGTCGGGCAGGCAACAGATGGCGGGAATGCGCCAGTTGGTGCTTCCGTAGTCACCTGGGCGGAAGAGGCATTGTTCGAAATAACGGATAGTGTCGGCTGGTGGTGGAGTCACGGGGGCCTCAGGCTGGTTTTTCTGGCATCCGACAAAAGAAAATGCCATTGCGATGGCCATCATTAAATACTTTATCATAACTTTGATTGTTTTATGAGGGTTTTGTATATGTTTTTTAATGTTGAGTCTGTTTGAAACGCAGATGATTTTTGGGCAGATGGGCACCGCGTTGAGCGTGTGGGGTGAGTCTATAATGGCTTTGCCGCTTTGGGGTTATTAGAAATAGATTCCCATGGGTGAGATGCTTTGTTTCGGTATTATTGTAACTGCGTTTTATTGTTGAGAGAGGATTGAAGCGACGGATGGGAAGAGTTGGGATGGGATGAAAAAAATGGTTAACCCAAATCGGTCATTCGGCCGACTTTTATACACTTTCTCACTTTTTCTAGTCTCTTTATGCCATATCAGCATTTCTTTCGGCATCTTGTCCACATCCCTGTCTCGCCGTAGCCCGCTACGTCTTCGCCAGTGATGCGGCCAATCTGCTCGAAACAAATACTAATCTGGCATAAACCCTAATGACCGATTTGGGTTTAATGGCGAGGAGAAAGGTCTTCGGCCATTAAACATTTTCTTCTATGAGATATTGTTAATACAGTATTGCTTTCAAGGACGGAAGCGGATGACATCGATAAGGCGGACGCCGTCGAGCCATACCGCGATGCACCCTACTATGCCTTCGGCATCGTCCCAGTTGTCGATGGGCTGGAGGGTGATGTCGTTCACGATTTCGAAATATTCGGGGTCGAAGCTTAGTTTTTCATCGAGACCGTTCACTTCGTGGAAAGAACTGAGGGTGTCCATCACCCAGAGTTGTACGGATTCCACATCCTCATATTCCGACATTTCGACGGCCTGTTGCAGGGTGGCGTAGATGTTGGGGGCGATGGCGCGAGCCTCCGGGCTGAGACGCATGTTGCGGCTGCTGAGAGCCAATCCGTCGTCGGCACGCACTATGGGGCAGGGGACCAACTCGATGGGGTATTTTATCTGTTCCAGCAGGTTGCGGATGATGGCTATTTGTTGGAAGTCTTTCTCGCCGAAATATGCGCGGTCGGGTTGGGTTAAGTCGAACAGGCGGCGCACCACAACGGCCACACCTGAGAAGTGGCCTGGGCGGCGGGGACCCTCCATCACCTCTTCGAGGGGGCCGAAGTGATAGACGGTTTCGACCTTTTCGGGGTACATCTCCTCGACCGAAGGCACAAAGGCGATGTCGGCACCGGCGGTGGTAAGCTTCTCAAGGTCGGCATCCACGGTGCGGGGATATTTGGCAAGATCCTCTTGGTTGTTGAATTGTATGGGGTTGACGAACACGCTCACCACGACGATGTCGTTTTCTTTTCGGGCACGGTTCACGAGCGACAGATGGCCATCGTGGAGGGCTCCCATGGTGGGTACCAAACCAATGGTTTTGTGTTCTTTCTTGGCTTGTTCTATGGCTGCGGTAAGTGCAGCGACGGTGGTGTAAGTATTCATGTTTGTTTATTGTTTGTTTTCGTCAGGGTTTTGGTCGGTAACATCCTCGTAGGGGCTGAAACCGTCTTCATCGGTATCGGTGTGTGGGTCGATAGACTGGCGGTCGGAGGGTTGGTATTTGGGGCGGCGGGTGAGGCGGTTGGGCAGTTCCAAGAGATAGTTGAACAAGGTGAGCAGAAGGCTGAACAACAGCGCGTCCCAGAAAGTCGCTACGTGGAAGCGGGGCACCAGGGCGGCCGCAAGCAGGATGATGACGGCATTGATTACCAAAAGGAAAAAGCCCATGGTGAAGACGGTGAAAGGCAGGGTGATGACGATGAGGATGGGGCGTATGAAATTGTTGAGCAATGCGATGATAGTGGCGGTGATGATGGCGGTGAGCACATTGTCGATAGTCACACCGGGCAGGATGTAAGTGGCCAGGATGGTGGCCAGCGTCATGACCACGACCTGGGTTACAAATCCCCCAAAGCCTGCATACATATTGCCGTTATTGCCCAAGGTTATTTTCATAGGTCTATTTCTCCTTTACCATAACGTATTACTTCCATCTCGCCTCCGGCGCAGTTGACCACTGTGGAGGGGAGGTCTTCGCCAAGGCCGCCATCCACAACCAAGTCCACGCGCGAACCCCAGGAGTCATGAATCAGTTCGGGGTCGGTGAGATATTCGGACTCGATTTCCTCGTCCACGCGGCGCACGGAGGTGCCGATGAGAGGGCAGCCTACGGCTTCGACGACGGCCTGCAGAATGGTGTTGGAGGGGACCCGAACACCGATGGTTTTGTTCGGGTTGAGATAGTTTCGCGGCACATTGGTGTTGGCATCCATCACAAAAGTGTATGGGCCGGGGAGGCATTGCTTGAGCAGGGAGAAAAGATCCTTGCTCATGGGGCGAACGTACTCCGAAGCCATACTGAGCGAACTGCACAGCATGGAATATTTGGCTTTTTTCAGAGAGAAACCTTTCAGTTGGGCGATGGTTTCGACTGAACGTTTGAATTCCATGCTGCATGCAAATGCATACAATGTATCGGTGGGCAGTACCACTATGCCACCCTGTTGCAGCAGGTCTGCTACCCGCCGCACTTCCCGTTGGTTGGGATTGTCGTTATATATTTTCGTAATCATTTGAGCCTGCAAAGATACAAACTTTTTTGTATATAGAAGCTTTTTCGTTATAATAAATAATTGTTTTTTCCGTTTTGGTATCATTATGAAGAAAATAATTGCATTATTCTTGTTCTTTTGTGCGGTGGGTCAGTGGAGTGTGCTCGAGGCACAGAACATAAGGTTCGGGAAGTATTTTGAAGATATGACTTTGCGCATCAATTATCACCGCATAGGCAACCGCCAAAGCGACACGATAAGGGTGCTTTCGGAAGAACGTATATGTGTTTGGCCGGGGTCGCTGACCCAACTTGTTGACCCATTTGACAATGGTGATTACTGCATTGTGGTAAAGGATGCCAAGAGTGGCAAAAAGCTATACAGCAGAGGATACAACTCGCTTTTTCACGAATACCGCGACACACCTGCGGGTGCCGACAGCGTGGCCACATTCGAGGAGGTGGTGCGGGTGCCTTGGCCCAAGAAAACGGTGGAGATTTGTTTCATGAAGCGGGGCGCCGACCAGCGGATGGCCATACAGTATAGATATCAATTCAATCCCGACTCAGCATTGACCCAGATGAAGCGGCGTTCGGTGCTGAGGGTGGAGAATGAACCTATAAAGCTGCAATATACTGGGGACCCACATCGTAAGGTTGATGTGGTAATAGTGCCAGAAGGCTATGGTCAGGCCGATAGCGCCAAGATGATGGACGACCTTCAGAAATTCTGCGGATACTTGCTGGGGCAGGAGCCTTTCAGGAGCAGGGCCAACGACTTCAACGTGTGGGGCGTGGCCAGCATGGGAGAGGCAACAGGCATCACTGACCCGGGCAAGGGTGTCAAGGTCAACAGTTTGGTGGGTTCCAGCTACAACACATTCGGGGCCGACCGCTATTTGATGACAACGCACCTTTTTCAGCTGCATGACGCCATAGGGTCAACCCCGTTCGACCACATCATTATCATGGCCAACAGTACTACTTATGGGGGAGGAGCCATCTACAATTTCTATGCTATGAGCTCGCTCAACGAGATGGCATACATGGTGTTGCCGCACGAGTTGGGGCATTCAATAGGAGGATTGGCCGACGAGTATGTAGACGAGGATTTGAGCTATGGCGATATGCACACACTGACACAAGAGCCAACAGAACCTAATATCACCACATTGGTGGATTTTGCGAGCAAATGGCAGAATATGCTGCCGGAAGGTACTCCTGTGCCAACACCTGCGGACGAGACGGTGCCCCGGCGCGAGAACGGACCGATGGGAGTATATGAAGGAGCGGGCTATCACGCCAAGGGAATATACAGGCCCACCATGCGGTGCATGATGCGCGACTATGCTCCTTTCTGTCCGGTATGCAGCCTACGACTTAACCAAGTGTTCGACTTGTATGTGAAATAGTGTGTTCCGGTATTAGAGATGATGAGTGCAGTCTGGGCTCGAGGAATGAGAAAGAAGAGAAATCCCTCTCTGCGCTCCGCCCTAAAACGGAACGAGAAAAAAATGTGTTGGAGATAATAATAAACCCCTGCCTTTCGCGTTATACACCAATATGTCACAACGGAAGATAAACATAGTTTTGATATTGCTCATGCTGCTAATGGTTTCGCTGGCTTCGTGCCGGAAGGAGGAGCAGCACGGCGGTGATGTGGAGAGACTTCAGTTCTCGTGCGACACTATGTCCTTCGACACGGTATTTACACAGATGGGCACTACCACACGCCAGTTCAAGGTGTATAACCGAGGCAGTGAGATTGTGGTGTTGGACGAAGTGACACTGGAGGGAGGGCGAGCCTCGCGGTTCAGGCTCAATGTGGATGGTGATACAAGCCTTAGTGCGCAAGATGTTAGGATAGACCCGGGCGACAGTATCTTTGTTTTTGTGAGGGCCAACATTAATCCTAACTTGGCAACTGAGCCATTCCTGATAGAGGATGCCATACTTTTCCGCAAGGGGAATAATGAACGCCGCATCCCCCTAACAGCTTATGGCCGCAACGCCGTTTATCACGTTCCGACAGACACGATTCATTATGCTGACGGAACCTACCCTATTGACAATTTCGGCAAACCGTATGCCTACAGCGTGATAAATTGCGAGCATTGGCAGCACGATATGCCGCATGTGATAGTGGGTTATGCCGTAGTCGACTCGAGGCAGACGCTTCATCTCAGAGAGGGCGACGAGTTATATTTCTGCGAGGATGCCGTGCTGTGGGTTTATGATAGTGCCACACTCGATGCCCGCGGGACAGAAGGGAGTCCGGTGCTTTTCACATCTGTGCGTCACGACGGATGGTATGGACAGTTGCCCGGGCAGTGGGGCTATATCTGGCTCTCGGCAGGAAGCCGCAATAATGTGATGATGAATACAGTTGTGGAGAACGCATTTGTGGGGATACTGGTGGATAGTTGTGTCAATGCCAACCCGACACTCAACATACGCAATTCGCAAGTGAGGAACCATTCTATGGCCGGTATTATTGGACAGACATCCCGGATATACGGAAGTAACTTGCTGGTAGTAAACTGCGGCCAGGCCACTGTGGCGATGCAATATGGCGGTAACTACCGTTTTGAGGGATGCACGTTTGCCGACTACTGGCGTTATAATGCCCGCAAGACTCCTTGTGTGGTTATTTCTAATTCTTGGGAAGTGAATGGAGTAGAATATGTGCGGCCCATGCAGGCGCAGCTTACTGACTGCATTATCTATGGCAACCGCACGGACGGCGAGCTTGGACTATATCTCAACTACAATGGGCCGGCCTCGGCTGTGTTCACGAACTGTCTGGTGCGTGGCGGAGAATGGGATGAAGACCCCAAGTTTATTGACCCTCAGGGTGGAGATTTTCACCTGATGGAAGACTCGCCTGCATGGGGCATTGGGTACCAATACGCGCAATCGGTTCAAGAGAAACACTAACAATTAAAAACAGAGGAACATGTACGAATATATATCCGGAACACTGGCCACCTTGACACCCGCCACAGCTGTAGTAGACAACGGTGGCATAGGATACATATTGCAGATCACACTGAACACCTATACCGCTATCCAGCAGGAGAAACAGGTGAAACTCTGGGTGCATCAGGTGATACGCGAAGACGCTCATCTGTTGTATGGATTTCATACAATGCGGGAGCGAGAGATGTTCAGACTGTTGCTCGCAGTGAATGGAGTGGGTGCTGCCACAGCGCGCATCATGTTGTCGTCCATTACGGTGGACCAGCTTACTGCTGCCATTGCGTCGCAAGATGCAAAGACGGTGCAACGCATCAAAGGCATTGGTCCCAAAACCGCCCAGCGCATAGTTTTGGAGTTGCACGACAAGGTGGCATTGGACGGTGAGGGCATAGCAGTGGCGATGCCAGCTACTAACCGGAACAAAGAAGAAGCATTGGGTGCATTGGTGATGCTGGGCTTTCCGAAAGCGGCAGCCGAAAAGGTACTGCAGTCGCTTGACGGGGAATTGTCGGTGGAGGAATTGGTAAAACAATCGCTTAAACGCTTGTAGAGTTACGAAATAATAACACTATCAGAAACAGGAAAGTGAAACATAACAGAACAATGGACAGGGTGTCGGCGCAGCCGGCATGTGTTTCCGGACCTTACGGGGGACGGAGGCATACATTGTTGTCGTGGGCCAAGATGATGGCCTGCATGTTTCTGTTCCTGTTCATGGGTGTGGCCAATACCATCTATGCCCAGACCCCCGACGAGGTGACCACCACAGTGGAATATGACGCAGAGAGCGGAGGATACACTAAAGTGACCAAGTTGGGAGATATGGTTATCAGCCGTGAGTATATGACGTTCGAAGAGTATCAGAACTATCAGATGAACGAGCTGATGAAGAAATACTGGAATGAACGTTCGTCGGTGGGCGATACATCGTCGGACGACGGATTGCTGAGCCGTATTCCCGGTTTCAACGAGATAAGCAAGAAGGTGGATGGATTGCTGGCCATCCCCAATATCAGCATCAATCCTTCGGGTAGTGCCGACCTCACATTCCAGATAGTCAATAACTACCGTAATGACCCTGTGCTCGATGCCAACCGACGCAGTGTCACTACTTTCGACTTTGATGAAAACCTCCAAATCAGCCTTAACGCAAAGATAGGTGACCTGTTCGATTTCGACATTAACTGGAACACTCAGGCCACTTTCGACTTTGAGAACAAAATCAAGCTTAAGTACGAAGGCAAGGAGGACGATATTCTGCAGTTGTTCGAGGCTGCCAATATCTCTTTCCCGCTCAACACCACGCTTATTCACGGTAGCCAGGAACTATTTGGTGTGCACACCAAGTTGAAGTTCGGCAAATTCACGGTCGATGCCGTGCTCTCGCAAAAAGAGACCAGTACCGAGAATATGAGGGTGCAGGGAGGCGCCTCAACCCAGGAGTTCCAAATAAGGGCCGACGAGTATGAGGAAAATCGCCATTACTTTGTGGCACAATACTTCTACGATACCTATAATCATACTATGTCCACACTGCCTACACCCAACACAAATATCAAGATTATCCGAATGGAGGTGTGGCGCACCAATGTGGGAGCTGCGGTTACCAATAACCGCAATATCCTTGCCTTGACCGATTTGGGCGAGAATAACCCAAGCAATCAGCAATTGGTGGGAGGGTATTCGGTTAAGCCTACCAACGGCAGCAACAACATCTTCGATTTGATAAACAGAGGGGCCATCAGAAGTGTGAATAACATCACCTCGTATATGCAGAGTATTGGCTTTACGGCTGGAACCGACTACGAGAAGGTGGAAAGTGCTCGTTTACTCAACAGCTCGGAGTATACTTATAATGAGCAATTGGGCTTCATAACCCTGAACCAACCGCTCAGTGCAGACCAGGTGCTGGCTGTTGCCTTCCAGTATCAGGTGATTGGTGACACGACGGTGTATCAAGTTGGAGAGCTGACCACCGATGGTATCAACGACCCCAACACGTTGGTGGTGAAATTAATAAAAGGAACAGGTGTGGATACCAAGAGCCCTTTGTGGAAGTTGATGATGAAAAATGTCTATTTCCTGCGCAGTACTCAGATAGGACGGGAGAATTTCCGTCTCAACATATTGTATGAGAGCCGTGAAGGAGGTGTCGGAATAGGCTATTTTACCAGTGGTCCCAAGGAGGGTATTCCGCTGATTGAACTTTTTGGGCTGGACCGCATGGATGCCTCTCAGAACTACTATTATGCCGACGGTGTGTTCGACTGGTTCGATAGTGCAGCGTTCAAAGGCGGAACCATCCAAGCTTCATCGGGTCGTATATTCTTCCCATACGTCGAACCTTTTGGTAAAGACTTGCGTAACCTTTTGAATAACGACGAGTTTGCCAACGAGTATTGTTTCGATTCGCTTTACACAATGACAAGGACTTTAGCCCAGCAATATGCCGACCGTAACAAGTTCTATCTGGAAGGCTATTTCTCCAGTACGGTCAGTGGGGAGATTTCGCTGGGATACAGTGTCTCCCCGGGTTCGGTCACTGTGACAGCCGGAGGTGTGCCATTGATCGAAAATGTGGACTATACGGTGGACTACACAATGGGAACCGTGCGTATTGTGAACGAAAGCATACTTTCGAGCGGCACCCCCATTAGCGTGAGTAGTGAGAATAACTCGTTCAGCATGATGACCAAGACTATGGCGGGCGCTCATATCAACTATGAAATACAGCCCGACTTCAATATAGGGGCAACTTTTATGAATCTGCGCGAGAAGCCGCTGACACAGAAGAATAACTTTGGCGATGAACCAACAAGCAACAGCATCTGGGGGTTCGACCTGAATTATAGACATGAAGCTCCTTTCATCACCAAGTTTGTCGACATGCTTCCCGGCATCGATACAAAGGCTCCATCCAATCTCACCCTCTCGGCCGAATTTGCTCAATTCATCCCCGGCCTTGCATCGACAGGCAATAAGGAAGGGTCTGTAACCTATATAGACGATTTCGAGGGAGCCAAAAGCAGCATTGACCTCAAAGGCATCACCTATTGGCATCTGGCCAGTACGCCACAGGACTATATGCTCTCGGTTCCCATGTTCCACGAATCTCATCCATCCAGTGGGCTGGCATATGGTTTCAACAGAGCTAGATTGGCTTGGTATCGCATTGACAACACTTTCTATACTAGTGACTGCCCAAGGAATATCAATGAGGATGACCGTTCCCGTCCTTACGCCCGACGCATTGCAGAGCAGGAGGTGTTTCCCAACAAACAGTTGGCACAGGGCTCAGTCACCAATATTTATGAACTCAATCTGGCATTTTACCCCGAAGAGCGTGGTCCTTACAATTATGATGTTGCGCCCACGCCTTTCAGTGCAGGCCTTTCTCCTGATGGTAAACTGAATCGGCCTGCAAGTCGTTGGGGTGGCATTATGCGTGAATTAGACTATACCGATTTCGAGACCCAGAACATCGAGACATTGGAATTCTGGCTGATGGACCCCTTTATAGAGAATCCGGGTCACTCGGGTGGTAAATTGTATATCAATCTGGGTGACATCAGCGAGGACATACTCAGGGATGGCCGCAAGAGTTTCGAGAACGGTTTGCCCACAAGCGAGGAGATCAGAGGTGTGGACACCACCATTTGGGGACGTGTGCCCAATACTCAACCTATAGTGAATGCATTCGACAATAATGAATATTCCCGCAAGTATCAGGATATTGGCTACGACGGTTTGAGCAGCTCGTTCGGTAGTACCGATGAATACTCGTTCTTTGAAGATTACCTGAACGAGATAGCATTGGTGCACGGCACCTCGTCGCAGGCCTACCAATTGGCCTCCGCCGACCCCTCGGCTGACGATTTCCACTACTATCGTGGCACTGACTACGATAATGCTGATGTCAAAATCAACGACCGCTATAAATATTACAACAACCCAGAAGGCAACTCTAAAGTGGATGCCGACAATACTGAGACCTATACCACTGCCGCAAGCCCCTACCCCAATGTGGAAGACATAAACAAGGACAATACCTTAAGCGAGGGTGAAAACTATTACCAGTATGTTATCGAGCTCGATCCCATGAAGATGGTTATCGGGGAGAATCATATTGTTGATATCCAAGAAGCCGAAAATATAATGTTGGCCAATGGCTCAACCACTTCGTGCAGATGGTACCAATTCCGTATTCCTATCCGAGAATACGAACAGCTGATTGGTAAACTCAACGGTTTCCAGTCGGTGCGCTTTATGCGTATGTTTTTGAAAGATTTCGAAGAACCCATCATCCTGCGTTTCGCCACTCTGGAATTGGTCTATTCCACTTGGCGCAAGTATAGTGAAGACCTTCTGCAGCCCGGCGACTACCCCACAGGAATCGGTGCCAACACCTCATTCAGTATCAGCACCGTGAATATCGAAGAAAACGGCAGCCGATATCCTGTTCCCTATGTCCTGCCCCCCGATATCGAGAGAGAGTCTTGGTATAGTTCCTCTTCTTCTTCCATTCTTTTGAACGAGCAGGCTCTTTCTTTGGATATTAACGATTTGGCCTCGGGCGATGCACGGGCCGTATATCGCAGCACTCAATACGACCTTCGCAACTATGGGAAACTCAAGATGTTTGTCCATGCAGAAAAGAAAACGGAAATGGCTCAGATGGAGGATGACGACTTGGTGCTTTTTGTTCGTCTGGGCAGCGACTATACCAGCAATTACTATGAATACGAAGTACCCCTGAAATTCACCAATTGGGGTATTGGCAGAGATGACCCCTACGCCATCTGGCCTCGTGAGAATAATGTGGAGATAGACCTCACCAAGTTGGTTGATATCAAAACCAACCGCAATCGTCTCATTCGTGGCGGTGACCTTTCGTATAGCAGCCAGTTGCTGTATAGCGAATTCGTGGACGGCCACAAGTATACTGTTTTGGGAACCCCCAATCTTGGAAAGGTAAAGGTGATTATGGTGGGCGTGCGCAACCCCAAGAAGGAAAGCCTTGACGACGGGAACAACATGCTTCCCAAATCGTGTATTGTGTGGATCAACGAGATGCGTCTCACCGATTTTAACAACAGAGGCGGTATTGCCGCTATGGCTCTGGCACGTACCAATTTGGCCGATCTTGGCAACCTCTCCCTCTACGGCTCCTACCGTTCGGCGGGCTTCGGTAATCTTGAAGAGAAACCCACCTCTCTGGAGCTGGTCAACACTATGCAACTGCAGTCTACCCTCGACCTCGAGCTGGGCAAGTTTTTGCCCGAAAACTGGGGCTTCCGCATTCCTTTCTATCTTGATTGGAACAAACAGGTGGGCAATCCCGAGTACAATCCGCTGGATCCCGATGTCAGACTGCGCGACGACCTGAAAACCTATCATACTTTGTCCGATCGCGACAGTGTCCGAGCAATGGTTCAGGAACGCAAAACCACTACCAACATAACCTTGACCAATGTGCGGAAAGAACGTGTGGGAAAGAGTTCATTGAAGCCTCATTTCTACGATCTCGAGAATTTCTCCTTCTCGTATGCCTACAGCGGCGAACGCTCTTCCGACGACGAAATAGCCTACTACAACAAGGACCAACATAGGGGTGGCTTTACCTATTCCTTTGTCCCGTCCGATCCGGGTCTATTTGCTCCATTCGCCAAATCGTCCTCCAAGTTTATCAATGGCAAGAACGGAAAGTTTATCAAAGAATTCAATCTCTACTACAAACCCAAGAATATCACTTTCAGCACCGAAGTGTTCCGCGACTACGAAGAGACCCTTCTGCGCAACAAGGGAGCTGCTTTGGTTATTATTAAACCCACTTTTTTCAAACAGTTCACCTGGCGCAGGGAATACGGCCTGCAGTGGGATATTAGCAAGAGTCTCCATCTGCAATACAATGCCACAGCCAATGCCCGTGTGGACGAACCCATAGGCCGAGTTGACACACGCGACAGCCGTGATAGTATCTGGCGCTCGTTCTCTAGCGGAGGCACTATGCAAAACTTCCAGCAAACTGTCAATGTTACATGGGACGTTCCTATCAGCAAGCTGCCGTTCCTTGACTTCCTGCGTATGCCCATTTCATACCGTACCGTCTACAACTTCATGGGAACCACTCAGGCCTTGGCCTCGCAGGGCAGCACCCTGAACTCTGCCACCCAAATCCAGGCCTCCCTTTCGGGCACCATGCAAACGCTCTACAACCGCATACCACTCATCAAGAATGCTTACAAGCAGAAGAGCGTCGTCCCGCCCAAGGATCCCAAACGCATGACCCGTCAGGAACGAGAAAAGGCAAAACAGGATTCCATCGCTCGAGCCAAGAATCCCGATTCGGTTCGCCGTGCCCAGATAGCCGAATTCCTTGGCGAGGTGGCCAACTTCAGCATCCGCTTTGTCACATGCCTCAAATCATTCGGCATCCAGTACAGCAACTCCACCGGCTCTATTCTTCCGGGTTACATGGGGACAGCCAACATCCTGGGCATGGATACAAAGAACGGATGGATGCCTGGTCCCGCCTTTGTAATGGGATACAACGACGGCTTGGTGGAACGCCTGCGGCGTATGGATTTGCTCAGTAAGGATTCGCTGCTCAATACCGCCCACCAAAACACGATGAACCGCCAGCTCTCATTCCAGGCCTCGGTGGAGCCAATCAAGGACTTCCGAATTGAGATTACCGCGTCGCAGAACAACCAGTCGCGTGAAGAATATTACTATAAATACTTCAGCCAGTGGCAGGAGGTTAACGGTCCTCTCTCATACACCATGTCGGGCAACTATTCTACTTCCTGTTGGGCTTTTGCCACTTCGTTCATCTCTTCCGACGAGTTGTTCGAATCCTTCCTGGCCAACCGCTCCATAGTGGCCGACCGTTTGGCCCGCATGAACTCCGACCCCCGTTGCGACCAGTTGATACAGGACACCATGAACGGCAACTATTACCCCTTCGGCTATGGTGCCAACCAGCAGACGGTACTCCTCACCAGTTTCCTCTCCACCTATCTGGGCAAGGATGCTTCCACCTACGGCTTCTCGCCGTTCCTCAGCCTACCATTGCCCAACTGGAGCGTCAACTACAACGGCCTCAATAAAATCAAGGCTCTCAAAAAGTGGTTCAACAATATCTCCATTTCTCATAGATACACCTCTACCTATACCATCGGTAACTACTTCACCGACGCCGCCATCTCTGGCCGCGAAGGCTATGACTATGGCCATGAGACGGTGCTCAACGGCACAGACGACTTTGTGGCCCCGGTCAGTATGGAAGGTGTCCAAATCAGCGAACAGTTCAATCCCCTTGTCCGCTTGGCTGTGAGCATGACCAATAGCATACAGCTCAATGTCTCCATACAGAAAAACCGCACACTGGGACTCAGCTTCTCTAACAACCAGCTTACCGAAACCACCCGCGACGGAATCACCTTTGGCGGCGGCTACCGTTTCAAGGATGTGGCCTTCGATGTCAAGGTGGGCGAGAGCATTCATCATCTCAAGAGCGACATCGTGTTGCAGCTTAACCTCACCTACAACAGCAACAAGACCAACATCCGCAAAATCAACCAGAACATCAGCCAGATATCGTCGGGCAGCGAAGTGTGGATGCTTGAGCTGTCGGGCGAATATGCCATCTCCACCACGCTCACCCTCCGTGCTTTCTTCCAAACGAATATCAATACTCCCTATATTTCCAACTCCTATCCCAATTCCACCACCAAGGGTGGTATAACAGTTAGATTCAGCTTCTAATGAAAAAAGACCGCTTTGACAATTTCGACCCCGAGGTTCGCCAGTTGGTTCTCTCTTTCGAAAACCAGCTCAACACCCATATGGCCTTTATGGATGTTGAAAGTCTTGAGGTGATTGCTGATTTTTACCTGGAGATGCATGATGTGCAGGGATTGGAGGCTGTGGTTAAATACGGCGAACAGCTTTTCCCAAACAACAGTGCTATCAAGTTGCGTCGGGCCCAGCTGCTTACCATCACCAACCAATTCGAGCCGGCCTACAACCTGCTTGTCCAGTTGGTCGATGAAAATCCTCAAAATACCGATGTGCAGTTTGCTATGGCCATTCTCTATAGCATGATGGGTAAATCCGACAAGGCAGTGGCCTGCTACCTTAAAGCCTCCAAGGACGGCTATGATCTCGATGCCATTTACAGCAACATCGGTGACGAGTATTACAAGCAAAAGGACTTCGACAAGGCTGTGGAGTACTATCTTAAAGCCATTGCAGACAACCCCGACGAAAGCCGTTCGCTTTACAACCTCTGCTACATTTGGCAGGAACAACATAAACTCGAGCGTGTCGAACAATTCTTCCACAATCATGTGTCCGAGCATCCATTCTCCTCGGCAGGTTGGTATTGTCTGGGACGAATATATTACCTCGAAGGCCACTTACAACAGGCCGTCGATGCTTTCGAATACTCTCTCGCTGCCGATGAGTCCAATATCGACACTTATTTGACACTCTCCGATGTTTGGCGAGACCTTGGCGATTACGCACGCGCTGTGCGCACCCTCCACGAGTCCATCCCTTTCTCCGACAAGTCCGAACGCCTTTCCGCGCTCTACCGTATCGGCTATATCTACATGGAGCAGAACAATTACCACACGGCCTCCACTTATTTCAAACATGTGGTGACCGACGACCCTTCCGATGCCGAATCATGGTACCACTTGGGCTTGTGCAACCAACATCTTGGCAATCTCGACGATGCCATTGAGTGCTACTACCGCGTCATCGACCTCTACCCGGACAACGACCAACCTTGGCTCACCCTCATCGACCTCTATATTGAAAAAGAGAATTACCCCAAAGCTGTTGCCCTTCTCGAGAGTGCAAGTGCCGAGGCAGACTTCCCCGAACATTTCGTTGGCCGTCTCTGCTATTGCTATTTCAAGTTGGGACTCCGCAACCGTATGTTCAATGCTATCTACAAAATGGCATATATTTATCCTGAGAGTCTGAGCACTCTTCTCGTTACTTATCCCGACATGGCTCTCGACTCCGAGGTGGTCAATACGGTCAATAATATGTTAAAGAAATAAATTAGTTGTATATGAAAAGATTGATTATTGTTTTTCTCCTCTGCTTAATGGAATGTCATGCTGCCTTTGCACAGACTCCCGTCAATCAGGACATGAACAATGTGGCCGAGCAGGTGCGAGGCAGCGACGACAGCTCGTCCGGTTTTGTGGCCGACGTCCTTACATGGTACGATGCCCACATGAACTATTGGGCTGTTGGGCTGCTCATGACACTCGAAAGCTCGTTCATTCCCTTCCCGTCCGAAGTTGTCATTCCTCCTGCTGTATACGTGGCTAGCAATCCCGACACCCGTAGCGGCATGTCGCTTTGGATTATTGTCCTCGTGGGCACTCTCGGAGCCCTAATCGGTGCCTATATCAATTATTTCCTTTCGCGTTGGCTTGGGCGTCCCATCATCTATGCCTTTGCCGAAAGCAGGGTTGGCCATCTGCTCCAACTCTCCCGGGCCAAGGTCGAACGTGCCGAAGTCTACTTCAACGATCATGGCAATGTCTCCACTCTGGTGGGCAGGCTCATTCCTGTTATCCGCCAGCTCATCTCCATCCCCGCAGGACTGTCCAAAATGAATTTCGCTTCATTCTCGCTCTACACCTTCCTTGGTGCCGCCCTCTGGAATTGTGTTCTCGCCCTCTTGGGCTATCTGGCCTATCAGGCTGCCGACATCTCTGTCATCACCAAATACAGCCACCAACTCTCCATCATCATTCTTGTGCTCCTTGCCCTTGTGGTAGTGTTCTTTGTAGTTCGTGCCATTGTCAAGAAACGTAAGAAGAAACAATAAACATACTCCACGATATGCCCGACAACCAATCCGACACCGACCGCAAAATCGACATGGCGCGCCTGTTCATGCGCAAGGACCGCCCGCTGCCCAAACCGGGCTGCAGCTGGGCTTTCTTCATTTTCCTCGGCCTCCTCACCATTGGGCTCGTGGTGATGTATTTGCTTTATCGAAAATGATTCAACGATGCGGCCACTGCTTTGGTTGTGCCGTCCCGTACTTTTAATAAAACAGTAATAATTATCCCAACACCCCAAAGACAATAATAACATGGATTTCCCCATACTCAATACCACTGCCTACGGCCACCCACTGGTCTATCTCGACAACGCTGCCACCACTCAAAAGCCACGGCAGGTAATCGACGCTCTCACCAATTATTACCTCACCCTGAATAGCAATATTCACCGTGGCGCACACTATCTGGCCGAGCAAGCCACCGAGCAGTACGAGGCTGTACGCCACCAAGTGTGCCAGTTTGTTAATGCCCGCCAAAGCTGCGAAATTGTCTTCACCCGTGGCACCACCGAGAGCATCAACTTGGTAGCCTCCTCGTTTGGACAGCGCTTCCTTGGGCAGGGCGACGAGGTGATAGTGTCGGGCATGGAGCATCACTCCAACATAGTACCCTGGCAGTTGGCGTGTGAGCGTGCGGGAGCCTCCCTGAGGGTCATCCCGTTTAGCGACGAGGGAGTCCTCGACCTTGAGGCTTATCGCCAGCTTTTCACCCCCCATACCCGCATTGTGGCTTGCAATCATGTGTCCAACACCTTGGGCACTGTCAATCCCGTCAAGCAAATCACCGAAATTGCGCATCTCCATGGTGTCCCCGTTCTTATCGACGGCGCACAGGCCGTTGCCCACATGCCTGTCGATGTGCAGGAGATAGGCTGCGACTTCTATTGCTTCTCCGGCCACAAAATGTACGCCCCTATGGGCGTAGGAGTAATGTACGGCCGCGAAGAGATACTTAACCAACTTCCTCCCTATCAAGGTGGTGGTGAGATGATAAAGACTGTCACCTTCGAGCGTACCACCTACAACGAACTCCCCTTCCGCTTCGAGGCTGGCACTCCCTCGGTGGGTGATGTTCTGGGTCTTGGTGCCTCAATCGACTTCATGCAGCAGCAAGGCATTGAGAATATCGGAAAACATGAAGAAGAACTGCTTGAATATGCCACACAGCGGCTCTCGGCCATTCCCGGCATCCGTATCTACGGAACAGCACCCCACAAGGCGGGCGTTATCTCTTTCCTGCTGGGCAGCGCACATCCCTATGACGTGGGCACCTTGCTCGACAAACTCGGCATTGCAGTCCGCACCGGCCACCACTGCACACAACCTATCATGGACCGCTATGGTATCCCGGGCACCGTCAGGGCCTCGTTTGCCTGCTATACCCGCACCTCCGATATCGATGCCCTGGCCGATGCCTTGGTACGCATCGCCCCCATGTTGCTCTAACCCCACCGCCTAACAATTAATATTACACGACAAACAAGATACACCATGTTGCAGTCACTTCATATCGAGAACTATGCCCTTATCCGCGAAACTGATATCTCCTTCCACGACGGTTTTGTGGCCATCACGGGCGAAACCGGTGCCGGCAAGTCCATCCTGCTTGGTGCCTTGGGTTTGCTGTTGGGCCAACGTGCCGACACCCAAGTGCTGGCCGACAAGGAACACAAATGTGCCGTCGAGGCCACATTCAATATCTCTGCCCTTTCTCTCCAGCCTCTCTTCGAACAATATGATGCCGACTACGACGACACTCTGATTCTGCGCCGCGAAATCCTCCCTTCGGGCAAAAGCCGTGCCTTCGTCAACGATTCTCCGGCCAACCTCCAGTTCCTCAAAGAACTCGGTACGCATATCATCGACATCCATTCACAGTATCAAACACTCACCCTCACCACCAGTGCGTTTCAAATCCAGCTTCTTGATACATTCACCACCGATTCACCACTTAATAACTATCAAAAGAGTTATCAGCTTTATATGTCTTTGAAACGTGAATTGGAACGTCTGACGGCGGAAGAAACCCAGAATGGAAAGGTACTTGATTACAATCGTTTCCTTTTTGACGAATTGACGGCGGCAGCTCTTGTTGACGGCGAGCAGCAGGAGTTGGAGGAGGAAGCACACTTGCTGGAACATACCGAGTCGATTAAAGAGGCACTCGGCACTGCCATGTCGGCATGCGATGACGATGAGGGCGACGGTGCTTTGTCGCGTTTGTCTCTGGCACGAGCCAGTTTGTCGCATGTGGCCACGTACCACAACGAGATAGAGTCGCTCTACCAACGCCTCGACTCCTCGATTATCGAGCTGCAAGATATACTATCGGAGGTGGCGCGGCTTGACGACAAACTGCAGTTTTCACCCGAGCGGCAGTCTTATGTGTCCGACCGCCTCGACCTTATATACCGCCTACAGAAGAAACATGGAGTCGATACAATATCCGCCTTGCTGGATATTCGCCGACAGCTTGAAAGCCAGATACAGGATGCTGAAAGCCTTGACGACCGGATTCGCGAGGTGATGGAGCAGGTGGACCGTGCATTCGAACAGATGCAGAAAGCGGCCGAACAACTCACCGCCAAGCGCCGCAAGGCCGGGACACTGCTCGAAAAGAGCCTGTTGCCGGTACTGGGGCAATTGGGTATGTCGTCGGCGCAGATTGTGGTGCAGATTGACCCGTCAGCTGACTATACCCCTATGGGTCACGACGATGTGCAACTGCTGTTCAATGCTAACTCGGGCGGCACGCTACGGCCGTTGGCCGACGTGGCGTCGGGTGGTGAACTTTCGCGCCTCATGTTGGCGGTGAAGTCGGTGGTTACGCAGCGCAGTCTACTGCCTACTATCATTTTTGATGAGATTGATACCGGTGTGTCGGGCGATATCTCAGTATCGGTGGGCAATATAATGCGTCTCATGGCAGCCCACATGCAGGTGATAGCCATTACCCATCTGCCTCAAATAGCTGCCAAGGCCGACCAGCATTTGAAGGTGGCCAAAGGTATTGAGGCCGACCGCACGGTGTCGCGCATACGCGAACTGGACTCCGACGAGCGTGTCAACGAAATAGCCGTTATGCTTTCTTCCAATCCTCCCACGCATGCCGCCTTGCAAACGGCCCGCGAGTTAATGTCAATTTCCAATGTATAATCAAAATCCTACCGCCATGTCTTCCATACGTTCATTATTGTATTTGTTTTATATCTGCTTCAGTTTCCTGTTGCCGGCACAGACGCTTCAGCCGCCCCAGATGTCAAGTCCGTTGAAGTTGCCGGCGGCCCCGTCGGGCACTTTCGGCGAAATACGCACCAACCATTTTCATGGAGGTCTCGACCTCCGTATTGGGGGTGACGAGGGTGTTGGCACCCCGGTATATGCTCCGGCCGACGGTTATGTGTCGCGTCTGCGCATATCTGCCTATGACGGTGGGAAAATGTTGTATATCAACCATGCTGGCAATATTACGACGGTTTATCTGCATCTTGACGGGTATCATGGCGACATCGCAAGATATGTGCGCCGCTTTCAAGCCGAGCACCAGTGCTACACATTCGACACCACTGTGGCCGAGGGTGTGTTGTCGGTCAAGAAGGGTGAGTTGATAGCTTATGCCGGCAATTCGGGCATGAGTGGCGGGCCGCATCTGCACTATGAGGTGCGCAATACTCGCACCCAGCAGACGCTCAATCCATTGAAATACGGGATAACCCTCAACGACACGATTTCCCCCTCGCTCCGTGGCATCCGGTTGTTGCCAGTTGACAGCAAATGCCGCATTGACCATGGCGAAAAACCTTTTCAGGTAGATCTCGGCACAAAGTCCTCCCGACTGGGCACAGCCGAAAATCCCATAGCCATATTGGGACGCTTTTATGTGGGCGTGTATGCCGCTGACCGTTCCGAGGGTTCGACGATGAGTAATGGATTCGAGCGTATAGACATTTGGGTGGACGGACGACCTTTTTTCCAGTATAATTTGGAGAAAATTACATTTGGCGACAGCCGTGCGGTAAATGCCCAGCTGGACTACGACTATTATCTGGCCACCCGCAAGCCTTATATTATTACACGCCGACTGCCCGGCGACCCCATGCGACCCGCCCGCACTTATGGCGACGGGAGTATCGGGTTTGTGGAGACGGACACTTCACTTCACCGTATCACCGTGGCAGTGTCGGACTACAATGGCAATCAAACGGTGCGTTCTTTCTATGTGCGCAACAGTCTTGAGAAACTGGTGCCGATGCACACAATACCGGAGCATGTGTCCTATAATCTTTTCACTGATAGTTTGCAGGTAAGATGGCCTTTCAACCTCAGTCGGGGCGACTATCAAATCGACATGCCGGCGGGTATGGTTTATTATGACGACTTGTTGGTGCATGGCATATTGAAAGACCGTCGGTATATTTCGCCTATCTATACCGTAAAGCCTTGGCAGAGCCCTTATCCTCCCCATCGCACTTATCAGTTGCGTGTACCGTTGGTGGTGGGATACGAGCCGGAGCAGCTGGTGCTTTGTACCCTCAAAAACGACAAACTCTCGGCACTTCCTTCCCGTGTGGTGGAGCGTAAGATAGAGGGGAAACCAGGCCGATGGCTGGAGGCCGATGTGCGTGTGTTTGGTACATTTGTGGTGGCCTGCGATACGGCGGCTCCATATATCAAACCGCTCAACTTTAAACAGAATGGAAAAGTCAGTGCCTCAGTACTGCGGATGAAGATGGGCGACAACTTGTCGGGAGTGCGCGAATACCGTTGCTTTATCAACGGGGAGTGGGTGTTGGCTGAGTTTGACGGCAAGAATGCCTTGCTCACGATAAATCTTAATCAGATAGACAGCAAAGAGCAAAACATTGACCTTAGAATATTCCTTACCGACTGCTGCGGCAATTCGAAGGAGCTGTCGTATAGTCTCAGAAGATGAGAGGGCATTGCAGCCTGAATGTGGTGGGGGCGGAATGTTGATGTGTTTCATTGTCAACTTCACGGTGTCACCCAGGTGAAGACAACCCCGGAAGTGGGCAGGTCTGTCCCGTTTTCCAAGGCTGTCCGCACTGCCGTCGGGCATGTGATGGTACAGGCACCGGATTCGGTGGAAAGGCCAAGGCACATGCATTGTTTATTGGACATCACTCATGTCAAAATGAGAGAGGTTCAATCTCTTTAGGCTTACACACATCCAAAACATACCGCTCATATCCGTCACATTCTCGGTGTTGAAATTGGAGGCATATATATTCTGTAGGCCATAACATTCGTAAAACATATCTCTCATGTTTGTCACATTCGGGGTGTTGAAGTTTGAAAGTCTTATAGTCGTCAATTCCCCGCTTCCCTCAAACATGTGGCTCATATCAGTTACATAATCAGTGCGGAATCTGTCACCGTAAATGATTCTTTTCAATTTGAGATTTTCATAATATGCACGTTCATGTCCATGCGGATAATAAAAACCATAGGCAGACTCAAACATGTGAGAGCAATTCGGATTTGCTTGAATCTGGCTGGCCCTTGTCGAGACCCTCCATGTGGTTCCATCAAGATTTCCATAGATGGGGACAGGGGAGTCTGGGGTGGAGAGCAGGGTGCCGGATGAGACGGGGCTGTTGTATTCAAACAACACCGTTGAGACATTTTTGCGCTTAGGGATGGCGGCATTAAAGGCAGGACCGCTTATTAATTCGGCAGGGGCTTCGGTCAGCGCCGTTACATCCAGCGTCACTGAGGCAATGGAGTTACGAGCCAATGACATCCCATCCATCACCACTTCGCACATATAACCGTCGGGAGTGTAAAGCGTGAGTGTCACATCGTCGGTAGTGAATGGTGGCACAACGATGTCGAAAGTGCCTGTACCTTGTGCCTCCACTGTAGCAGGGCAGTCGGGGGTAAAGTCCAACTTAACGTTGTTTTGTGCGCTATTGGACATGCTGATGCTGTCGAAAGCGTTTCTGCTGACCGTTGCAGTGCCCGAGCCGCTAAGTTTTGCAATCCTGGCTTTAAGTTTTATCCTGCCCAGTGGAAGCTCATGGTTCAATTGGTTGTGGATTGTCACTCGGACGATGGAACAAAGACTGTAGAACCGAAGTGTGTTGCCGCTGGTAAGGCGGGCTCCCATTGGCAAATCCAGCTGCTGGCGATCGTTGGCAATTCGGTAGGTCTGCATTGAGGGGAGGGTTACTGTAATGCTGTTATCACTGCTTTGGCTGCTTTCGGACACAATGCCAGCGGGATAGATGGCTTGGTAGGTATGGGCAGACGCCACATTCTCAATCCGTGCTATAGCACCCGATGCTGCTGTGACGGGGTAGACCGCGTTGTTGATAAACACCTCGTCGCCGTTTTGCCAGCAAGGGGTGTGTTCATCAATATAAACCTTCCCGTTGCCGCTCATTCTTTCTTGTATTTCAGCAACCAGTGTGACGTACTCTTCGTCCTTCTGGCAGCCCGCTGTCAGCACAGCCATAACAGCCACGATAAGTGTCAATATTGCATGTTGTCGTTTCATGGCTAAAGTATTATATAAGGCAGTTGCAAGAATAACTTTTTCCGGCTGCAAAGATACAAACTTTTTTTGAAAGTGTGAAAGTCCTGGTGTGTTGGTTCGGAGTGCTGATGTTTCATTGGCAACTTCACGGCGTCACCCAAGTGAAGACAACTCGGGAAGTGGGCAGGTCTGTTCCGTGTTCCAAGGCTGTCCGCACTGCTGTCGGGCAGGTGATGGTACAGGCACCGGATTCGGTGGAAAGGCCAAGGCACATGCCTTGTTTATTGGACACGCTACTCATGTCAAAATGAGAGAGGTTCAGGTTTGTCATGCTTTCACAATCCCAAAACATTTCGCTCATGTCCGTCACATTCGATGTGTTGAAATTGGAGAGATCCAAGATCCTCAGTCTATTGCACCCATCGAACATACTGTTCATGTTTGTCACATTCGAGGTGTTGAAGTTGGAGGGGTTCAAACTCGTCAGTTTTTTGCACCCTTCGAACATACCGCTCATGTTTGTCACATTTGAGGTGTTGAAGTTGGAGAGGTCCAAGCTCGTCAGGCTCCAGCACATAGCGAACATACCGCTCATGTCCGTCACATTCTCGGTGTTGAAGTTTGAGAGATCCAAACCCGTCAGACCAATGCACCATTCGAACATTCTGCTCATGTTTGTCACATTCTCGGTGTTGAAACTTGAGACATCCAGTCCCGTCAAGTCCTGGCAATAGAGAAACATACCCCTCATATTCGTCACACTGTCGGTGTTGAATCCGTTCCCCAAATTGATTCTTTTTAATAAAAGAATTATGCGTCTTCCCGTTCCCCCGCTTTGACTCGGATAGTACTCCCATTCGCACTTGAACATGAAGGAACAATTGGGGTTCGCGTGAATCTGGCTGGCTCTTGTGGAGACCCTCCATGTGGTTCCATCAAGGTTGCCATAGATGGGGACAGGGGAGTCAGGAGTGGAGAGCAGGGTGCCGGATGTGACAGGACTGTTGTATTCAAAAACCACCGACTTGGTCTTGTCATCTCTTGGGATTGCGGCATTGAAATCCGGGCCGCTTATCAATTTGGCATGAGGGGCTTCGGCCAATTCCGTCACATTCAGCGTCACCGTGTCGATGGCGTTTTGAGCCAATGCCACCTTCTCTTTCCTTGCTTCGCACATGTATCCGTCTGTGGTGTAAAGCGTGAGTGTCATGTCGTCGGTAGCGAAAGGTGGAACTACGATGTCGAATGTGCTGGTGCTCTGTGCTTCCACCGAGGCGGGGAAGTCGTTGGTGAAGGCCAGAAAAACGGTGTTCGACGCGTTGTTGGACATGTCGATGTGGCTGGACTCCTGTCTTACCACCGTTGCAGTACCTGCCCCGCTGAGTTTGGCCGTCTGGGTCCTGACTTCTATACGGGCCAGCGGAAGCACTCTGTCCAACGGGTTGCTGACGGTCACTCGCACGATGGAGCAAAGACTGTAGAACCGCAGTGTGTTGCCGCTGGTCAGGTAGGCTGCCATCGGCATTTCAACCCTTTGTCGGCCGTTTGCTATTCGGTAGGTCTGTTTCGTGGGTAGGATGACGGGAAAGTCGCTATTACTGCTCTTGCCGCTTTCTGCCACTATGCCGGCGGGAAAAATGGCTCGGTAGGTATTGGCTGACGCCACATTCTCAATCCGAGCTAGGGCACCTGATGCCGCTGTGACGGGGTAGGCCGCGTTGTTGATAAACACCTCGTCGCCGTTAAGCCAGTACAGCGCAGATTCGTCGGTGTGTAGCCCGACGTAGCCATTCAGGGGTTTCTGTATTTCTGCAACCAGTGTGACGGACTCTTCGTCCTTCTGGCAGCCCGCTGTCAGCACAGCCATAACAGCCACGATAAGTGTAAAAAATACCTGTTGACGTCTCATACCATTTTAATTGTAGTTTCACATCTTTTCTGCTTGCATTAAGTATGTATGCGACTGCAAAGATACAAATATTTTTTCATATTATACAATTTGTAAAATGCTTTAATATGATATACTTAAGTTTGACAAAGCAAATATGCTTCGTCCTCCTGAGTTGAAATTTTGCCGAATTTACAAGTAAAGAAAAATTCGAAATGCTTTTCTTGCGTCTTGCTTACTTTACTCTTGTAAGCGGGTGCAAAGGTACTACGTTTATTCGGATTGATTGAAAAATTGGATGAATAATCAGAAACTGGATTGGTATGGTGTCATAATGTGCAGGTTATAAGTGGATTCCTTGTCGATCCTTCGATCGGCCGTCCGTTATCCGCCTGAGGGAGTGAGGTTTGAACGGCGGAAGAACGAGGGTAGAACGACGTCACAGCGAAGGCAGAGCGAAGCAACAAGGGAGAGTTGTTGTGACGGGCAATTTGCCAGTAGTCCATCGGGCGGGGATTTCTTAATGAATGATAAAAAATGCGGGATTTGAGAGAAAAAGTTTGTGGTTTTGAAAATTAGTTGTATCTTTGCAGTCTGTTTCGTGGATACAATATATCCGTAAACATGCAATAAATCAATTAATAAACATAAATAAGAAAATGTACGCAATCGTAGAAATCGCAGGAAAGCAATTCAAGGTCGCACAAGATCAGAAGATTTTCGTCAACCGTCTTCAGAACGAAGAGGGCAGCGAGGTTTCTTTTGACACCGTGATGCTTAAAGACAATGACGGCAACGTTCAGGTTGGACAACCCTACATCGCCGGCGCTAACGTAAAGGCCACCGTGCTGAAACACCTCAAGGGTGACAAGGTTTTGGTCTTCAAGAAAATCCGCCGCAAGGGCTATCAGAAGATGAACGGCCATCGCGACTATCTGACTCAGATCAAGATTGACAGCATCAACTAAATCAAAGTATTGTAAAACCTTTTAAAAACAACATATTATGGCTCACAAAAAAGGTGTAGGTAGTTCCAGTAACGGTCGCGAATCCGAAAGCAAACGCTTGGGCGTTAAAATCTTTGGCGGTCAGCATTGCATCGCTGGCAACATCATCGTCCGTCAGCGCGGCACTGTCCACAACCCCGGCAACAACGTGGGAATGGGCAGAGATCATACCTTGTTCGCACTGTGCGACGGTACCGTCCAGTTCAAGAAAGGTCGCGAAGACCGTTCGTATGTGTCGGTTCTTCCCGATGCAGCCGAATAGTCGGCAACAAATCAATAAGATTGAGAATGAAAGGCGCACTCGTCAGTGCGTCTTTTTTTTGTGTGCAGTAGTTTGAGGAGGCCGACCCCCTGCCAAGAAAAATAAAGGAGTGGTGCAATAGAATATCCTTTTCGCCGTTATAATTGCGTATGAGTAAAGGTGTGCCATATATTGTCGCAGGACCTTGCAGTGTGGAAAGCCGCCAGCAGTTGGGTGCCGCCGTCGAGGCGTTGGCACGCGAGCTGCGGGTGAACATGGTGCGCTGCGGGGCTTGGAAGCCGCGCACGAGGCCGGGAGGCTTCGAGGGATGCGGTGAGCAGGCTTTGCAGTGGATTGAGGATTGCCGTGGGGTGGCAGATGCCATCAGGCACGAGGCTGGGGGCAAGAGGTTGCTGTTCTGCTGCGAGGTGGCAATGCCCGAGCACGTGGAGAAGGTGATGAGCCATGGTATCGATGCAGTGTGGATTGGGGCAAGGAGCACGGCAAGCCCCTTTGTGGTGCAGGAACTGACAGAGGCCTTGCGCGGCACGGGGTTGCGGGTGATGGTGAAGAATGCACCGAGCCCGGATGTGAGACTGTGGATGGGGGCAATAGAGCGTTGCCAACAGGTGGGTTTGGAGGATGTGTGGGCCGTACACCGTGGTTTCGATGTGTTCCGCAATGATGCGTATAGGAATAATCCCTTGTGGGAAGTGCCGATTGAGTTGAGGCGGCAGATGCCTGAGGTGCCGATATTGTGCGACCCGAGCCACATAGCCGGCAGGCGGGAGCCGATAGCGGCATTGTCGCAGACGGCCATGGATTTGGGCTTCGACGGGTTGATGATTGAGACACATCCGCATCCCGACGAGGCATTGACCGATGCGGGTCAGCAGCTGACACCCGAGGCGTTGTCGCTGTTGCTAGACGGTATTGTGCTGCGGAGCACGGACAGCGTGGTGGCCGACGAGGAACTGCGGTTGCTGCGTGAACAGATTGACCACCTGGACAGCAGGCTGCTGCAGCTGTTGGCGGCACGTTTTGACGTGTCGCGACAAATAGCCCGCGTGAAGGCCCAGGGCAATTTGGCGGTGTTCCAGCCCAAGCGGTGGGACGCACTGCTGAGACATCGGATAGAGACAGGGCAGGAGATAGGACTTGACGAGGGGTTTGTTAAGGGGATTTTTGAGAAGATACATGCCGAGAGCGTAAGGGTGCAGGAGGAGAAGATAGGTGGCGGCAAACAACATTTGGATGATAATCATTAATACTATAGCTATATGAAAATCCGTTTTTTAAAACTGAAAGACTGGCTGTTGATGACGGTGATGGGCTTGATGGGCCTTACGGCCTGCCACAGCAGCAAGGAGGTTGCACAGCAGCCCGTAGAGCCCGAGGACGACAAGCCTGCGGTGGCTCCGCGCAGCGAGGCGGCACTGATGTACGGTGTGCCCACGATGGACTTTGTCCTGAAAGGCCGTGTGATTGACAGCAAGGGTGTGGGTGTCGAGGGAATGCAGGTGATTCTGGTCAACGGCACCATCGATATTACGCCCGACAATATGCACCTTGATAACAAATATGTGCTGGAGTATATCCGCGAGTCGTCCGACACGACCGATGCCGAGGGCTATTTCAGCTGCCACATGAAGGATTTCCCCAAAGATTCGCAAAATGTAATTGTGCGCGATGTGGACGGGAAGAAGAACGGCGCCTTTGTCGACCAGATGGTAGAGGTGAATTTTGCCGACGGTGTGCAGAGCGGTACCCGCAAGGGTTGGTATCAAGGCACACGTACCAAGGATGTTGACATCACGGTGAAGCGGGTGAACGAGGACTAATGTCCACATCCCATCATGAGTGATGCGTCCGGCGGCCGCCCTGCTGCCGGGGAACGATGATCGTTATACTGAGATGGATTTGAAACAAGAGGTGTGGCGGTTGTATCGTCACAATCAGGCCAAGCTGCATCCTTTGCGGACGCTTTTTTGGGAGTGTACGCTGAGGTGCAACATGCATTGCCGTCACTGCGGAAGCGACTGCAAGGTGAGCAGTGCCACACCTGATATGCCCGCAGGGGACTTTTTCAAGGTGATAGACGATATCACGCCGCATGTCAATCCGCACGAGGTGTTTGTCATCTTCACAGGAGGAGAGGCCTTGCTGCGTCCCGACTTGGATGCCTGCGGTCTTGAACTATACCGCAGAGGGTACCCCTGGGGGATTGTGAGCAATGGCTATCTGCTCGATGCTAAGCGTCTGGAACGGCTGTTGGACAGCGGTATGCACTCCATAGCCATCAGTCTCGACGGTCTGGAGGAGGAGCATAACTGGATGCGTCAGATGCGAGGGAGCTTCGACCGTGCAAGTGCCGCCATCGGGTTGTTGGGACAGACACCCGATGTGCTGTGGGATGTGGTGACATGTGTCAACCCCCGCAACTATGGACAGCTGGAGCAGATAAAGGAGCACCTGATTGCATTGGGAACGAAACGTTGGAGACTGTTTGCCATTTTCCCGATGGGGCGGGCGGCCAACGACCCCGAGCTGCAGTTGAGTGATGAGATGTTCACCGGTGTGCTGGATTTTGCCAAGCGTACCAGAGAGGAAGGCCGCATAGTGTGTAACTATGCCTGCGAGGGGTATCTGGGCCCCTACGAGAGACAGGTGAGGGACAATTATTTCTATTGCCGGGCGGGCATCGAAGTGGCTTCGGTGCTATGTGACGGCAGTATATCGGGCTGCACGAGTATCCGCAGCAATATGCACCAGGGCAATATCTACAAGGACAGTTTCTGGGATGTATGGGAGAACCGTTTCGAACCGTATCGCAACCGCCAATGGGCCAAGAAAGGTCAGTGTGCAAAATGTAAGGCGTGGCGTTATTGCGAGGGGAACGGTCTGCATCTGTATGACGACAATGGCGACTTGCTGTCGTGCAGCCTGCACCGCATCAACTGCCGGAATTGACAAGGTCGGCAAGTTGGTTGAGGTCGGGTTTGTCGGCCGGGAAAATAATCTGGGCTTTACTATAATAAGGCATCCGGGCATCAAGTTGCTGCCGGATGTACTGGGCGCGTTCCTCCTCGGTCATGCCGGCCAGGATGGGACGCGGCTTTTTCGAGACGGCTGCACGTCGCAGGATAGTCTCCACCGAGACATCGAAGTAGACCGATTTGCCATGCTGGTTAATCCATTGAATGTTGTCGAAAAAACAGGGTGTGCCTCCGCCTGTGGAGATGACGGCGTTGTCGATGTCGGCGGTGGCGTGGAGCTGCTTTTGTTCCAACTTGCGGAAGGCCTCTTCGCCATAGCGTTTGAAGAAGATGGGAATGGAGGTGTGGAAGACGCATTCGAACGACTGGTCGAGGTCGAGCCACTGGTAGCCTAGCTTGGCGGCAAGCTTGTGCCCGAGGGTGGTCTTGCCGCTGTACATGTAGCCTATCAGGTAGATGTTCATCTGGCGGGCGTATAAGGGGATTGGTAGGGGAGCGGGAAGGTGACTTTGGAGTTGCCGGCAAAGATGCCGAGGGCGCCGTTGACGTTGCTATAAATGGGAGCAGGTTCGGTGATGAGTTGCATGATGCTGGTGGCCTGCTCGATGTCCTGAAGGTATTGGTAGCGTTCGGGCGTGACGGATTCGACATTGAGGGTGTATTCGTGGATGAAAGGTGCAACCTCGTTGGTGTCGCGCAGCAGTATCATCATGATGGTGGTGTTGTGACGCTGACCGTCTATCAGCTTGTCGGTGGTGAGCAGCTGGGTGTAGATATAGCCTCCCAAGGCTTCGGTGGCGGCGGCGGTGGGGTCGGTGAGGGCTCTGTCCTGACAGAAGAAGAAGGTGTTTCGGGTGGTGTCGATGGTGTCGTATTTATCGAGATAGGGGATGTGGCGGCAGCCGCTGTCGCGTTGGGAGATGGTGAAGCGGTAGTAATTGTGGTAGTCGGGGTGGTCGTCGATGTCGAAGTTGATGGTCAGCATGTTGAAGACGGTGTCCCAGACGAAAACGCGTGGTGTACTGATGCGCGGCATACGCGGTATATAGGTGTTCGCAGCCACTTCGCCCGCGTCGGAAAGGATGTGGATGGAAATCTGGTCGTCTTCCTGGGGGGTGTAGTCGAAGAAGTAATTGCTTCCATTGACGGAGACGGGACGGTACTCCTGTCCGTTGGCGGTGACGACCATGCTGACGTTGCCCACGGGGTGGGAGTTGACGGTGTCGAGGAAGAAACGGGTGTATGAGTAGTTGACGAAAAGTTGTTGTCCTGCAGTGGGGATGGCATTGAGGACAGGAGTGGGACGGGTGTTGGAGGCATCGAAATCGATGACTTTCTCGCACGAGGAGGCCAGGAGTGCGAGAACGATTATTGAGGAGAACATGATACGGGGCATGTGTATGGGATTTGGTGTGTTTGTATTCTTGTTTGGGTTAGAAATAAAGGGTGTAGGCCACCGAGGGGAGAATGGGGAAGATGGAGAGTTGGACAAGGGCGCGGCTGTAGCCTTGGTAAGAATATTGCCGACTGGTGTAGGTGAGATAGGGGTTCTGGTGGTTATAGAGATTGTAGACGCTGATGTTGATGGTACGGTGGAATGGCTTGCGTTTGAACTGACGGTGGAAATTCACACTCACATCGGCGCGGTGGTAATTGGGCATGCGGAAGTTGTTGCGGCTGTCTACGTGCGAGAGTGAGCTGGAGCGTGCGTTGCCGGTGTAGGTGTTGGGGTCGTCGGAGGCGACGGGGTATTTCTGCATGGCAAGGGTTGCGGTGTTGCCGGTGCTGAAGACCCAGGTGGCGCTGACGTCGAAGCGGTCGCTGAACTTATAGGTGAGTACGATGGAGATGTCGTGTCGGCGGTCGTATTTGGCGGGGAAGGGTTTTCCGTTGTTCAGCACCTGTCCTTCGCGGTTGAAGAGGTGCATGGTGCGGCTCCAGGTGTATGCCACCCAGCCAGTGAGCTGGCCAAAGGTGCGCTGGGCAAGGAACTCGACACCGTAGGTCCATCCGTCACCCATGTAGACAAGGTCTTCCCACCCTTCTGAGGTGCCGAAGGAGGTGGCGCCATCGCGGTATTCTATCAGGTTGCTCATCCGCTTGTAATAGCCTTCCACCGAAAGGTCGACAACCAGGGGGATGGTGTAGAAGGCTCCTACAGCGAACTGGTGGGCCGACATGGGCTTGATGCGGTCGGTGGCGGGAACCCAGAGGTCGGTGGGCATGCTGACGCTGGTGGTGGAGAGCAGGTGGAGATACTGCGACATATAGGCATATCCTACCTTGAAGGAGAGGTTCTCGCCCAGCAGGGCACGTCCCGAGACGCGTGGCTGGATGGAGGGGTAGAAGGTGTTTTGCACTGCAAAGCCACTGAGGTGCAGTCCGTAATTAATCTTGAATATGTCGTTAATGCTCCAGTCATCTTCGACAAAGGCGACAATCTCGCCTGCCAGGACGGTGTCCTCATTGATGGTGGAGTCCATCTTGAAGGCATCGTTCATCTGAATCTGGTCGTAGTAGTCGATGCTGCCGCTGGCTACGGTGGGTTGGAACCAATGCTGCGTGTAGTAGGTGCCGAAGCTTACATTGTGGTCGGGGCTGGGAGCGTAGGAGAAGTCCAGTCGTCCGGTGAGGTCTTTGACGGTGGAGAGGTAGTTGCCCTTGATGGTGGACACCTGTTCCGAGCCGTCGGCAAGGATGGCGTCCTTCTCTATGCCCACCACCATTTTGTTGAAGTATTGGGT
>JAEEGJ010004721.1_pt1 | contig 45066 bp, 31 predicted proteins | sample 8958761 | NCBI WGS metagenome assembly JAEEGJ01 (sample SAMN16246546, study PRJNA631951) | gut metagenome | biome: gut microbiome; feature: rumen; material: RS-attached | host: Bos | place: Iran: Karaj | collected 2018-10
CTTGCCGTTCCCGTTTTGCTTCGATAAGGCCGCGCGCTTCGTTCCCTGATGCGCGTACCGGTTTGGCGAGGTCGAAAACGACGTTGTAAGACCAGTGCGGGTCGCCTTTGCGGCGACTGTCCAATGAGAACCTTTCGACTTCGAGGTTGAAAATTTCTTCCGGGTGTACGCGGATTTGTTTTGCGAGTGCAGCCCGGACTTCGCCCTTCTTGTTCAGGGCGACAGGCAATTCTCTGAAGCGGTAGGTAAACATCAGCGCAAATTTAGAAAAGGCGAGGCATGTCTGTGGCTAGAATGTATAGCTCAGGTTTAATCCGCCGTAAATGTCCTTGTATTCGTTGTTCAGATAGTCCGGACGATAGTATATGCCTGTGCCCACCACCCATTCGCTATAGAAGTGCTCCGAATGGTTGATGCGAAGGCTCATGTTGCCGATAAAGTCGGTTTCCGTTTCGCTGTAATCCTTGCGGTCATCTTCCCAGGTTGTAGCCATGTAACGGAATTCCCCGTTGATGCCGAATACGAGGTAGTTGCGCAAGAAGGGAATTTCGAGTTCGTCGCTGACGGTGAGTTCGGCTTCTTCCATGTCGTCGCGGTTATATGTCTTGAAGCGGGGTGTGAGGGTGAAACGGTTCTGGAAGGGCTCGAACGCAGTCGTTGCGACGATGGGATATTTATGTTCGAAATAGTCTGTGCCACCGTAGTAGTATCCCAATTTTCCCCAGGTTTCGTCGCTGAAGTCGAAATCTTTGACGAGTTCGTCGTTGTGGAACTTGGAATCGTCCAGTCTCAAAGCGAATTTTGCATCCACGTTGACCGTGGTGGGTCCCTTACGGAGTGTTACCCCGGCATTCCATGTGTGCTTGAAGAGGCGTTCCTCGAATTTCGATGCGATGTTGTCTTCGCCATCGAGGGCCCTGTAGGCGCTCCAGCGTTCCTTGTCGATTTCGATGGTCGAATCGCCAGTGTCGTATTTTGTGGTGGCTTTGCCGTGGCGCGGTGCAAACCAGTCATCGGTGTAGACCTTGGAATCTTCGGTGTAAACGGCGTGCAACTGGAACGGACGGTATTGATTCTTGTATTCAAAGCCGTAACCTGCACGGAGGCTGAGGCTGTTTGCAATGCGGAACGTATTGGCGATGTCTGCGTTGTGGGTGTAGCGTGTGCGGTCCATGTCGAGTTCGTGTTCTTTGAACCACTGGGATTCCATATCGGGAGCGATTCCGTGTTCAGTCCCTTCGCCGAAACCGAGGATGTTCATCTTGCCGCCCTTTGCCGCATTTTCTACAAGGACGTTATAGCTAAGGCTCAAATCCCACACGTCAAAGAATCCTTGATCCAACTCGATGCCGTATTCGCGTGTGTCTGCAAACTGGTCGGGGGAGCCCGCGCTGTAAAAGTCTTCGCCGGTGTACTTGGCATGGCCCCGGAGGGTTGTCGCTTTGTAGCTCCAGCTTCCGGAGAGGTCGAATGCGAAGTTCTGGTTTCTCCAGCTCATTCCAAGTGCACGGTCGTCGTCGCGGGCCCTTTCGTAATTTTTTTGCACGTCCTTGGCTTTCTTGATCAAGGCGAGCAGGGAATCTTGCATTTGCCCTTTAGTCAAGGTGGTGTTATCGCCGAAGATTTCTTCGAGTTCCGCTTTGGAGAGCGTCTTGATGCTGCTTTCGCTGCGCATTAGCTTGCGGATGGTGCCGTAGCTCGACGTGTTTATCCCCGCTCTAGAAAATACTTGGTTGACTGCCCTTTCGCGGAGAACGTCTGCGGTGTCGGCGCGGCCGACTGCAGCCTGGAAGTTGAGCATGTCGTCGTTGGTGGAGGGGGCATATTTCATGTCTGCAAACAGCGTGAACGATTCCTGCATCGGGTCGGCGGTGATTGTATTTGCGCTTGCCCCGTCCCTAAGTAGCGGGTCCTCGATTTCGTCGTTTGCGTAAAGGGCTCCCACGGCAATGCTGTAGGGCTGGGCTGGGGAGAATTTGAGCGACCCTCCGTAAACCAGGCGCTGTGCAGCCGCTTCCCCTTCGTCAATCCAATCGTGATAAAGGTAAGGGTGGCGTTTCCCCGGGAGGAGCGGGCGTTGTGCCTCGCCGAAGAATCCGTTGACTTGCCACATGGCCGTGCCGGTTTCGTCCTTCAAAATGGAAAGTGTATAATCCACGCCGAACAGCGGGAGCCCACCTAGGTAGAGTTCTCCTTCTGATTTTGTGAAATCGCCCAGGATGGCGCGGTTATAGTTGTCGGTGTAGCTTAATGTCACTGGGTTCGGGTAGAACTTGTTCCAGTTGTCGCTGGTGACATCAGCATCGAACTCGAAAACGCGGCCTTCCGGAGATTCTGCGCGTACGTAAACGCTGCCCTCGGTCATGAATCCGGGGACTTGGAAATAGTTGCGGTAACGCTTGCCGTGCTCAATGGAATCTTGCCCCGAGACAAATGTGTCGCCATGGTTTGTGCGGGTACGGACGTAGTGGTAGGCACCACGGTAGGTGACGTTGCCTGTAACATCCCAACTTTTTGCCGAATCGCCGGGCGGAACAACAACGGCAAACGCCGCGGAGTCAACCGCGGCGGAATCCGTCTGTGCGACGGAAACTGTCGATGCAACTGCCAGCGTCCAGATTGCAATCTGGTTCGGAAACCCCATCAGCGGACCTCGTAAGTTTTGGAAGCGTTCAAAATGCGGCCATTTTTCATGACCACTTCTATTTTAATGATAGTCTTTTTGTCGCGTGCCAATTCTACGGGAATGTCGAAATTGAGGTCTGTAATCTGCTTATTTTGTAGTTGAACGACGTTTTTGCCGTTCTGTTTGATGGTAATTCGCTTGATTTGCTCCGGATCTTGCTGCGGAACGTTGGCTATTTTGAATTTTACGTTCCTAAAAATTCCCGTTTGGGCTCCCTTCGGGGAGAGCGGAGCGCGGATAAGTTCGTAGTTGCCCCCTTGCACGGCAAGGCTCGTGTTGACCTTCGGGAAGCAGCCGAGCGTCTTGGTGAGTTCGGACTTGTTGCCGGCCCGGTCTTCGGCCTTGAAGGTGTACTTGTGCGAACCGGCCTTGAGCTTGAAGGTGGAGAAGATGTCCTTGTTGAGGCTGGTTTCTTTGGAAAGCGCTCCGTCAATCGAAGTGGAGAGCAAGACGACGTCGCCCTTGATGTTCGAAACGGAAATGCTGACTTCGCAGCGGGTGGAGTCGTAGCGCTGGAAATTGATAACCGGCTTTACTTGGTTTATTGCGGCGCAAGACTTGTCGATTTGCAGGTCGACGCTTTCGGTCTGTACGCCTTCGGCGGTGTGGAATTCGGCGTAAGCTTTCTTTTCTTCCCAGTTGCCGATACGGTCGCTCACGGCGATGGTGTGCGTAAACTTGCGGCCCTGGCTAAACGGAATCAGGTTCGGGGAGGTGTAGTTGCCCAACTTCACGAACAGAGTCGCGTTGGTGGCCGTGGTGTCAAATGTACCTTCCAGAGTGACAGCGCCTGTCTTGCAGACATTGGCCGGAGTGGGAGTCGTGAGCTTGAAGGGAACCTTTTCTACCTTGGGTTCCTGCTTCTCGACCTTCTTTACAGGTTTTGCCGGCTTCACATAGTTGGTGGTGATGTAGCCGCAGGGGAGGCTTATTTTCCCGACAAAGCACGAAACGGGGAACTTCTTTGCTCCGTAGGCGCTTGCGTCCCAGGTCGGCGTGAATTGGAAAGGTTCGTCGGTCGTCTCGATGCGTTCAGCGCCAATCTCGACGAATATGCCCGGTTTGCATGTGCCGTGTACCGTGAGGAACGGGGTAGTCACCGAGTCCGGGATAGATTCAAAAGCGCAACCTAAGCTATCGACCGAATGTTTCAGGTTGGCTGCATAGACAGAATCGAGCGCCAGGATGGTTTTCTTGAGGTCGTCAAGCGATTTTGTCGTATCGCTCAGGAGGGAGTCGATTTTGTTGAGGAAGTCAAGGTCGCCCGAGGAGGCCAGTTCGAGGACTACGAACGAATCGTCGTTCGGAATAGCAGTTTCGCCGCCGTTGATGCCTACTGTTCCGTTGCCGGTCGTGATTTCGAGTTTGCCTTCGCGGAGGGCGGCGATGGGCTTGCCACGGCTGGTCTGGCCTATGACGCCCGCTGTTCCGCGGATAGCTGCGGTTGCTGTCCCGGTGCGGAACTTGAACGAACTTTTCTTGCCTTTCTGTTTTTGCACGTCAAAGCGGACCTTGCCTTTTTGCACGTCGGCCGTGATTTGCTGGTTCCCTTCGTGCGAGAGGAGTTCTTCGAAAACGACGAGGGTTTTTTCTTCTATGGAAATGGTGCTGCCGTCGGGGAGGTTGATAATAGCTTGCGATTCAATTTCGGTGCGGATTTTGTCGGCCTGTTCAACAGTCGCTCCGACACGTAAAGCGGCCCAGTTGGTCTTATTTGCTTTCTGGCGGGATACATCGCCCAAAACGGAACGGACTTTTCCGCTCGTAGGCTTGGCTGCAATGGCCGGCATCGCTAGGAGCAATGCCGTAAATATGACAAAAAACCTGAAATATCGCGAAAAAGACATGTTGCTTACCTCTCCCTGTTGTTAACTTTATTAAATATATGTATTATTATTATGTTTTGCACGTGGATTGCATCAATTAGTTATTTATATCACACTGAACGCAGAGGTTCTAAAATGAGCGTGGATGCCGATGAATTGACCATTGAAGTTTGCGATACGGAAACCGGAATGCCGATTCTCAAGCAACTGGACAAGGAAGTTTTGACAAAGGGTGCCTGGCAGAGCATGATGTTCCTGTATCAGGACCGCGATGCGAAAACGGGTGAGTTCGGCGAACCGAAGGTGTCGCTCCGCCGTTACCAGAAGGTCCAGGGTGCGTTCAAGGCCCGCAGCAAGTTCAATATCAGCGGGAAAGCCCAGGCCGAAGCCATTATTGCGACTCTTAAAAAGTGGTACAATATCTAATGCCTGACCCTGCCAGTAAAAAGAAATCGGTTAAATACGACATAGAATTCCTATGCGAGGGGAATATCGAGGCCTTCCCGTGGAAGGACCGGTTTGAAACCATGGCCCGCAAGCTCCTCCGGGAGGAAGGCTGCGAGAAGAACGTGAACATCGTTCTCTGCACCGACGATTTCGTGCGCGAGATGAACCGTGACTACCGTGGGCTCGACAAGGTGACCGACGTGCTCTCGTACGAATGGCACGACGAGGCTTTCCTTGGCGAAATCTATATCGCCCGCGACCAGGTGAAACGCCAGGCCCCGGAATACGGGAATACCTTCTATGCCGAGATGAAAAGGGTCATTGTGCATGGGCTTTTGCATCTTTCCGGTTACGACCACATCAAGGCTGCCGACCGCAAGGTCATGCGCGCCCGCGAATGTGAATTTTTGGGGCTTGACCCCTACAAGGAGAAAGACTGATGGAAAACTCCGACAGTTGGGTTTTCGCTTTTTTGATAATTTTCTTGTTTGTTTCGTTCTCGTTCTCGCTGATTAAAGCGGTGTTCAGCGGCATTTATGCCAAACGCGATGCCAAGGATAGGGAGGACCGGGAAGAGGTTATTGCCGGTCTTGTGGAGTGGGGCGGTTTCAACGAGACCATCTCCATCGGGCGAATCTTCTGCAATATCGGGAGCGGCCTGCTGGGCTACTACCTGTTCCAGTCTTTGCCGTATGCGTGGATCAAGGATTACTGGGCGCTAGGCAGTGCGGCCTACCTGATTGTCGCTTGTGCCGGCATCTACATGCTCACGGTGTTCTGCGCTAACCTGCTCGGGAGCCTCAAGCCCGATACGATTGCTATCGTGCTGATTCCTCTGTTCCGGATTATCCGGATTCCGTTTGCTCCGGCGGCGATGTTCTGCCATTGGCTTTTCGTGAAGTTGCTCCAGCTGTTCGGTTACGATGCCAAGTTGAGTTTTTTGCCCGAAGAGCGCCGTGACGCAGTCCAGGCCGACTTGTCCGATTTGAAGGCGGGCGAGGGCGAAGGGCTTGAGAAAGAAGAACGCCAGATGATTCTGAACATCTTCGATTTTGTCGAGACCCCCGTGCGCGAAATCATGACTCCCCGTGTGGACATGTGCGCTATCGATGTAGATACCAAGCTCGAAGAACTCGTGCAAGTGCTCAACAACGAGCGCCATTCCCGTTTGCCGGTGTACAAGGACACCATCGACAATATTGTGGGCGTGCTCTCGAACCGCGATTTCCTTGAATGGTATACCGAGCATCGCGACGAACCGTTCGACCTCATGAAAATCGTGATGCCGCCCGTGTTCGTGCCCTACCACAAGAAGATTGACGACTTGCTGACCGAGCTCCGTAAGAACGGAAACCAGCTTGCCATTGTGGTCGACGAGTATGGCGGAACGGCTGGGCTTGTGACTTTGGAAGACATTCTCGAAGAAATTGTCGGCGAAATTCGCGACGAAGACGACGAGGACGAAGCCGACGTGCAAAAGCTTAAGGATGGTCGCTATATCCTGGACCCGCTCATGACGCTTTCCGACATGGAAGACGAACTGGGTGTGGAACTGGAAGCTCCGGAAAATTCTCACGTGGAAACACTGTCGGGCCTTATCCAGGCGACTCTCGGCATTATCCCGTCGCCGGGTGCCGAGGTGGAAATCGACGGATACAAGTTCCGTGTGCTCAAGATGGACGGCACCCGCATGGAAAAGGTGCTGATGATCAAGCCCCAGTCAAAGTAATTAGATAACCTGCGAGGAGACGTCGCCACCGCGGAAGCGCGTGGTGATGCGATCACCTGGCTTGAGTTCGCTTGCATTACGAATAAATTTCCCGTTGGCTCCGAGAGTCAGCGTGTAACCCTTCGCAAGGACTTGCTTGGGGTCGGCCGCCTTGACCTTCTGTTCGTTCAGTTCGAACTTGGCCTTTTCGAATTCGATAATCTTTCGCGTCCCTTGCCGGAGCCCTTCTTCGTTGCGTTGAATGCGTCCGCTTTCGGACTGGAACAGGAAGTGCATGTCTTTTTTTAGCGAGATGGCAATTTGGGCGAGGGTCGTCTTTTCTTGCGTGAAGCGCTTGCCGAGAATTTGCTGCAACTGGTGGCCTGTCGTTGTGAGTTCGTTCTTGTATGCCCCGAGGCAGTTCCTTGCCCCTTCTGCGATATTTCTGGTGGCGCGGATGAGAGCATCCCAGCTTTCGATTGCCCGTTCGATAAGGTGCTTTGCGCAATCGGTGGGAGTGATGCAGGCCTGGTAGGCCACCTCGTCGAGGAGACTCCTGTCGATTTCGTGGCCGATGCCCGTGAATACGGGGATGGGGTAGTTCGCTACAGCGCGGCAAAGGGCTTCGCTGTCGAAGAAGGTGAGGTCTGTCTTGGAACCGCCACCGCGTACGATGCAAACCACGTCCAGTTCGGGGTTGTTACGAAGTGTTTCCAGTGCTTCGATGACGCTCGATTCCGTCTCGTTGCCCTGCATCTTTGCAAAGGCGGGGACGATGTGGAATGCGAACGGCGATTCGGCGAGCTTGGTGGAAAAATCCCGGTAGGCCGCGGTCCCTTCGCCGGTGATGAGGCCGACGCGCAGTGGCATTTCCGCAAACGGGACAGACTTGTTCTTGTCGAGCAGCCCTTCTGTGGCGAGCTTTCTCAGGATAGCGCTTTTGGTCAGCGCAAGTTCTCCCAGCGTGTACACCGGATCGATGTCGAGGATTTGCGCTTGCAACTTTCCGTAGGGGACGTAGACTTCCGCCCGGATGAGTAGCTGCACCTTGATTTGGGGCTTAATTTCAAAGGGGTTGTCGAAACTCGCAATCTTTGCCTTGATGGCCGCAAATTTTGCAGCGAAGCAGGAAAGGGAAACGGTCGCTTGCGGGATGACGCTTCCCTCCTCGAAGTCCGCGATGCTCATGTAGACGACTTTCGGCTTTTCGGAAATTTGCGTGATAACGCCGTGTACCCAAACCGCGGGCGTGGATTCCACCTTCTGTTTGAGGGCGGTCATGTACTGTTTTACGGAGTAGGAGCGGTTTTCCTGATTCATGGCGCTTTTAAAAAAAATTTTGCTTTGATTAGGTGGGCTATCCCATCTAATAATAACTATTTTAGGTGACGAAAATCACCAATAGGAGACATTTATGAATATTCGTACTCTCGCTATGGGGGTTGCCGCACTAGTTTTGTTCGGCTGCGCCTCCAATCAGCAAGCTGTGGATCGTTCCTTGGGCCAGGCCGAGATGACCCAAGCTGTTGCTGCTGAATCGAATGTCAATGCTGCTTCTGTCGCAAAGGCAAAGGCTGACCTTGATTCCGCCCAGACTCTCGCTGCGAATGGCGACGAAGAAGAAGCGGTCGTGATGGCCGATATGAGTACTCTTGAATACAAACTCGCCATTTATGCCGCCGAACGCGACGAAATGAAGAAGAAAGACGAAGCTCTTGAAAAGCAACTTCGCGAAGATAACGAACGCAAGGCCAAGTACCAGACCATTTTGAATAACGAAGTCAAGGGAGGAAAATAGTAATGAAATCTCTTAAATTTTTCTCCGCTATCGCCCTTTCGTTTGGCTTGTCCGTTGCTGCTGAGGATACGGGTACTTCTCTTTCCAGTGTTTGCGATGCAGCCCTGAATTCTGTTAAGGCAAGCCTTCCGGCAAATGCGACTTCTGCCAAGATTTCCCTCGCCGAGGCGATGGGTGTTTCCAAGGCGCTCAAGTCTGCCGAAGAAGATGACGCCACTTCCGAAAAGACACTTCAGCTCTCTGCTGCTTGCTCGCTCTACGTGAACATCGTCAAGGTCCAAGGCGAAACGCAGGCTATCCGTAACCATATCGACGAGAACTGGGCCAAGCGTGCTGCTACTGCTCGCGACATTGAATCTATCCAGCACCAGATTCACACGGGCAAGGTGAGCGATCTCAAGGATCACGAAGCAAAACTCCAGGCCGAAATGTTGCAGAATCAGGAAAAATTCGCTGCCGAAGCTGCCGCCAACGAAGCCGCCCTCAAGGCTGCTGGCGAACGCGAGGCCGATTTGCAGAAGGCTCTTGCCGAAGAACGCGCCAAGGCCGAACAGCGCCAGAAGGACGCTATGAACAAGCTGAACGAACTCCAGTCCAAACTCATTCAGGTGTCTAAGGATGCTCGTGGTATTATCCTCTCCATGAGCGATATCTTGTTCGACGTGAACCAGGCGACTCTCAAGGCCGACCTCAAGACGAGCCTTGCCAAGGTTGCGGGTATCCTTTCTGTGTACCAGCAGTTCAACGTGTCTATCGAAGGTAACACCGACAACACCGGCTCCGAAGAGTTCAACATGAAGCTCTCCCAGCAGCGTGCAGACAACGTAATGAACTTCCTCGTGGAACAGGGCATCGATGCTAATCGCCTTACGGCGAAGGGCCTCGGCATGACAATGCCGATTGCCGATAACAGCACCAAGGAAGGCCGCCAGAAGAACCGCCGCGTGGACCTCGTCATCCAGGACAAGGCTCTGCAGGGCAAGGCCGAAGGGGCCAAGGAATAACTATGGCCAAAGTCGTGACGGCGATGGAAGCTCGGCAGAACTTTGGTTCTTTGTTGAACCAGGTGGCGCTCCGTGACGAAGAAATCGTCATCGAGCGCGCGGGCAAGCCGCTCGCCCGCGTCGTTGGCGTAAACGCCCCCTCCGCGGGCCGTCTGGATTTCCGAGACATAGGCAAGTTGCCTAACGCCATTTGGGAAGACCGCTAGCGCTCGTCGGGCTTGCTTTACGGCCATTTCGTAATCGAACTTAAAAATTCGACCCACCTGCAATGCAGGTGGGTTTTTCGTTGGCTAAATTGGAAATAGAAAAAGCGGAGCAAAGATGCTCCGCTTTCTACAAACTTTAAAGAATTGCTTACCTGGAGTAGTATTCCACGACGAGCTGTTCTTCGAGCTTGACCGGAATCTGTTCGCGGAGCGGGAGCTTCACGAGCGTGCCTTCCATCTTGGTCTTGTCGACGGTCAGGTATTCAGGAGCTTCGGGAGCGTTCGCGAAGGCTTCCTTGATCTGCACGTGTTCCTTGGAACGTTCGCGCAGGCTGATGACGTCGCCGGCCTTGACGAGGCGGCTGGGGGAGAAGCTGCGGACACCGTTCACGGCGAAGTGGCCGTGTGCGACGTACTGACGGGCAGCGAAAATCGTGCGGGCAAAACCCATGCGGTAGACGAGGGCGTCCAGACGGGTTTCGAGCAGGATCATCAGGTTATCACCGGCAGAACCTTCGCGGCGGTTGGCTTCCTTGTAAGCCTTGGCCAGCTGAGCTTCGGAAATGTTGTAGGTGAAGCGAAGACGCTGCTTTTCGACGAGCTGCTGCTTGTACACGGAAGCGGACTTCTTGCGGTTCTGACCATGCTGGCCAGGAGCGAAGTTGCGGCGGTCGAGAGCCTTTTGAGTCTTCTGAGAAACGGCAACGCCGAGAGAGCGTGCTACTTTACCTTTTGGTCCACGGAAGGAGGACATATATACCTCTTAGAGGAAGCTCTTTGGTTTTGCTTGCAAGTTGGTAGAGCTTGGCACGACTTGCAAGATTAGGCCACAAAGATAGCATATTTTTTATGGATTTCAATGTTTTTGTTGGGAGATAGGGTTCATTTTTTAGCAAAATTCGGCTTATTTACTTGATTCGTTGCGTGTTATGATGCGGGAGGGGACCCAGCTCGGAGTAATAAAAAAGGCGCTGGTTGGCGCCTTTGGGGGTAATTCCTGATTTTTTTGTGCTGCCTGGGCTATTTCTCGCTGATGGAGAGGCTCAGGGTGTCGCGGGCGGTCGGGTCGGCGAGGCTCTGCGCGATGATGTGCGGGGTCTTCCCGAAGGCGCTGTCCTGGACAACGAGGTAACTGCTGGAGTAGATTTCCAGTTCGTCTTCGCAGTTGTCCAACGCGGCGATATAGGCCGATGTCCCGAGGTAGGGGACGTCTTCACAGGAGAGGAACCAGCGCACGTTGGTGCTTGCCACCTTGGGCATTGTCCTGAACTTGAAATTTTCGAAGCGGAGCGTATCGCCCACCTTGGCGCGTAGGGCTTTATCTCCATAGACTTCGTCTGCTTCTTCGTCGAAGAAGGCAAATTCCTTGAATAGGCCCGGCTGCTGGATGTAGGTCTTGAGCGTGAGAATTTGGCTTTCGTCGGTGGGGTAGATGTCGCCGGTACGGACGTAGTGCAGGTAGTAGGCGCCTTTCTTCATCTTGCTCGTTACTTTGAGGCTGCCCCCGTAGAGGCAGCTGATTTCCTGGACGGACTTGCGCTTGCTGTCCAGAATTTCGCAACTTGCGGGGCAAGTGACTTGGTTGTCGCAGTAACCTTCCATAAAGTGGAACACGTCGATAGAATCCCCTGGATTGAGGTCGGCAAGCCAGATGTACTGTTCCTGATACAGGTAGTATTTGGCCTGGTCGTTGCGCGGGCGCACCACGGTGAGCGTATCGCCCGGAACACTGATAGAATCCGGGTTCCTGAAGTATTCGCCTTTCTCGAGCGGGCGGCTGATCGATTCTATTTCGAATGTCGCATAAGGACCGGTGAGATAACTGATGACCTTGGTCGGGACAATCTTGATGGACCAGTCAGTGGTGTCGTGGGGCAGGAGCAGGGCGTCGATTGCCGAATCGCTCTTGCTGATGAGGCTTGTGTCCTGTTCGTAAAGTTCGAACTTGCCGATAGATTTTCCTTCTGCATTTAGGGCGATGCTGACACCTTCGTTGCCCGAGAAGAGAACTTTCACGGCACTCGGTCCTTCGCCTATGGTGAATATGCCCCGGATCGTGTCGGTCAAGTTCATGTGGATGCTGTCCTCTTCGCCGGTGTAGACAAAGTAGGCAGAATCAATGCCGACGTAAGTGCGGATTCTCGAAGCCTTTTCGAACTTGGCTTTTACTTCCATGTAGTAGAAGCCATCGTTGAAGGCTACGAAGGAATTTTCTTGCATTTTGCCGTCGTGACCGGGAATCATGTAGTTGCCAAAAACGGAATCTTCCTTGGATTTGTTCCATACGGGCTCAAGCGTGTTCAGCTCGTCGCCGATTTCGTTTTGGATTCTTATGGTGTCTTTGCTCATGCCCGATGCAGCAATGTGGACGTTGATACGTGTCCCTTTGACGAACTCGCCGAGGAACAGCCTGATGGATTTTGTCGTATCGGAGATGTAGATGTAGCCACTCTCCTTGTCAATGTCCTTCTTGCTTTTAGGAATTTCGAAATCCAGCGCAACGGTGTCGCCGAGTTCCAGGGTGTCGTTATAGGCGATGTCCGCGCGGTTGCTCAGCGAGGAACTTGACTTGAAGGAGGCAATCCTGGACGAACTGCTTTCTTCTTCCGGGGATGCCGAAGAACTGTCGTCGTCGCCGCAACCTGCACAGAAAGCGGCAAAGGAAAGGGCAAATAGAATCTTGTAGAGTTTCATATTATCTTCCTTAGTTCAGGATGTAAAATTTTTGTTCGGCGGTGAACGCTTCTCCGATAACCTTGAGCGTGTAGCGCCCGGTGGGGAATGCCTTGGCTTTGAACTTAAAGTTTGTTTTCTTTTCGCCAGCGAGTTCGCGCGCTGCCACGGTGAGCATCCTCTTGCCGAATTCGTTAAGAATTTCAATCTGCACGAATTGAGGATAACCTACGGTCAGGTCGAAATCGCAGTCCAGGTTATAGATGTCGATGTTCACCTTGGAAAGCTGGTAGCCGCCGTCCATCGCGTCGCCGCCGATGGAGCGCGTGTTGTCGAAGTAGCTCACGTAAAGGGCCGGTGCAGCGTTCTTGCCTGCCGACTTCGACTTGATGAAGTATTCTCCGGCATCGACGCTTGTAAGGATAATCGTATAAAGCCCAGAGGCGTGCTTGCGCTTGAAGAACTCCGTGAAGTTCGGTGTGCGGAGGAACGCTCCCAGCGGGGCCTTCGGGTTGATGGTGATGGTGCCTAGGTAGTCTGCATACTTGGTGTCTATGCCACCGCCGGAGTTCTTGCGGATGTTGAACTGGCCACCCGCCTTCTTGGGGTCGTTGGCCGGGGCGTTGTCCCACGTGATGTCTGCTTCGCTCCAGTCTATGCTCAGCTTGCTCTCGCCGAAATCCATGTCTTTGGATGTTTCCTTGAGGCCGAAGATGTTGAACGAGATAGGTTTCTTGAGCGAGTCTGCGATGAAGTCCAGCTTAAGTCCGGCGTCGAACAGCGGGCCGGGCAGTGCAGAAAGGTCGAACTTGAGGTAAATCTTGCCAGCCTTGCCTGGGAGGGTTGAGGCGCAAAGAGTCGTGTCGTAGTTATGCGGGCTGTAGTTGTCGAATTCCGAAATCCAGGCATCTTGGCCACGTCCGCTCGGGATGCCGTCGCCACTGTTGTCGAGCGTTGTGTATTTCCTGTCGAACACGTAGATACGGCTGGTGTCGGCTCCGTCCTGGTAGCCGTCGTTTGCCGTGAAGGTCACGTTGTAGCGTCCGCTTGCCGTGAACGAGAGGTCGGTCTCGTATTCCGTGCTGTCGGAGAAGGTGGCCCTGCCTGGGCCAGTCGCCTTGCGCCAGACTGCGGGGATTTTGCAAAGTCCGTCACCGCGTCCGTCGTCTTCGACGGAGCCTTTCATGCGGAGCTGGTTCTGTTGCAGCAGGATAATTTCCTTTTCAACCTTGACCTTGGGCTTTTCGTTTGCACCGCTCTTGGGCGCATAGCCAACGTAGAGCGGGAGCATTACGCCTCCGGTCGGGTTGTGTTGGAGCTCTTTTCCTTCAAGCGAATAGATGGCGGAACCCTGCCTGGACTCTTCTACAATCTTCAGGTAGGGGTTGCCCTTGACGAGTGTTTCGCGGAGCCCCTCGATAGAAAGGTTTGAGTTGTCGTTGATGAACATCGGGCGGTTTTTCGCCTTGTCGCTTGCGATGACGTGCACGCCGACAAGTTCAGCCGAACCCTTGTTGAAGTTTTGCAGTACGGTGTTTCCGTCCTTTGCTGTCAGGCCGAGAATCCAGATGGTTCCGCCGTTGTTCTGAATCTTTGGCCCCTTCGTGTCCCCGGTCATGGTCACTTGGCGGCCCCACAGCTTCTGGTAGTTCAGCTGGATGGTCCCGATGGATACGTCTTCCAGGAACACTTCGCCGGCTCCAGTTTCGGCAGATTCGTAAGATTTGAGCGTGATGTCCTTGAGCAGCACGGCGCGCTTGCTCTTGTGGATGATGCCGCTGCCGAACTCGGAGAATCTTTCGATAGTAATTTCGTTGAATGCGCCATCCTCGATGATGAACTTGCCTCGGCCGTCGATGCGGGCTTCGGTACCGAGAATGCGGCGGACGCGCTTGCGGATGTAAATGTCGCGGTTGATGGTCCAGCGGCCTCCGGGCGGGAAGTAGATGGTTTCTGCACCGTCGTCGATGGCTTCCTGGATTGCTTTCGCGTCGTCGGAACCACTGTTCATCTTTCCACCGTAGTCACCGGCGATGGTAATCCAGGAGTCGGCCTTCTGCTCGGCGTAATCCGGGGTTTCTGCCACCGGGATTCGCATGGACTGGCTTGGGCTGGAACAGAGTTTCTTGACGGGTTGGGTAAAGAATTCGATAATCTCGTTGCCGACGATGCCTTCGCCGTAGCCTTTGAGCGTACTGCGAATCTTGGTGTGGAACTTGCTTATCATGACGGAGCGGGCGAACAACTGGCTCTCGTTCACGATGGCAGTCGCCTGTTTGGCATTCCGTTCCTTGACGAATTCCAGAGTTGCGTCGACAAGGCTGAGCGAAGCGCTTTTGCCATGGCTGTAAACGGCGGGGACGGATCCCCTGAATCTCAGTCCGCGTGCTGCAACTGCCTGGTTGTCCACTTCGAGGCCGTATTTGCGCTGCCCGCCAAGTGTAAGGTGCTCGAGAGTAACTCCGTTGAGTTTGCCTGCGATATAGGTACCCACGTTGAACCCGCGGACTTCGACGTTCTTGAGAATGAGCGGGCCCATAGTTTCGGCATAGCCCATATCGATGCCGTACACGCCCGAACTGTCGTTGGAGTAGACTTTTACGTTCTTGATGGTGCCCTGTTCGTTGGCGAGGAAGCGGATGCCGATAGCGCCGGGGTTCCCCTTTCCGGTGCGGATGGTCATGTCACGGATGGCATTGCGGCGCCTGAGTTCGGGGCCCGTGCCGGTGTAAATCATGGCGCGCGGGGCGTCGGGGTTGTCAAAGCCTTCGCAGCGGTTGTCCAACTGCAAGATGGTGCCGCCCATGCTCTGCCCCTGGAGGATGGTGCGGTTGTAGGAGTCGGCGGGCTTGTCCGCCTGCGGCCAGACGAGTCGCCCGGTTATTCTGTAGATTCCGTGGGGGAGGTAGATAATATAGTCGCCGTTAGGGTGGTCGTCCAGGGCTTGCTGGATGGCCTGCGTATCGTCGGTCTTGCCGTCGCCTTTAGCCTTGTAGGGCGGCTTGGTTACGTTCACCACGGTGGAACCGATCGGAAATTCCACCTGCGCTAGTGCAACACCAAAAAAGCAAAATACAAACGCCAAAAATACACGACGCATAAAAACCTCGTATTATGAACTATTCTTCCGGCCCCCTCTAAAAATGCCTGTACTCGGTCTCGCTCAAATTTTCTTTATCAAAGCAATTTTTAGAGGTGGCCTTAACAAATATATATGATTATTTATCGCCGTGCGGTTCAAAATGAGACAGAAAACGCAAAAAATGCCTTTGCCTGTGAAAAAGGACACATTCTGCAATCCTCATTTCATTCAGAAGTACGTTATTTGGGGCATTTCTCGTAAACGAACGGATTGTGGTCGCCTTGCACCTTGAAAATGCGGCGGTCGCGTTCACATTCCTTTTCGGTGACGGGGTACATCTTGTCCCATGCCTCGAACAGCTTGCGGTCCTGTTTGGATAAACTAATACCGTACGTTTTTTCCATGTAGAAACTCGCGCGTGCGACAATGCCGCGGGCCTCCTCGCGGGGCTGCACCTTCTTGTCTTTGAAGTCGACGATGGTCTTGCAGCTACCGTACATAGGAACGGGATCGTTCGTCCACTGGCTGTACATGAAGTTGCTGCGGTCGCCATTCACCTCGCCGATGGCGGGGTAGAGGTTGTGCATGTCGCCTTCCATCAGCTTGAACGTGGTGTCGTTTGCGCTACAGTTCTTGCGGCCTCCGTCCTTCCAGCAGGGGCGGAAGTGCCCCATGTTGTGGGCCGTGACCATGTGCTCCCATTCGATTTTCTCGGCGCGCTTGAAACTTTTGCGGTTTGGGTTTTCGCGCGGCTTGAAATTGCAACTGGAGAAGTCGACGTTCTTCTTGTCGTCGTATTTGCAGCCGCAGTAGAGCGTTTCTTGCAAGTCCCCATAGTACACGCGGCGTAGTTGCTTGCTTGCGTCACGGTAGTTGTAATGCTGCGGCGCGGCCGTGGGGTCAACGCGGGCCTCTGTGTTGGGGGCGAGGAGGCTGACAAAGAATGTGACCGCAAGAGCGATAGATGCCTTGGCAGAAAATGCAGCTAAAACGCGCTGAAACGGGGCGAGAATCATAGCAATAAGCACTTTGAGGATGGTTTGGGAATAAATATATGTTTTTTTGGGGCGCGAGGTGCGAGGCGCGAGGCGCGAGCGATGAGGCTAGAGACTAGAGGTTAGAGGCTAGTGAAAAGAATCACGCACTACGTGCGTCAATATAAGACGGCGAAGCCGTGATATTTCTCCCTAGCCCCTAGAATCTAACCCCTAACCACTAACCCCTAACCACTAATCACTTCCTACTTCCTACTGTCTACTTCCTACTTACCTCACACCTCACAGCGCAGCGACCTCAAAGGCACAAAGTGCCGACCTCACACCTCATTGCCCCTAGCCCCTAGAATCTAACCCCTAAATCCTAACCCCTAACCACCAACCACTAACCACTAACCACTAACCACTAACCACTAACCACTAACCACTAACCACTAACCACTAACCACTAACCACTAATCACTTCCTACTTCCTACTGTCTACTTCCTACTTACCTCACACCTCACAGCGCAGCGCCCTCAAAGGCACAAAGTGCCGACCTCACACCTCATTGCTCACAACCTCTTTTCCTATATTTGCGCGCATGTTATCCGATGGCATGAAATATCTTGAAACTCGCTTGATGTTCGGGATGGTTCCCGGGCTGGATTCTACGCGCATGATTTGCGATGCTCTCGGGAATCCTGAGCGAAAATTCAAGTCTATCCATGTCGTGGGCACGAACGGCAAGGGCTCGACGAGTTTTTACTTGGCTGGCATTTTGCAGGCGCACGGGTTTAGAACGGGGCTTTACACGAGCCCGCATTTGGTGAGTCTGCGTGAACGTATCCGCGTTGACGATGAACCTATTTCAGAAGCGGATCTTGACCGGCTTTTGTTGCAGGTAAAACAGGCGGCAGAATCCGTGTCGTCGGCACAGGTTGCGCTCGGCAAACCCGCTCTGGAACCTACGTTTTTCGAGGTCTTGACTGTTGCTGCGTTTCTTTATTATGCAGAGAAGGGCGTCGATGTAGCTGTGCTCGAAGCGGGCATGGGCGGGCGTCTCGATAGCACCGCGGTTGCCGGTGGCGATATGGCCATCGTGACGAGTATCGGGCTCGAACATACAGAGGTTCTAGGGCCTACGGAATCAGCAATCCTTCGCGAGAAGATGGGGGTGCTTGGGGTGCCGGGCGAAACTACAGGCGTTGTCGGCGATGCTTTGGGCAAGGTTTTTGTTCTTGGCGGGCTTGGGCCGGATTTGCTTGAGGAGGCGCGTGAATACGCTACAGCTCTCGGAGCCTCCGTTGTCGTTCCTGAAATCCGGACCGATGTCAAACTTCCGAATCTCGGGCACCACTACGTTGAAAATTCAAGCCTTTCGCTCAAGGCTGCCGAGCTATTCTTGAAAGCTCCGGATCGTGCCGGAAAACGTTACGACGATGCCTTGTCTATAAAATCGCTTGAGACGCGTTCGTGGGCTGGCCGGATGCAAACTTTGACCGGTTCGGATGGAACCGTGAAGGTCATATTGGACGGGGCGCATAATTCCCATGCGGTCCGGCGCTTGGTGCAAACTTTAGGCGAATATTACCCTGGACAAAAATTCCATTGCTTGTTTGGGGCTCTCAAGGACAAAGACCTCCATGAAATGCTCCGGCTGATGATGCCCCATGTGAGTCAATGGCATGTCACGAGGACGCCTTACACCCGTTTCCGTGAGCTTTCGGACTTGCAGACGGAGATAGAGTCTCTCGGTGGGCTTGTGGCGAGTGCTGGCGAAATGTCGGAGACTTATATACAGGGTATTCTGGATGCCTCTGAGGGGCCTCTTTTGATTACCGGAAGCCTTTATTTAATAGGCTCGGTTGTCCAAATTCTCAAAAATGACTTTGATGGGTTTAAATTTTTTAAAAAACTTGCGCCATCCGTTAATGAAAATCACTAAAAATTGCCTAAACGGGCTCTTTTTTGAATGATTTTTGTAAAATTTTTTATACAAATAGGCCGAAAATAGATTTTTTGCGGATGGCCTGTATTACATTGTATTGAACGCAATCCCTTGTGAGGCGTGGCCTTAAGACAAACTTCCTTATATTTATATAAAAAAATAAGTATAAATTTAGTTACAATAAAAATAACAAAATATTTTATTCGTTCCTAACGACAGAAAAAAATTGTTATATTGTTTTCTGCCTTGTAAAATAAGATTTCACAACCAAGGCAAAAGAAGGTAGTATGAAGAAATTTATCTATTCATCTATGGCTGTGGCGATGCTCGCATCGTTTGCAGCTGCTCAAGAAACTCCGTGGGCCGAAAAGGGTTGCGTTGCATTCGTGAACGGCACAAAGGATTATGATCAGAACTGCTACAACAGTGGCCTCGAAAACATGAAGGCTGGCACTTGCTATACCTTCAATACGCTCCGTGGCCCGGTTCCTCAGTGGGTCAACAACCAGGCTACCGAAACTTGGTGGTGGGTGGAAACTCCGTGCGTTGAAGCTGCTCCTGTTCCGGAACCAGTCGAAGGCACCTACAAGATTGTCTCCAGAGGTTGCATCGCGTTCAAAAACGGCACGCAGGATTATGACAAGCACTGCTACAGCGAAGGCCTCGAGAACATGAAGGAAGGCAAGTGCTACACGTTCAACACCGCTCGTGGCGCCGTTCCGAAGTGGATCAACAACCAGGCTTCTGAATCCTGGTGGTGGGTTGAAATGGATTGCGCTGACATTGAATTCTGCCGCGATGCTGAAGGCAATATTGTCCAGTGCGAAGAAGAAGGCTCCGAAGGTCAGGGTTCCGAAGGTCAGGGTTCTGAAGGCCAGGGTTCTGAAGGCCAGGGCTCCGAAGGCCAGGGCGTTTGCACGGATCCGGAAACTGGTGTAGAAATTGAATGCCAGTCTGAAGGCCAGGGTTCTGAAGGCCAGGGTTCTGAAGGCCAGGGTTCTGAAGGCCAGGGTTCCGAAGGCCAGGGTTCTGAAGGCCAGGGCTCCGAAGGTCAGGGTTCCGAAGGTCAGGGTTCTGAAGGTCAGGGTTCTGAAGGCCAGCAGGAAACTGAAGAAGTCAACTGCTCTGACGTTGCCAATGCCGACAAGGAAGAATGCGCTCAGTACATCCAGGACAAGTGCATCAACTACGTCCATGGTGCTGGCCACTATGCCGAAAACTGCTACAAGTCCGGCCTGAACGGCATGGAAGAAGGCAAGTGCTATGCCATGAATCCGAATCGTATTGCTCACCACGCTAACGACCAGTACATCAACGGCAATGCCTTTGATTCTCACTGGTGGGTTGAAACGGAATGCGAAAAGGTCTACGTTGCTCCGGTTGATATGAGCCTCTATGACGAAGTCGAAAAGGGCTGCATTACCTATGAACACGATGTGGGTGGCTACAGCGAACATTGCTACAATGCCGGTCTGAACGGCATGGAAGAAGGCAAGTGCTATGTGCTGAATCCGGATCGTCTTGGTGGTGTTGACAATGCTGGTTATGCTCACGCAATCAACGGCAATGCCTATGATTCTTGGTGGTGGGTTGAAACTTCCTGCACGGAATTCGTGCTCAAGGAAGAACCGAAGCCGGAAGCTAAGCCGGAACCGAAGGCTGCTGGTAAGATCGCCGTTGCAGACAAGACTCTCAACGTTGTTTCTACCACTGCCGATGTCAAGACGCTCCGCGTGTTCGACATGAACGGCAAGCTCCTCCACAGCGAATCCTTCAGCGGCATGGTCAAGGATGTTGACTTCGCCAAGTTCGCTGGCAAGGGCGTTCTCCTGGTTCGCGTGACCGCTGGTAACAAGCTCGTTGCCATGCAGCGCGTTTCCATCCGCTAATAGCAGAGAATTGCAAATGTAAAGGGGGACGGATCCGAAGGGGTCCGTCTCTTTTTTTGAAATGTTTTGTGTTATATATTTGTTTACCTTTTTCCCAGTTAAAATAAGTGTATATTTTATAAAGAATTGCAAGTTTTTTCTTTGCATTTAAACTTTTTTTGAGAGAGGCCGATTTGATCGTCTTTTTTGTCCTTTTACTTTGTTCTCTTGTCTTTGCTGCGGGGGCCAATGCGAGTGTATCCATAGAAGGAGATACTGTTTCGTATAATGTGGCCATTGGCGATACGCTTTCTGTTACATCGCGTAAAAGCCTTAATTATGGCGAAAATTTCGTTAAGTGGGAAGTTGTTTCGGGTACAGGAATATTTACCGATGCGGCTGTTGATTCCACCGGATTTATTCCATCGTCGAATGATGTTGTCATTAGAAGGGTAATTCAGAATTTACCCATCTATGAAATTACAGACAAGACGACTAAATTCAATTTTGATAAAAACAGCGTCAAGATACCTAGATCTTCATTATATGGTGTCCGGATGTATGCAGAACCTGACGAAGATGGACAGTATGCCCTTGTTTATAAGAATAGTCAAACTTTGGGAATTATGAATTTCCTTAGAGATTCCACTTTTACTACAAGTGCACCCAGTGATACATTCAGCATAAGTCGAGATTGTTTTCAAAAAAAGTGCTTTTTCAAGATGCAGGCAGATACGAAAAAGTATTTTTTCATTTTTGTTTCGGGTTATCCCAATATAGACATGAAGGATTCCTTATTTGTCCGTTTTGCGCGGACATATACTTTGAGCGCAACGCATACGGGTAATGGAACTGCTTATGTTGATTCCGTAAACAAGAAAGTCACATCCTTTAGTAAAGCTTTAGACACGGATTCTATCAAAATTTATGCTACACCGGCCAAGGACAATGTATTTGATCATTGGGAAGTTACATCCGGTACTTGTTCTATCATAGATAATAAAAAAGACACGACAAGAGTTGTAAATATAAAAAGTGACTGCAAATTGAATGCAGTATTCACGGCAGGGAAAATTTATACCATTACGGCGAAGCCAGTTAAGTACAATTTTACAGACAATGTGTATGCAAAAGAGGTGACCAACGGGCATGTTGGAGTAAGGTTTACCTTTACGGCGCCTAGCGCGGGTTCCTATACCATCGTTGTCTCAAACGATTTTTCTAATGATTCTCTGTATTACATTCGCTATACGGATGTTGACTATCAAACAATATCTGTTTCAAAGAAGTTCCTTGGAGCTTTCAGCGAAACACAGACGCTTTCGCAAGGGGATGTTCTCTCTATAGTCGTTTATAGATATAGCAAGAATGAGAACCCATTCTATATCAACTATGCAACGCAAGCGTTCGGCCTCGCGCTCAGCTCTGACGGGAATGGAAAAGTGATTCCGGCAGGTGGTTATTCAACGGCCTATTCTGGCACGAAATACTCCATTGCTGCCGAAGCGGATAGTGGATACCGTTTTTCGGACTGGCAGACGGTGTCAGGCTCGCCTGATATCGAGGACAAGGAATCTCCTTATACGTATGTTTCGGTCTCTGCGAATACTGAATTGAAAGCCCGCTTTAAGGCGAGTTCCATTTACACACTTACCAAGGCAAAACAGACTTTCAATTACCAGAAAAACTATTACAGTGAGTCTTCTCAGTCGGCAATCCGGTTTACTTGGACTCCTCCTGACACAGCCACTTACATAATCAATTTCGAACCAGTCGACCCCATTGGCGGGATATTCAAGGATTACGGAGTAGACAAAACCTTTGAGAATGTTTTGTCTGAAAGTGCGGTCAGTGGTAAGGAAAGCTTTACTATTAAGGGCTCTGCTGGAGTTCCTCTATATTGGTCTCTTCAAGACAGTTCCAAGAACATCCCGAACAAGTCGGTCAAGGTCTGGATTTCGACTCCTTATGTGTTGAACGTGTTGACGGCCAAGTCGGGCTCCGTTAATCCGTCCGGGAAGGTTTATACGGCCCCCGGTGCCGAGACGATTCTTACTGCATGGCCTTATGGTGGTTACAAGTTCAAGTCCTGGGTGAACACAGAAGGGGATATGAACATTGCCTCTCCGAAGAATTCTAGGACGGTAGTCACTTTGATTGATTCGGTCTGTTCTGTAAAGGCCACATTCATAAATGATGAGTCTGCGGAACCTTTGTTAAACATTTCCAAACTTGATATAAGCAATTATCCTGAAATCTGTGCACAGGTTTCTGTCGCAGATAAGAGTACGGGCCATTCATTTTACGGACTCGTTGCTGACGATTTTACTCTGACTCAGGATGGAAAATCTATACAGCCCCAGGTCACGAGCATAAACGATGTCACCGGCGTCTCCGTTGTTATTGTCGTAGACGAGAGCACCTCGATGAAAACGAATAACCGCATGGAAAAGGCAAAAGATGCAATTCGTACGTTTGTTAACGACATGGGCCCCTATGATAGAACATCTATTGTTGGCTTCAAGGGCGCTTTTAAGGTAGAGGTCGATTCAGTCAAAAAGGATTCTGTCCTTGTCGATTCTACCGTAGTTCACCAGGCGATGACTTCGAACAGGACCTTATTGCTCCAGGCCGTGGATTCCATCATACCTGATGGCAGGTTGACGAATATCATCACGGGAACGAATGTCGGTTTACAGCAGATCGTAAACGAAACCAACGCAACCGTGGTTATTGTGTTCTCCGATGGCGATAACAATAGCGGTTCCAAAGATGTGAGAGGTACTGTTGACCAGGCCAATGCGAAAAAGACGCCTATCTATACCATTGCTCTCGAAAGCGAGACAAAATACCCGCTGGCGAATTTGGCAGAAGGTTCGGGTGGCACATTCTCGCTTGCGAGCGATGCTAGCGAACTGGCTGGTCTCTATGCCGGTATTCGTGACAATGTTCTTTCGCAGTACGTCGTCTGTTATCAGACTCCCGATACGGTTCAGAATGGGGAGTCGCACAATGTCGCTATCGGCATGAAGTTCAACAAGATTACTACAGGTGATACGGCCCAGTGGAGTGAAACGTCCATCCCGCCGGTTGTAACCCTCACCGAGAATACATGGGAACTGATCAACAACTCCCAGGCGTCCAACAATCCGCTCACGATTGGTGTGTATATAAAGAGCCAGGTCGGAATCAGCTACGCTGACGTGTATCTGCGCACTTCCGGCGTGAACGGTTTCTTCACCCAGTATCCGCTCCAGAACGTGCACGATAGCCTTTGGAAATTTACGGTCCCGGCAGATCTTGTTATGGCTCCTGGGCTTGATTTCTATGTTTTCGCAGTGGACATTCTTGGGCAAGCTGGCAAATCTCCGAAAATCCAGAACCCGTCCAAGGAACCTTACACCATCTTTGTTGACAACGATATCCCCAGTGTAGAGGTCCTTTCTGTGGCATGTGAAGACTCTACGACGGATATTAAGACGTTCTCCTTCAAAATCAAGGATAGCGACGGTGTCGATGCTGTAAAACTCTATTTCAGAGATTCGAAAACGGTTATATTCCAGGAAAAGCTCCTTTCCTATGTCGACAAGAACGATTCGTGGATTGTGGAGTTCCCGGCGAACGTTCGTGATTATGATCGGATTGAATATTATATCCGCGTGACGGATGCAAGAGGGACGTCGGTGCGTAACCCGAAGGATGGAACGCTTTTGACGGATGCTTGCTTGATTCATTTCGTTGACACGGACTCTTCTGTTGTGGACTCTGTTCCGGAGGATACGCTTACGCCGTCTCCGCGCGATTCCATTGTTTACTCGCTCATTGCGGACACTGCCGAAATTTACGACAAGGATTTGGATGGTCGTGCTGACTTTGTGCGAGTCCATTTCAAGGAAGAACACGACGATAATATCACGAGCATCGACTCCATCTTCTGGAATTCGAATCGTGGTGAATGGCGGTTCGTTCCGGATGGTACGATTAAGAGAAACCGTTCGGACGGGAAATGGTTCGAAGCATACATCAACAAGCCGTACAATTATGGGTTGACCAAGGCTGACACCGTGAGGAAGCCTTTCTTGAGTTTTACCACGATTTATTCTGATAAACTGGAAAATGTTATGCTTTCGGACAGGGTGGGTGCCGTTCCTACCAAGGCAACCAAAGCTCCGGGAACAATAGGCCTTGATGAGTACATGGATCCGAAATCGGAAACCCCGCCAGACACGCTCATCGTCAGCCTTTCGGAACCTGTTACGAATGTTGGCGACGAGAATGCATGGAAGAAACTCTTCCGCTATTCTTCGTCTTGCGAAGACACTGTCTCTCAATCGCTCAATTTGAAGCATGACCCGATAATTAGGGAAAACGGGCTACAATGGGTTCTTATCCTTGATGATTATTCTCTCAAGGTGGGATCTTGTTTGTTTACCAATCCCTCGGCCTCGTACGAAGATCTGGCTGGCAATTCAATGGGGCGTGGTGGCGTCAAGATAGAAGGGAGGGATGGCTCGTTCTACCTCAGCGAAGTCAAGCCTCTCCAGCCTGTTAGTGGCATTGGCAAAACTCCGAAGTGGATTCCGCCCAAGGGCTCCGAATGGGAACGTTTGCCGGATACCTTGTCGGCCATCAGCGTAAAAACCATGTCTCCATACACGGCCGAAGTCTACATCTTCGACGGAATATCGACCTACGTGACGCATTTCAAGCAGAAGTTCGGCTACCATGGCGAAATGGAAGAATCGGCTCGTGGAAACTCCAAAGACCAGTTCAAGCAGAGCTTCTTGCATTGGGACAACCGTTCCGAGAAGGGACGCAAGGTGGGCACGGGTATCTACATCTGGAAGATATTCTTCAAGTTCGAGGATGGCCACAAGGAAACGAGAACGATCAAGACGGGTGTGTACCGCAAGGGCGGCAAGAAGTCCCGCAAATAGAAACATCTAAACGGAATACAAAAAGAATCCCTCGCGCCGAAGCGGGGGATTTCCCTTTATTGAATCTTTGTTTTAGTTAGTTGAATGTGCGGTTGAATTGGCCGAGGAAGTTCAGGGTCTCTTCCGTAAACAGTTTTTTCACACATTCGTTATATTCTTCGTTGTTGTCTACGGAAAAGCCGCTTACAGGGCCATCTTCATAATAGTAGCGTTCTTCACTTTTATCCCTAGCGCTAAGCAAGAAATCTTCGCTTTTCTCCTTACACATTTTTTCAGTAATGAAGCCTAGTGTTTGAATGTTGGTGCAGGTCTTTTCGTTGCTAGACATGGTGCGGATGTAGTTCATTCCCGTAGAGTCAAAACGGGCGTCGCCCCCTTCGGTAAATTCCTGGTTGTGGATACGGAATTTCATGTCGGGAAGTTGCTCGAGTTCGTTGGCCTTAATAAGCGAGTCTACCGTAAGGTCGCCCACATTATATCCGGAGTATCTGTCGATAATGTTATCGAAGTTGGTCTTGTACGGATGAGTGCCGGAGCTTATGTCGACTACGGTTTTGTTGTAGACGGAATCTTCGGTAAAGGTCAAAGTCTTGGCTATACCGCTCAGGCTACCGATATACTCTGTACATTTTATTTCTGTTTGACCGAGCTTTCGCTTACAACCCGTAACGTTCCATGTTCCCAAAATGCCGTTATGGTTGGTGCTTAACGCTAAAGTTTCTGAATTGTAATAATCAGGGTTTTCTGCTATGTCTTTGCTTGTGGGGCCAATCCACATCGAGTCCCCGACAATTTTAATGGCTTTGGCTTCAATTGATTCTGGATTTTCTTCCCATGCAAACGTTTTTGTGTCAGCGTGGTAATTGCAGGAAAATGTACCCTGATAAATGATGCCCGAGGCTTGATCGTAGCGGTACGGCATGGCGTATACGTAACCGTCGCCAAAATCATGGCCGAGTTCTTGTTGGTCGTTTGCAGATGAAGAATTGTCGTCGCCGCAGGCTACCATCAGCAGGGCGGAGAAAAGAATGTAGGATGTTTTTTTCATAATGGAATTTTTTTATTTCCCGTAGAACGCTCTCACGTCTTCCCAGCGGTAATACGGGGCGGCGGGGCAGTTCTTGACGGTCGTGGAGTCGCATGTCACGGGCAGTTTCTGTTCGATTTCGTTAAGCATCACCTTCACCAAAATCGGGGTGCCCTTCTTGCTGGACTTGTAGAATATAAATTGTACGTTTGCGGCCATCGGGCTGATTTCGTAGTCGCGCCAGACCTTGTGCAGGTTTTCCATGTCGGCGGTTTCGATGCCGGTGTTTTGCGAACCGTTTTCCAGTTGCAACAGGACGGCGAACGGGAAGATGACGGTGTCGTGACCAAAGCGGAGCGTCGCGGAAGTTTTCTTCGGAGCGTTCTTTGCTGTGGTCTTGTCGGCCTTTGCCGTATCGGCTGCGATTACCTTGTCTGCAACTTCAAGGAAGTTCTTCAGGAGCGGCCTTGCGTTTTCGAGTCCCTGTTTTTTGGCGAAGGGATTGTTGCCGAGAACGCTGTACCACCAGGCATTCTGGGCGCGCCAGCGTTCGAACATGTCTTCGGCGGTCCATAAGTCATCGAAGTTGAACTCAATTTCGGGGCTGCCTTGGAGGCTGTTGCCGATTTCGTAAATCTTGCTGTAGAGGTCGCCAGCGTTCACTTTCTTCTTGATGTAATTTGTGTCGTTGAAGATAGCACGCATCATGCGTGTCGGGTCCACATGGCTGTAAAGTTTTTCGTTTTCTTTTTGCCATGCGGGTGTGTTTGACTCACCGATGATTTTTCCGAAGTCGAGCGGACTGATAAAGTTCATGAGGTACTTGCCCGATTCCTGGTGGATGTCGAGTTTAGGCTTTTGGGCGCGCAGTTCTTCGAGGAAGGCGGCCATGCTTACGACGCAACGTACGCTGGTACTCGCGTAGGCTTCGATGTAGGCGTCGTTCTTGAACACCTCGGGAAAGTTTTTGACCATGCGTTTGGCAATACCTTGGTGCTGCGCTACGCCGACCTGCGTCAAGTCACCGGCGCGGGGGGCGGCGTATTCGTCCAGGTACTTGGCGCGTTCAAGAAGGTTCTTACCGAGTTCGGTGAGCTTGCCTGCGGAATCGGCTTTGGCCAGTGTGTTGTACAGTTCGTGGTAGTGGTCGGCGGGCTGGTGGAAACGGCTGCCGTGCCTGCCGTAGTGACTCAGGTAGAAGGGCTTGTACCCTGCGGGGACTTTAGTGTATTTGGCTTCTGGAGTGGGATAGGCATAGTAGTTGCTTCCCATTTTGTGGAAGTCCTTGATGATTTCAGCTTTGACAGAATCCGTCTGGGCAAAAATCGAGCACGCCAAAAAGGCGGAAATAAAAAGGGTTGCCTGAAATTTCATAAATGTAGTTTCCTTTTTTATAGACGGAGCAGCAGATTTATTCCGGCAGAGGAATTGTCTAATCCAAAGGTGGGGACGAAGTCTATTTTAATTTGCTCGTTTCTTCGCTGCTTATAGATTTCGTAGATTCTTTTGTAATTGTGGGTTCTTCTGGATCTTGGGGCGTCGCGGATGATTGCATACGTATTGTAGGCGATTAATGTTGTGCCGATGATTTGAAATGCGATAGCTGTGCTGGAAATGGTTCTTGAATTTATTGTAGAGGACTCATAGGATTCGTGGATGGATTCTGAGTTGATGGCCCCGTATGTTCCGAATCCGATGATGAATGCCCCGGCTGCGCACCCTACGATATTCTCCCATATAGTAGGAAGCATTTTCTCTTGCTTGACGAGTTTTTGGTAGAAGTCGTCGTAATCCCTGTAGGTGTCGTCGGCGTTTTGTATAGCCTTAAGGGAATCCCTGTAAAACTGGGACTCTGCGTCATGCGTATTTGGAACGGCCTGCGCAAGGCAGGCTATCGTCATCGTAAGCAATAATGCAAGAACCCGTTTCATTTGTTTCCTACCGTTTACTTCCTACTGTCTACTTCCTACTTCCCGCGTTAGTTGCCAAACGTCCACACGATTCCATAGGCGAATCGCAAGCCTTCCGGCGTGTATCCCGCTTCGGGCATGTAGATGCTGTGGTTGAAGTTCTCGATTCTTGTATAAAGTTCAAAGGAGAGAATCTGCATACGGGCTTCGAAATCAAGCGCCAGGTAGTGGCTCATTTCAACTAGTTCGGGGTTGCCGTGTTCGTTGATGGTGCAGTCCATCCTGTTGTTGAACCACTGCCAGTCTACGCGAACGCTCACACCCAGCCTGTCCTTGACAAAGCGGTTCTGCCAGTGGATACTTCCCTTGTAGTAAAGTTCCGGTGTGTCGATGAGTTTTCTCGAACGGTCGATGACTTGCCCGCGTTCCAGGTAGAATTTCCAGTTCCCGAGACGGAAGCCCAGTTGCAAAATCCAGTCGAGCGTGTTTGCTTCGTCGATATTTGCCCAGCGGTAGAGTGTTTCGATGGAGTCTGCCGTAACGATGGTGTCAATGATAGTATCTTCCCCATATTCCCGGGTATCGTACGTAACAGTGCTGTCGACGCTGCCCTTCTTGACCCAGTAGGGCCTCATCAGGTTTTCGACCTTTTCGTAGCGGAAACCTAGCCCGTAAAAGACTTCACGAGAATGCCAGCCGATGTGCGTGGCGTAGCGGTCGCGTTTTTCGTATTTCAAATCTTCGTTCGGGAACGAGAGGCGTCCGGTTTCGTAAATCTTGATTTGGTTGATATCGGGGAACCTGTTGTCGTGGCGGATGTTTCCATTTAACCGGAAGTGGTACGGCAAGAAAACAGTTGCATCGGTGGAATAGGCCGGGGCGTATTCTTGTTTGTCGAGTAGGGAACTGTTGCGTTGCATACCCGCTTGCGCACGGAACATCGTGAATGCGATGGTGTCGGAAACTTGCATGTAGCCCACTTCGCGGTCCTGGAAGTATTCCTTCTTTTTGCCACCGCGAGCATCGTCGGCGTTCAGGAATTCGTAGCTGAACTTGAGTGTGGGGTTGAGAAGTGTGTGGTAGCCGAGCCCGAAGTTGCCGAGGATGGTTTCGTATTCGAGCGAGGTCGTCGTGTCGTAGTAGATATTGTTTACACTGACAATTCCGTTTTCGGCGACGACGGTTGCGGTGTCCTTAAGAATGGAGGGGAGGGAATCTTCTTCGATTTCGTGCGTGCCGTACTGGAAGTCAGTCGAGAAGAAACTCTTGGAGGTGGGATAAATTTCAAAGCCTGCTCCGTAGGTGACAGCCTTGATGTCGATGGTGTAGGGATTAGTCTGGAATGTGCGTATAGAATGGTCCATGGTGTCGAGCAACACCTTGTGGTTCGTGTTGTCCGCATTTTCCAGGCTCAGGTAGTTCATCTTGAGGTAGGCCTTACCGAGCCCGAAACGCCAGGTGAGCATGGGTTGAATGTGCATGCTGTTCATGGCGATGTTCCTGCCGCCGAACGGGATTTGCGTGGAGTCGCGACCCAGGGCAAAATAGGGAGAGTGCGTGACGTTTTGGTACGTGTAATCTTTGGAGTCGTGGTTCGAGTGGCTCTGGACGCCAAAGTCCAGCATTACGGAATCGGTGACGAGTCGGCGGAAGTCGAGCCGGAGTGCGTTGCCGTCGAACGAAGAACGCTCCCAGTTCAAGTCTGTTATGGGCGTGTCAATCGGGATGCCGTGCCGTTCTTCGAATAGGATTCCGTTCTCGCCGTTCAGGGTGAGCGTGGTCGCGTCGTAGCCCAGCCGCGTCGTGTAAAGGCCGGCCAACTTGCTTGGGTAGCGTGTAGAAAGGGATGATATGCCCATGGCCATCGGGTCGAGTTCAGGGTGGCCGAGGATGGATGTTCCGAGGACCCATTCGGATTTTTGTCCCGACACGTCGAAGGTTCGCTGCATGACTTCACGTAGCGGGATGGCCCAGCGTCCGGCGTCCGTTTCCCGGACTGCGGGGTCCGGCCTATCGGGGGAATCCCACGAGGAATCCTGTGGCTCCGGTATCGAGTAAGGTTTCGCCGGGATGATATCGGCAAGGGCACTTGTAGCAAGTGCTACTAAAAGTACGGCTATGGTCTTGAACGATATTTTCATTAGTACCATTCCGCACGGGATTTTTCGCGCCTTTCGCGAAGCGCTTGAACTACACTGTAAGGCATCTTCATGCAACCGGGCGGGTATGTACCGCTTTCGGTGTGGAAGTCGGAACCTCCTGTGCCGATGAGCCCGTACTTGTGAGCCATGTCTTTGTACTTGCGAGCCACGGCGCCCTTCTGGGCGGGGCTGTAGACCTCGATACCCTGGATGCCCCATTCCACCATGTTCTCGATGAACTCGTCGCTGAGCCCGGACTTGTACGGGTGGGCGAGCACGGCGATGCCGCCGGCGTTTTCGATGAGACGGATGGTCTGCTGCGGGTTGAGTCCCTTCTTCTCGACGAAGGCGACGCAGCCGTCACCGAGGTACTTCGAGAAGGCCTCGGAAAAGTTCGAGATGTATTCTTCGTCGACCAAGGACATGGCAATGTGCGGTCGTCCGATGACTTTGCCCTTGCAGTAGGAATTCACCTTTTCGAACGTGATGTCGATGCCGAGCGCGTTCAGTTTTTTGATGATGGCCTTGGCGCGGCTCACCCTCTGCTTGGCGAAGTCCTCGAGTTCCATGTTCAGGGCGAGGTTTGTCGGGTCGCAGAAGTAACCCAGGATATGGATATCCTTGCTTTGCCACACGGCAGAAATCTCGATGCCTGGAATGATTTCGAGCCCGATTTGCTTTGCGGGTTCTTCGGCCAGCTTGAACGAGTCGAGGTTGTCGTGGTCGGTGATGGAAATGCAGCGCAGTCCCTTGCGCTTGCAGAGCCGGAGCAGTTCTTCAACTTCCAGGTTTCCGTCGGAGAGTTTTGTGTGGAGGTGCAAGTCTGCGAACCCACCGCTTTCGGTGATGATGGTGGATCCCTTTTGCATTAGCCGACTCCGTAATACTCGGAGATTGTTTGGGCTTCGGACTTGTTGTCTCTGTGAAGGCTCAGGTTGAGGAACGGATAATAGTTTTCAGTGGCAAAACCGATGCGGCAAGGGGCACCGCTGGTTTTGGCGAGGAACAAGCGGGGGAGGAATGGATCGTCGAGGTACAGGCAGACCTGCGGAGCGAATTCCTGGATCTTGCGCTGGATTTCGTTGAAGACGGGTTCGCCGAAACGGCATTCCTTGTCGCTGTAGTACACGGCGTGGGAACGCCTAGAAGAAATCAGGGAATGTTGCGACTCGTGGGTGCAGAACAGCATGTTCTTGAACCAGGCGTCGGGCATGGCGCGCATGAACTTGTTTGCGCGTTCCAGGTCCTTAGGCAGGATCGTCAAAGTCTTCGGGTGGTCCTTCAGAATGTTCGGAAAGTCAAACGCGGCGGAGTCTTCGCCAGCCTGTTTCAGAAACCACTTGAACAGCTTGGCGCTGGAATAGAATCGCTTGAAAAAATAGCGAAATGTGTCTGTAAAATAAGGCGAAGGTGTCACGTTTGCTCCAAGTCAAATATCCGATGGATAATATACTAAATTTACGCCATGCCTAAAGTGAAGTTCTACGCCATAAAGGCCCCCGAAAAAAGTCAAATCGTGACCTCTTGGGCCGAATGTGAATCCCTGACGCACGGAATTAAGGGTGTTTTGTTCAAATCTTTTGCGACAAAGGCCGAAGCCGAGGCCTGGATTGCCGGAATCGAGGCTCCGGTCCCTGCTGGGATCCGTGTTTTTGTAGACGGCTCCTTCTCGCCGACTTTCGCTCCGGCCGGGTGGGCTTATGTTGTCGTGGATGGGGACAAGGAACTTGCACGCGGGTCGGGAATCACGGCGTTCCCCGCCGAAAGCCGCAATATCGACGGCGAGGTGATGGCGAGCTACCAGGCCATGCGTTGGCTCGACGCCAACGACAAGAAGGGCGTCATCTGCCACGACTACGAAGGAATTGCCCGCTGGGCCAAGGGCGAATGGCAGGCCAAGAGCAATGTCGCCCAGCAGTACGTAAAGGCGGTCAAGCCGTACCTGCACCGTGTACAGTTCGAAAAGGTGGCGGCCCACACGGGCGTCAAGTGGAACGAACTTGTAGACAAACTAGCTAAAGAGGCTATCGAGAAAGCAAAAAAGGCTTCTGAAAAATCGGAGAAAAAAGACTAGCGCCGCGCTTAGTCGCCGAGATTCGTTCTCCGCACACTTTCGTGCTTTTTGCCGTAGTCCTTGACGTTTAACCGGGACAGCGGTTGCCTTGCTTCGAAGGTGAATCCTATCAGGAACTGATTGACCATGCCCCATTTTTTTCGGTCGTCGATGGGGTCGTCAAAATGGATTACCTTGGCCAGCCATTGGAACTTTGGGGATATGTGGAGGAGGTCTCCCACAGGGAGACGCTTTACGAACTGGATGCTACCCAAGTAAGCTAGGTTGTCTGTGGAATCGCCGTTGAGCATGAACTGCGCATATCCAAGACCGCCCATGACATCGATGCCGTAATTGCCGAATTCAAAAGCGTATCCGGAGAGTCCGTTAAAAGCGACTTGCTTGGGCTTTGAGCCGTTGAATATTGCGTCTAACTGGATTTGGAACACCAAATGGTTGATTTGGAGGCGCCCTTGAGGAAACCCGATAGAGAAGGTTTCGTCTACGTTGTCGAAGGCGGACGTCATTAGGGCTTTGCCGAGGGATAGCGTTATCCCAAAACTGAAAACTCCGTCTTCTTTGTCGTATTTCCGCAATTTGTTGCAGACGTCGTCGTCCATGATGGTTTCAATTGCCGCCTTGTAGCGACTTTCGGGGTATTTTTCCAAGAAGTTGTTCCTGGCTTGCAGTATCCAGGTGTAGTCGTTGTCGAATTTGGGATGGCGTCCAATTGGACTTTCGTTTTGGAACCAAAGTCCCGCCCAGGATTGCATCAGGTCGAGAGCCGCATCAGAAGGAGGCTTTCCTATTTTGCGGGCGAATCCTGCGATTTGATCTATTGAGATAAGTTTGTTTAAAATCAGTTCCCCAAGGACCGTAGGGCTTAGTGGCGCGTTGCTCAGCATTTCCTTTTTTTCGTAGGCGAACCAACTGTCGTACTTGGCTATCATGTAATCCAGTAGCATGTTGTACATCGCGTTGTCTTCTTCCGTTATCGTGCGGCCATTAATTTCCCGATTCGCGATAAAGGCGTACTTTGTATAGACGTCGTTATATTCGTGCTCGCCTTTCTTTTCGTCATAAAGCGTGTAGGCTATCCGCACCAGTTTTTCCCGTCGGGATTCAATTGCGCATATCTCCGGATCTGCCTTGTGCCCGTATTCTGCGACAAAGTCCAAAAGTTCCAGATGCCTCGTGGTGTCTTGCGAAACGGAAATTTCGTTGAACATTCCAAGAACGTATTCGTCGAATGTGCAGGCGTCGATTTCTGCAGAGAGGGAATGCGTTGCGCAAAGCAAGAACAGGATGAGGAACAAACGCTTCATGTCGGATATACCCTAAATTTCAGAGAGTGGAACAAGAAAATCGAGGGCTACGCCGAAATAAAACTGGTTGATAAAAACACGGCGTTTGCGTTTTGTTATGGGAGAATCAAATTCAAGCGTTTTTAGCGTCCACTGCAACTTGGTAGTGAATGCGCCGACTGCTCCAAAATAAAAATGCTTGAAACCCTGAATCCCCGCTAATAGTGCGCGACTCGTTGTGGTATCTTCGCCCATGAAGAACTGGTCGAATCCGATGCCGACCAACAAGTCGGCCCCGAACGATTTGTATTCAAGGCAATAGCCGAACAGCCCATCCAATCCCATAGCGTTTATGCTGCCGCCGAGGTACATGTCCCCCTGAAGTTGCGCTACCACGTGAATTATCTGGAGTCTAAAGTTGGGGACGGAAACGGAAACTTTTTCTTTCATGGGCTCCATATCCGAACCGAGCAGTGTTTTCCCTACCATGACTCCGAGGCCGAAACCGACGCGTCGGTTGTCTTTTTTGTAGGTCTGGATTTCTTCTTTTTCTTCGGTTTGGGCGAGGTCCTGTATCAACTTTTCATCGGACATCAAAGAAAATGTCGCGATATAAGGGCTCCCAGGATATTTTTGGGCAAAGTTTTGAATCGGTCTCTGCAACCAACTGTACTTACCTTCGCTCAGTTCTTTGGATGAGTTCTCTGTAATCCATAAGCCGGCCCAGGAATCTTCCCGTTCCTTTTTTATTTCGCTTGCGGGCTTGCCTTCGATCATGGACGACTTGGATATTTCCAGATCTTCGAACAAGGCGTCGATTTTTGAAGCGTAGCCGTACTTGTTCATGTCGCCGTTCATGGCGGCAGATATCATGCTGTGTTTTACGTTGGCGAATCGCTTGTCGTATTTTGCGATGATGTAGTCAAGTACGATGTTGTATGCGGCGTTGTCTTCGTCGGTAAACTTTTTTCCGTCTTCTTCGCTCCCGGTAAAATGGGCGTACTTTGTGTATGCGACATCATACTCTGCGACGTTCCGGGCGGTATTGCTCGTGCGGAAAAGCGCCGTAACTTTTTTCGAGATGTCCTGCGACTTTTCCTCGTCAGGGCAAACTTCATTGTTCGGGGGGAGGCTGTCTTGCTGAATGAAATCGAGAACCTTGGCGTAGCCGGAATGGGACTGGATGCATTCTGTTAACGCATCGACGAGTTGCTCGTCGAATGCGCAAATGTCCAACTCCGCTGCACCTGCAAACGTAAACCCGAAAATGCAGAGGCCAAATGCAATCTTGTCGAGTTTGCGGACAAAGTTCATGCGGAATTCCCTTTTTACCTGGATTCGTGCTTGCTCATGCAGTGCAGGCTTCCGCCCTCTTCGATGACGGTGCAGCAGTCAATGCCGATGACGAACCTGTCGGGGTAAACGCTTTCGAAGTACTTCTGGGCCACGGCGTCGTTCGCACACTTGTATTTCGGGTAAATCAAGCCGCCGTTCACGTAGATGTAGTTCATGTAGCTGGCCGGGAGAATCTGCCCGTCGTCGAGCTTGCGCTGCGGAGGCAGCGGGAGCGTGTCCACCTTGGCGTCCTTGCCGTAGTGGAGTTCGAGGAATTCCTGGATGGCGGCCTTGGCTTCTGCGAGGTACTTGCCGTTGGCGCTGTTCGGGGCTGCAGAATCGAGGACAATGCGGTCCTTGGCGATAAATCGCGCCACGTTGTCGATGTGCCCGTCGGTATGGTCGCCCACGAGCCCCTTGGGGAGTACCAGCAGCGCTTTGAGGCCCAGCATGTCGCAGATGGCTTTGATGATGGCGCTCAGGTCGGCAGGCTTGTTGCGGTTCTTGCCCACGAGGCAATCCAAGGTCGTCATGCCGAGCCCGTCACCGTTGACTTCGATGGCGCCGCCCTCAAAGATGTAGGGGACGCTTACGCCCTTCTTGTATTCGAAAATTTCGGCGATGCGCGCGGGAATCTGGTTGTCGTTTTTCCAGGGCGGGAACTTTGCGCCCCAGGCGTTGAAAGCCGTTTCGGAAACGACGGTCTGTTTGCCCTTCTTCACGAAGAACGGGCCGTAGTCGCGAATCCAGATGTCGTCGGTCTTGACGGTGTAAAAGCTGGCGGGGAAGGGCCTGTCGGCGACGGCGAATTTCTCTTCGGTCGTGAGGAAGTTCTTTTTCGGGACGAGGACGTTTACCGGCTGGAACTCGCTAATGGTACGGATAAGGTCGATATAGAACTTGCGGATCTTGACGCCGCGTTCGCCGTGCCAGTTCTGCTTGTTGTGCGGGAAGGCGAGCCAGGTGGCTTCTTGAGGTTCCCACTCTGCGGGGTAGCGATAAAGAGCTTTTTTCATGGTAAAAATCCTTTTATTGCTCTAAAATATAGGTAAAGATGATTGATTTCCGTATGATTTAGCTTATATTATGTTGCGAAGAGAACTTTTGCCTTAGGAAACGGAGTTGGTTGTTATGTCTTTGAAAATATGTATTCCTGCAATGGCGGCATTCCTTCTCGTGGCTTGCGGCGGCGACGGCAACAATGCCGGTGACCCGGACCCTTCTGCCGAGGCCGATTTTGTGGTGGATTCCTTTGACGATCTTTCGGTTTGCATCGACAAACGCGAAGGCGCGACCGCCTACGTGAAAGACGAAGAAAAAGATTACATCTGCACCGACGGAGATTGGGCCATCGACACCAACGCCGCTACTCGCAAAAAATCCAGCAGCAGTAAAGACAAAGCGAAATCCTCCTCCTCGCGTCATTGCAAGGACAGTAAGGACGAAGCAAACTCCAACAGCAATTTTGCGGGTCAGAAAACAGCATGGGAGTATTTGAGCCCAAATATTGATTATGGCGAAATGGTCGATGACCGCGATTGTCAGACTTACAAGACGGTAAGAATCGGTGGCCAGGTGTGGATGGCGGAGAACCTCAACTACAAAGTGGACTCTAGTTTCTGCTATAATGATTCTGCCGAATATTGCGAAAAGTATGGACGGCTTTACATGTGGACGGCGGCGGTTGACACATCTGAAGAGGATTGTGGTTACGGCAAGATATGCGGGTTATTCCGCAGGGTGCGTGGAGTGTGCCCTGAAGGCTGGCATTTGCCCGATAATGCGGAGTGGAGAACGCTTTTTACCGCAGTGGGCGGAGAGGATAAGGCTGGCAAGATGCTTAGGTCGCAGATGGGGTGGGGCGATGGTGATAATGGCTTGGACGCCTACGGTTTCTCTGCGTGCCCTGCTGGTTACATGTACCGCACTGGCCGCTTCTACGATATGGGTCACTACGCTCACTTCTGGAGTGCCACTGAGGACGGTAGCGACGGCGCCTACAGCTTGTACCTGAACTACGGCTCCGAGGATGCGACCCTGATGTACGACTATAAGAACAGTTACTACTCTGTCCGTTGCCTCAACGATGATTCAAATTCCGGCAGCAGTTTTGCGGGTTGGAAAACCTCATGGAATTATTTGAATCCAGATATTTATTATGGCGAAATGGTCGATGACCGTGACGGTCAGATTTACAAGACGGTGAAGATTGGCGACCAGGTGTGGATGGCGGAGAACTTGAACTATGAATCGGGAGGCAGTTCCTGTGGCGGTGGGCATGATTTTCAGCCAGGTGATTGTTCCAAGTACGGGCGGCTTTACATACGGTTTGATGCGGTTGGTGTGTGTCCTGAAGGCTGGCATTTGCCCGATAATACGGAGTGGAATGCGCTATTTGCCGCAGTGGGCGGAAAGGAGGTCGCTGGCAAGGCGCTCAGGTCGCAGAAAGGCTGGGTCAATGATGGTAATGGTCCGGACGTCTACGGTTTCTCTGCACTCGCTGCTGGCAACAGGGGGAGCGATGGACTCTACAATTATGAGGACTTCAACGCCTACTTCTGGAGTGCCTCTGAGGACTATAGCAATAACGTGAACCTGTTTTACAACGACGTGGATGAGGTCTTGTATGTCAGGGAAGATGACCGCTGGAAGAACTATGCTTACGCGGTCCGTTGCCTCAAGGATGATTCAAATTTCGACAGCAGTCCTGCGAAATTATCCTCCTCGAGTTGCGGGGACTGCAAGGATGATGCAAAGTCCAGCAGCAGTTTTGCGGGCCCGAAAATCGCATGGGACTATTTGAATCCAGATATTGATTACGGTGAGATGGTCGATGATCGTGACGGTCAGATTTACAAGACGGTGAAGATTGGCGACCAGGTGTGGATGGCGGAAAATATGAGCTATATAATGGACTCTAGCTTTTGTTTCTTTGCCGAGCATTGTTCCAAGTACGGTGATTACTACACTTGGGAGTCTGCGGTCGCTGCGTGTCCAAAAGGATGGCATTTGCCCGATACTGCGGAATGGAATACGCTGTTTACCGAGGTCGGCGGAACGGCAAAAGCAGGCATGATGCTTAAGACGCAGACGGATTGGTTCATTACGACGGATACGAAATGGCTCAATGATAGTGTCAGTACGAATGCCTACGGTTTTTCTGCGCTCCCTGCTGGCTCAAGGGGCGACGATGGCAACATCCTCTATGGAAACGATGCTTACTTCTGGAGTGCCACTGACAATGGACGCAACGCTTACTACTGCTACATGCTCATGCAGGAACGCGACCACAAGCGCGCGGACTTGGGCTTGCGCGAAAAATACTACGGTTTATCTGTTCGTTGCATCCAGGACTAGCCAATGTCGATTCTTTCTGTCAACTTTGTTCAATGGCTTTCTTCTTTTGAGTGCAATTTTTCATAAAAGAATGTAAATTAAGGGAAATCCTTTGCGAAAGGGCGGCTTATGTCTTTGAAAATATGTATTCCTGCAATGGCGGCATTCCTTCTCGTGGCTTGCGGCGGCGACGGCAATAACGCCGGTGACCCGGACCCTTCTGCCGAGGCCGATTTTGTAGTGGATTCCTTTGACAATCTTTCGGTTTGCATCGATGATCGCGAAGGCGCGACCGCTTACGTGAAAGGTGAAGATAACGCTTACATCTGCACCAACGGTGGTTGGACCATCAACACCAACGCCGATACTCGCAAAAAGAACAGTAACGGTTCGGCGAAGTCGTCAGGTTCAAAACAATCTTCTGGTCCGGTGCTTTTGGCTAAGCCTTGCAAGACCGGAACGGAAGACAACTGCGAATACGGCGAGTTGGTGGACGCTCGCGATGGTCAGACTTACAAGACGGTGAAAATTGGCGACCAGTGGTGGATGGCGAAAAACCTCAACTACAAAGTGGACTCTAGTTTCTGCTTCAACGATTCTGTCGAATATTGCGAAAAGTATGGAAGGCTTTATACTTGGGCTGTTTCTATGGACAGCGCAGGCACATGGAGTTCGAACGGCAAGGGCTGTGGCTTAGGAAAAACGTGTTTGCCAAAGTATCCCGTGCGTGGGATTTGTCCCGAGGGCTGGCACTTGCCGGACACGACAGAATGGGAAATCTTAGTCACTGCGGTTGGTGGTCGATGGATTGCGAGCAGAAAACTTAAGTCGCAGACTGGCTGGCTCGGTGATGGCGACGGATCGGATGCGTATGGTTTTTCTGTGCTCCCTGCGGGTTATTTGTTCTACAATCGTCGTGAATTCAGTGGTGTCAATACCAGATTTTGGTGTGCCACTGAGGACGCTTACGATGATATCGCTAGTATCATGGACTTGCGCGCGCGGTGCGACAATATACATCATTTGCCGTTCCGCTCGGGTAACCGCTCGGGTAAGAGCGACGCGCTCTCTGTTCGTTGCCTCAAGGACGATGCGGTCTCTAACAGCAATTCAGCTAGTAAAGAAAAGTCATCCTCAAACTCGAATGACTTTGATTGGAATGTTTTGAAGGAAGAGTATTTCAACCCGGCAATTTCCTACGGCACCATGACCGATCCCCGCGATGGCCAGACATACAAGACGGTGAAAATTGACGACCAGGTGTGGATGGCCGAGAATCTGAACTACTACGATGCAACTCTTGATGGCCGCAGTTGGTGTTATGGTGCCATAACCGATGCTACAACATTGAACTGTGCTGTTCCGGGGCGCTTTTATACCTGGGCAGCGGCAATAGATTCTGCTAAACTTTATAAGGATAAGTCTATTGTTTGCGGATACGGTAGTTCTTACGGTAGTTCTTGTTCTTTGCCCGATACGGTGTACGGAATTTGCCCGCCGGGTTGGCACTTGCCGAGTGAGAGGGAATGGGATGTTCTGTTACGTAGCCAGTATGTTCGGGGCGTCAAGGATCTGATATCGAGGTTTGGTTGGGTAGATAACGAAGGTAAAAGGATCGATGGTTCGAACTATTCCGGTTTCTCTGCGCTCCCTGCTGGCAAAAGGAGTCCTGAGGGTCTCATCAGCGAAGACGGCAGCGCCGCTTGCTTTTGGAGTGCTTCTCAAACTAATAGTGATGAAGGTGACTACATGTGTATCGGCGAGAATAAGTACGAGGTGAGTCTGGGCAAGCCCAAGACATACGGTTTATCTGTCCGTTGCCTACAGAACTAGCCAATGTCGATTCTTTCCGTCTACCTTGTTCAATGACCTTCTTCTTTTATGTATTATTTGCGTAAGGGCAATTTATGTCTTTGAAAATATGTATTCCTGCAATGGCGGCTTTCCTTCTCGTGGCTTGCGGCGGCGACGGCAACAAAGCCGGTGACCCGGCTCCTTCTTCCGAGGCAGATTTTGTAGTAGATACCTTCGGCGACCTTTCGATTTGCAACAACAAACGTGAAGGCGCGACCGCCTACGTGAAAGACGAAGATAACGCTTATATTTGCACCGACGGCGATTGGGCCATCGACACCAACGCCGATACTCGCAAAAAATCCAGTAACGGTTCGGCAGGTCCTAAAATCGCATGGGATTATTTGAATCCAAATATTGATTATGGAGAATTTGTCGATGACCGCGACGGTCAGATTTACAAGACGGTGAAGATTGGCGACCAGGTGTGGATGGCAGAGAACTTGAACTATAAAACAAAAAAAAGTTGGTGTGGTGGTGGAATCGGTAAGGATGCAGGAAATTGCTCCAAGTACGGTCGTCTCTATACATGGGCGGCGGCAATCGATTCGGCCAAATTTTATAAGGAAAAATCTATTGACTGCGGATACGACAAGATTTGTGTTCTGCCCGATACGGTGTACGGAATTTGCCCGTCAGGTTGGCATTTGCCTAGTAGAGTGGAATGGGAACATTTCTTCACATACATAGGAGACCGGAGCAATGCCGCAAAGGTTCTCAAATCGCAGGCAGGTTGGCGTAACGGTAACGGTACGGACGCCTACGGTTTCTCTGTGCTCCCTGCCGGCGGTTTGTCCAACGATGACTTTCGTGGTGAAGGCTATCTCGCCTGCTTTTGGAGTGCCACTGAGAGCGATATCTTCCTCGCTTACAGCATGTTATTGAACTACGAATACGATTACCTCGGCGACAAGCACGAAGCTTACTCTGTCCGTTGCATCCAGGACTATTCTATCTCCAACAGCAATAAAGACGAAGCGAAATCATCCTCCTCGCGTTGCGAGGACTGCAAGGATGATGCAAAGTCCAGCAGCAGTTTTGCGGGTCAGAAAACTGCATGGGATTATTTGAATCCAGAAATTGATTATGGCGAAATGGTCGATGACCGCGATGGTCAGATTTACAAGACGGTGAAAATTGGCGACCAGGTGTGGATGGCGGAGAACCTGAATTACGAAACGGAAAACAGTTGGTGTGACGTCGGACATGGTAATAATGAAGAAAATTGCGCCAAGTACGGACGGCTTTACAAATGGGTTGCTGCGGTAGACAAGCCCGAAGAGGAATGTGGCTACGACTTTACTTGCGGACTTTCCGGCATGGTGCGTGGCGTGTGTCCTGAGGGCTGGCATTTGCCCGATACAACAGAATTGTATAAACTGTTTGCCGCAGTGGGTGGACGTTTGAAAGCTGGCAAGATGCTTAAGTCGCAAACGGATTGGTACGATGAGGGTGACGGTACGGACGTTTACGGTTTTTCAGCGCTCCCTGCTGGCTGTAGAAATAACAAAGGCTACTTCGACTCGGATGGCTTCTCCGCTTTCTTCTGGAGTGCCACTGAGAATGATGCTCCTTCGGGCTATGTCAACAGCGCCTACAGTATGTACCTGAACTTTAACTACGAGAAAGCGTCATTTCTTATCGATGTTAAGAGCAACGCATTTTCTGTCCGTTGCATCCAGGACTAGTCAATGTCGATTCTTTCTGTCAACTTTGTCCAATGGCTTTCTTCTTTTGAGCGCAATTTTTCATAAAAGAATGTAAATTAAGAAAAATCTTTGCGAAAGAGCGGCTTATGTCTTTGAAAATATGTATTACTGCAATGGCGGCATTCCTTCTCGTGGCTTGCGGCGGAGATGATAACAAAGCCAGTGACCTGGCTCCTTCTGCCGAGGCCGATTTTGTTGTGGATACCTTTGACGATCTTTCGGTTTGCTTCGACAAACGCGAAGGCGCGACCGCCTACGTGAAAGACGAAGAAAAAGATTACATCTGCACCGACGGAGATTGGACTATCGACACCAACGCCGATACTCGCAAAAAATCCAGCAGCAGCAAAGACAAAGTAAACTCCAGTAATAGTAAAGACAAAGCGAAATCTTCCTCCTCTCGTTGCGAAGACTGCAAGGATGAAGCAAATTCTAGTAGCTCTGCTGGTGGGGAAAAATCATCCTCAAGCTTGAAAGAATTTGATTGGAGTATTCCGAAGGAAGATTATCTCAATCCGAAAATTTCCTACGGTACCTTGACCGATCCTCGCGATGGTCAGACTTACAAAACGGTGGAAATTGGCGACCAAGTGTGGATGGCGGAGAATTTGAACTATTATGATGAAACTTTTGATGGCCGTAGCTGGTGCCATGGTGCCGAGAACAGTGCCACTACGGCAAACTGTGCCGTGTCCGGCCGCCTTTATACTTGGACGGCGGCAATCGATTCGGCCAAGCTTCACAAAGATAATTCCATTGTCTGCAGTAGCGACAAGGATTGTAGTCTGCCCGCTATGGTGTCCGGAGTTTGTCCAACGGGCTGGCATTTGCCTCGTGTTGCAGAATGGAAACGTCTGTTCTCAAATGTAGGTGATTCAGTTGGTGTGGCTCTCAAGTCGCAGATGGGTTGGAATGATGATGGTAACGGTACGGACGCCTATGGATTCTCTGCGCTCCCTGCTGGCTTCAAGGACTACAATGACTACGTCTACGAAGGTGCTGCCGCCTCCTTTTGGAGTGCCGATGAGCACATCATTTTTTGCACAGACGCTGCCTGCATTAGTTTTGCCGGTACCTATGCCTACTGCATTAACCTTTACTCCGGCAGCTCAGGCTGGAGTCAGTTATCCGAGTCCAAGAGAAAAGCTTACTCTGTCCGTTGCCTACAGGACGTTGCGGAGCCGGAAGCTGCATGGGATTATTTGAACCCAAATATTGATTATGGCGAAATGGTCGATGACCGCGATGGTCAGATTTACAAGACAGTGACAATCGGCTCGCAAATCTGGATGGCTGAAAATCTCAACTACGAAGTGGACTCAAGTTTCTGCTACAACGATTCTGCCAAGTATTGCAGAATGTTCGGTCGGCTTTACAGATGGGCTGCGGCAATAGGCAAGTCCGAAAGGGAATGCGGCTACGGGAATACTTGCGGTCTTTCCGGCAAGGTACGTGGTGTGTGTCCTGAAGGCTGGCATTTGCCCGATACTACGGAATGGAGAACTCTGATTAATGAAGTCGGCGAAGACTCGACTGCTGGATATATACTCAAGTCACAGACGGGTTGGCTCTATGGTGACAATGGTTCGGACGTTTACGGCTTTTCTGTGCTCCCTGCGGGCTATAGGTCCTGCGGTGACAGCTTTGACAAAGGCATATACGCTGACTTCTGGAGTGCCACTGAGGTCAATAATAAAATCAGCGCCTACTACATGTGTTTGCGCAAATTCGACAAAGAGTATGCGGACGCGGACCTGTCCTACACCACTAAGGACTTCGGTTATTCCGTCCGTTGCATCCAGGACTAGCCTTAGGCTCATTTACCGGGTTATGATCACGCGCCATTCCCTGTTTTCTGTTCGGATGATGTAGCCCTTATCCATCATTGATTTTAGCTGTTTTTGTATGGCGGACATGTTTATGCCGATATTCTCTCTGAGTTCGGCGTAGGTTATGTCCGGATAATCAGAGAGTAGTTCCAGAATTTTGCTGGAATTTTCAGTGCGGAACTGCACTTGTTCACCATCAAACCACCAGACTCCGGGGCCTTGCTCCTTGACAAATCGCACGTTGAACATAATTTCGTTGGCGTACATTTTTCGGAAATAGTTCCGGAAGGGGCGGATTTGCGTTAGTGTCGCCCGAGCTCCGTCGGATGGAGCGGGGCCCACATTTAAATCAGTTTCGTGAAGTGCTTCGAGATAATCGTTCTTTTGGCGGCTGCGCACTACGAGCAACGGGTAACCATGCCTTGCAAGGATATAGTTGACCATCAGTCGGGCTATTCTTCCATTTCCGTCTTCAAATGGATGAATTCGAATATACCGATAATGGAATAGGGCGGCAAGGTCTACCGGCGATAGCTTTCCTTCGCTCTCGTTCAGATTGTACCAGTCTACTAGATCGCTCATCAGCGAGGGCGTTTCCTCGGGCGATGCGTAAGTGAATATGTCCCCATAGCGGGTGACGACGCTGTTCGGCCTTGTCTTGTACTGGCCAGCGTGAATTGTGTAGGATGAAGCGTTTCCGTCGGGACGAACGTAGTGGACCTGGTAATCTTCTCGAAGAAGGGTCCTGTGCAACTGCCGTATAAAGTGCTGGGTAAGGGGAAAACCTTTTTCTTGCGACTCTGCCAGAGATAGCTTTAGACAGACGTTGCTTGCTTTCATTTCTTCGCAATCTTTTAACTTGGCGGTCCCGCTTACCTTTCCGAAGAAGAGCAGGAGTTCCGTCTGCCCGTAAGTGAGGGTGTTGCCCTCGATGTGGTTGCTATTGTAGTTGAAATCGATTGTAAACCGTCTGTTCAGGCGATGCTTGTCGTACTCGCTGAGGGGCTGCAGCGAATTCCATGATTCCAGGGCTTCTTCGAGATTTTTCAACGTCATGATTTTAATATAATAAAAAAATGTGACAAAAGTGGTGTTATACCACCTTTTAGCATATTTTTTTTAATTTAATGCGTAAAAAAATGGTAAAAAAAGTGGTATTATGCCACTTTTACGGACGAAAATTGTATTGTCTTTAGGCTCAGTCGCCCCAGATCTTCAGGATGTCCCCGTACAGGTCGATGCGGCGGTCGCGGAAATGCGGCCACCAGCGGCGATTCTCCTCGGTTTCGGCGAGGTCGATTTCGACGGTGGAGACCCCGAGGAATTCGGGGGAGCACTTTTCGAGAATGTAGCCGTCGGGTGCGGCGGCAAAGCTCGTGCCCCAGAACGTGAGGTGGCCTTCGGTGC
>JAEEGJ010004722.1_pt1 | contig 45031 bp, 38 predicted proteins | sample 8958761 | NCBI WGS metagenome assembly JAEEGJ01 (sample SAMN16246546, study PRJNA631951) | gut metagenome | biome: gut microbiome; feature: rumen; material: RS-attached | host: Bos | place: Iran: Karaj | collected 2018-10
TGAAGGAACTTGCTGAAACAGGTATGACTATGATTTGTGTTACTCATGAGATGGGCTTTGCAAAGGAAGTTGCTGACAGAGTACTTTTCATGGCTGATGGTATCATTACAGAAGAAGGTACACCAGAAGAGATATTTACAAATCCTAAGGTTGAAAGAACACGTAACTTCTTAAATTCTATTCTTTAATATAAATACTAGATTAAAAATGAAGAAATCAAATTCTAAATATTCCCTCATATTGTTGCTTACTGCAGCAATATGGGGATTTGCTTTTGTAGCACAGTCCGCAGGCGGAGATGCAATCGGACCTTTTTCTTTTAATTTCATAAGGAACTTAATCGGAGCTATTATATTGCTTCCTGTTATAGCTGTTTTAGATAAGCTTGGTTATGGTATTAGGCCAAAGAGTAAGGCTGAAAAGAAGAAACTCTGGATATCAGGAACATTAATAGGCTTCGTTCTTTTTCTTGCAACTAATCTCCAGCAAATGGGAATAACATATGGTAGAAGTGCAGGTAAGGCTGGCTTTATTACAGCCTGCTATCTTATTATGGTTCCACTTATTGGCATATTCCTTGGCAAGAAGACTAGTAAGCACATCTGGTTTGCAGTACTTCTAACTATGACAGGAATATATTTCTTAAGTGTAAATGGACCAGAAGGTATAGCCTGGCCAGATATACTACTTCTTCTCAGTGCCCTGTCATTTGCAGTACAGATTCTTATGGTTGATAGTTTCGTACAAGGAGTTGACCCTGTAAGACTTGCAAGTCTGGAATTCTTAGTATGCGGTATATTAACAGCTATACCAGCATTCTTATTCGAGACAGGAAGATGGGCAGGAGATAGTGGGGTATTCCTTGGGGCATTTGCAAATCCACAAGCATGGATATCTATTTTATATGCAGGTATCTTTTCTTGCGGCGTAGCTTATACTCTTCAGATAGTGGGACAGAAGAATGTTGAGCCAACTCTGGCATCACTTCTTATGAGTTTTGAGTCAGTGTTCTGCGTACTTGGTGGCTGGCTTATCCTTGGAGAGCGTATGTCTATCCGCCAAATCATCGGCTGCGTTCTTGTATTTATAGCAATACTCCTAGCTCAGCTATGTGAGAAGAAAGCCTAGCAGGTATAACTTGTACTAAATTCTAAGTAAAAAAGTGTCGACTAGGACACTTTTTTGAATTATAATGATAATGTTGCACATAATGTGCGTACTAGAATATCTTGCTAAAGGCGGGAGACTAACATGATTAAAAGTATGACAGGCTTCGGTAGAAGCGAAGTTGAAGATGGTAAGAGAAGAGTTACCGTTGAAATTAAAGCTGTTAACCACAGATATCTTGATGCAAGTATCAAGATGCCTAAGAAACTTAATTTCTTTGAATCTGCCATAAGAACACTTCTTAAGGAATATATTCAAAGAGGTAAGGTTGATATATTTATAGCATTTGAAGATTTCTCAGAAGACAATATAGTTATTAAGTATAACCATAACGTTGCTGAGGAATATCTTAAGTATCTTCGCCAGATGAAAGAAGAGTTTGGCCTTGAAGATGATATAAGAGTTTCTACTTTATCTAGATATCCAGAAGTGTTTACTATGGATGAAGATAATATAGATGAAGAAGAAATATGGAAAGCACTTGAGAAGGCTCTTAGAGGTGCGCTTGAAGCATTTGTTGATACAAGAATCAAAGAGGGTGAAAACCTTAAGAATGATCTTGTTTCTAAGCTTAATGGACTTCTTGACTGCGTAGCATTTATAGAAGAAAGATCACCACAGATTATCGAAACATATAAGCAGAAACTTGAAGGCAGAGTTAGAGATATGGTTGCTGATGTGAATATTGATGATTCACGTATTATTCAGGAAGTAACTATCTTTGCTGATAAGGTATGTGTAGATGAAGAGATAGTAAGACTTAAGAGTCATATTTCATCTGCAAAGGATGAACTTGTTAAAGGTGGTAGCGTAGGTCGTAAGCTTGACTTTATAGCTCAGGAGATGAACCGTGAAGCCAACACTATCCTTTCTAAGACAAGTGACCTTGAGATATCTAATCGTGGTATAGAACTTAAGACTGAGATAGAAAAAGTCAGAGAGCAGATACAGAATATTGAGTAAGTTAATTCATGTAGGCTTTGGCAATGTTGTCAATGCTGATAAGATTATATCAATAGTTAGTCCTGAATCAGCACCGATTAAACGTATGGTTCAAAGAGCTAAAGAAGATGGCTCTGCAATCGATGCGACTCAGGGAAGAAAGACCAAGTCGGTTATAGCTATGGAGAATGGACAGGTTGTTTTATCAGCCCTGCTTCCAGAAACTATAGTAGGAAGAACACAGGGACAACCTGACGATGAGGGATGATGCTTATGGAACGTGAAGGAATATTAGTTGTAATATCAGGCTTTGCAGGAGTAGGTAAGGGCACTATAGTTAAGGGCCTCATTGCTGGATATGATAATTATGCATTATCAGTATCTATGACTACCAGACAGCCTCGTGAAGGTGAAGTAGAAGGCCAGTCATACTTCTTTGTAACAAAAGAAGAATTCGAGAAGAAGATAGAAGAGAACGGCCTTATAGAGCATGCCTGCTACGTAGGAAACTACTACGGAACACCTAGAGCATATGTTGAAGATATGCTTGCCAAGGGTAAAGATGTTATTCTTGAGATAGAGATTCAGGGTGCCAGAAATATTAAAAAGCAGTACCCGGATGCAGTTCTTATATTTGTTTGTCCACCAAGTGCTACAGAACTTAAGAACAGACTTGTTGGAAGAGGAACTGAGACACCTGACGTAGTTGAAAAGCGTATGAGAAGAGCTGTTGAAGAATCAGAAGGCATCTTCGAATATGATTATATAGTTGTTAATGATGAAGTTGACAAAGCAATTGCAGTCACTCATAACATTATAGAAGCCATGCATAATGCACCAAAGAGGAATAAAGCATTTATCACAGGCATACAAAATGAATTAGAGGATATAGCGAAAGGAGAATAATTATGTTACATCCATCTTATACAGACCTTATGGAGGTTGTTAACAGCGAAGTTGAGCCAGGAGAAGCTCCAGTAGTAAACTCACGTTATTCAATCGTTATGGCTACAGCTAAGCGTGCAAGAGAAATTATCGGTGGTTCACAGCCACTTGTTAAAGACAAGAATCAGAAGCCACTTTCTATAGCAGTTGAAGAGCTTAAAGAAGGTAAGCTTAAGATTGTTGGTGTTGATGAGAAATAAGTGTTAATAATAGGAACGTGCTTTTTGCGCGTTCTTTTTATGCTCGGTTAATTTACAGGAAGATTTATGGCTGAAAAGTTAAACATATTATTTGTATCACTTGGCTGTGACAAGAACCTTGTAGACAGCGAGATGATGCTTGGTATGCTTTCTGATAATGGCTATGGTATTACTAACGACGAAAGTCAGGCTGATATAGTAGTTGTTAATACCTGCTCATTTATAGCAGATGCCAAGGAAGAAAGTATCAATACCTTAATTGAATACGGTAAGATGCGTAGCGAAGGAAAACTTAAAGCTCTTATTGCTACAGGCTGTTTATCCGAAAGATACAAGGAAGATATCCATAGAGAGATACCTGAGGTAGATGCTCTTGTTGGAACAGCTTCAATTGATAACATAGTTAATGTGTTAAATGATGTATTAAAGGGGCAGGCAAAGGATAGCTTCAAACCGTTAGACAGTCCTGTTGTTGCAGGAAAGAAGCAGGTTCTTACAACAGGTGGCTACTATGCATATCTTAAGATTGCAGAAGGCTGCGATAAGAAATGTACATACTGCGCAATACCATCATTTAGAGGACCATATAGAAGCGTTCCTATGGAGATAGTTTTAGAAGAGGCTACAGACCTAGTAAATAGAGGTGTAAAAGAACTTATTCTTGTAGCTCAGGAAACTACAGTATATGGCCGGGACCTGTATGGTAAGAAATCTCTTCCAGAACTCCTTAGAAAGCTATGTAAGATAGAAGACCTTAAATGGATAAGACTTCTTTACTGCTATCCAGAAGAGATAGATGATGAGCTTATAGATGTAATTAAGAATGAACCTAAGATTTGCCACTATCTGGATCTTCCAATACAGCATGCAAGTGACCATATCCTTGCTAAGATGGGAAGAAGAACCAATAAGGCATTTTTGGAAAATCTTATTTATAAGCTTAGAAAAGAGATTCCTGATATAGCTCTTCGTACAACTCTTATTACAGGATTTCCTGGTGAAAGTCAGGAAGACTTTATAGAGACCTATAACTTTGTAGATGAGATGGAGTTCGACAGACTGGGAGTATTTACTTATTCCAGAGAAGAAGGCACTATAGCTTACGATATGCCTGACCAGATAGATGATGATATTAAGGCTAGTAGAAGAGATGAAATCATGGAACTTCAGGCTGAGATAGCATTTGACAAGGCAAGGTCTATGATAGGCAGACATCTTGAGGTTATGATTGAAGGAAGACTGGTTGAGGACGGCGTATTAGTTGCCCGAAGCTACATGGATGCTCCTGATGTTGATGGCTATGTATTTATAGATTCTGATAGAGATTATGAAAGCGGAAAGCTAATTCGTGTTATAATAAAAGACAGTAATGAATACGATTTGATAGGAGAAATTGAAGATGAACTTACCTAATAAACTTACAATACTTAGAGTTATACTTATACCTTTCTTTATATTCTTTTTATTAACAGACTGCGTAGGAGCAGCTGGAAAATGGATTGCACTTGCAATATTCTGTATAGCATCTCTTACAGACTTACTTGATGGAAAGATTGCAAGAAAGTATAACCTTGTTACTAACTTTGGAAAATTCATGGATCCACTTGCAGATAAGCTTCTTGTATGTAGTGCACTTATTTGTTATGTAGGAATGGGAGTTCTTCCTTCGTGGTTTGTTATTGTTATCATCGCAAGAGAGTTTATTATCTCAGGATTCAGACTTATTGCTTCTGATAACGGCGTTGTTATAGCAGCTAGCTGGTGGGGCAAAATTAAGACTGTTCTTCAGATGTTTATGACAATCTATTTAATGGTTCTTCTTGGAACAGGTGCAGCAGTATTCTGGGATGGTTTACTTGTTAAGGTATTCTATCTTGAAAGTGGTTTTGCAACAGCGCTTGAGATTATTGCTGATGTACTTTGCCTTGGCGCATTAATTATGACTGTAGTTTCTCTTATTGATTACATTCTTAAAAATAAAGACGTTATGAAGGATCAGAAATAATATATGACAGCAGAAACCATATTTGTAGGAACAGAGATTTTACTTGGAAATATAGTTAATACTAACGGAGCTTATCTAGCTGGAGAACTGGCTAAGCTTGGTATTCCAACCTATTATCAGAGCGTTGTTGGGGATAATAAAGAGAGACTTTCAGAGGTGTTTAAAACTTCTCTTAACAGGTCAGATATAATTATTTTAAGTGGTGGACTTGGACCTACACAGGACGATATAACCAAGGAAACCGTTAGTGAAGTGATGGGCAAGAAACTTGTTATGGATGAGAATTCCAAAACAAGAATTATTGATTATTTTGAAAAACGTGGCCGAGTTATGACAGACAATAACTTTAAACAGGCTATGATTCCAGAAGGGGCTAAGGTTCTCGATAACGACAACGGAACTGCTCCTGGTGTGGCTATAGAAGACAGCGGCAAGATGGTTATCCTTCTGCCAGGCCCACCTAAGGAACTTTCTGCTATGTTTGAAAGTAAGGTTATACCTCTTCTTTCAGCAAAGACAGGTCAGACATTTTACTCATCCATGGTAAAAATCTGCGGTCGTTCAGAAAGCGAGATAGCAGAAGTACTTGATGATCTTATAAATATGACAGGAGAGGTTACGGTTGCTCCATATGCCAAGGAATGTGAAGTTCATGTAAGGGTAACTGCATCAGGTCCAGATGAAAAGAGTGCTAAGAAACTGGTTAAACCAGTTGTTAAAACTATAAAGACAAGACTTGGCAACAGCATATATTCTACTGAAGAAGATATGACACTGGAGAAATCAGTTGTAGATCTTCTTATTGCCAATGACCTTACGATTACAACTGTTGAGTCATGTACAGGTGGCTTAGTTGCAGGAAGACTTATTAATGTACCAGGAGTATCTGATGTATATAAGTCTGGCTATGTTACATACTCTAACAAGGCTAAGCGTAAGATTGTAGGAGTTAAAAAGTCTACTCTTGAAAAGCATGGAGCTGTATCACATCAGACAGTTAAAGAGATGTGCCTTGGAGCAGCATTTGCAGCTAAGGCAGATGTAAGTATTGCAACATCAGGTATAGCAGGCCCAGACGGTGGCACACCAGAAAAGCCAGTAGGAACAGTATTTATTGGTTGTAATGTATGCGGCGAAGTAATTACTAAAGAGTATCGCTTTACTGGTAACAGAGAAAAAATAAGATCCTTTACAGTGTCAGAAGCATTAGTACTTCTCCGCGAATGTATCTTAAAATACTATGGTCAGAAAACTTTCGGCGGTTCAGACAACGTCTAACTAATTCATAACTTAAACTTAAAGCAAGACATTACATGTCTTGCTTTTTTAATAAAATGCTTGCAAAGATATATAATCTGTGATAACTTACAGATATGTCCAATGACCCGTTCGGGCCATTAAAGAGGTAGTTCACCTCGGATTTTCATAAAAAAAATAAAATTTAGAGGGAGGGATGCCTTTGAGGGTGATTTATTGTACACTAGTTTTGGATAATAGAAAATGTAGTTAAAAATAAAAAATTATGTTGACAAATCCGAACGAATGTTTTAATCTTTATTAAGAACGGATGTTCGTCAGCATGGAATTTATTAAGGAGAATAACATGGATAGAGAAGAAAAGCTTAAAGCATTAGATGCGGCAATGTTACAGATGGAAAGACAGTTTGGTAAGGGGGCTGTTATGAAGCTTGGTGATCCGGCTTCTAGAATGAATGTTGAGACTATACCTACAGGTTCACTTAGTCTTGATATTGCTCTTGGCCTTGGTGGTATACCAAAGGGACGTGTTATTGAAATATATGGACCTGAATCATCAGGTAAGACAACAGTTACACTTCACATGATTGCAGAAGTTCAGAAGAGAGGCGGTATTGCAGGATTTATCGATGCAGAACATGCGCTTGATCCTACATATGCAGCAGCAATTGGTGTTGATGTAGATAACCTTTATATTAACCAGCCAGATTATGGTGAGCAGGGACTTGAGATTGCAGAAACTATGGTAAGATCTGGTGCTATGGATATAGTTGTAGTCGACTCAGTTGCAGCACTTACACCTAAGGCTGAAATCGAAGGAGATATGGGTGATTCTCACGTAGGACTTCAGGCAAGACTTATGTCTCAGGCTCTTAGAAAGCTTGCAGGTGCTATTTCAAAGTCAAACTGTACAGTAATCTTTATTAACCAGCTCCGTGAAAAAGTTGGCGTTATCTATGGTAATCCACAGGTTACTACAGGTGGTAATGCTCTTAAGTATTATGCTTCTGTTCGTATGGATGTAAGAAGAGTAGAACAGCTTAAGGCAGGTAGCGACTTTGTTGGTAACAGAACAAAAGTAAAGATTGTTAAGAATAAGGTTGCACCTCCATTCAAAGAGGCTGAATTTGATATAGTATTTGGTGAAGGTATTTCATACGAAGGTGATGTACTTGACCTTGCAGCAGATGCAGATATTATCAACAAGAGTGGTGCTTGGTATGCATACAATGGCAACAAGATTGGTCAGGGTAGAGAGAATGCAAAGACATATCTTAAGAATAACCCAGAAGTACTTGCTGAGATTGATAAGCTTGTAAGAGCACATTACAATATTGCAGGTTCACCTTCAGAGATGGATATTAAGACACCAAAGAAGACTAAGGCTGCTAAGGCAGATGCTGAAGAATAAGCATGATAATCAGTAAGGTTAATTTATTATCTAAAAACCGATATGAAATCTATATTGATGAGAAGCTCGCTTTTGTATTATACAAAGGCGAGCTTTGTAAGTATGGAATAAAAGCAGGCCTTGAGATTTCTGAAGAGTTATATAGTGATATAGTTAAGAACACGCTTTATAAAAGAGCTTTGCTTAGATGTTCTCATCTTTTAGAAAGAAGAGATTATACCAGCTATGAACTATATAAAAAGCTTAAAGATGGAGCATATCCTATAGATGCAGCAGATTATGCTATAAATAAACTGATTTCATATGGTTATGTTAATGATGAGTCCTATGCAAGGCGTTATATAGAGTCATACATTTCTTCTAGAAGCTTAAATAGAATAAAGCAGGATTTGTACAAAAAAGGTATAAAATCAGACATATTCGATAAGGCTTGGAATATCCTCTCGGAAGATGGTATAGAGGTAGATGAAGAGGGATTAATTAATAAACTTCTTGAGAAAAGACATTATTTTGATAAGATTTCTGATATTAAAAATAATGAGGGTTCAAGGGATGATTTGGTTAAGGAATATAACAAACAATTTAATTATCTTATGACCAAAGGCTTTAAGAGTGAAAATATTAAAAAAGCCCTAAAAATATAGGGTTAAGGGGCATTTCTACTTAACGATTTCTAATCTTCTTTACTTGACATAACTATACTAAAAATGTAATATTAGTGTATTGTGTTTTTAGAATTCTATTCTATTTAGAACAATGAAAATAAAATAAGGAGGTGCTCCTGTAGCATGGGCGGTTATGTGATAGCAGCAGCTATTGCAATAGTTGTTACTCTTGTTATTGCCATCCCTGTTTCATCTAAGATAGCTGTATCTAGATATAAGAAAGATTCAGATGCTAAGATTGGAACAGCTGAGGAAAAAGCAAGAGCAATTATCGACGATGCTCTTAAGAGTGCTGAAGCCAAGAAGAGAGAATCACTTCTTGAGGTTAAGGAAGAGACTTTAAGACAGAAGTCTGAACTTGACAAGGAAATCAAGGATCGAAGAAAAGAAATTCAGAGATCTGAGAACAGAATTCAGCAGAAAGAAGAGAATATCGATAAGAAGACTGAAGCAATAGAGCGTAAAGAAGCTTCACTTGCAGCTAAGGAAGAAAACTTAGCTAAGCAGAAAGAAGAAGTTTCTAAGCTTAACGAACAAAGAATACAGGAACTTGAACGAATCTCTGGTTTAACCTCCGAGCAAGCAAAAGATTTCTTATTAAAAGCTGTAGAAGAAGATGTAAAGCATGATGCTGCCGTTATGATTAAAGAAACGGAAGCAAGAGCTAAGGACGAAGCTGATAAGAAGGCTAAGGAATATGTTATAAGCGCAATTCAAAGATGCGCAGCAGATCATGTTGCTGAAGCTACAATATCAGTTGTTCAGCTCCCTAGCGATGAAATGAAGGGGCGTATCATAGGTAGAGAGGGACGTAACATCAGAACTCTTGAAACTATGACTGGTGTAGAATTAATTATAGATGATACTCCAGAAGCAGTTGTTTTATCTGCCTTTGATCCAGTAAGACGTGAAATAGCACGTATCGCTCTGGAAAAACTTATAGTTGATGGACGTATTCATCCAGCACGTATTGAAGAGATGGTAGAGAAGGCTAAGAAAGAAGTTGAGAATACCATCAAAGAAGAGGGTGAAGCTGCAGTACTTGAAGTTGGTGTTACAGGTATTCATCCAGAACTTGTCAGATTACTTGGTCGTATGAAGTATAGAACAAGTTACGGACAGAATGTACTTAGACACTCAGTAGAAGTTGCACAGATATCTGGACTTCTCGCTTCAGAACTTGGACTCGATGTCAGAATGGCAAAGAGAGCCGGATTACTACATGATATTGGTAAATCCGTTGACCATGAAATGGAAGGTACACATGTTCAGCTTGGTGCTGATCTTTGTAAGAAATACAAAGAAAATCCAATCGTTATCAATGCTGTTGAGTCACATCACGGCGATACCGAACCAACATCACTTATTGCATGTATAGTTCAGGCTGCTGATACAATTTCAGCTGCAAGACCTGGTGCAAGACGTGAAACAGTTGAAACATATACATCAAGATTAAAACAGTTAGAAGAAATCACAAACAGCTTTAAGGGCGTTGATAAATCTTTTGCAATTCAAGCCGGTAGAGAGGTTCGTATAATGGTTGTTCCTGAGCAGGTTTCCGATGCAGATATGGTTATCATGGCTAGAGAGGTCTCTAAACGTATTGAGGAAGAGATGCAGTATCCTGGCCAGATTAAGGTAAATGTCATCCGTGAATCCAGAATTATCGATTATGCGAAATAATTCAATTAATTAACTAAGAATCCTAGGTTTTCCTAGGATTCTTTTTGTGTTACAATATTTTAAAAGTATTTAATCGGTGTTGGGGTATGGGTTATGAAGGATAAAAGAATTAATATAGGCCTATTTGTAAGTGATTTATCTAACGAGTTTGATAATGCTGTGTGTAAAGGCGTTATGCAGGGGGCAAAAGAGGTTGATGCAAACCTTATAATATTCCCTGGTAGGTACCTGAAAGCTCAGTATCATGATAAAGAGTATAATAGGTGTGAATATCAGTATAATACCTTGTTCTCATATGCTAATGAGAACAATATAGATGTTTTACTAATCCTTCTTGGTACAATAGGTACTGTAATTAGTGATGCAGAAAAGAAGGTTTTCTTAGACACATATCAGAACATTCCAGTTCTACTCCTTGCAGAGGAACGCAAGGGATTTTCCAGCGTATCATTTGACAACAGAATAGGATTCCGTGATGGAATATCTTCTATCATACAAAAAGGCTGTAAGAAAATAGGCTTTGTTTCTGGCCCTGTTACTAATGAAGATGCAAAAGAACGTTTAGATGTATATAAGCAGGTTCTTACTGCTAATGATATTCCTTATGATGAGGACAAGGTTGTATATGGCAACTTCTCTGAATACAGTGACGATATTGTGAACAACCTTCTTGATAAGAATCCGGACCTTGATGCTGTTGTATTTGCCAATGACCAGATGGCTATTGGTGGATACAGAGTATTTGAAAACAGAGGAATCAAGGTTGGCGAAGACGTGCTTGTTATGGGCTTTGATGACTCAGCTTCAGCACAGTCCCTTGTTCCAAGTCTCACAACTATAAGAGCTGATGCAGTTGAACTTGGCCGTACAGGTGCCATCGAAGCTGCCAACTTCTTAGCTACAAGAATGGAAAGAAAGAAGTATGTTAAGACCAGTCTTGTACAAAGAGATTCTACAGGCAAGAATGATTTTGATTTAATTAGCCTTCTTGAAAAGAGAGACTTTGGAAAGTTCTTCCAGAGAAATGTTGGTATGGCTGCAACTATTCTTATTGATACACTTATGGTTGATAAGCGTAAAGATAAGGATCTTATGTATTTTTCAAGTATATGCTCAGATCTGGTAAGAGAGATGTTCACACAGGTTAGAAGTGATGATGAGGAGATGCATAAGGGTCAATATCTGTATCATTTAATTGATAAGGTTATGAGTTCTAAGATAGGTGAAACAATAGATACAACAACTATCTTTAGACTACTTAATTCTATTATCCTTATCATTAATAAGTACTTGCCTGAAAAGAGCCTGCTTGCTCAGCAGTTAATATACGACTACCTTAGCCATGTAACAACCATTATCTACAATAGAAAGAAATTCTATGAGAAGGATATGGATAACCTTATTTGGATGTGTAACGGTATATCAAAGGATATGCTTATATATGACATGGAAGATGACAGGAGTTATGGAACAGTTATAGGCAAGGCTATTAAGCTTGGCTTCCAAAGCGCATATCTTTATGCATTTAAGGTTCCATATATTAACTATGACTCCAATGCATGGCATGACTGGCAGGTTCCTAAGACTATGCTCTTAAAGTCATACTTTACTGATTCTGATCAAAGTGTGGTTGTAGAACCAAAAAATCAGGAGATAGAGTCGGGTAACATATTTACGAACTCATTTATGCCACAAAACAGAAGGTTTACTATTCTGGTTAGTAACATATTTATCAATGAGGAGCAGCTTGGTATGTTCCTTGTTGAGATTGAACATGATCAGCTTCATCTTCTTTCGCCATTTATGGCCCAGCTTAACACTGGCTTTAAAATTATATATATGCAGAGAACACAGGCATGTATAGAAGAACAGTTAGAGAGAAGCCTTACTAAAATTAAGGAAACCAGCGTGATGGTTGAGACTTTATCTAAGGCTGATGAGCTTACTGGTATATATAATAGACGAGGTTTCTTTGAACTGTCTAATAAACATATCCGAGATAAGAGAAATGCTGGCAAACATGCTGTTCTTATATATGCAGGAATAGATAATCTTAAGGATATTCTTGAAGAAGAAGATAAGGCTTCTGAAGATGAGATAATTAAGAAAGTGGCTTTACTAGTTAAAGATGCCATGAGAACTTCAGATGTTGTAGCCAGAGTTGGCTTTGATATGTTTGCAGTTGTTGCTATTACTGACGAACCAGTAAAGGGTGACTGTTTAACATCCAGAATAAATAAACTTCTTAAGGAATGTAATTCAAAGAATAAGAATGGCGTAGATATAAAACTTAGTATGGGCTATTCAAGATTCATATGCGCATCAGACGAGATGGTAGAGAATCACTTAGAAGAAGCAGATGCTATGCTTATAGATAATAGAAAAAGCAAGTAATGCTGTATAGCATTTGCACTTAATAATTAGAATAAGACAATAAAAAAGCTTATCCGTTATGGATAAGCTTTTTTATGCGGAAGGCGGGACTTGAACCCGCACGTCGTAACCGACACTAGATCCTTAGTCTAGCCTGTCTGCCAATTCCAGCACTCCCGCGCGACTTGATTATAGTAACAAATCATTACACGGTTGTCAACATCTTTTTTTTAATAATTTAAAAATATTATCATTTTCTTTATTTGACATCCTTTATTTTCTTATGTACAATACATTAGTGCAATGGGGAAAACCTAGAATATTAGCAGAAATGGCGGAATTGGCAGACGCGCACGGTTCAGGTCCGTGTGGTAGCAATACCATGAGGGTTCAAGTCCCTTTTTCTGCACTAAGCGTATGAGAGTAATCAAACTTCTGATTACTCTTTTTGCTTTCGAAAACCGTGCAAAATATGCATAAAAACTCGCTTTGCTTTAGCATTTGTGGTAAAATAATTAGTGATTTTTATTGAAAAGGAATGGAAAATATTATGGGAAAAATATTTAAGTTTAACAAAGATGTAGATACTGACCAGATTATTGCATCCCAGTACCTTCTCTTTCCAACTATTGATGAAATGAAAGTGCATACGTTTGAGTCTCTAAGTGCAGACTTTGCTACTAAGGTTAAGCCTGGAGACTTTGTTGTTGCAGATGACAACTTTGGCTGCGGCTCATCAAGAGAGCAGGCTCCTAGCGTACTTAAAGCTCTAGGCGTTAAAGCAGTTATTGCTAAGTCATTTGCTCGTATTTTTTATAGAAACTCTATTAATATTGGTATGCCTGTTATAGTATGCAAGGACTTATATGATCATGTTAATGATCAGGATGAGATGGAACTTGATCTACTTTCAGGAACTATAACAGTTGGAGATAAGACATTCTCATGTACAAAGCTACCTGCTAAGATGCAGGAGATACTTGATCAGGGTGGACTTATTGCATCCCTGAATAAATAAAAACTAGACTTGGCGAATAATAATCGCCTGTATTACGGAGGATATAAAGACCATGGGAATGACAATGGCAGAAAAAATCATAGCTCTTGCAGCAGGAAAGACTGAAGCGAAAGCTGGAGATATAGAAACTGTTACACTTGATAGACTTATGAGTAATGATGGAACAACTCATCTTACTATCGATATGTATAACAATCTTAAAAATCCAAAGATTGCTGATACAGAAAAACTTGTTTGGATAATTGATCATAATATACCTGCAGATAGTCCTAAGACTGCTGCGTCTCATAAGAAGATGAGAGACTTTGCTAAAGAGCATGGCATCACATTCTACGAAGGTGAGGGTGTATGTCACCAGGTTATGATGGAAAATCATGTTAGACCAGGTGAGCTTATCTTTGGTGCTGACTCTCATACATGTGCTTATGGTGCACTTGGTGCATTTGGTACTGGAGTTGGTTGTACAGATTACCTTTATGCTATGGTAACTGGTACATCTTGGCTCCTTGTTCCAGAAACAATCAGATTTAATCTTACTGGTAAATTACCAAAAGGTGTTCATGCAAGAGACCTTATTCTTACTATTATTGGTAAGATTGGTGCCAATGGTGCTAACTATAAATCAATGGAATTTGGCGGTGAAGGACTTGCAAGTCTTTCTATGGCAGACAGAATATCAATCTGTAACCTTTGCGTAGAAGCTGGTGCAAAAACAGCTCTTATGGAAGTTGATGACCTTGCTATGGATTATCTTCATAAGCAGGGAAGAGAGCCTAAGGCTATTATTAAGGCTGATCAGGATGCAGTTTATTTCGAAACATATGATATAGACCTTTCAGAGATAGTACCTATAGTTGCAAAGCCACACTTTGTTGACAATGTTGTGCCAGCAAAAGAGTGTGCAGGTACAAAGATTGATGAGGCATTTCTTGGCTCATGTAACAATGGTCGTATAGAAGACCTTAGAGTGGGTGCTGAGATAATTAAGGGTAAGCACGTTTCTGATAAGGTAAGATTCCTTGTAGTGCCTGCTTCAAGAAGCGTTTATAAGCAGGCTATGGAAGAAGGACTTCTTGATATCTTTATGGAAGCTGGAGCCATGGTTATGAACCCTAACTGTTCAGTTTGCTGGGGAGCCTGCCAGGGTGTAATCGGGGAAGGCGAAACACTTATTTCTACAGGTACAAGAAACTTCAAGGGACGTGCAGGACATAAAGATTCATATATTTATCTTGCATCAGCAGCAACAGTTACTGCATCTGCAATAGCTGGATGTATAGCAACAGCTGACAGCATATAATTTCAGCAGGCTTAGGCACTGCTATAAACTAGATTGGAGAAGACAATGAGTAATACATTTACTGCCAAGATATGGGTACTTGGAGATGATATTGATACAGATATAATCCTTCCTACAGAGTATCTTGCAATGAAGAGTGTTGAAGAGATGAAGCCATATGCATTTTCACCACTTCGTCCAGAACTTGCAGGACTTATAAAGCCAGGAGATATGATTGTAGCTGGAAAGAACTTTGGCTGTGGCTCATCAAGAGAGCAGGCACCAGAGGTAGTTAAGGCACTTGGAATATCATGCGTAGTTGCTAAGTCATACGCAAGAATATTCTTTAGAAATGCAATTAACAACGGACTTCTACTAATAGAAAATCCAGACTTATATGATGAAGTAACAGAGGGCGACAGTGCAGAAGTTACTCCTGGAAAAGAGATTCTCTACAAGGGCAAGAAATACGAGATAGCATCGCTTCCAGATAATCTTTTAGAGATACTAGAAGCAGGCGGACTTGTTAAAGCTATGCGTAAGAGAAATGGATTAAGCTAATAAAGGATATAGATATAGACATGGGACAGACACTTATTGAAAAAGTAATTGGTAGAAAAGTAGGCAAGGATGTTAAGCCTGGAGATATTGTTACAGTACCTGTTGACTGGTGCATGGTTGATGATATTATGGCTCCATTTGCCATTAGTAAGTTTGAAGAGATGGGATTTAAGAAGGTATGGGATCCAGATAAGGTTGTACTTATTTATGACCACTTTCTTCCAGCATCACAGGTTGATGATTCAAGACATTTTAGAGTAGCAGATGAATTTGCTGATAAATATGGTATTAAGAATGTTCATAGAACAGACGGTATCTGCCATCAGCTTATGACAGAAGCTGGCTATGTAGGACCAGGAGATATAGCATTTGGTACAGATTCACACACAGTAACATATGGCTGTGTTGGTGCCTTCTCAACAGGTATAGGCTACACAGAGATGGCTGGTATCCTTGGAACAGGTTCACTGTGGATTAAGGTACCTGAGACAATCAGAGTCAATGTTGAAGGCAAGCTTGCTGACAATGTTACATCTAAAGATCTTATTTTAAGAATTATAGGCGACCTTACAGCTTCAGGTGCAACATATATGTCACTTGAATTTGGCGGAAGCACTATTGATGATATGACAATAGCAAGCAGGATGACTATGGCTAATATGGCTGTAGAAGCTGGTGCTAAGTGCGGTATATTTAAGCCAGATGAAAAAACATGTGATTATTGCAATGTAGAATATACAGATGATATTAAGTCACTTAAGGCAGATGAGGATGCTAAGTATTATAAGGTACTTAATTATAAGGCAGAGGATATTGTTCCAGTACTTGCCTGCCCATCCCTTGTAGACAATATTAAACCAGTTTCTGACTTTAAGGGAACTAAGGTGGATCAGGTATTCCTTGGGTCATGTACAAATGGCAGACTTGAAGATTTACATGCAGCAGCAGAGGTCCTTAAGGGCAAGCATGTTGCTCCATATGTAAATATGATTGTTACACCAGCTAGTAGAAAAATTTACAGACAGGCTCTTGCTGATGGAACACTTGAGATACTTTCCGATGCAGGTGCAATAATTACAACACCTGGTTGCGGACTTTGCTGCGGACGAAGCGGAGGTATCCTTTCTGATAATGAAGTGGTTGTTGCTACTAACAACAGAAACTTCCTTGGAAGAATGGGAACAAGCAAGGTAAAGATATTCCTTGCATCACCAAAGACAGCAGCAGCAACAGCACTTGCAGGTACAATTCAATCAATATAAGTTAGGTTCATAAAAGGGGGTTACATATGAATCAGCATTCAAGATTCAATCTTCCGCTGTGTATGGCGGTAGAAGAGGATATATTTGAACATGTTGACCAGACAGTGTTTGATTATCTTCCAGAAATTAAAGGCAAAAAAGCTATCTTTGTTACAGAAAAATTTTTGAATGATACTTATCCAGATACAGTGTCAGGAATCTGTCAGGATTTTGGCGGTGCAGAAGTTTTTCTTGTAACAGGAGCTGATTTTGATAGTGCATCAGCACTTGCAAAAAGAATTCTTATAGAAAATATTACAATCGTAATAGGTTTTGGTGGCGGCAGAGTACTTGACACTGCCAAGTATGCAGCATTTATCTCTAAGGCTGTATATATATGCCTTCCAACAACTCTTAGTAACGACTCTCTTGCAAGTCCATTCTCAGTTCTTGGAACTGAAGGGACTAACAGGAAAACACTTCCTTGCAAGATTCCTACAGCCGTTATCGTTGACACATCCATGATTTTAAAAGCACCTGTATCTCAGACCTATTCAGGTATTGGAGATACTATAGGTAAATATACGGCAGTTTATGACTGGGCTCTTTCAGCAAAGGCTACAGGTACAAGAGTAGATGACTTTGCTTATTCAATAGCCCAGATGTGCTATGACTCTGTAGCCCACTGTGATGAGAAAAGTGTTACTAACAAAGGCTTTATAAAAACCTTGTCCAGAGCACTCGTTATGGGAGGCCTGGCTATGGAAATAGCTGGCTCATCAAGACCATGCAGTGGAAGTGAGCATCTCTTTGCTCATGCTATAGAAGAGTATTATCCGGATATTAAGATATCTCACGGCCTTGCAGTTGCTCTTGGCGCAGTTGGCGCAGCTAACTTCCAGGGAAGAGATGATCTTAATCTTATAGAAATTTGCAAAAAATATGGACTGGACTTAAACCCAGCCAGCTATGGTATCGATAAGGATACATTCTGTGACATATGGAACAGGGCGGCAGGAACCAGACCAGACAGAGTAACTATTCTTAATGACACAGACCTTAACAAAGACTGGCTGTGTGATATCTATGACAGAATGCAGGGATAAGGGATTTGATACATTTATTTTTTGTTAATTCCTATGCTGGTAAGGGTGGTTTCTCCGCTCAGATAAGAGAACATCTTTCTACCAGAACGGATATTGAATACTATATCGTTCATACAAGAAGCTCCGAGTCAGTAAGCGAGCTTGTTAGGTTTATGCTCTCTATATTCGAAGGAGAGAAGATTAGAATCTACAGCTGCGGAGGTTCTGGTACCTTGTGCAGAATTCTTAACGGTATAGATTCATTTGAAAATATTGAGATAGCATTTTATCCAAAGGGACTTACCAATGACTTCTTAAAAATCTTTAAGGGCAATGATGAAAAGTTTAATAGCCTCGACGCCCTAATAGAAGGTAAGCCTAAGATGGTGGATCTTATAAAGACCAATCACGGAGTTTGCATTAACTCATTATCTGTTGGCCTTGATTCCTTACATACAGAAAAATATAACAAATTAAAATACACAAGTATTATAGGTAGAAGCGTACCTTATACACTTGGCTTAATTAATGCTGTTTTCTTTGGAAAACCTACAGAATACGAGATAGAACTGGACTCATTTAAATTCAGAGGAAAATGCACCCAGATAGTATTAACAAACGGAGGCCTCTTTGGTGGCAATATGTGGGTAGATACAGATATGAGCCCTAACCCAGCAGATGGAAAATGCGCTTATGTAGTTTTTGATGCTATGAAGGGATTTGCTATGATTCCTCAAATAAGGTTAATGAATCAGGGTAAGGTAATCAAATCTAAAAAGGCTCATATTGGGTATACGAAAAATATTCGTATTAAAAGAACTGATGGCAAGCCATTTGCATTAAGCTTTGATGGTGAGCTTCAGGAAAAACATACAGAATGGAACGGACAGATAGTGCCTAGCTGTGTTCCTTTTGTAGTGCCAAAGGGGGTGGAATTTAAATGTCAGATATAATTAAAAAAGGACATTTAATGCTTCTTGTTGTTTACCTCTTTCTAGGTGTGGCATTCTGGATTGCCTGCGGATATAACCCAACAGGTGACTATGCGCTTGCTAATTACATGATTGTGTACTGGATTGTCACTTTAATGATTATCTTCATTATGGAAGTAAGAGCTAAGATTGGTGACTCTGCTTTTGAAATAATCAGTGTAACTTTAATGGTAATATTTGGATGGGGCGGACAAAGATTTTACGAAGGTTCCTTCCTATTAATATACTTCTATATCTTACTTTGGCTTGTATCTATAGCATTTCTAAACAGGCTGTTTTGTTGGATTCTATACTTCCTTCAGGGAGTAGGCTTATTTATCTTCTCTTTCCTTCCTGAAAGAATAGTTAACAGACAGGTATTTACTGCCAGATCCTTTGCCTTTGCTATAGTTGTATTATTCGTGGCTAACTGGATATGTCAGAATGTTATTACTATGCTTAAATCAGCCTACCAGGAGAACATTGAAAAGGAAAAATGCCTGGACGATATGATTGATATCATAGGTATAAAACATAGGGATGCTAAGGAAGCTACCAAGGCAAAATCTATGTTCCTTTCCAATATGTCTCATGAAATTAGAACTCCTATTAATACCATACTTGGTATGAATGAGATGATTTCAAGAGAAAGTAATGATTCAAGTATTTCCAGATATTCTGCAAATATTAAGTCTGCAGGTACGCTTCTTCTTGCCCTTATTAATGACATACTTGATACTGCCAAGATTGAATCAGGTAAGATGAATCTCTTGTCAGTAAAATTTGAAATCACAGATGTTATAAGCGATGTTTATAACATGGTTAGACCAAAGATGGTTGAAAAGAACCTGGAGTTCATCGTTAACATTGATGACAATATTCCTTGTGAATATATAGGCGATGACGTAAAGCTTAGACAGATTCTTATTAACCTTCTTAACAATGCTGTTAAGTATACTATAGCAGGTTGGGTAACCTTAAAGATTACAGGTGATAAGAAGGGTGAGAATGAAGTTCTTCATATATCAGTAGAAGATACTGGTATGGGAATAAAGGAAGAAGACCTTGGAAAGCTTGCTAAGAAATTCGTTAGAATAGACCAGGCTCGTAACCGTAAGGTAGAAGGTACAGGTCTTGGTATGAGTATTGTTGTTAACTACCTGGATATGATGGGAACTCAGCTTCAGGTGGAAAGTGAGTATGGTCAGGGTTCTAACTTCTTCTTTGATTTAACACTTCCAATTTCAGACTTTGTGCCTGTTGGTAAGATGAAAGATAATGAAGAACTTCCAACAGAGGAACTTGAAGAAGTTACAGGTTTTGCAGCACCAGATGCTCATATACTTGTAGTTGATGATAACTCTATGAACCTGGTTGTTATTAAGGAACTTCTCAAAGACACTGAAATTGATATTGATACTGCTATAAGCGGTAAGCTTGCTGTAGAGAAAACTGAAAATAAACAATACGATATCATATTTATGGATCATATGATGCCAGGTATGGATGGTATAGAGGCCTTCCATGCAATTAAGAGCAATCGCATGAATCCAAATATTAAATCTCCTGTTATAGCCCTTACGGCCAATGCCTTAACAGGGGCCAAAGAAACCTATATAGATGAAGGTTTTGATGACTTTTTATCTAAACCTGTTATTCCTTCAAAATTAGAAGCAGTTGTTAAGAAATTTTTAAACAAGGACCTTATAATAGAGAAGAGAGATAGTACGAGCAAACCAAAAGATGACGTGGTAGACTTTGCGAATCTCCCTAAAATTGAAGGCCTTGATTACAACTACGGCTACATGCATCTAAAAGATATAGAGCTTTTTGTTAAGACTATAAAAGATATGACCAAGATGATGAAAGCTGATGCTGAGTATCTTTCAGAATGCTTTGAAGAAGTTAAAGCAGGTAGTGATAATGGTCTTGATAAGTATAGGATAAAGGTTCATTCAATGAAAAGTTCTGCCATACTTATAGGTCTTGTGCCACTTGCCGGTATGGCTGCTTCCTTGGAATATGCATCAAGAGATGGTGATATAGATATGGTATTAGCAACAACTCCTTTCTTCCTGACGGAGTGGAATCACTACAGAGATATGATGCATAAAGAGTTTGGAACAGATGAAAAAGAAGGTAAGGAAGTTTCAGATAAAACTGAGATAACCGACTACCTGCAGCTTCTGGTAGACACAGTTGAAAACTGTGATATACACGGAAGTGATGATGCTTTGGCTCATCTAAAAGAATTCAGTTACGAGGAAGAAGTAGCGGCTATGTTTGATGATATGGAAGCCGCAGTCCTGGATTTCGATAGTAATAAGGTTAAGGAACTAGCAGACAAGATAAAAGCAAGCTTATAAGAAGGGGAGACCAACAATGCAAACATTTGGATTAAGAAGGGTTGTAATTCTTTCTGAGAATGGCGGAAACTTTTTCGCACAGTCACTCAGAAATACATTTATAAAGAACGCCTTTGAAGTAGAATTCTATAAGTTAATGGACACTGATATCAAGGATCTTAGATCTGAAAGAAAGGTGGTCTTTATCATAGCAGATGAGTTCAATGAGAATAATCTGGCTATGCTTAAAGATGTTGCTGCATATGTTATTGCCAACAGCCATAGAGTAGTCCTTCTTGGTGGTACTGATGAAGTAGACTTTGTTAAAAGATTTATTCCAGCACCTCTTATTATGGATATCTACTATAAGCCAATTGACGTTAAGGCAGTTGCTGAAAAAGGAGACAAATATCTGAATATTTTGGATTATGAGTCTAAAAAGAAAACTATTTTGGTTGTAGATGACAATGGTATGATGCTTAGAACTATTAGTAAGTGGTTCGAAGATAAGTACAATGTTATGGTTGCAAACTCTGCCCAGAAGGCTCAGGAAGCAATCGAGAATACCAGACCAAATCTTATACTTCTCGACTATGAGATGCCCGGTATATCAGGTACTGAATACTTAAAGCTTCTTAGATGTCAGAGAGATACTAAGGATATACCAGTAATATTCTTAACATCAAAAGATGATGGAGAGATTGTTAAAAAGGTAGTTGCCCTTAAACCAGAAGGTTATCTACTTAAGAACCTTCCAAAAGAAGTAATCATTGGTAAAGTCGATAAATTCTTTAATGATTACGCTGAGAAGAACCTATAATAATAGATTTTAATTGATTGGAGTAGTTATGACTAACACGCCTGTAGTAAATAAAAAGAATAAAAAGCGAAGTGAAATCTTGGGTATTATTGCGCTTTCATTATTATTTATTGCATTTTCAGTGATTCAGGATTTTGTACCTATAAGTAAGGATACTATGCCTGTTTCATATAGAGGTGTATTAAGTTCTATGCAGATATTGCTTGCTATGTCTATGGTTGTAATATCTGTTACAGGATACAGAGTGGCAATTATCCTTATGATATTGTCATTTATCCCTAGATTTATCATGCTTCTTAATAATAATGATAACTCTGTACTTCCAGGTGTTTCTATAAGCATCGTTGGTATAGCTACTATCTTAATAGTTCACCTTTATCTTGTTAGTCTTGAGAAAAAGGAAAGAGAGCTTTTTGCTCTTGCACATACAGATGCTCTTACAGATCTTCCTAATAGACGTTCTCTTAAGCAGAAGATGCTTTCATTAATTTCTAACAGCAGAAATTCTAATGGACGTTTTGCAGTGGCTATGATTGACCTTGATAACTTCAAGAATATTAATGATACTATTGGTCATGACTGGGGAGACAAGGTTCTTTCTGAGATAGCAGTAAGATGGAAGAGTATCGTTACTGAGAATGATTATATATGCAGACTTGGCGGAGATGATTTCGCCCTTGTTGTAAATAACTATAAGAGCCTTGAAGAACTTGATAACCACCTTCATCAGTTCCTTGATAAGGTTATGGAGAAGTTCATTCTTAAGGGCAAGGATTATTTTGTGACAGCAAGTATGGGTGTTTCTATCTTCCCTAATGACTCTATTGAAACAAGTCAGCTTCTTAAGTATGCTGACATGGCTATGTTTGTAGCTAAGAATCAGGGAAAGAAACGTCTTGTATACTTTGATAACATGATGAATGATGCTGTTGAGAACAATGTTGAAGTTGAACATGTTATAAGAAGAGCTCTTGAAACAGATACATTCAGACTTGTTTATCAGCCACAGTTTGATATTAAAACAAAGAAGCTTAGAGGTTTTGAAACACTTATCAGACTTAGTGATTCAGAAGGTAAGCAGGTAAGCCCAGCTGACTTCGTGCCAATAGCTGAAAAGTCTTCTCTTATTATCGATGTAGATAAATGGGTACTTAGACATGCTATGATGGACTTCCTTCCATTTGTAGAGAAGATACCTGAGATGATTTTATCAGTTAATATTTCAGCTAATCATATCTTGGATGATTCATTTATAGGTGATATAGATAGAATATTAGAAGATACTCATTTCCCAGAGAAGAACCTTGAAATTGAGCTAACAGAATCTGTATTTGTTAACTCTCTTGAAAGAGCTAAAACAATTATGGAGAAACTTAAGGATAGAGGTATCAAGATTGCACTTGATGATTTTGGTACAGGATATTCATCTCTTTCTTATATGAGAGATCTTCCATTTGACCTTCTTAAGATAGATAAGTCATTTGTTGATACAATTAACGATGGCCCTAAGGAAGAATCCTTCGTAGCTGCTATTATATCTCTTGGTAAGGTTATGCAGTTTGACATTATCTCAGAAGGTGTAGAAGAGCAAAATCAGCTTGATGTTCTTAAGAAGCTTGGATGTGACTTTGTACAGGGTTATATCTGGGGTAAGCCACTTTCGCTAGACAGAGCTGTAGAGGTTATGGCTCAGAACTAAGATACTGTTATTAACCAGTAAAAATTAATATGACTTTTATTTGCAGCTTGCTATAAACAAGCTGCATTTTTTATATTCTTCTTTAGATATATTCCTGTTGGAATAGATTGATCTTGTTATCACTTCTATGCAGGCTGTAATAATCTCAGCATCGTACTTATTTAAGATATTACTACGAAGTTTAGTTAGCTTATCAGTTGCTTTCTTTTTAGCCTTAATTTCGCTATATAATACCTGATCAAATACTTTTTCTACAAGCATATTACGAGATGATATATATTTCTTTCTGTAAAGCTTCTTAACAAGAGCCTTATAGCTTATTGTGACAGCCTTATCATAGGCATGCTTTCTTGTATAATGCCATATCATAATAAGTCTTATAAGAGGATTAATTAAGACTATAAGTATAGCGATTATAATTACGCCGCATACAACCATAAGAAGTGGTCTAAGTATAAAGCCAAATGAAGCATCAAAGTTAAAAGTATAGTTTATAGTAGTATTACCCAAAACATCGATACCGCCAGTATTAGTCTGGAAGAGGCCTGTAAAGATATCACCAAATGCAAACTCATCGTCACTTCCGCTGTTAAAATCAGGTGGTGTAAATTCATAAGGAATCCATCCGTAACCATCAATGAATACTTCAACCCAGGCATGGGCATTGGCATCAGTAATACTTGCTGTAACTACACCGGTATCATCAAATTCAATGAAATCGTTGCTTGATATCCATCCACTTGTATCAGGTGAAATAGCTTCTGAATTAGCCATCTCTGAGCTTGTAAGTACATAACCTTCAACATATCTTGCAGGTATACCAAGGTCTCTAAGCAGTAGTGTGGCTGATGATGCAAAGTGAGCACAGAAACCTCTCTTTTGCTGGGTAAGGAAGTAGATAACCGCATCATTATTATATGGTGTAGTACCAGGAGCCATAGTATAGTCATAGTTATCCAAAAAGTAGGTGTAAAGAGTATCAAGCATCTCTAACCTATACTTGGTTGCTTCTTTAGAATAGTCTCCATAGGTGTACTTTCTTTCATATTCATTCTTCATAGCTGTAAGACCAGCGTCATCACAAATTGAATCAAGACCTGGAGTTAGATAGCCAGGAAAATCGGTGTACCTGTCATATACATAATCTGTATATTTTGCAGAGATATGAGAACTTAGCTCATAGGAATCACTAGGAATAAATGGATCATAAACCAGTTCATATGTAACAACTCCATCAGAATTAGATGGATATTTAGATGAGAAATATCTGTCTCCTATATAGTCGTACTTGTCATACTTGTACTCCAGACCATTTACTGTATTAGCAACAACAGTGTCGTATGGCATATAGTTATAAGTGTAATCTGCATCAAGATTCTCAACCTGCATCTTGGCATAGTCAAAGCTAGGATGAGTATAATCGCTTAAAGCGTACATAGAACGCTGGGAATAAACTCCATCAAATAAATAATCTGGATCCTCATCAGCTGCAAATGCATTGCCTACATAATCTCCACCTACAAATGCCTTAAGGTATATAGTATCTGAAGAATATGGTACATAAGTAACTCTAAGATCAGTCTGGTAATCAGGTCTAACCTGGCTGACACCGCCTAGCTTTCCTTTGCCAAGACCACCAGTAGAAGGGTATCTGTCAAAGAAACCCATAATACCATTTTGAACAAAGAGTTTTACATATTCATCGGTTGTAGACTTAAGTTTGTTTCTAACAAATTCTGCAGAGAATGATCTGTAGAATGAACCAAGAAATACAACTATAAGAACTGCAGTAATAACTATGGATTGGATAGTAAGTCTAAGCATACCCATACCGCAGGAAAGGTATGAATGATAATCTCTTTTCTTTTTCCTTATAGTAATATAGTTGTCCTTAGGCTTCTTAACAGTAGGAAGCTTGTAGTGACTGCTTCGTCCAAGAATACCTACAGTAATATATGCTGCAATAAGTAAAATCAGATATGGTGAACCTGGCTTAAGCTCTATATAAAGAGCAAGCTGTAATATAGGAAATGTTACAAGGAATGTCTCCAACAGGTTCATGTAACCTGATATGGTTATATTAAGCAAGATGGCAAGAAATGTTCCAACATATATCATGGTTATGCTTATGGTAAGAGTTCTGTTGGTTATAATTTCAGTACCTTCACGAAGAGAAGACATAAGGAAATAATCTGAATACTGACCATAAAGGGTATTTAAAAATGCCTGGAAACCAGAGTTTATATACCAGTAGTATGAGAACGTCAGGAAAGCAAATATAAAGAATATTAAGAAATATCCTAAATAGAAGAGTAGTCTGTTGTAATAAATCATAGATATAACAACAGATATAATAATAAATGCTGGTATTACAAAGTATGGATTATATGGAAGTTCAAAGGCAGAGATAACGCCGCCGATAGTTCCAAATGAAGCCATAAATATAAGCAGGCTTCGAAGAATACAGGTAAGAAGTCTGTCTGGAAGTCTTCGAACCTTGCCGTTATTAGTATCTAACTTCTCAAGGTATATACCTTGCTCTATTCCCTGCTGCTGCTTGTAAAGAGCGCTAAGTTTCTTTTCTGACATAAAGATATTCTTAAAAGGAGAATTCATCGTACTGTAATCTCCTTTCCACTTATTACCAGGATTTCCTGTTCATTGCCACTTTGGGCTTTGTAGTTATAATAAGCTGCCTCTTTCATATCATAGCTTGGGCAGTAATATAATTTTAAAATAGCATCATCAATATCTTCAGTACTATTAATATCCTTGTTTATTATGGTTTTATCAGTAACTGAAAAAATAACTATGCGAAATGCTTCTCTTTTATATAGAAGATATTTTGAAAGAGCCTGAAGAGTAGCGATAGTATCATTTAAAAGAGGCTTTGTAAGTTCTGGAAGGAGATAAATCATCCTAACAGCATTGGTCTCATAGAGTTTTACAAATAAGTCATCCTTCTTAGCTGATACCTTCCAGTGAATATCTTTAAGCTGATCCCCAGGAATATACTCTCTAATATCTTTAATATCTCTTGAAAGCTGTCCGAGAGGTGAATCAGTAACATCATCTTCTTCGCCAGTACTATCTGGTATAACAACCTCTTTTGTTAGGGTAATCTCTTTAGGAAATACTGGAACATTAACAGGAGCAGGAACAGGAAGTTCAACAGTCCAGAGGTGGAGATAGTCTGTAATAATAAGCTTGTCGAATGTAATATCTATCATGCCACAGCTTGGAGTACCATATGTCTGTATAAATGTTGAGGTCTTCTTTGCATTGGCAAATAAAGATATAACCTGTGGCTTACTTCTTTCATAGAATAAATTGCCAAAGGTATAAAAGAGTTCAATATTCAAAAATGAGAATGGTGAAGTATTAATAACAGAAAGAACAAGTTCAATATCATGTCCTATAGATACTGAAGGCGTTACCCTTGAAACTTTAATTTCAAGATTATGATAAAAGAAGAGAAGTATAGCGATAGAAAATACTGGAAGTATGGCTAGAAGCAAAATAATAAGCACTATAAAGGGCTGTCTATAAAAGACAGCTCCAAGAATAAAGAATATTATAAGTAATAAATATGTAATCCAGTAACGTATATTTTCTTTTCGCATGATTAAACTTTTGGTATAGGTATCTGGTTAAGTATCTGAAGAAGGAGAGTATCTACATCTTTGCCAGCAGCTCTCTGCTTAGAAGAAAGCTTAACTCTGTGGCCGAGAACAGGAAGAAATACATTATGTATATCTTCTGGAATAAGGTAGTCTCTTCCTTTAATATAAGCAAGTCCCTTAGCAACCTTAAGAAGGGCAATACTTCCACGAGGGCTAAGACCCAGAGAGAAGTAGTCTTCTTTACGTGTTTCTTCGCTAAGCGCAACTATATAATCATAAAGGGCTTCATCTACAAAAAGGTTTTCAACAGCTTCCTGCATGGCAAGAAGTTCCTCTGCAGATGTTACAGGAATAATAGTATCAATAGTTTTTGAAGAATCCCCCTTAAGCACATTGATTGCGCTCATAGTATCAGGATATCCCATAGTAAGACAGATCATAAATCTATCAAGCTGAGATTCTGGAAGTTTCTGTGTACCAGAAGAACCGTATGGGTTATCAGTTGCTATAACTACAAATGGATTCTTAAGTGCTCTTGTAACACCATCAACTGTAGCTTTACCTTCCTCCATAACCTCAAGAAGAGCTGACTGAGTCTTTGGTGAGGTACGGTTTATCTCATCTGCAAGAAAGAGGTTAGTATATACAGCACCCTCTCTAAATGTGAATTCACCAGTACTTTTATCGTACATATTAAAACCAATAAGGTCACTTGGAAGAACGTCAGGTGTAAACTGCATACGTCTATAATCAAGTCCAAGTGCTCTTGAAAATGCTACAGCAAGAGTTGTTTTACCAACACCTGGAATATCTTCGAGAAGAATATGTCCCTTGGCAAGTACTGCGGCAAGAGTCATCTCGATAACGGAATCTTTTCCGTGAATAACTTTCTTAATCTCCCTTTTAATATCATCGCATTTGCTCATGTTTAATCTCCTAGTAAAATGTGATACTTTGCATAATATTTTATCATTAATGAGCGTTAGTCACAAGATTTCATGTCGCTTGATACCAAATACTTATTATGTTAAAATTCATCGTGGGTATAAAGGTGAATAAAATCAATGAAAAATGCATTTGAAACAAAAAAACAACCTATAATTCGTATCTTAATCTCGGGTTTAGTTATATTAGTGGCATGTCTATTAGTATGTTTCACACTTGTAGCAGCTCTTAAGCGTTCATATGAGAAGGTAATGGAGAATTATCTCTATGAAGTTCACGGTAGCGTTACCTCTGTAATTAACGATATTGTTGAAAGTACTGACAATATTGCTTATTCATGTGCTGTTAAGATTTCAGATCACAAATATACATTAGACGAAGAGCGTATTCAGAATGTTCTTGGTATGGTTGAAGGAACAGGCTATAAGTTTAATATCAAGTATTATTCCACAGCTGGTATTGTATACACTTCTACAAAGGCTTATGGTTCAAGAGAAGCTACTGAAAAATGGATCGAATATGCATCCGAATTTCCAAAACTTGCTTCAAAGCCATATATCAATATTTACCAGGATAAATCAACTACTACTCTTGTTATTGTAAGAGCGGTAATAAAGAGTTCTAATCTTAAAGGCTACGTTGTAGTTGAAGTGGACCTTGATGGAGTCTTTTCTAATACGGCATTTGACTCTGTTCTTAAGAGTGGAGAACTCTTTATCATTGATAAAGATGGAGACACTTTATATAAATCTAACCAGGGTTCTAACATAGTAAATGGCTACGATAATCTATATAAATCTTTAGATAAATACTGCGTTAAGACTAAAGAACTTAATAAGAAGATGAAGAAAGAAATTCTTTCTCAATACGAGGGATACCTACAGTATACAACTACTAAAGGTTATAAGATGCAGGTTGCATACACCCCTCTTTCTGTTATGAATGACGCAGGAATCGTCACCTGTTTTAAGGAAAACTATGTAGGCCAGGCTGTTCAGCCTGCAATATACAAGTCTACTATGTCATGTATAGTTATCATGGTTCTTATGATATCTATTATTCTTTATGTATGGTCAAGTGCTAAGAATGCTAATATGGCAATTGAAAAGATGGCCTATGAGGATTCTGTTACTAAGGGTAAAAACATTAACTACTTTAAGGAATTCTCTAACTATGTAATGTCTGTATATAAGGAAACTCCTTTTGTAATCTATAGATTCGATATTTCAAACTTTAGATATATCAATGAGGCATATGGTCATAAGAGGGCGGATGAGGTACTTAGTGCCTGCATTAATATTTTCGCAGACATATTCTCGGATAAGGAACTTTGCGTACGTATGAATGCAGACCAGTTCCTTGCAATTATTGTTAATGATAAGTATGTTCAGCAGAAGATGGACCAGCTTCTTATTAGAGTAAATGAGCAGGCCAGAGGATATGGAATAAAGTATCCTATTAAGTTTAAGACTGGAATTTACCAGATAAGAAAGCATGATCATGATATTGATATTATGATTGACCATGCCAATGTTGCCAGAAAGTCTCTTTCAGGTGATGAAAAAGATTCTACAATGGTTTACTCAGAAAAGATTGTTAACGATATGAGGAAAATCGATAAGATAGAATCTGAGATGCAGCATGCTCTTGCATCAGGTGAATTCAAGGTATACATTCAGCCAAAGTGGGATATAGGTTCTAATACAATCTGCGGCGGTGAGGCTTTAGTTAGATGGGTTAAGCCAGATGGAACCACGGTATATCCTGATGAGTTTATTCCTATTTTTGAAAATAACGGATTTATAGAAAAACTTGATTACTTTATGCTTGAAAAAGTATGTGAGTCTATGCGTCAGGCTATGAATGAAAGACGTGCTATATATCCATTATCTGTTAACCAGTCCAGAGTTTTCCTTCATAGCCCTGACTATGTTGAGAATGTTTCTAAGATAATTAAGAATTATGATATTCCAGCAGGTTATGTTGAACTTGAGATAACAGAAACAGTATTTGATGATGAGAAGAATCAGATGATTAATACTCTTCATAAGCTGAGAAAAGTTGGACTTAGATTTGCTATGGACGATTTTGGTTCAGGCTATTCGTCACTTAACATACTTAAAGAGATTCCTTTTGATATTATTAAAATCGATAAGGAATTCTTTAGCGAATCTGTTACAGGTGACAATACAAGATGGATACTTCAGAAGATTATTGAGATGGTTAACGGTCTTGGTAAGGAACTTGTATGTGAAGGTGTTGAGACTAAAGAACAGTCTGATATGCTTAGTGGTATGGGATGTCGTGTAGTTCAGGGTTACTATTATTCAAAGCCTATTGAACTTCAGACCTATATTGATACATATTGTAAGGTATATACCTAATATGAATGGCGGTAATAGAAACTATCAAAAAGAGCTTGATAAGATTATAGATGGGTTAATTAAAACAGGTACCAGGCCAAAGCTTCTTATGCATACCTGCTGTGCACCTTGTTCAAGCTATTGTCTGAAATATCTTTCAGAGTATTTTGATATAACTGTATATTATTACAATCCTAATATTACTGAAGAAGCAGAATATAGAATGAGAACAAAAGAACAAAAGCGTCTCATTGATATATATAATGAAGAACTATCTATGGACATAAAGTTCGTAGAAGGAGAATATGATAGAGAACTCTTCCTAAGTAAAGTTAAGGGCTATGAAGCTTGTAAAGAAGGAGGAGACAGATGTAAGATATGTTTTGAACTTAGACTTGATAAAGCTGGAGCTTATGCTAAGAATCATGGCTTCGATTTCTTTACAACATCTCTTACAATTAGCCCGCTTAAAAATGCTCCTTTACTTAATTCAATAGGTGAAGAAGTGGGCTCTAAATACGATGTAAGATTCCTTCCATCTGATTTTAAGAAAAAGGAAGGCTACAAGCAGTCCATAGAACTTTCTAAAGAATATGGACTTTATAGACAAAATTACTGCGGATGTGTCTATTCAAAGAATGAGATGCTTTCGCGTCAGAAAGGAAACGATAATGAATAAATTTATTGATGTTATCTCGAAGGAAGTAAAGGATGCTTTCGAGAAGGCTGGATACAGCAGGGATTATGGTAAGGTTACTATTAGTAACAGACCTGACCTTTGCGAATATCAGTGTAACGGCGCCCTTGCAGGAGCAAAAGAGTATCATAAGCCACCTATTCAGATTGCAAATGATGTGGCAGGCTTCTTAGCTGACAGCGCAGCATTTTCAAAGGTTGAGGTAGTTAATCCAGGTTTTCTTAATTTAAACCTTAAGGATGAGTTTGTAAGCTCATATGTAGCTGAGGCTATTTCAAGCGATAAGTTTGGCGTTGATAAGGTTGATAATCCAGAAACTATAGTAATTGACTACGGCGGACCTAACGTAGCTAAGCCTCTTCACGTTGGACACCTTCGTCCAGCTATTATTGGTGAAAGTATTAAGCGTATTGCAAAATATGCTGGTCATAATGTAATTGGTGATGTACATCTTGGTGACTGGGGACTTCCTATGGGCCAGATTATTACTGAGCTTCAGGTTAGAAAACCAGATTTACCATATTTTGATGAAAGCTATACTGGAGAATATCCAGAAGAGCCACCATTTACAATTAGTGAACTTGAAGAAATCTATCCTTATGCAAGTGGACTTTGCAAGAAGGATGAAGAATATAAGGCTAAGGCTCTTGCAGCAACAGCTCAGCTTCAGAGTGGTAGAAGAGGTTATAGAGCTCTTTGGAAGCATATTCTTAATGTTTCTGTTAATGACCTTAAGAAGAACTACGAGAAGCTTGATGTACACTTTGAACTTTGGAAGGGTGAGTCCGATGTAGACGGGCTTATTCCTGATATGGTTAAGAAGATGAAAGAGGAAGGCCATGCTTACATGAGTGATGGCGCTCTTGTTGTTGATGTTAAGGAGGAGACAGATAAGAAGGAACTTCCTCCATGTATTATCTTAAAGAGCGATGGTGCTGCTAACTATGAAACTACAGATTTAGCAACTATCATTCAAAGAGAGAATGAGTTTAATCCTAATTCAATAATATACGTTGTTGATAAGAGACAGGAACTTCACTTTGTTCAGGTATTTAGATGTGCAAGAAAGACTGGACTTTGCAAAGAAAGTACAGGTCTTGAGTTTATTGGATTTGGTACTATGAACGGAAAAGATGGTCACGCATTTAAAACACGTGATGGTGGCGTTCTTAGACTTGAATATTTCCTTAAGGAAATAAGCGATAAGATGTATGAGAAGATTATGGAGAACAAGCAGCTTCCTGAGGAAGAGGCAAAACAGACAGCAGATATAATCGCTCTTGCAGCTGTTAAGTATGGTGACTTATCTAATCAGGCATCTAAGGACTATATTTTTGATATAGACAGATTTACTTCATTTGAAGGTGATACAGGCCCATATATTCTTTATACTATGGTTAGAATTAAATCTATTCTTGCTAAGTATGTTGAAGCAGGTGGAAGTCTTGATGATCTTAAGATAGGCACTCCAAGAAGTGGCTATGAAAAAACACTTCTTATGAAGATGGCTGGCTTTAATCAGATGATTGAAGAGGCATTCAAAGAAAGAGCACCACATAAGGTATGCTCATTTATCTATGATACTGCCAATGCATTTAACTCTTTCTATCATGAGACAAAGATTCTTTCTGAGGCTGATGAGGGAGTGAAGAAGCAGTACATAGCTCTTCTTAAGGGCTGCCTTGATATGCTTACAGCATGTACAGATTTACTTGGCTTTAAGGCACCAGAGAGAATGTAATATAGGATAGAGGGGCTCGTCTCCTTTGTCCACAATGTATAAATATAGGGAGGAGAAATCCTCCCCTCGCCAGAGGGGCTCGGATTTTGCTTCGCAAAATAAAAGGAGGATTATTCACATGGCAAAGACTAAGGTCGTTTTACAGGTTCCACAGGGAGACTTCGATGTAGAAAAGGTTTCTGAGAAGGCATATAAGGACTGTGTAAAGAAGTGTCCAAACGAAGTTAAGGACTTCAATGTATATGTAAAACCTGAGGATGGAAAGGCATACTATACTGCAAATAAAGGAAAATTCACTGGTGATATAGATATCTAATCACAAAATATTGAAATTTCTTGATTAAATTTGTTGACAAGGTAAATATTATTTGGTATTTTAGTAAGGCAGGTTTGCAAGGGGTCTTAGCTCAGCTGGGAGAGCATCTGCCTTACAAGCAGAGGGTCACAGGTTCGAGCCCTGTAGGCCCCATATATCTGTAAACAATTTAATATGGCGAGATGGCTCAACTGGCTAGAGCATTCGGTTCATACCCGGAGGGTTGAGGGTTCGAGTCCCCCTCTCGCTACTAAAAAAGAGAACTTTTAAGTTCTCTTTTTTGTTACCTTCACCAGATATGAAGTCTATATACATGCAATTGTGCCGTCGGTGACGGCATAATTAATGGTATGGGTACGATTTAGATTAAGGAATATTAAGAATAAGGTATATGATATAAACTCAAAAACGATATAAAATCACGATTTTGAAAATAAAACAATAGTAAAATAGCACATTTTCACGGGGGAATATGTGTGAAATATAGATAAATACTGCGTTTTAGAATGAAAAAACTAGATATTCCTTGACTTGGATACTAGATATGGTATTATGAAGGTACTAAAAAACTATATGGAGGAGAATTACAAATGAACAAGACAGAATTAGTTGAAGCTATTGCTAAGCAGGCTGGTCTTTCAAAGAAAGCATCTGACGACGCTGTTAAGGCTTTCGTTGAGACAGTTACAAAGGAACTTAAGAAGGGCGAGAAGGTTACATTAATCGGCTTTGGTACATTCGAAGTTTCTAAGAGAAGCGCAAGAAAGGGTAGAAACCCACAGACAGGCGCTGAAATCAAGATTAAGGCTTCTAAGGCTCCTAAGTTCAAAGCTGGTAAGGCTTTAAAGGATGCTGTAAACGGCGCAAAGAAGAAATAATTAATTTCAACTTTGATCAATTTAGTATTTTAGTAGAAAAAGCACAGATTTTATCTGTGCTTTTTTATTGAAAACTTTTATTAAGTTATATTGATTTATAATCACTTTTTATTTATACTTATTAAGTTAGTTCTCATAATGGGGGATAAAGTATAAGGAGGTTTTGCGCGATGGCAATGTTTGAATGCCCTGGTTGCAAAAGAATAGTAGACGAAGAGACTAAGGTCTGCTTCAATTGTGGTTATAATATTAAAAAGTATGTAAAAGAATTAAAGAAGGGCAAGAAGAACATAGGTAAAGAAACTATGTCCCTTTCTTCAGTATATTCTAACGATAAAGTTGCGGCTATCAATTTACCAAAACTTGATTTTCTTAGTGGTAAAAAGGCTGAGGATAAGCCAGCTGAAAAGGCGGCTCCTGTAGAACAGCCAATATTCGATTCACCACTTCTTAATGCACAGGCAAAGAAGATAGAAGAGGCACAGGCTCCTGTTCCTACAACAGAAACAGTTGCAGCTCCAGTAGCTGAGCCAGCACCTGCTCCTGCACCAAGTGTAGGCCTTAACCCTACAGCACCACTTCCAAGTGCAGGTCTTAATCCAGAAGCACCTCTTCCAACTGCAGGACTTAACCCAGCTGCTCCTATTCCAGCAGCAGGACTTAATCCAGAGGCTCCACTTCCAGTGGCACCAGCTCCAGCAGCACCAGTTGCTTCAGCACCTATGCAGGCACCTAATCCATTTAGAGATACAGTTGCTACTTCAGCTCCTATACCAGCTCCAGTTGCACCAGTTGCTCCACTTACACCAAGTCCAGCACCTGCTGTAAGTGAACCAATATTTGATTCACCAGCTCTCAATGCCAGAGCTAATGAAATAGCTAGCGGCGTAGCACCTTCTTCTGCAACACAGGCAGCGGCACAGGTAGCACCAGCGCCAGTTCCAGCGGCAGGACTTAATCCGGCAGCGCCAGTTCCAGCAGCGGGACTTAATCCAGCAGCACCTATTCCTAATGGCAATCCATTTGCAAGTGCAAATCAGAGCTACGGTGCTACACCAGTAGGTGCACCTAATCCACTTACTTCTAATGCGGCAGCACCAAAGCCAGCTCAGAATACATTTAATCCTAATCTATTTAATGCTAATGTAAGTAGTGCAGGTACCAATAACCCAGGTGTTGCAGGTAATCCACTATTAAGTGCAGCTCCTGCACCAAGCGCAGCTCCAAAGAAAGAGCCTAAGAGAATTATTAAACCTGAGGCACCAAAGGAAGAACTTTTATTTGAGTCTCCACTTCTTAATATGGAGGCTAAGAAGATTGCTTCTGGTGAGATCCTTCCAGCTAATCAGCGTCCAAAGGAAGAGAAGACAACACAGGAATTCGGCTCTATGTTTGGTGAACATAGCAATTCAGTTGCCAATGCAACTATTAATAAAAATCCTGCCGGCGTATTTACAACATATGGCCAGCAGAGAGCACCAGGACATATTCCACCATATGCAGCACAGCCTGTAGAACAGCAGCAGCACTCAGCTAATCCGCTGCTTCAGTCACAGTCACCTGCAGCGGCTCCTGTTAATCCATTTATGGCTGCTAACAGTTCGCTAGGTGGAGGCAATCCGCTTCTTGCAGGAAATCCACTTCTTGGTGGTGGCACTGCTCCAGCAGGTCAGGCACCAGGCGGAACATTTGGACAATAATTATTAGAGCTTCCCTTTGGGGAGCTCTTTTTGTTATTTTAGGCCTGTCTTATACAAGCTCGCCTGTATAAGGCTTTTGTGATAAGATTTTATATATGATAGATAGAGTTAATAATTCCTATACAAATTCATATCTAAACAATGGTACCAAAGCCAGAAATATTGGGAAAAGTGAAGATGTACCAGAGTTTCTTCTTGATTATGATACCAGAGGTGTAGTCTGGGATAGAGATGATAAGAAACAAAAGCAGGTTCCTAATCTACAAAAAGAAACTAAAAAACCTGAGCTTAAAGATACCTATGAAAGAAGTCAGGATTATACAAAGCCAGAATCGGTAAAAACTGAAGTATCAGCTTCTTCAGGGCTTGGCATCCTTGATGGAATAAAGAAACTATTTAAACGAATATTTGATTTTATTTGGTATGGGGATCAAAAGCCAGAAGAAACTGCTGATAAAGAAAAGGCAGATATTAGTATTACTGCAGAGGAAAAACTTAATCAGGCCAGCAAAACTAAAGATTATACCGGCCTTGATGAAAATGAAAAAGATTCTCTTATCAGGAAATTAATATCCAGACATGATACAGATGCAGTAGTTGACGTACTTACTGACGGTGGAAAGAATATGCCTGCAAGATGCACCAGTCTGGTTACATATTATGACAGACAGGGGAATTTAGTTAGTGATAATAGTGTGATGAGGCATGAACACGATATGAAGTTTTAACCTAATTTACACAGGTTTTTCCTTAACAAGAGGTATATTTTATGCTACAATAGCACTATATGTTGGACATAGTTCAAAAGGAGGGTTACGTGATGTCAGAGATGGATAATGAAGTAGTTGTTTCAGAAAACGGCAATAGCAGAGATGTAGCAATGCAGAAGGCTGAGGTCTTCATGGATTGTATTGATAAGATTAACAGTGCTATTGAGTCTATGGGTATTCATTTTGAAAACCTTAGTAGCAAGCTTTCTAATATGAGTGAGAAAACAGGTTCCATAGAGGCAGATGTTAAGGAAACATCAGAAGTTGTTTCTAAGATTCGTGCCAATGCTTCTAAGTCAAAGATTCTTGCACTTAATGCTTCAATTGAGGCAGCAAGAAGTGGTGAAGCAGGCAAGGGATTTACAGTAGTAGCAAAAGAGATGGGAGATATGGCAACAGCATCTGGAACATCAGCTACTGAAATCAATACTTCTCTTACTTCTATATTTGAACATCTCGGTGAGATTACATCTTCAATTGACGAAGCTAATGACCTAGCTTCAAAGCAGAATGAATCAATCAGAGAAATCGAAGAAGCTCTTCAAAGTGCTTTAGAAGCTGCTGCAGGTCTTGGAGAAGCCCTTCAGAATTTATAATATAAAATATTTAGGAAGGCATAGATACTGATGCGAGTAGGAATGGGATATGATGTTCATAAGCTTGGTAAGGACAGAGACCTTATCATAGGAGGGGTTAAGATACCTTTCGAGCTGGGGCTTATAGGTCATTCAGATGCAGACGTATTATTACATGCAATAAGCGATGCCCTCTTAGGAGCTGCGGCTCTTGGAGATATAGGCAAGCATTTTCCAGATACAGATGATGCGTATAAGGGAATATCTAGTATTATCCTTCTTGAGAAGGTTGGCAAACTTATTACAGATGAGGGCTATTTTATAGAGAATATTGATGCTACTATAATAGCTCAAAAGCCAAAGATGAGACCTTATATTGATCAGATGAGAGAGAACATAGCTAAGGCTCTTGCCCTTGATATTAGTCAGGTTAATGTTAAGGCAACAACAGAAGAAGGTCTTGGCTTTACTGGTAATATGGAAGGCATATCTTCACAGGCAGTGTGTATGCTTACATCGCCAGGTGATATGAACTATGGACTAATTGGCGGCGGCTGTAGTGGCTGCAGTGGTTGTCCAAAAGCGTAATAGTAACTTATTAGAAATTAATTGTAGTCTTGAGAAAAAACTCATAAATTAGTATTTAAGGCTCTGAATAATTTCGGAGCTTTTTTATGGAAATATAACTTTATAACGGAGTCATAGACATCATGAGAATTTACAACACATTAACAAGAAATATTGAAGAATTTAAGCCTAATGTTGAAGGAAAGGTTGCAATGTATACATGTGGACCTACAGTTTACCACTATGCACATATCGGTAACCTTAGAAGCTACATTATGGAAGATGTTCTTGAAAAGACACTTAGATACATCGGTTATGATGTTAAACGTGTTATGAATATCACTGATGTTGGACATCTTACAAGTGATGCCGACACTGGTGAAGATAAGATGCTTAAAGGTGCTAAGAGAGAGCATAAGACAGTTATGGATATTGCAAAGTTCTATACTGATGCATTTTTCTCTGATGCAGGAAAGCTTCATATCAAGACTCCAGATGTTGTAGAGCCTGCAACAAACTGTATATCAGAGTTTATTCATATGATAGAAGTTCTCCTTAAAAAGGAATACGCTTACATAGCAGGTGACAACGTTTACTTTGATACATCCAAGCTTAAGGACTATTATGTATTCTCCAGTCAGAAAGAGAATGAACTTCTTGAAGGCGTTCGTGACGACGTAGATGTTGATGAGAATAAGAAGAATAAGAGTGACTTCGTTCTTTGGTTCACAAAGTCTAAGTTTGATGACCAGGAACTTAAATGGGAAAGTCCATGGGGCAAGGGATATCCAGGATGGCATATAGAGTGCTCATGCATCAGTATGAAGCATCTTGGTGAGTACATGGATATTCACTGCGGTGGTGTAGATAATATATTCCCACACCATACTAATGAGATTGCTCAGTCAGAGAGCTACCTTGGACATAAGTGGTGTAATTACTGGTTCCATGTTCACCACCTTATTGATAAGAATGGTAAGATGAGTAAGTCTAAGGGTGATTTCCTTACAGTTTCTCTTCTTGAGGAAAAAGGATATTCACCACTTGCATATAGAATGTTCTGCTTACAGTCACATTATCGTAAGCCACTTGAATTCTCATTTGATACACTTGATAACGTATCATCTGCATATACAAAGCTACTAAATAAGATTGCTAATCTTAAGGATGATGGAGCAGTTGATACTAAGGTATTTGAAGAGTATGATGCAAAATTCAAGGATGCATTATCAGATGACCTTAATACATCAATGGCAATTACAATAGTATATGATGCACTTAAGGCTGATACTAATGATGCAACAAAGAAGGCACTTATTGAAAGTTTCGATAAGGTTCTTTCGCTTGGACTTCTTGAAGGCAAGGCCCTTAATAAAAATGAAAATACAGACAGCGAACTTGAAAGTTTTGTTCTTGCTAAGATAGAAGAACGTAAGGAAGCTAAGAAGGCTAAAGACTTTGCCAAGGCAGATGCTATAAGAGATGAACTTCTTGCTAAAGGCGTTGTTATTGAAGATACAAGAGAGGGTGTAAAGTGGCATCTGAAATAGAGCTTCTTGATAGTTTAAAAGACCAGTTTAATCTAGGGGAGAAGGATCCAAAGTCCTACTCCCCTTTAGTGCTTGCATACGTTGGGGACTGTATTTATGAGATGATTATAAGAACAGTTCTGGTTCATAAGCGTGACAGTCAGGTTCAGAAACTTCATAAAGAAGCTACCTGGTTTGTAAAAGCAGCAACCCAGGCTATGATAGTAGAAAAACTTATGCCCCTTTTATCAGAAGAAGAACAGGACGTATATAGAAGAGGCAAGAATGCCAAATCTCATACAGCTCCTAAGAATGCTGATTTAGGAGATTATCATAAGGCTACAGGTTTCGAGGCTCTGGCTGGATACTTGTATCTAAGCCACAATACAGGCCGTCTTATTGACCTGGTTAAGATTGCCTTAGAAGACGAATTTGATAAATAGTAACTGCTTTATTTGGAGGAAATATGTCGTATACAGAATCTTATATTGAAGGTAGAAATGCCGTAATAGAAGCATTCCGATCAGGAAAGACTATAGATAAGCTTTTTATCTTAGATGGTCTTCAGGATGGCCCTATTATGACTATTAAACGTGAAGCTAAGAAGCATGACGTTATTGTTAAATATGTTGATAAGCAAAGACTTGATCATATGTCTCCAGAAGGTAAGCATCAGGGAGTAATAGCTTCTTGTTCTGCTTATGAATATGCAGATGTTGATGATATCCTAAAAGCAGCAGAAGATAAGAATGAGAAGCCATTTATCTTTATTCTTGATGAGATAGAAGATCCTCATAATCTGGGAGCCATAATTAGAACTGCTCATCAGGCAGGTGCTCATGGAGTTATTATTCCAAAGGATAGGGCAGTAGGACTTACTTCTACAGTGGCCAGAACTTCAGCAGGGGCACTTAACTACATTCCTGTTGCTAAGGTTACAAACCTTGGAAGAACTATGGAAGAACTTAAGGATAAGGGCTTATGGTTTGCCTGTGCTGATATGGACGGAGAGCTTATGTATAATACAGACCTTACAGGTGCAATTGGTATTGTAATTGGTAATGAAGGTTCTGGAGTAAGACCTCTTATCAGAGAAAAATGCGACTTTAGAGTATCGATTCCTATGAAGGGTTCTATTGATTCGCTGAATGCTTCTGTAGCAGCTGGAATATTAGCTTACGAAGTTGTAAGACAAAATATGATGAAAAAATAATTTGAGATTATAAAAAAGATTATAAAGAAAATTATAAAGAAAACGTAGGGCTAAGCCCTACGTTTTTAGTTTTCATTATTTGGTACTGTTTCAGGTTTTTCTTTTGGAAGCTGCATACGAACCAAAGTAATTCGATTGTTTTCTATTCGTTCAGCTTTAAGAACTATACCATCTTCAAGTTTAACCTTTTCATGAGCCTTAGGAAGTCTGTCATCGAGCTGCTGAATAATAAGACCGCCGATAGAATCATAGTCCTGACTATCAAGCTCTAAATCAAGCTGGTCATTAATATCATCAAGCTTCATACTTCCTTCTATAAGGTATTCATATTCAGAAAGCTTCTTAATATTGTTCTTTTCATCGCCATCGTATTCATCACGAATCTCACCAACTATTTCTTCTAGAAGGTCTTCCATGGTTATCATACCTTCTGAAGCGCCGTACTCATTTAATACAATTGTGATTGCTTCAGATTTCTCACGCATCTCGGCTAATAAATCTGAAGTGTTTTTATATTCGTATGTGTAATATGCCTGACGCATAATATCTTTAATCTTAAACTTTTCTTTATCTTCAATTAAGAGAAAGTCTTTAATGTTGATAATACCAACGATGTTATCATTAGTATTCTCATAAATAGGAATACGGGTGTACATATTGTTTTTAAAGATTGTAAATACATCATCATAGGTTGCATCTACGTCTGTCATAACCATATCTACACGAGGAATCATAATGTCTTTTGCTAAAGCATCAGAAAACTCAAATACATTATGAATGATTTCTTTTTCGTCTTCCTCAACAACACCGTCCTTGTGACCAGCATCAACATATGATAGAAGTTCACTTTCTGTTATGCTTACAACTTTTTTGTTAGGATCTATACCAAGTATTCTAAGAAAGAGGTTAGATAACTTATCGATTATAAATACTATCGGTGTAAGTACGATGCACAGAAGTTCAATAATAGGTGCATATAAAAGAGCAATTTTATCATTGTGAAGCTTTGCAACTGTCTTAGGAACGATTTCACCAAAGATAAGAACAACTAAGGTAAGAATACCAGTTGCAATACCTATAGCATATGAACCAAACAAATTAGTCGCAAGAACTGTTGCCAGGGCAGATGCTGATATATTAACTATGTTATTACCTATAAGAATAGTAGAAAGCATCTTGCTGTATGTGCTAAGAATCTTACAAACAAGCTTGGCCCTTTTGTTGCCTTCCTCTGCATATGCTTCCATACGTATTTTGTTAGTTGTTGAAAAAGCAGTCTCTGCTGAAGAAAAGAATGCTGAAAGAATAATTAGAATAATAAGAACAATTAACTGAATTATCGACTCCGGGTCCACGATTATCTCCTTAAATACTTTAAATAAAACTATATGGCTAAAATAGAGAATTAGCCTATAAACACAAGGTTTATCTAATTGACAACATAATATAAGAAGTAAGGTAAAATGTCAATTTTACTGCCTGTTTGATAGTCAAACATTTTTATTGAATAATGTTGAGGGAAAATGCCTATTATGGTACAATATTTTTTGTGTGTTTTGAGATAAAAACTCACAATAAAGCTCTATAATAAGAGTTAAAAAATACGGCTTAATTATAAGCTTGGAGGTAAAAAAAGAGATGAAGAAATCAACAGCCATCATATCTTTCCTTCTTGTACTTGCCTGCATGTGTGGCCTTGGCTACATCATGATGTACGGTATCGACAAGAATCAAAGTGGTGCAACAAAAGAAACTAAACTTGGCCTTGACCTTGCTGGTGGTGTAAGTATTACTTACCAGATAGTAGGAGATGGGGCATCAGAAGAAGCAGTTGACGATACTATTATGAAGCTTCGTAAACGTATTGATAAGTATTCAACTGAGTCTCAGGTATATAAAGAAGGTATCGACCGAATCAGTATCGAGATTCCTGGTGTATCAGATGCAGATGCTATTCTTGCTGACCTTGGTTCACCTGGACAGCTTTATTTCATCAAAGCTACTGGTATCGATGCAACAACAGGACAGATGGTTCCTAACTACACATATATGACAACACCAGAAGGTCTTAGCGTATATCGTGAAGCTGATGTAGCATATGCATATGATAGCAAGGGTAAATGCTATGAGTACGATGCTGCAAAGGGTGATTTCAAGACTAACCAGTATGGTGACAAGATTCCATATAAGGTAGAAGATTCATCAAGAGAAAGCGCACAGCTTTGCCTTACAAGATCAATTGAAGAACTTGAAGCTGATGGAAGTATAGTTCTTACTGGTCTTGATGTTGCTGAAGCTGAAGGTGGTTCAATATCTGATGAAAAAGATGGTGTTCAGCATATCGTAAGCCTTACATTCAACGATGAAGGTGCAAAGAAGTTTGCTGAAGTAACAGGTGAAGCTCTTCAGTATTCATATGGAACATTACAGAACACAATCGCTATCTACTATGATGGTGAGATTATTTCAAGCCCTAACGTTGTAGCGCAGATTACTAATGGTACAGCTCAGATTACAGGTATGGAAAGCCAGAAGGCTGCTCAGACACTTGCTCAGAACATCCGTATCGGTGGTCTTAAGGTTGAACTTCAGGAACTTCGTTCTAACGTAGTAGGTGCTCAGCTTGGTGGAGAAGCAATTACAACAAGTATCAAAGCTGGTATCGTTGGTGTAATCATAGTAATACTCTTTATGATTGTTGTTTATGGTGTGCCAGGATTCGCTTCAGCTATAGCACTTGTTATGTATACAATGCTTACAATGGTACTCATTAACTTCATGGGTATCACAATGACTCTTCCAGGTATTGCAGGTATCATACTTTCAATCGGTATGGCCGTTGATGCTAACGTTATTATCTTTGCCCGTATCAGAGAAGAAATCGGAGCAGGTTCTAACGTAGAAAATGCTATTAAGGCTGGTTTCTCTAAAGCTCTTTCAGCTATTATAGATGGTAATATTACAACACTTATTGCTGCCATAGTTCTTATGGTTATGGGTTCAGGATCTATCAAAGGTTTTGCTTATACACTTACACTTGGTATTGTCCTTTCAATGATCTCAGCAATATTCGTTACAAGACTTCTTATTAATATCTTCTATGCATTTGGCTTTAAGAATAAGAAGTTCTACGGACAGGCTAAGGAAAAGACTCCAGTTAACTTCCTTGGCAAGAGAAGAATCTACATTACAATTTCATCTGCACTTATCGTTCTTGGTATTGGCGTGATGTTATTCTTTAGATTTGGTTCTGATTCAAAGCAACCTCTTAACTTCGGTCTTGAGTTTGCAGGTGGTAGTGCTACAACAGTAGACTTCCCAACAGAGCTTGATACAAAGGTTGTTGATACAGAGATAGCTCCTAAGCTTGGAGAACTTATCGGTGACAACAACGTACAGTGGACAACTGTTCAGAATTCTAATGCTATTATCTTTAAGACAAAGGCCCTTGAAGAGAACGAAGGTATCCGTGAAGAAATCACAAAGATGTTTGTAGAAAACTACAACGTACAGCCTGATGGAATCACAATTGAAAGTATAAGTTCAACAATTTCATCAGAGATGCAGAAAGAAGCTCTTATAGCAATCATAGTTGCTTCATTATGTATGCTTGTTTACATCTGGTTCAGATTCAGCGATTACAGATTCGGTGCCAGTGCGGTTATAGCTCTTATCCATGACGTTATGATTGTTATTACATTCTACGCATGTGCAAGAATAACAGTAGGCTCAACATTCATTGCCTGCCTTCTTACAATTGTTGGTTACTCAATTAACGCAACAATCGTTATTTTCGACCGTATTCGTGAAAACAAGAAGAAGATGGGAAGAAAAGATACACTTGAAGATGTTATCAACAAGAGTATCACACAGACACTTACAAGATCACTGTTTACATCACTTACAACTTTCATCATGGTAGTTGTACTCTTCATATTCGGTGTATCTTCAATTAAGGAATTTGCCCTTCCACTTATGATTGGTATCATCAGTGGTACATATTCATCAGTCTGCCTTACAGGTTCTATGTGGTGGATGCTCAGAAAGGCATTCCCTTACAAAGAGGGCGAAGAAGACTAATCTTCCCCACAAGCTACATCTATTCAAAGCAGGTCCACCTGGACCTGCTTTTTTATTCCCTACCGTTAGCTCTACCTTTTCTCATCTTCCGCCCTTGTGCCTTTATGACACCTCCACTCAGCCCTACCCATAACCCATATTTCGACTGTTGGCTGCGCACCCTTATTTTTCTAATGCCCCGCAAATTTTCCTGACCTAAACTTTCCGCGTTAGACTCGCTGCAGCTGCAAACTAAGGCTGGCACCTGTTTTAGGGCGCATTTGGGCAAACCGCTGTAAAACCCGCGTGTCTTTCGTAGGAAAATGTTAATTCCGCGCTTTACGGGGTATACCCCCATCTCAGCGTGGATGAGTCACCTAGCGCGGAA
>JAEEGJ010004723.1_pt1 | contig 45020 bp, 30 predicted proteins | sample 8958761 | NCBI WGS metagenome assembly JAEEGJ01 (sample SAMN16246546, study PRJNA631951) | gut metagenome | biome: gut microbiome; feature: rumen; material: RS-attached | host: Bos | place: Iran: Karaj | collected 2018-10
CGGTTGAAAATCTGTGCCAGGTTTACATTTTGCCGAATTGGTTTACATTTTGCCGAATCTAATAGGAAATGTTTACAAATCACCGAATCCGATTTACAAATTGCCGAATAGAAACGACATGCTAAAAACTTGATTTAGTGTAATTTTGCGCCCTCAAAAATAAACCTAGGTGACAATACCCAAAAAGTATTAAATTCAAGTCAAAACATGGAACAAATCACCCAAGATGCACTAAGCCCGCTGCCCGACGCCCCGAAAGTGAAAGGAGGCAAGGATTTCTGGAAAAGCCTGCTGCGCACCGTCCTTGGTATTTCCATCTCCATCGTCCTCACCTTTGGCACGGCAGCCATCATCAACCACCACAGTAAACAGCGTGAGAAGCACGAGATCGTGATGATGGTGATGTACGACATGTACAACACGCTGCAGTCGGTGCAGAAAGCCGACTCGATGCTCTACCAGTCGATGCTGATTCAGAGGCAGATTGCACAGGACACCACCCAGTTCGACGTGTTGAGGTTCCGGCTTGCTTCGCAGATGCCCTCTGCGGGGTTTACGGAGACCACGGAGCAAATCTTCTCGTCAAGTATCGAGACGATCAACACGGTGGGAAATGTGCTCTTCACCGAGAACGTGGCTGATTTCTATCAATCGCGCAATAATTTCAAAACGATGATCTGCGAGTCGATTGGCAACGACTTTGCCACCGAATCGCCCATTTACTCCCTGAAGCGCACGCTCGACTTCGATTTCTGCGGCTATGCCATCTTTTGTAACGGGCTATTAGTGAATATGCAGCATCTGTTCGCCCAATGCCAGCAGATCATGGATGTCACCGACGAGGAGATAAAAGCCTACTACGATGAGCGCAAACAGATTGAGGCAAGCATAAAGGACACACACGCCAAGAGCTCTTCGAAGATGAATGAACTCATGCAGCTGCAAAAAGAAATAGACGAAGCAAGGCAAAACTTTGAAAGAAGAAAAAATAACAAATAAGTAACAATTAAATATTAAAAGCAAATGAAAAAATTATCACTTATCCTCCTCGCCCTCCTCGCCTTCGGGCCTATGGCTTGGGCACAGACAATGTATCCTGCTGGCAACGAATCGCAATTGAATGCGGCTATCGGTTATTGTACCACCGCCGATGATTACATCAACGTCACGGACAACATCACCCTAACGTCGCACATCACCATCCCGGCTGGCAAAACGATTACCATCAACCTTGGCGGGCACACCCTGCGGCGCAACCTCAGCAGCGGCACCGATATGGGTTGCGTCATCATCGTGGCCGCGACGGGCAATCTCACCATTTCCAACGGCACCATCAGCGGCGGCTGGAACAGCACTAACGACGGCACCCACACCACCGGCGGCATCGTCAACAAGGGCACGACAACGCTCACCAATGTCACCATCAGCGGCTGCAAAGGCAACGACGGCGGCGGCATCATGAACGCCGAAAATGCCACGCTCAACATCACGGGCGGCACCATCAGCAACTGCACAAGCAATGCCGGCGGCGGCGGTATCGTGAACAAAGGCACGGCCACTATTACCGACTGCACCCTGAGCAGCAACACCGCCACCACGCGCGGCGGCGCCATCTGGAGCAACAACAGCCTCACCGTGAGCGACTGCACCTTCAACGGAAATACGGCTCTTGCCATTGGCGGCGACGAACAGAATGAAGGCGACGGCGGCGCCATCCACCTTGAAGGTGGCACGGCCGACCTGTCCAATGTAATTATCACCAACAACTCCTCGAAGGATGCCGGCGGCATCTATGTCAAAGCGGGTGCCACGCTCACCATGACCGGTACCAACACCATCAGCGACAACACCTCCTCGGAGCATGGCGGTGGCGGCCTCGTCAACTACGGTACCACTACCCTCAGTGGTTCCACCTTTAGTGGCAACACTGCCAAAACCAGTGGCGGTGCCATCTGGAACAAGAGCAGCCTCACCGTGAGCGACTGCACCTTCGGCGACAATGAGGCTCTTGCCACAGGCGGCGACGAACAGAATGAAGGCAACGGTGGTGCCATCCACCTCGAAGGCGGCACGGCCACCCTCACCGACGTGACCATCACCAACAACACCTCGAAAGATGCCGGCGGCATCTATGTCCATTCGGGTGCCACCCTCAACCTCGGCGGCACCACGGGCAGCACCCTGAGCGGCAACACCTCCTCGCAACACGGCGGCGGTGGCATCGTCAACGAAGGCACCGTCAACCTGAGCGGTTCGGTCAGCATCACGGGCAACACCAGCCACACCTACGGCGGCGGCATCTGGAACAACAGCACCCTGAACCTGCAGGGCACCATCGTTGTGACGGGCAACACCACCGACAACAACGGCACGCAGAACCTTTACATCAACCAGGACAAGGTGATCAGCTTCACCGGCGCGCTCGCCTCTGGCAGCAACATCGGCCTCAGCCGCACGGAAAACTACAACCACTTAGCCTACACCTCAGGCTTCTCCGAGAACAACACCCAGTTCACCGATTGCGACATTGTCAGCTATTTCACCTACGACCTCGATCCCACCGACCACGTTTTTGCGCAGGGCGGCGGTGAGCTTTATCGCTGTCATACGATTGACGGCACCGTGGCGACCATCCCCTACCTCAACGACAACGGCATGATGAGTCAGATGGTCGGCTACTACAAGTTGAGCGAGGTTACCGATGAACCCGAGATGGTGTTGCGTGCGGGATGGTACGCGATGGATCAAAATACCATCACCTTCAACAACCGCATCACCGTGTCGGGCGAGGTACACTTTATCCTCACGGACGGCACCATCCTCCGCCCCAAACAGGGCATCTGTGTGCCACGCGGCTCCACCTTCCACATCTGGGCCCAGAGTGAAAGCACTCTTGTTGGACAGCTCAGTGTCAGCAACACCAATATGCCCGAAGACGGAAATATGGCTGGCATCGGCGGCAATTTCAACGAGCCCGGCGGCAGCATCCATATCCATGGCGGCAGCATGGTTGTCTATGGCAAGGGTACCGGTGCCGGCATCGGCGGTGGTGGCGGCGGCGGTGGCGGCGGCTTCCAAAGCATCATCATCTCCAACGGTGGCATCATGGCCCGTGGTGATCAGGAATGTGAGGTCGGTGGCGCGGGCATCGGCGGCGGTGCGGTCAATGTGGCTCCCGACATCACCATCACCGGCGGCGATGTAACTGCTTATGGCGGCTATAATGGTGCAGGCATAGGATCGGGCTGCGGCGGATTAAACCACATTGTGACCGATCCAACCACTACTGGACCTACCAGTACTTCCATCATTAGAACCATCCACATCACTGGCGGCGAAGTTACGGCATATGGCATTGGAAATGGTGCCGGCATCGGCGGCGGAGGTGGTTACGTAGGAGGTTATTGGGGCGAAGCGACTGGATTGGCCTGGGACGGCAACTCCAGTAACATCTTTATCGACGGCGGCACGGTCCGTGCCATGCACTATCTGGACGACTATGTGTCCAACGGCCAGGCTATTGGCCATGGACACAATATGCCATCAGAACAATACTTCCCTGAAGCACGCATCTACCCGGGCGCCAAGGTCAGAGTCAAGACCACGATTGAAAGTGCAGCTCCATACACCATTCTGGGCAAGAACGACCGCCTTAATGCCCTAGGTAAGGACGTGAATTCGCATTACAAGCTTGTGATAATCGAGCCTTGCGACCACCCCAGCGCCACTAACTACACCGACAACAACAACGGCACCTATACGACCGATTGTGCCTATTGCACAGGAACCAACCTGCCCCACATCTGCACACACGACGGCAACTGGAACGATGGCGCCTCCTGGCAGAGCGGCCATGTGCCTAACGGGGGACAGGATGTCGTTCTCTGGGCCAGTGCCACCATCCCCAGCGGATACACCGCCAACGCCGCCAACGTAACCCTTAATGGCAGCGGCGACGGCGCTCTCCTCACCCTCACCATCGCTGACGGCGGACAGCTGCTGCACACGAACGAGGGCGTGGTGGCCACGGTGCAAAAGAGCATCACAGGACATAGCGGCAACGACAACGGCGGATGGTATTTCATCGCCTCGCCAATGGTCGCGAACATCACACCTGCCGAGGGCAACGGTTTCCTCACAAACGAGTACGACCTCTACTATTACGACGAACCAAACTACATCTGGAGAAACTATAAACCGAGTGAACACAGCCAACATCCAGGCTTCAGCATCGAGCCGCAGAAAGGCTATCTCTATGCCAACAACCTTGGCACCACGCTCAGCATGACGGGAACGCTCCAACCAAGCAACGCATCCGTGACCATTAATGGCTTGAGCCATGCGGCCACCACCTTGACAGGCTGGAACCTGGTGGGCAACCCCTTCGCCTGCAATGCCACCATCGACAAGCCATGCTACACGATCAGTGGCACCGCCATCAACACAACGGCCAATGGTGCCAACGTATACCAAATTGCCCCGTGCGAGGCCGTGATGGTGCAGGCCGACGCGACGAATGAGAGCGTCACTTTCACAAGAGTGGATCCTGCTTCACAAGCCAGCCATCCCAACAACGGAAATATGCAAATCATGTTGACCCAAGCCAACACGCGCAGTGCGGAACAAATAGACAACGCCATCGTGAGCTTCAATGAAGGCGAGCAGCTCGGCAAGTTCTACTTCGGCGAGCAAAACGCCAACATCTACATCCCGCAGGACGGCAAGGAATACGCCATCGTTTCCGTAGGTGGAGACGTAGCGCGCTACGTCTCTACAGAGATCCCCGTCAATTTCAAGGCCAACCAGAACGGCCAATACACGATTTCGGTCAACCCTGAAGGCGTGGAGATGGGTTATCTGCACCTTATTGATAATATGACGGGTGCCGATATCGACCTCCTACAGACTTCGGATTACAGTTTCGAAGCTAGCACAACGGACTATGAATCACGGTTTCGTTTGGTGTTCAGTGCAATGGACGGCCCTTCGACAGGCTCAGGGACCTTTGCGTTCATCAGCGATGGAAACATCATCGTGAATGGCGAAGGCACCTTGCAGGTCATCGATTTGACGGGGCGTGTCATCTTCACGGGAGACGCGATGAATCGCGTCTCTACAAGCGGTATGATGCCTGGGATTTATGTATTGCGACTCATCAACGGTGATGATGTGAAGACGAAGAAGATTATGCTTGAATGATGAGGCTCCCCTTTCGGGGAGTGGAATTAGATATTGTATAGCGGCGGCTTGTGGTACTTGCGGTTCGTAAGTCTAACAAGCCGCCGCGATTTGAATTTGTATCTTGGCATTATTATTGCCGTATCCCCGCACTACATATATTATAAGGTGTCGGCGGCGGCTGACTGACAAAATGTCGCCCCGCCTGATTTCAAAAAAGCTTTCTATGAGTTACAAAGTCGAACCTGAACTGTTTTCAGATATGATTGACACGGATGCCGAGTTTATTCCCGTCCTGACCATCGAAAATGGCCAATTAAGCCAAAATGATGCCGTGCCAGAAGAGTTGCCCATATTGCCTTTGCGCAACTCGGTACTTTATCCTGGCACGGTCATTCCTATCACTGTTGGGCGAGAAAAGTCTATCCAGCTGGTGAAGGAATATAGCCGCAAACGCAAGCCCATTGGCGTTATCGCGCAAAAGGAGTCGAATGTCGACGAGCCTGTTCTCGACGATTTGTACAAGGTCGGCGTGTCGGCCCAAATCCTCAAGTCGTTTGAGATGCCCGATGGTAGCGTCACGGTCATTATTCAAGGAATTCGACGTTTTGAGGTGGTGGAACCCATTCAAAATGAGCCATATATGAAGGCCACCGTGATACTATACGCGGCTTCGGAAGATGTGCCTGCATCGCGCAAGTTCGATGCTTTGTTGCAGTCGGTCAGGGACTTGGCGATTCAGGTCATTCCTCGCTCGCGCAATTTGTCGCAAGAGGCAGGCTTCGCCATCAAGAGCATCGACGACCCTGTGTTTTTGCTCAATTTCGTGGCCAGTAACATCGAGGCCGAACTTCCTGTGCGTCAAGGGATTTTGGAGTCACGCAACCTCAACGAAATGGCCAAGGGGCTTCTTTCGGTGCTGACCGAGGCCAAACAGATGCTTGAACTGAAGCAGCAAATCCAAAGCAAGGTGCGCGACGATATGGACAAGCAGCAACGCGAATATTACCTCAACCAGCAACTGAGGACCATTCAAGAGGAATTGGGCGGCAATCCAAACGAACAGGATGTCAAGGAGTTGAAGGAAAAGGCCGAGAAGAAAAAGTGGTCGAAAGAAGTGGCTGAAGTCTTTGATCGGGAACTGAAAAAGTTGGAACGCACCCATCCGCAATCGAGCGAATACGGCATACAATTGAACTATTTGCAATATCTTGTCGATTTGCCTTGGGAGGAGTTTACGAAAGATAATTTCGACCTGAAACACGCCCAGCGCATCCTCGATGCCGACCATTTCGGCTTGGACAAGGTGAAAGACAGAATCATAGAGCATTTGGCCGTGCTGAAGTTGCGACAGGATATGAAAGCCCCGATTTTGTGTCTCGTCGGGCCTCCCGGTGTTGGTAAAACCTCGTTGGGCAAGTCCATTGCGAGGGCTTTGAACCGAAAATATGTCAGAATGTCACTTGGTGGCGTGCGCGACGAATCAGAGCTGCGCGGCCACAGAAAAACTTACATCGGCGCTATGCCGGGTCGTATCATCCAGAATTTGCGCAAGGTGAAGTCGGGGAACCCCGTTTTTGTTTTGGACGAAATCGACAAGGTGAGCGGTAACAATATCAGCGGTGACCCACAGGCTGCGCTTTTGGAAATCCTTGACCCTGAACAGAATAACTCTTTCTATGACAACTTCATCGAGTTGGACTACGACCTCTCGAAAATCCTCTTCATTGCCACAGCCAACAACCTCGCGACCATCCATCCTGCTTTGCGCGACCGTATGGAAATTATCGACCTGAGCGGCTACCTGCGTGAGGAGAAATACGAAATTGCCAAGCGCCACCTGATTCCCAAACAGATGAAGGAGCACGGCCTCGACAGCAAGCAAATCAGTATCCCGAAAGAGATGGTGATGCGCGTCATTGAGGACTACACCCGCGAGGCAGGTGTGCGTAATTTGGAGCGCCGTATCGGTGACTTGATGCGTTATCGCGCCAAGCAAGTTGTTGTAGGTGAGGAATTTGACAAGAAAATCACCAAGGAAGAACTCAGGAAGGTGCTGGGCGTTCCTATGCATCACGACGAGGACGAGGTGAAACACACCATTCCCGGCGTGGCCACGGGTTTGGCTTGGACGCAAGTAGGCGGCGAGATCCTCTCTATCGAGGTCAGTTTGAGTCGCGGCGGCGGACATCTTTCGCTGACCGGCAACCTCGGCGAGGTGATGAAAGAATCGGCAACCATCGCCTACGAGTTCATCAAGGCGCACGCTTCGCAACTCAACATCAATCCCGATGTGTTCGATGCTTGGAATGTCCACGTCCATATTCCCGAAGGAGCAACGCCTAAGGATGGCCCCTCGGCGGGTATCACGATGCTCACTGCTTTGACTTCCGCATTCACGCAACGCAAGGTGAAAGGCCAGTTGGCTATGACAGGCGAAATCACGTTGCGCGGTCGCGTGTTGCCCGTGGGTGGCGTGAAGGAAAAGATTCTGGCCGCCAAACGTAACGGCGTGACCGACCTCATCCTTTCCATTGATAACGAACACGATATCAAGGACATCAAGGAGGATTATATCAGTGGATTGAACTTCCATTATGTGGAAAATATGATGCAGGTGCTTGACCTCGCTTTGGAGAAAGAACAGGACAAGAACGACCTCGACTACAACAAGTATTTGAATAATTTGCATCCTGAAGTTATCGGGTTTAAAGTTAAGTAATTATGCGAAGATTTTGGCTCGGGTTGGTGATGTTGGTTTTGTTGGCTACAGGATGTGGCCAACGACATGAGGATGATGAAGGTTTGGCCATTTTCAAATACAACGAATCGGCCGGCATTCTTACCCTAGACCCGATTTATGCCAAGGACTTGCCACACATTTGGGCTTGTAACCAAGTGTTTAACAGCCTCGTGGCCTTCGATGACAAGATGAATCTTGTCCCGATGGTGGCCAAATCATGGGACATTAGCGAGGATGGTTTGCGTTATGCCTTCCATTTGCGGAATGATGTGCAATTCCATGAGGATGAATGTTTTACAAAACCTCGTTATGTTACGGCTCAAGACTTTGTCTATTCCTTCAACCGTGTGGTGGACAAGCGATTGAATTCACCTGGGGCATGGATTTTCGCTTCAATAAAACATGATGAAGAAAAATATGCCTTTACTGCGTTGGACGATTCGACCTTCCAAATCGAGCTTTCGAAGCCGTTTCCGCCTTTTTTGGGCATTTTGTCCATGACCTACGCTTCCGTTGTGCCACGTGAAGCCGTTGAGTATTATGGAGATGACTTCCGTAGCCATCCTGTCGGGACGGGGCCGTTCAAGTTCCAGTATTGGAAGGAAGGCGTGAAGTTGGTTTTTCGCAAGAACCCGAATTATTTTGAGCGGGATGAGGCAGGGGAGAGGCTGCCTTACATTAATGCCGTTTCTATTAGCTTCCTGATTGACAAGCAAGTAGCTTTCTTGGAGTTCATCAAGGGCAAATTCGACTTCATGTCGGGCATTGATGCGCGCTACAAGGACGAACTCCTGACCTACGACGGCCAGCTGCGAAAAAAGTATGAAGACAAAATCGACCTCATCACAGAGCCTTATCTGAACACCGAATATTTCTCATTCTTCATCGATCCTAACGACCCGCTTGGCCCCGAGCGCGCTCGTGCTTTGCGTCGGGCTGTCAGCCTTTGCATCGACCGCGAGAAAATGTTGCGCTACCTGCGCAACGGCATCGGAGAACCCGGCGTTGGAGGCATGATTCCCGTTGGACTGCCTGGACATAGTGCAGCTATTGGCTATGGATACGACCTGAAACAAGCCCAACGCCTTGTGGCCGAGAACCATTTGGGAGGATACCTTTTGCAGCTTTCCACCGTTGCCGATTATGCCGACATTGGGAAATTCGTTCAGAGTCAGGTGGAGCAAATCGGATTACAGTGCAAGATGGAGGTGATGCCACCCGCCACGATGCGCAGCATGAGGGCCAATGGCAGCTTACAGTTCTTTCGTTCCTCGTGGGTGGCCGACTATCCTGATGCGGAGAATTACCTATCGTTGTTCACGACCTCAAATTTTGCACCAGCAGGACCAAATTACACGCATTATTCCAATCCCAAGTATGATAAACTGTATGACAAAGCTTTGTTGTGCAACGATTTGCAAGAACGCGCCCGTTACTACACGGAAATGGACAGTCTAATGATACAGGATGCGCCTGTTGTAGTGCTGTTTTATGATGAAGTGCTGCGATTTGTGAACAAGCGCGTAACCAACATGGGCAGCAATCCTACGAATCTTTTGGATTTGCGAAGAGTGAGGATAATTGGGAATTGAGTATTCAACAATTCAGAAAATTATTTTCAAACGCAAAGAATAATGTGCATTGAATCAGAATTTTTTGTACTTTTGCAGCCGTTTTGCAAAATGACAATTTTATGATTAAAGTAACCTTCCCTGACAATAGTGTCAGACAATATGAAGCCGGTGTGACGCCGTTGGAAATCGCCAAGAGCCTGAGTGAGGGTTTGGCGCGTAATGTGCTGTCCGCCAAAGTGAACGGAAAGATGTGGGATGCCATGCGTCCCGTCAACGAAGATGCCTCCATCCAACTTTTCACTTGGGACGATCCTGAGGGCAAGGCCACGTTTTGGCATTCGTCGGCACACCTCATGGCTGAGGCTATCGAGGCATTATATAAAGGTGTGAAGTTTGGTATCGGCCCCGCCGTGGATGCTGGTTTTTACTATGACATCGACACGGGTGACATCACCTTGACCGAAACCGACCTCGTTGCTATTGAAAAGAAGATGCTTGAATTGGCTCGCGAGAAGCAAACCTTTGAACGCGTCGATGTAAGCAAAGCCGAGGCATTGAAATACTTTACCGAAAAAGGCGACGAGTACAAGGAAGAACTTATCAGCGAGTTGGAAGACGGCACCATCACCTATTATAAATGTGGCGCCTTTACCGACCTTTGCCGTGGACCGCATATCCCGAACACGGGTTTCATCAAGGCTGTGAAGTTGACTTCGTTGGCTGGTGCCTATTGGCGTGGTGACGAGAAGCGCAAGCAACTCACCCGCGTGTATGGCATCACTTTCCCGAAGCAGAAGGAACTGGATGAGTACCTCGTGCTTCTCGAAGAAGCCAAGAAACGCGACCACCGCAAGTTGGGTCGTGAGTTGGAACTCTTCATGTTCAGCGATACGGTAGGTAAGGGCCTTCCGATTTGGCTGCCCAAAGGCACCGAGTTGCGCCTGCGCCTGCAAGAGTATCTGACCAAGATACAGAAGGAGTATGGTTATGAGCAAGTTATCACTCCCCATATTGGCGGCAAGCAATTATATGTGACTTCAGGCCACTGGGATCACTACGGTGAAGACAGTTTCCGCCCCATCACTACGCCGGAAGAAGGCGAGGAATACCTGCTGAAACCCATGAACTGCCCCCACCACTGCATGATTTTCAAGTGGAAGCCGCGTTCATACAAAGACCTGCCGTTCCGCTGCGCCGAGTTCGGCACGGTGTATCGTTATGAGCAGAGCGGTGAGTTGCACGGTTTGACCCGTGTGCGTTCATTCACTCAGGACGATGCCCACATTTTCTGCCGTCCCGACCAGGTGAAAGAAGAGTTCATCCGCGTGATGGAAATCATCGAAATCATCTTCAAGGCGCTTGATTTCAAGAATTTTGAAGCACAAATATCGCTCCGCGACCCCAACGACCACGAGAAGTATGTGGGCACAGACGAGAACTGGGCCAAGGCTGAGGCCGCCATTCAGGAGGCCTGTGCCGAGAAGGGTCTACCCGCTCATGTGGAATACGGTGAGGCTGCTTTCTATGGTCCGAAGCTCGACTTCATGGTGAAGGATGCCCTCGGCCGCAAGTGGCAGTTGGGCACGATTCAAGTGGACTACAACCTGCCTGAGCGTTTTGACTTGACCTACATCGGTGCTGACAATGAGAAACACCGCCCTGTAATGGTGCACCGCGCTCCCTTCGGTTCGATGGAGCGTTTCGTGGCCGTGTTGTTGGAGCACTGCGCTGGCGAGTTCCCGCTGTGGTTGGCTCCCGATCAGGTCATCATCCTCCCCGTGAGCGAAAAATACCTCGATTTTGCGAAAAATTTGCAATCGTATCTGAAAAAGTCCGATATTCGCGCCCTCATTGACGAGCGTAATGAGAAGATTGGCCGTAAGATTCGTGACGCCGAAATGAAGAAGTATCCTTACATGCTTATCGTGGGAGAGAAGGAAGAAGCTGAAAATCAGGTGTCTGTGCGTAAACATGGTCAAGTCGATTTGGGCACGATGCCGACGGATGACTTTGCTGCGATGATTTGCAAGCAAGTCGAAGAGGAAAAAAACAAGAGATAGGTAACTAACTGAATATAAATTTAATATAGGAGACTAAAACAATAGCACAGATTCCACAAAAAGGAAAGCCAGGACAGCGGCAGAACAAAGACAAGGACGGGTTCAACCATCGCGTCAATGAAGAAATCAAGGCACCGATGGTACGCTTGGTGGGCGAAGGTGTTGAGGCCAACATCTATCCCTTGCGCGAGGCCATGAGAATCGTTGAAGAATTGGGTGTCGATCTGGTTGAGATTCAACCCGATGCCAATCCGCCGGTCTGCAAGGCAATGGATTACAAGAAGTTCGTCTTTGACCAAAAGAAGCGACTGAAGGATCAAAAAGCCAAGGCCACCAAGGTTGTCATCAAGGAAATCCGCCTCGGACCTCAAACCGACGACCACGACTTCGAGTTCAAGCTCAATCACGCCAAGCGCTTCTTGCAGGAAGGCTCGAAAGTGAAGGTGGAAGTGTTTTTCAGAGGTCGCTCCATCGTTTACAAGGAACAAGGCGAGGTCATGTTGCTCAAGTTTGCACAGGAGTTGGAGGAATTCGGAAAAGTGGAAGCCATGCCGAAGCTTGAAGGGAAAAGGATGAAAATGATGATAGCTCCTAAATCAACGAAGAAATAAACTCATTTTTAATACTTTAAATCTATTGTAAAATGCCAAAAATGAAGACCAAGTCCGCTGCCAAGAAGCGTTTCCAAGTAACCGGCGGCGGCCATCTGAAGAGGAAGCACGCTTATCATGGTCACATCCTGACCAAGAAGAGCCAGAAGAGAAAACGCAATCTCGACCACAGCACGCTCGTTTCGCCTGCTGATGAGAAAGTCGTCAAGAAGTTGCTTCTCATGTAATTAACCAAATGTTTAACTTTGTCTCAGCAGAAAAGTTCTCGAAAGGAGCGAGGCGCTGGACGAAAAAATCAAAAAAATGACAAGATCAGTCAATGCAGTGGCTTCAAGAGCCAGAAGAAAGAAAATCCTGAAGAAGACCAAAGGTCAGTACAGCACGAGAAAGAACGTCTGGACTGTGGCGAAGAACTCTTACGAGAAGGGTCAGACTTATGCTTATCGCGACAGAAGAAATAAGAAGCGCGAATTCCGCAGCTTGTGGATTGTCCGTATCAACGCCGCAGTGCGCGAATATGGCATGAACTACAGCCAATTCATCGACAAGCTCACCAAGTCGGGTATCGAGATCAACCGCAAGGTTCTCGCCGACCTCGCCCTCAACAACCCCGAGGCTTTCAAGGCCATCGTCGAGAAGGTGAAGTAAGAAAGCACGTTGTTGTTTTTTGACGATAACAAAGCATCCCAGTCTTGCAAAAGGCTGGGTTTTTTTATGTACTTTTGCGACCGCAATGAACTTCAAACTGACATCCGATTTTCAGCCCACTGGTGACCAACCCGAAGCCATAAAACAGTTGGTGGACGGATTGAACCGTGGTGACCGTGCCCAGACGCTGCTCGGTGTGACAGGCTCGGGTAAGACTTTTACTATTGCGAATGTGTTGGCTCAACTGAATCGACCCGCATTGGTGCTGAGTCACAACAAGACCTTGGCGGCGCAGCTTTATGGTGAGTTCAAGCAGTTCTTTCCCGATAATGCGGTGGAGTATTTTGTCTCTTATTACGACTATTACCAGCCTGAGGCCTTCATTCCGGCTACCAACACTTATATTGAAAAGGATCTCGCCATCAATGTAGACATTGACAAGATGCGACTGGCGACGACTTCGGCCTTGCTTTCGGGACGGCGCGATGTTATCGTAGTTTCTTCAGTGTCATGTCTTTACGGCATCGGCAATCCTGACGATTTTGGCAAGAATGTGATTTATTTGGAGCGAGGCATGAAAACCAGTCGCGACGAAGTGGCGAAGGCTTTGGTGAGTTCCTTGTACGTCAGGAACGAAATTGAGTTCACACAAGGCAAGTTTCGCATCAAGGGCGAGACGATGGACGTGTTTCCAGCCTATGCCGATTATGCCTACCGCATTGTGTTTTGGGACGATGAAATCGACAGTCTCGAAATGTTCAATCCCGTGACAGGTCGTAGGATGGAGGAGCTATCGGAACTGACCATATTCCCAGCCAACATTTTCGTGACCTCCCAAAGCAAGCTGCAATCTGCTGTGAGGGAAATCCAAGACGACATGTTCAAGCAGGCTGACTATTTTCGTGAAATTGGCAAGAACATTGAGGCAAAACGTTTGGAAGACCGCGTGAACTACGATTTGGAGATGATGAAAGAGTTGGGCTATTGCTCTGGCATTGAGAACTATTCGCGCTACTTTGACGGGCGTAGTCCGGGTACGCGTCCTTTCTGCTTGCTTGATTATTTTCCCGATGACTTCATTACGATTATCGATGAGAGCCATGTCACTATTCCGCAAATTCGAGGGATGCATGGCGGCGACCGTTCGCGCAAACAGACCCTGGTGGAATACGGTTTCCGACTGCCTTCGGCTTTGGATAATCGGCCACTTCAATTCGATGAGTTTGAGGCTCTAACGGGACAAACCATTTATGTCAGTGCCACGCCCGCCGACTTTGAGTTGCAGCAAAGCGAAGGCGTGTATGTGGAGCAGGTGATTCGTCCTACGGGCTTGCTCGACCCGCTCATTGAGGTGCGTCCCAGCCTGAACCAGGTCGATGACCTTATTGACGAAATCCACAAAGTGGTGGAGAAGAACCAGCGTGTTCTTGTCACCACTTTGACGAAACGTATGGCCGAGGAGCTGAACACCTATCTCAATGGTTTGAAAATCAAGACGCGATACATTCATTCCGATGTGGAGACGATGGAGCGTGTGGAGATTTTGCAAGGTTTGCGCATGGGTGATTTTGACGTGTTGGTCGGTGTGAACCTTTTGCGTGAAGGACTTGATTTGCCCGAGGTCAGCCTTGTGGCCATCCTTGATGCCGACAAAGAGGGCTTTCTCCGTTCGGAACGCTCGCTAACGCAGACTGCAGGTCGTGCTGCCCGTAATGCCGAGAGCAAGGTCATCATGTATGCCGACACTATCACCGATTCGATGCGAAAAACCATCGACGAGACCTCTCGCCGTCGCGCGAAGCAAATGGCCTACAACGAGGCACATGGCATTGTTCCGAAGACTATTGTCAAGGGCATTGACAACTCATTGGGTACTTTGAAAGGCAATCAATCAACGCCTGTGGCCTATTCCGAACCTGAAATCTCAACAACGATGGCCGCTGAGAGTCAGGTGGTTTATATGTCGAAAGAACAGCTTCAGAAGGCTATTCAGCAAGCGAAGAAAAACATGGAAAAGGCTGTCAAAGAGATGGATTTCCTTGCAGCGGCCAAGTATCGCGACGAAATGGTGGAATTGCAGGATCAGTTTTTGGCTGCCAAATAAAGCATGGCGATCCCGAAAGAAAGCTGTTTTGTTTCTTTGTTTTTCAGGTTGTGTTCTGCTAATAATTGCATGAAATTCTGAGGTTTAGGAAATCTTTCCACAGAATTGGGTAGATAGGAATAGGCAGTTGGCTCTTTTGATACGATTTTCCCGATTTTTGGAAGAATGTGCTTGAAATACAAGCGATAAATCTGTTTGATGGGAGGCTTTTCTGGCATTGAGAATTCAAGAATGAAAACTATTCCGTTGGGTTTCAAAACACGATAGATTTCAGTTAAACCATGTTCTAAATCCTCAAAGTTCCGCACACCAAACGCCACCGTGACGGCATCGAAACTATTGTTGGGGAAGGGGAGTCTTGCTGCATTGCCCAAATGCAAATCAATTTGATTTTCAAGGTGTTGTTCTTTGATTTTCGATTCTCCAATTTCCAACATCTTTTTAGAAATGTCCATGCCGATGATATGGGCTTCGGGATTGCGCTTGGCTATTTCTATGGCTAAATCCGCTGTACCAGTGGCGAGGTCAAGGATGGTTTTGGGGCGGCTTTGGGCTACTTCTTTGGCGGTTTTTTGTCGCCACAGCTTATCGGTATTCAGTGAAAGCAGGTGGTTGAGCTGGTCATAATTTGGCGAGATGCGGTCAAACATGGCCGCAATGGGAGAATCACTCATGACCGACCAATTTTTCAATAATTTGGCTTGATGTAATGCCGTTCATGCAAGCGTAATCGCCTCTAAAGCAGGGCTTGTTGCCGTAAACGGAACAAGGCCGGCAAGGTATGTCAAGTTGAATGCAATCGCTTGGATTTTGGTTCCAACCCAAGAATCCAGCATAAGGATGCGTGCCACCCCAAATGGAAACCACCCGTGTCCCGACCAACGAAGCCAAATGCATGTTGGCCGAGTCCATACTGAGCATGACATCCAATTGCCCCATCAAGGCAAGTTCGTCTTTCAAACCATGCTGACTTTGAGCGGGTTGCACATTAGGGTATTTGGCGCAAAGTTCCGCAATTTGTCGTTTTTCCTCTTCGCCGCCGCCAAAAAGGAAAATGGTCGTGTTTGCCTTTTGGCTCAAAACCTTGATGACTTCCTCCATCTTCTCCAAAGGATAAACCTTGGCGAGATGCTTGGCGAAAGGTGCAATGCCAATCCAAGTCTTATTGGATGGTTTTTGCCGTTCGCAAAGATTTGAATAGTCGCGTTTTACGAATTGCGTTTTTATTGGGAAGCCTAGTTGTTCCAACACTTTGGCATAACGTTCAAACGAAGTGGCCTGCTGGACGAGGACCTTGTTTTTCTGTCGGGTTAAGGCTTTTTTCCCTCTGCGGCCTTTATCGATTTTGGCGACTTTTTTTTGGTGTAGACAACACTCGGTGCGCAGCCACCAAGTACGTAGCACGTTATGGAAATCAGCAATATAATCGAAGTCGTTCAAGTGGGCATCGCGCCAGAGTCGACAAAGTCCGAACAAACCTTTGTGCCGTCCATTCAAGTCGGCGGCGATGAAATGCACATTTTTTGGCAATCGCTCAAACAAAGGCCTCGCTATCTCCCGGCTAAGCATAGTAATCTCCAAATCAGGATATTGTATAGCCAAATCGTGGAGGACAGGCACACTCATGGCGATGTCGCCCAAGGCGGAAAACCGTATGACAAGGAGTTTCTTCATTTTTGCCCGTACAGCACTGGATTCAGCGCGGGGTCGTTGTACATCTTCATCTGTTTATAGACCTTCATCACCTTTTCGCCTGTTTTGTAGCATTCCATCAACTGGTCTATGGCGGTACAGAGGTCTTTGTTCTGCTCCAAAAGCACGTCCAATTTGGCTTGGCATTTGGCTTTGTGTTCTTCGCTGACATCGGTGCGTTCCACCTCGGCTTTCATGTGGTAAATCTTCAGTTGAAGGATGGAAAGTCGGTCAATGGCCCAAGCGGGACTCTCCGTGTTGAGGGTAGCATTGGGTTGCGGTTCAACTTTTTGGAAAAGCAGCTGATAATAGTAATCAATCATCTCCACAATGTCGGTGCGGTCTTGGTTCGACTTGTCGATGCGGCGTTTCAGAGTTAAAGCTTCCACAGGGTCGATGTTTGGGTCGCGGATGAGGTCTTCCAAATGCCATTGCACCGTGTCAATCCACGCCTTATTATAAAAGTACCATTCGATGGTCAGTTTCTCGTAGGGATTCTCGCATGGATGGTCCACGTTGTCAAATTTGTGGTAGTCTTCGATGGCCAGGTTGAAGATGGGGAGGATAGGCTCGGTGGAGAGGATGATCATGGTTTGTATGTTTCAATGTTTTAAAAAGGACGAGCCTTCGACAGGCTCAGGCACCTTCAACTCTCGTAAAAGCCAAGGTCCCTGAGCTTGTCGAAGAGTCGTACATGTTAGTGCAGCTTCGCCAAAGCGGCCTTGATGCGCTTCACGGCCTCAATGAGTTTGTCCTCAGAGGTGGCGTACGACAGGCGGATGCAGTCGTCATTACCGAAGGCGTTACCAGCTACGCAGGCCACATGGGCATTGTAGAGCAGCCACATGCAGAGGTCGTCGCTGCCTTTGATAACGGTCTCACCATCGGTTTTGCCGTAGAACGACTTCATCTCGGGGAACACGTAGAACGCACCAGCGGGAGTGTTGCACTTCACACCAGGAATCTCGTTCAGCAGCTTCACGAAGGTGTCGCGGCGGTGACGGAAGGCCTTCAGCATCTCTTGGATTTCCGTGGAGTTCTCGGGGCTGAGTTCCATGGCCTTGGCAGCAGCGGCTTGCGCGATGGTGCAGATGCCAGAGGTAATTTGGCCTTGAATCTTGTTGGTGGCTTTCACGATGGCTTGTGGCGCGGCGATGTAACCGATGCGCCAACCTGTCATGGCATAGCCCTTGGCCACACCGTTGACGAGGACGAGGCGGTCTTTCAGGAACTCGAACTGGCCCATGCTCTCATGCTTCTGCTCGTATTGGATGAACTCGTAAATCTCGTCGGAGATGATGATGATGTTCGGGTATTTCCTCAGCACCTCGGCGATGGCGGTCAGTTCAGCCTTGGTAAAGACGCTGCCGCTGGGGTTGCAAGGTGTATTGATCATCAAGACTTTGGTCTTGGGCGTAATGGCCTTTTCGAGTTGCTCGGCCGTAATCTTGAAGTCATGTTCGATGTTGCTCTTGATGATGACGGGCACGCCGCCAGCCAGCTTAACCATTTCGGGGTAGGAGACCCAGAACGGGGCAGGGATGATGACCTCGTCGCCATCGTTGACGACAGCTAGAAGCACGTTGTTGATGGCTTGCTTGGCACCGTTCGAAACCAGCACGTCAGTCTCTTTGTAATCGAGGCCGTTGTCGCGTTTCAGCTTGTTGGCGATGGCCTTGCGCAGTGCGGGTGTACCAGGCACGGGCGGGTAGTGCGTGTCATTGTTGTTGATGGCGTCCACACCGGCTTGCTTGGCTGATTCGGGCGTGTTGAAGTCGGGTTCGCCGATGCTCAGGCTGATGACATCGATGCCTTGGGCCTTTAGTTCACGGCTCTTGTTGGTCATGGCCAGCGTTGCCGACTCAGCCATGTTCAAAACTCTGTTGGAAAGGATGATTTCGCTCATGATTTATGTTAATTTGTTGTTTAATTGTAGATTTTATTGGGTTGGCAAAGGTAGGCCTTTTTTTGATAAGGTGGGCAGAAAACAGAGAAAATTTGACGTTTGGCGGAAAATACGTACTTTTGCAGCCCAAAATAAACGAACAATGAACACCTGGATTATCATAGCCCTAATGTCCGTCGGCCTGTTGTTAATGGTCACGGCGTTGATTATATTGCTTCGTCTTTCAAAGATGAAGGACGCGGAGTTCCGCAACAGCGGCAAAATGGAACTGAAGGTGCAAGCCTTGAAAATCATCATGCCGCTGAAGGTGCAGGCTTACGAGCGTTTTTTGCTCTATCTCGAAAGGGTGCAACTGCCTCAGTTGGTGAAGCGCGTCTATACGCCCGGCATGGAGAAAGGCGCGTTCCATCTCCAATTGTTGCAGAATGTGCGCGAGGAGTTTGAGCATAATCTCGCCCAGCAACTTTATGTCTCCAATTCCACATGGAATGCTGTGGTGAACGCCAAGGAAGAACTTGTCAATCAAATCAATGAGACATTTGAGCAATTGAAGGACGAGGAGGATGTGTCCATCTTGGCGCAGAGCCTCGTGGCCTTGCCCAACCCTATGGTGGAGCAGGCTGTGGCCGTCTTGAAGCGCGATTTTGAAAGGCTTTTGTAAATGCGGAATTAGGAATGCGGAATGCTGAATTAGGGCGAAGCCCAGCGGCGCATCGCGATATTCCGCATTCTGCATTCTGCATTCCGAATTAAACAAACCATCGAGCCAAAAACAATAATTCAACCCTTCAGTCGTTTTTCACTCATAAACACACATTGAAATGAAGTTCACTGCTACCCAAATCGCTGGAATCCTTGACGGCAAGGTGGAAGGCAACCCCAACGCTGAGGTCTGGAACGTGGCCAAAATCGAGGAAGGTGCCCCTGGCATGATCAGTTTCCTGGCGAATCCGAAATACACGCACTATATCTACGAAACGCAGTCGAGCATCGTCATCGTGAACGATGATTTCGAGACCACGGCACCCATACAGACGACCTTGATTCGCGTGCCCGATGCTTACGCTTCGTTTGCCAAACTGTTGGCTTTCTACGACCAAATGACGCAGAACAAGCAAGGCGTTTCGTCTTTGGCTTTCGTTTCTAAATCGGCGCAATGCGGTGAAAACCTGTATCTTGGTGAGTTTGCCTTTGTGGGCGAGAACGCCAAAATCGGCAACAATGTGAAGCTTTATCCTCAGGTGTATGTCGGCGACGGCTGCATTATCGGCGACAATACAGTGCTTTATCCGGGCGTGAAATTATATAGGAATACCGTTGTCGGGAAGAATTGCATCCTCCACGCGGGCGCAGTGCTTGGCGCGGATGGTTTCGGCTTTGCGCCGCAGCCTGACGGGCATTACGAGAAAATTCCGCAGGTGGGCAATGTGGTCATCGAGGACAATGTGGAAATCGGGGCCAACACCACCATCGACCGCTCTACAATGGGCTCAACGCATATTTGTAAAGGCGTGAAACTCGACAATTTAGTGCATTTGGCTCATAATGTGGAAGTGGGGGAGAACTCGGCTTTGGCGGCTCAAGTAGGTGTCAGCGGCTCGACACATCTGGGAAAGAATTGCGTGGTGGGTGGACAGTCGGGTTTTGTGGGGCATATCAGCATTGCCGATGGCTCAAAATTCGGTGGACAGAGCGGCATCATGGGAAGCATAAAGCAAGAGAATCAGGAGTTTATGGGTACGCCGATACAACCATTGCGACAGTATTTGGTCTCCAATGCCCGTTTTCGTCACATTGACGAAATGGCCCGTAGGTTGGATGCATTAGAAAAGGAACTTGCCAAATTGAAAGGTTGGAAATCTGAATAGTTTCTTCGAACGGTGTTTTTTTTTGGAGGTAAAAGATTTATTCCTATCTTTGCACGTTTTTTTGTGGATAGTTATCCACGAATTTGAATCTTTTTATGGAAAAACAACGTACGCTCAAAAATAGAGTCAGTGTAAGAGGAGCAGGTCTCCACACCCGTCAGTGCGGCACCCTGACCTTCAATCCGGCTCCAATAAATTCTGGAATTCGTTTTCGTAGAATCGATCTTGATAATCAGCCTATTATAGAAGCAGATGTAGACAATGTTATTGATACGGCTCGGGGTACGACGCTCGGCAAAGGTGGAGTGAAGATTTATACTGTCGAGCACGTGCTGGCGGCCTTGCGTGGCATGGGTGTAGATAACGTGCTGATTGACATCAATGTAGAGGAAACTCCTATCATGGACGGCAGCAGCAAGTTTTTTGTTGAGGCCATCCACGAGGCTGGTATTGTCGAACAGAACGCACCCCGCAACTATCTCGTCATCGAGGAACCGATTTCCTATCGGAATGAGGTTTTGGGCATTGAATTGCGTATTGAGCCTTGTGACCAATTCGAGATTGATGTCAAGGTGAAGTACAACACCAGGGTGCTTGACGAGCAATATGCCTCGTTGCACGACCTCAAGGACTTCGAGAACGAGATTGCCCCGTGCCGTACATTTGTGTTCCTGCATGAATTGGAGACACTTATCAGCCGCAACCTCATCAAAGGCGGCGACCTGACCAATGCCATCGTGTTCGTCAATCGCAATGTCTCCGCCGAGGAACTTGACCACATCGCGGCTTTCTTCAAGAAGCCGAAAGTCACGGTGAAGGAACGTGGTATTTTGAACAATGTGGAGCTGTATTTCGAGAACGAACCGGCTCGTCACAAGTTGCTGGATGTCATTGGCGACCTGACTTTGGTCGGACGTCCCATCAAGGGCAAGGTGACCGCAGTGAAACCCGGTCACTTTTCCAACACCTCTTTTGCTCGTAAAATCAAGCACACCTTATTGTATTAAACATGAACCAGCCTTTAGCCTACATCCATCCGAATGCCCGCATTGCAGAAGACGTGAGAATTGAGGCTTTTGCATGGATTGGCGAAGACGTTGAAATTGGTTCCGGCACTTGGATTGGTCCTAATGCTGTCATCATGGATGGTGCCCGCATCGGGAAGAACTGCAAGATTTTCCCAGGTGCGGTGATTTCGGCCATTCCGCAAGACCTTAAATATCAAGGTGAAACAACTTATTGCTATATCGGCGACGGCACCACGGTACGCGAATCGGCTACTGTGAACAAGGGTACGTTGGCTTCGGGTAAGACCGTGGTGGGCAAGGATTGCCTGCTGATGGCTTTCACGCATGTGGCGCACGACTGCATCCTTGGCAACCACGTCATCATGGCCAATGCGGCCACCCTTGCAGGGCATATCACCGTTGATGATTGGGCCATTTTCGGTGGCTTGGCGGCGGTGAGCCAGTTCTGCCGCATCGGAGCGCACGTGATGATTTCGGGCGGGGCTTTGGTGAACAAGGACATTCCGCCTTTCGTGAAGACAGGTCCGGGGCATCCTGTTTGCTATGTCGGTGTCAATTCCATAGGCCTGATGCGTCGTGGGTTCTCGCGTGAGCGCATCAACGCTATTCAAGATGTCTACCGTGTGATTTATAGCGTCGGAATGAATGTAAGCCAATCGGTACAGTACATTCGCGAGAACCTTCCCGCTTCTGACGACCGCGATTTTATCCTCAACTTTGTGGAAAGTTCCAAAATCGGCATTATGAAGAATGCCGTGGGGAGTGAAGACTAAATCATCACCTTTTCTTTTGCTTTAGTGGTTGACTACGAGCTTTTTATAGCTATAGTTCTTCATGTGTCTCACGCGGACAATATAAACTCCGCTGGCGTAATGACTGGCATCCAGCACAACGGCTTTGCGGTGGGCTTCGACATGGCAGACCTGCTCGCCAAGTAGGTTGAATATCTCCACTTCGTCGATGAGTGGCATGTAGATTTCCACTTCGTCGTTGGCGGGGTTAGGATATAGGACCATTTCTTCGCTGCTGACAATTGCTTGAACTTGTACCTTGACCTTGGCAGTGGCACTGCATCCGTCTGTGGAAAATCCTGTGACGGTATAAATGCTTTCCTCTTTTGGGAAAACGGTGATGCATTGCGTGGTGTCGCCTGTCGACCAAAGGTAAGTGTCTGCACCCGAAGTGGTGATCATGACGGGATGGCCATATTCGACAATGGTGTCGTTGCTGCAACGAAGAATGGGCGCAGGATTTACGGTCAGGTCAAGCTCATAGGAAGTGCAATTAAACTTGAAATACGTGGAATAATGCCCTCCCTTGGTGATTTGTTTGCCGAAGAAGTCATAGCTTTCGCCTTCGCAAATTTCCTCGTGCATTGGAAGGAACTCAATGGGGTTTACGGTCAGGTCAAGCTCATAGGAATTGCAATCGTGGATGGTGGTGTAATGCCCTGTTTCGTAGAGAATTGTGCCGAAGAAGTCATAGCTCTCGTCTTCGCAAATGTCTTCCTCCAAATGAATGACGGTGGTAGGTAGGGGATTTACGGTCAGGTTAAGTTCATAGTTAGTGCAATCCACGAATGTGGAGTAATGTCCGGTTTCAATGAGTGGTGTGCCGAAGAAGTCGCAGGTCTCGCCTTCGCAGATTTCCACTTCCATAGAAATGAAATCAATGGTTTTCACGGTCAGGTCAAGCTGGTATTCATCGCAACCAACGACGGTGGAATAATGCCCAGTTTCATAGAGAATCGTGCCGAAGAAATTGTAATTGTCGCCTATGCAAATGGTTTCTTCTAAATGAATGATGTTCTTGGCATACAGTTGGAGGATAACCAAACTATCGTATGCAACACCTGGATAAAGAAATGAGTATGTTCCGACGTCAGGGAGAATCGAGCCGTTGTACTCGAAAGGGTCGTCCTCGCAAGTTGTGCCTTCGATGATATGGGCGACCGTGTTCGATTCGTAAGCGCCAAGGTCAACATCATTGTGTTTGAGGCGCGGGTTTCCATCCAAATCGGCTTGAGGTTGATTGGAGACAGATATGCCCCTGTCGATGCATAGGCTGTTCGGTTGCAGCCGCCAATCACCGCCTTGCCCAGTGTTTCCTGCGGTGGCAACGGGATCTTTGAATCGGATGTAGAAGCCTGGTGCTTCACCGTCGTTTTCCGCTGCTGCACTGAAGTTGAGTTCTGGTAGCCACTTGTCACCTTCGATGGCACAATGCGAATAGGATCCAGTCTCACAGATTTGGGTGTTTTCGCCCTCGGTGACATTGCCCCAGACGATGCAGTTTTGCAGGTTCAACGCGTGGAGGGCGTAGATTCCTCCATAATCTTTTTGTGCTTCGTTTTTCACGATGGTGCAGTTGTACAGGTTGCCGCCATTCAGATGGCACCCCCCTCCAATTGTGGCTGTGTTGTTGCTGACAAGGCAGTTCCAAAGCATTGTTTCATTTCCGGAACTGGCGATGCCACCGCCATAATTGGCCGTGTTGTTGCTGAAGGTGCAGTTGGTTATACAGCATTCTTTGTCGATGGAATTGCACAAGAAGCCTCCTCCGTAAGTTCGTGCATGGTTGAAGCAAAGCTTGCAGTTCCTGAGATGCAGGTTGCCGTTGGTATAGATACCACCACCTTTTAAGGTGTTTCCGTTTTGGATGGTGAAACCGTCAATGATGACGACATAGTCGTTGGCCTCGGTGTCCACACGGATGACACCCTGCGTTTGGTCGCCGTCCAAGATGGTAGGATGAGCCTCGAAATCCCTCTGTGACAAGTCGTAGTTGAATGGCTCGTCGCCTCGGAATCCGCCGTAAAGAACGCCTCTATTGAACAACAGAAAAGCGTTTTCATCGTAGGGATTTCCGGTGTAAAGGCCTTCTTTGACCCAGATGCTATCGGTGCTCGTTTGTGCCTTGAAGATGGCCGATTGAAGGTCGTTGGTGGCTTGCGCCCAAGAGGAGCCGTCGCCAGTCCCATCAGAAGCGACATAGATGATGCCGTGCTCGTCGCTGTTGATGGAGATGGCAGCTATTGGGCAAATATTATGGATGATGGTTTGGGTGTTGGAGAAGCCGTATGGACTATCGAGGGTGTAATATCCGTCGGCCACACCGTCCCAACCGAAGTTGAAATGGAACAGCCCGTTGTGGTCGTAGCCGTCGCAAACGAAAGCGTGTGTGCCCAAGCTCGATGAGCCAGAGTAATACACAGGACGTTGTTTGTCAAGGTCTTCCATTATCATGGTGAGCCATTCCTCATCGTTGTAATTGGTTCTGCGCGAAAGGGTGGAAACTGGATAGGAGAAGAAGTGGCGCAAGGCGTTGGCGGCATTCGAGTTGCTGGCCGAACTTTGGTGCGCCGAGTATTGCGTTTTTACGCTGATGCCGCAATGGTAAACCAGTTGTGAGACGGCGGGGTTGATTCTGTGAAGCGTGTCGGCCATCTCGTCCCAATGGTAGGTGGTCTGCCCGAAGTTGGCCGATAATGTTCCGTAATGCGGACAGGAATACGATATCGAGCCAACCCCATTTATGGGCTGCTTGTGGTAATACATGATTTGCGCCATGGCGATAGCCACACAACCTGCCGACACGCGTCCGCAGGGACCATGTTCGTCTTGAGGGCAGAACGCATTTTGATAACAACCTTGCCCCCAACAGGAGGTCAGCAGCGGTTCGACGGCTTTTGTGCTCCTTGTCGGTTCTTTGAATTGTTCGGGATGCTGAAGAAGATAATCTGTCCTGTCGTTATAAAGCTCAAGCCAATAGTTAATGTGGGAGGGAAGCTCGCTCGATGCAGGAAAATCGGACTCAAAAGAATAGGCCAACACTTCGCCTATTGCCGAGACGATGACGAACCCTTGTGGCTCCATCGCATACAAAAACAAATTGGGCTGGCCAGACTCTTTGCTGCAAATTATCTCGTTTAATGAGAATTCGGAGCTTTGCTGTTTGGCTTGTTGTTGCAGAAAGCTTTCTGCTGTGGCAAAGGCTTCTGCTTCCCCAATTCTTTCTTGCGCTTGGATTCGGACGGCGAAGGTTAATAATATGACAATGAGAATCTTTTTCATCGTTGTACTGGTTTACGCCTGCAAAAGTAATGATTCTCAATAAGAAATACAATAAAAGGCTATTTTTTCATCTTTTTGTATTCATCGAAAATCTGTAGCCCAATCGTTTGTGCGGCAAAAGTCTCAACGGCGTAATTGCGTATGGTAGCCCTGTCGTATTCCGAGGAATGGTCGAGCATTTGAATCATGCCTTGCAGCAGAGCGTTTTCATCGCCTGATGGGATAAGGATACCGTGCTCGGGCGAGAGGATTTCGGCGATGCCGCCGACAGCAGTCGAAAGCACGGGGACACCGCTCGCAAAAGCCTCCACAATGACGCAAGGTAGGTTTTCGAAGTTGGAGAACAGCACGAAAAAGTCAGCCTCTTGATAGGCTTGCGCTACTTCAGCAGAGGTTTTTTTGCCGTGGAAAATGACGCAATCCTCCAAATGATGCTCTTTTACAAACGCCTTAAATTCAGGGGCTTCATAGTCGTGGATAACGTGCAACTCAAAGTCGTCGCGCTGCTGGCGAAGTCGCTCAATGGTGCGCAAAATGCCGCTAAAGTTCTTGGCTTCGTCGCGCAAGGTTGAAATATGAAGCATTTGCTTCTTCCTGTTGTGCATGTCATTCTTCGTCAACTCGCCGTGCATGTCATTCCCGCTGAGGTTCGTGTGATGGAGTAAATCTATGCACGGCTGTCCAAACTTAAACATATCCGTATTCACCAAATTGTAAATCACACGGAAACGATTATGCACGCCATGCCCCTTCATGCAGCGTTGCAGATCGAGGCTGACGGGCATGATGAGTTCAGCATTGTTGGCAATCTTGACAATCTTTCGCTTCAACGAACCGACCATAACATCCTTGTTTTGAGGCTGATAGATGGTCCAATGCTCGGTGAGGACATATTTGTAGCCGTATAGTTTTTTCCACAGCAAAGCCACTTGCCCAAGTGGGTAGGCGACATGCAAATGAATCAAATCTGGCTCGAAGAAACGCTTTTTGATGTATTTCAAGCCGTATTGGTACATTTGCAACATCTTAAGCTTGCGTATAGCATTGATCTTTGGTGGGCGGATGTAAATCTGCACATGGGTATGGTGCGCCCCTTGTATCTCCTTGATTTCAAAGGATTTCGTCATATTCTTGCCATCGCAGACGGAGAGGATGACGGAATGACATTCCTCGGGCAGCGCGTCAATCATACGGACGCAGAAGTTGCCCAAAGTGGGGTCGTCAGGGGTGGGGAACCAACTCAGAAGGTGCAAGATGTTCATCAGTTGTTCAGTTACCAGTTATCAGTTTGCAGTTGCCAGTTGTAGGGCTGTCACACTGTGGCAGCCGTACCAGTTATTCAATTTTGTGCGTTTTGATGTTTATTTCAAAATATTTGTGCGGTATTTCGTAGGGGATGAGTTTGTGGGTAGGGAAGTCCTCGGGAAGATAGACGGCGCATAGGCTATTGGAAACATGATAGATGTGCTTGCGTTTTTCAGCGGGTGCTCCGTCCAAGATGGCCCCCATCACATCCCAGCGGATGGTCTCAGGGTCGAGGCCGTAGTCATGCCAGACGATGATACTGTGTTCGCCTTTCAATAGTTTGAAGGCGGTCTCCGTGTCCTTCTTCACGCTTTCGTAATGGTGGTCGCCGTCCACGAAAACCATGTCGTATTTGCCAAAGTGAAGTCCAAAATCAAAGGTCTGTGAGTCGCCGTAGAGTTGTTCCACATTGTTTAAATCCTTGCTGAAGAAGCTGTGCAAATCGGCGTATAATTGGTTGTCAGTCAGTTTGATAATGTTATCTTTCGGTAGGTTGAAGGTGACGCAATGTTCGGCCACCTCGGCCAAATTAGACACACTCTCACCGCGCCATGTGCCGATTTCAAAGTAATTCTTCACCGCATAGCGTTTGGCCAAGGCTCTCAACAAAGCAATGTCGATGGGCATGGTGGCACCCGAAAGATAGGCGTAAGGCTTGGCAACTTCCTCAAAATCAGGGAAAAGTTCGTTGATTTCGATGACGGGCAGACCATCTTTGAGGCCGTATTTGTGTATGACATCCTCCTTGTTGCTGCCTTCGTCTTGCAAAACGAGGTTGAGCAGATAGGGGTGACGGATAATGCGCCCGATGGCTTTGGTGAGTTTATTCAGTTTGTTCATTTTCAACAGGTTGTTTCAAGAATTGTTGTTTCAGTTCGGCGATGTAGTTCTGTATCTCGCTCTTGGTCAGAAGGAAGTCGTGACCTTTGAAGTGAGATTCTTTCATGAAGAACACGAACAGGAATATTGCATTGACCGTATAGGATACCGCTGAGGTAATGGCTGCACCAATGACATCGTAGCTTGGTATTAGTGTGAAGCCGCAGACGAAGGTGGCAACCAGTCCGCAGAGGGCGGCGAAGGTGTTCATCTGATAACGCCCGATGCCCGAATAATAGTGTCCGAGGATGAGAAAAACGCAATAGAGCAGGATGCCTGGCGCGAGGATGCGGATGAGACCGGCCATTTCGCCAAAATCGGGGCCAAAAACGAAGGTATAAACCGTTGGCGGCAGCAGGCAAAGCACCAGCACGGCCACGGCTGAAACGAGCAGGCATATTTTGCTCAAATCCAAGGTGAGTTTTTGCGCATAAGCGCGGTCGTCGGCATTGGCGATGCGGGCGTATTGCACGAGGGCGATGCTGTTGCTGATAATCCAAATGGACTCGGCAAGTGAGAGGGCGTTGGAGAATACGCCCACGCGTCCCACATTGATGAACCGATCCAACAAGTAATAACTCAGCCGCAGGTTGAAGAACTGCACGAAATGGCCAGTCTGATTGAGAAAACCGTATTTGAAAAGGTCTTTCAGAACTGGTTTGTAATCTTTGTCCGTGTCGTTCCGCAGGTTGGCATACTCTTCCCGTAACATCCATACGCCTAATAGGAAGGTGCCTCCGTAGGCGGCATAGAGTCCGATGACATAGCCGTAGATGTCGGTCTTTTTGAGCAGGATGTAATAAATGACCAGCGTCAAAGACAGTAGCACGGGCTGTAGCAGGGTATTGTAGTTGGCTTTCTTGATTTCCTCCTTGCCGACTAAGAAACGGAAGTTGATGTTGCTAATCGAAGAAATGAACGAAAGTATGGCCACATGCGCGACCAAATCGGGAGCTAGCTTCGGATAGAACAGCCAAATGGCGAAGCCCATCACCACGGCGATGAGGGCGGCCCATATCGTTGAAGCCATCAGGATTTTCTTGAACGAATGGCGTGGAGCGAGGTAGATGATGCTTGCGCCACAGACGATGTCGGAGAAGATGAGGATGAAGGAGATGGTGGTCAGGAGCAGCGCCTGCGTACCTTTACCCGTGTCGCCCAAGGTCTGGGAGATGATAATGGCAATGACGAAGTTGAGCGCGGCAGCCAACATCTTCGTTCCAAAGGTATTTAGGATTTTCTTGAACACGGGCGTTTGATATACGAATCAAACGACAAAAGTACGGAAATAGTTTTTAAGAAACAAAATACGTCGGAAAAAGCCCTTGTAAATGCAATGAAATATGCGTAAGTCAGCGGAATCGCAAAAATTTTGATAGATTCCGCTGGTTTATCCCTTTGAATATGAATATCTCGCAATCAAAGTTTTTTCAGTGTTGTCGTCGGACGTATCCGCAAACAAGGCTTTCTCATAATAATAGTTTTCGTGTTTCAAGCAGGTTTCAAGCATGAAAAGAAAAATGCCCATGTCAATCTTGTTGTAATAGCCGACTTTGTCGGCAGGCATGATGCCTCTTTTGCCTGATTTCTTGAAACGGTATATCATCAGTTCCTTTCCGGTGTTTTCCACAACCCAAGGCTGTGTGTTGCAGGCACTTGGCGTGAAACGGACAATGTTGGCAATGTTCATCGGGTCGCCACGCTAAATCTCATCCAAAGGCTTTCTTTTGGCCTTGAACATGTCCTTGCGGAATTTCGTTTCAGGCATTTTCGCGATGGTCATCATGATCACAAAGTCAAGCCCGTTTGCCTGCATGTTTCTTGGTTTCCCTATGCCGAACCACAAGGCACCGATGCTTTCGGATGCAAGGTACAAGTCAATCTGTTCGCCGATATAACCGATGTTCCTCAAATATTCATCCTTCACCTCGCTGTAAAACAAAATACAATACTCCCCGCCGCGTTTGCAGGTGGTTTCCGATTCGGGTACGATTTGAATTTCTGTTTTGATTTCAGGATAAAGCGGCGTCACTGATTTGATGAATGTTTCAAGACCATTTAAATCACTACTTGTCAGCGCTTTCTTGTCCAAAAAGTTGAAGATATGGAACGATTTTCGTTTGAATATTTGTTGGTAGTAGTCCATAATTGTTATCTTGGCGATTGTTGGAAACATGCATTATTTCCAAATCTTCCCACTACAACTATCACTTTCAGCCCCAGTAACCGAGGCCATAACGTTAGTTTTCCCCTCCAATCGCAGTAAGCCAAGGAAGGCGAAAACAAGCGCTTCCTTATAGTCAATAATCTGTTTTTCGGGGACGACCACCTCATGCTTCGTGCGGGCTTGTAGACGTTCGATGAGGAACTTGTTCCTGGCACCGCCACCAGTGCATAAGATCTTGCCTTTGGGCAGGAAACTGATGGGTAAGGCGATTTGCAAAGCGATGTGTTCCACGAAGGTGGCCAACATGTCTGGAACGGAAAGACCTTGCAAAAGGTCTTTTTGGTTGGCTTCGAAGAATTCGCGACCTAATGACTTGGGCGGAAACTGTCCGTAGAAAGGATGTCTGTTCAGTTGCTTCAATAGCGTGATGTCCACCTCGCCACTGCGGGCTAACTCGCCGTCGCGGTCGTAGTCGAGGCCGTCCATTTGGGCAAGGTAGTTCAAAGCTTGGTTGGCGATGCAGAGGTCGTAGGCGATACGTTTGCCATTTTCGTCATACGAAAGATTGGCAATGCCGCCAATGTTAAGACAGATTTCGTAGTCGCTGAAAAGGAGTTTGTCGCCGATGGGCACGAGCGGTGCCCCCTGGCCGCCTTTGCTGACATCCTCGCTGCGGAAGTCATTGATGACGGTGAAGCCGCAGGCTTTGGCCAACTCCTGTCCATTACCGATTTGTAGGGTGTAATGTTCCTCAGGACGGTGGAAAATGGTGTGCCCATGCGAGGCCACGAAATCAGGCGTGACATTGTGTTTTTTTGCAAAAGTCAACACTTGCTCGCCCAAGTATTTGCCATAGTCCTTATCCAACTGCACCAAGTCTTCAGGCCGCTTGTGGAAGGCTTCGGAGAGTTGCGTTTTCCAATGTTCAGGATAGGGTAGGGTCTCGGCTTTGAGGATTTGGAATTCGTAGCGTTCTTTTGCGGACGGGGCGTCTGTGTACCCAGTGTTGAAGCGCACAAGGGCGAGGTCCAGCCCGTCCAATGAGCTGCCCGACATTAATCCTATGGCGGTGGTTTCTTTCATGGGTTTCTTTTAAGGTCGGCGTTTAACTTCGTTGAAATTTTAATTCGGCGTAAGCCAATCTTCGATTTAACTTCGTTGAATGCTTCGCATTTCGACAGGCTTAACGACCTTCGCTTTTGCAGGTCCCTGAGCCTGTCGAAGGGCCGTCACAATAATGGTAACACTTTCTCCAATTGTACGCTATGCGATCCTTTGGCGAGTATCGTCTTTCCGCTGATAGGATGGCTCTCAAGGTATTGGCACAAGTCTCCGACCTTATCGAAGGTTTGCCAACCGGCATTCTCATTGTAGGTGCAGAAATTCTGTCCGACGAGCATGGCTTCTTTGTAGCCGAGTTCCTTCATCAAGGCAAGGATGCCGCGGTGCTCTTCCTCGGAGGCCGTGCCCAACTCGCGCATGTCGCCCAAAATCAAAAGGCTGTTTTCTCCGCAAATGTTGGCGAAGTTGACCAAGGCGGCGCGCATGGAGGTCGGGTTGGCGTTGTAGGCATCCATGAGGATGCGATTCTTTTGGGTCTCAATGACTTGTGAACGGCTGTTGGTGGGCGTGTAGGCTTCCAAGGCTTCCACAATCTTGTCGTCTTCGACCTTAAAATATTGTCCTACTCCGATGGCGGCGGCCACGTTCTCGAAGTTATAGCTGCCCACCAAATGGGTCTGGATGAGGCGCTTTCTCCAAACGACACTCAGATAAGGGTCGCATTTTGCGGGCGCAACGGGACAAAAGGCAGCGCAATGTCTTCCGTAAGAGATACGTTCCTGTGTCTCAGAGAGTTCCCAAAGCAGCGGATTACCTTGGTTGACGAAAACGGCTTTTCCGTGGCTCTTGATATGGTGGTAAAGCTCCGTCTTGGTCTTGATGACACCTTCGAAACTGCCAAAACCTTCCAAATGGGCTTTCCCGATGTTGGTAATAAGGCCGAAGTCAGGGTCGGCAATATGGCAGAGGAAGTCGATTTCGCCAGGGTGGTTGGCACCCATTTCCACGACGGTAATCTCAGTGTCAGGCTTGATACTCAGCAGGGTGAGTGGCACGCCAATGTGGTTGTTCAGGTTACCTTGCGTATGGATGATGTTGTATTTTTGGGCCAGTACCGCCGAGACGAGTTCCTTGGTGGTCGTCTTGCCGTTGGTGCCGGTGATGCTGAGCACGGTGGCCTTCATTTGTTGGCGATGGTAAGCAGCCAAATCCTGAAGGGCTTTCAGCGAGTCTTCTACTTTGAGGATACGTTCATGATTGGGTAGGTCTTTGCGATCGGCAACAACGAGGCTCGCCACACCTGCTTCAGCTACTTGCAGGGCGAAGTCGTTAGCATCGAAGTTTTCGCCTTTCAAGGCAAAGAAAACGGCATCTTTCTCGATTTTCCGGCTGTCGGTTGAGACCGAAAAGGCCTTGAGATAGTGTTGGTATATTGTTTCTATGGTATTCATGGGATTGTCTTTAATAAAAAGAGCCGCCTGAGTGTTCAAACGGCTCCAAATACATATGAAAACAAAACTTTACTTGGCAAAGGAACTGCCCACCTTGTTCATCGCACAACGGAAACCGATTGTGGAGGCGGATTGGTTTTGGTTGAGGTAGCGGCGCGTGCCAGGACTTAGGTAGTACGGACCGTCGGCCCATGAACCGCCTTTGTACACCCTCGATTCATCGCTGATGAGGGTGGTACCAGCTTGGTCATTGGTGGCATATTCGTACATTTCTCTCGTGAACACGCTTTGGTCGTCTTGCGGGTCGCTCCAACGGTTGCGGATGGCCGACATGTAGTCACCGTCATCATAGTTGGTGTTGAAGCTAGTGCGGTAGTTTTGGCGTTTTGCAGCTTCTTCTTGTGGGATCGGCACTCTTCTGATGCGACCCAAGGAGTCTTTCTGAAGGAGGAAACCTTCGTCGTCAACGGCCTTCATGGTGAACACGTTACCACGGAAGGGACTGTAGTCAGCTACGTCTTCGAAGGAGAGAGGACGGTAAACGTCTTGGCACCACTCGGAAACGTTGCCAGCCATGTTGTAAAGACCGTAGTCATTGGGCCAATAGGAACCCACTGGGGCAGGCAGTGCAGCACCGTCGTTCAGATAGCCAGCCACACCCATGTAGTCACCAGGGCCTCTCTTGAAGTTGGCCATGAAACTGCCATAGTATTTCTTGTTGTCGGTGCGCAGTCCGTCGCCGTTCCAAGGATACACCTTGCGCTCGCTAATGATTTCATTGGAGGTATTACCCACCAGTCCGACAGCAGCATATTCCCATTCGGCTTCCGTAGGAAGACGGTAGGAGGGAAGCAAAATACCATCGTCCATTCTGATGTTACGCATTCCATCGCCACCTTTGGAGAGGTCTTTCCTGCCGTTCTTCACCTTGCCAGTGTATTGTCCCGCAAGATAAGCATCGGTGTTGAAGTTCTCCTCGTCTTGCTGGGTCGGGTCCCAATCGAGGACGCCAGCCTCGACGAGCATCAATTCGTTGACACGGTCGGTACGCCAAGCACAATAGTCATTGGCTTGGGTCCATGTCACGCCGACAACTGGATAGTCGTTGTAGGAGGGATGGCGGAAGTAAATCTCCACCATTGGCTCGTTGTACGATAAACGGTCGCGCCAAACCAAAGTGTCAGGCGCAGCATTGCGTACCACTTGGGGATAGTTTTGGCCATAAACGCGGTTTAGCCAATAAATGTACTCGCGGTAGTCCACGTTACTCACCTCTGTGCGGTCCATGAGGAACGAGGGCACCGTGACCTTGCGTGGAATGTTGTCCCACGAATAGGTAAGGTTGTCGGTGGTTGCACCCATAACGAACGTGCCGCCTTCGATGGCAATCAGGCCAGGCCCGATTTCTTGGTCGTTGACTTGAGCGACTTCAAAACCGCCATTGTTGGCGTCATTGTAAGCCCAACCCGTCGTTCTCGATGATTTCTTGGAGCAGGAAACCGTGAGTAATCCTGCCAAAACGATGACTGCTAAGGTCTTGAATCCTGTTTTCTTATACATTTTTTCGGTTTGATTTGTTATCTATTAACTACAATCAGTCTGTTTTATTGTCTGGCAAATTCTTTTTTTTTCGCTTGGCACGAAAAAGCGTGCAATTTTACGACCTTTTTTTGAATTAGAGAGCGTTTTTGTGGAAAAAATCTTTTTTTTGCGACAGAAAGCGTTGCTACAATAAAAAAGATGTATTTTCGTTTTTTAAATCATGAAAGAGGAAAACCTTTGTTGAATTTTGTAGTATGTTGAAATTTAGTGTTTTAAAAAATCATTCAGTCGTGAGTGAACGTTATAGGCGACTTGGTGCTGTGTTTTTGATGCTTTTGGTGACGACTTTTGCCCATGCGCAATTGGTGCAACGTTACCCTATTAATTTGCAGTGGAACGGTGTCACCGAAAATCAAACCCCATACGATTCATTATTATGTATATCGCTTGAGTCAGGACGATACGACTGCGCCATGCCTGTTTTTGTGCAGTCTTTCCCCATTTTTGATGACCAAGTGAGTGTCCAAGTCGAGCTATTGGAAGTGAAAACATTGCCACTTTCCAACGAGGAGCATCAAATTGCCAAGGATTATGCATACAATGCTGATTTTGAACTTGAAGCAAGAGTGTTGCGCTCGCGCGATGAGGCTTTGCTGAACGTGCGTATCACGCCTTTTAGACAATCGGGAGATCTTTACGAGAAGCTACTTTCAGCAACACTTTCAGTGTCATTGACTCCTGATTTCAGTCAGTTTAAAACGAATCCTGTTTATGTAGATCGTTCGGCGATGGCTTCAGGCGATTGGTACAAAATCGGGCTTTCCGAAACGGGTATTTACAAACTGACTTATAATGACTTGAATAGTCTGGGAATCAACCTCTCTGGCCTTGACCCTCGCACGATTCGCATTTATCACAATGGCGGTGGTGTGTTGCCTGAACTGAATGCCGAGGCGCGCCATGACGATTTGGTGGAGATTCCGATTTACGTTTATGGCGAGTCGGATGGACGCTTCGACCAAAACGACTACATCCTTTTTTATGGTCGCGGACCGCTCTGCTGGCGATACAATGCAACACGCGGTATATATGAGCATCAACCGAATCCCTACGATGACTATTCGTATGCTTTCGTTGTAACTGGATTGGGCAATGGTAAACGCATCAGTGAAGTCGTGGGTGCTTCGGGTGCTGTCCATGCAACGGTTTCTGAATTCATTGATTATCAGGTATATGAAGCGAAGGATTATAACTTGAGAAACGTGGGACGTACCTACTATGGTGATAAGATGGATGGCACGACGAGTAAATCTTACAGTTTTAGTTTTCCTAATGCAATCACTTCGCGTAATCTCACGTTGAGAGCGGAATTGGCAGGAAGAAATTACAAGCCAGCCAGCTTTGAGGTCTATGTGGACGGCAACAAAATGGCCACTTATTCCATTGCAACCACTACGGCGAATGCCTATGCCTATGCTTATAACGTGGGCGGTTGGATTACAAGTCGTCAACAGGGCGCAACAGTAGGCGTGACGTTAAAACACATCGCCGCGCCCAGTTCCGTTTCGGAGGGTTATGTGGATTATTTGGCTCTCAACGTGTGGCGTAGCTTGAGTTTTACAGGCTCGCAGATGCTGTTTCGCAATCCAGAGGCAGGTGATATTAATAAGGTGTACGAATACCGACTCTCGGGTGCTTCGCAACAGCTTCAGGTTTGGAATGTCACCGACCCCGTGGCACCATCCATCGTGAAAGGACAACTCAACAATTCTGTGCTCGCCTTTAAGGTGAATGGCAATCAGGACAACGAATTCGTCGCTTTCAACGGTAACGCTTATTGCACGGCAAAGACGTTTGGAAAAATCGCCAACCAGAATCTGCACGGCATCCGTGATGTGGATTTTGTCATCCTCAGTTATGCCGATTTTTTACCGCAAGCCGAGAGACTGAAGACCATCCATGCTCAGCTTGACCCTGACCTGAATATCTTCATCACTACGCCAGAACTGATTTACAATGAGTTTTCGTGTGGTGCCAAAGACATTTCGGCTATTCGCGACTTCTGCCGGATGCTCTATCTCGACAGCAGCCCAGGCCGAAATCTGAAATATCTGCTTCTCTTGGGCGATTGCTCCTACGACTACAAGAACCGCACGGAGATTGTGGACTTTGTGCCGGCTTATGAAACCGTGGCTTCTCTTCATATGGGCGCAACATACGTCACGGACGATTTCTTTGGTTGCATGGATGAAAACGAAGGCAACATCGATGCTTCATTGGCTGACATTGGCATCGGGCGTTTTCCCGTTAGCACTTTGGAACAGGCCACGCAGATGGTGGACAAGATTGAGCGTTACATTGTCAAGGATTCCAATACCATGCAACCTTGGCGAAACACAATTACTTTTTTCACCGATGATGAGGGTGGCTTTGTGGAAACGGCTGAGAGTGTGATAACAAGGCTGCGCAACATGGGCGGCGAGGCTGCGGTGATTGACAAGATTTATTTGGATGCCTACCAGCAGCAAAGCTCTCCAGGGGGCGAGATTTGTCCCGAGGTGAATGCTGCCATCAATAGTAGGATGGAAAGAGGTACGCTCGTGATGAATTATGTTGGACATGGTGGCGAAGTTCAGTTGGCCGAAGAACGCATCCTCCAAAGGAAGGATGTCGATGCGTGGCGCAATGCACCGATGTATCCGCTGATGATTACGGGCACTTGTGAGTTCAGCCGGTACGACGATCATACTCGAACTTCATTAGGTGAGTATTCCTTCCTGAACCCTTATGGCGGTATGATTGCCATGTTCACCACATCGAGACTTACTGACGGTGGAGCGAATAAGCAGTTTATATTGGGCATATACAATAATTTGTTGGGATTCAGTGGGGGAGAGCATCCGCGATTAGGCGACGTTTATCGCATGGCGAAAACAACAGGTAGAATGGATGAAAAACGCTATGTCTTTTTCGGAGATCCGGTTTTGCGGTTGGCTTATCCGAAATGGAAAGTGGAAACGGTGAGCATTAGTGATACGCTCAGTGCCTTGCGGCCAGTGGAGATTGAAGGTGTGGTGAAAGACTTAAGCGGCAATGTGGCCTCGAGTTTCAATGGCGTAGTGCATGTCACCGTTTACGATAAGGCCGCCGAACTGAGCACTTTGGGGTCAACTTCAGTGGGAGCCATCCCGTTCGCGTTGTATAACAGCATCGTCTTCAATGGAAAGACGGAGGTGAAGAATGGCCGTTTCACTATCAGTTTCATTGTGCCGCGCGACATTTCGTATCGCTATGGGAAAGGCATGGTCAGCTATTATGCCACAGACTATGTCACTGATGCAAATGGGAGATTCGAGGACTTTGTCATCGGAGGCTTCTATGATGACGCTTTTGTCGATAACAATCCACCGGAAATCAATCTGTTCATCGATGACACCCTTTTTGTCAGTGGCGGTCTGACGGGCGAAAGTCCTACACTACTAGGTTTCATCGAAGACGAAAGCGGCATCAACACAACGGGTGCAGGTATTGGGCATGACATCGTCGCCACCCTTTCGGGACCTTCAGACGAAGCCTATTGCCTTAACGATTATTTTGTTTCTGAAATCGACAATCCAGGCAAGGGCCATCTCAGCTATAGGTTGCAAAGCCTTGAAGACGGCGACTATACGCTCACGCTGAAGGTGTGGGACATCTACAACAATTCCAACACCGCTACCATCCGTTTCACTGTGGTGCATAGTGACGGCATGTGCATTGAGAACCCTGTCAACTACCCCAATCCCTTCTGTGAAGAGACTTGTTTTACCTTCGAGCACAACCAAGTGGGCAACAACCTGCAGGTGCAGATTGACATCTTCGACATCATGGGTCGTTGGGTGCACCGTATTAATAAAACCGTGGGAGGTTCTTCGACGCGTGTTTCACCCATACGTTGGAATGGACGTGGCGCAGGTGGCGAAAACCTCAAAAATGGTGTTTATATCTATCGTATACTCACTACCAACGATGCAGGCGAAACGGCTTCGGTGGTTTCAAAGTTAGTGTTAAGTAAATGAAAATAAGATTATTATGATAAAGTCCAACATACAAATTGTTTCAACGGGTATCCTCGTGCTGCTATTGTGTTTCGGCAGGAGCTTCGCGCAGGACAATGCGCCTCATTCCGTCTTGAGTCAGCATACATGGGTGAAGATGGCTGTGGCGGAAGAAGGTGTCTATCAACTCGATTATGCCACCCTTTCGGCAATGAATTTCGACATGGGAAACCTCAATCCCAACCAGATACGGATTTTTGGCAATGTTAGTGGTAGGCTGCCGGAGCGCAATTCAGAATCGAGGCCCGATGATTTGAACGAGTTGGCCATCTATGTCAGTGGAGCTGAAGACGGCTCTTTTGACGAAGGTGACTATGTGCTGTTTTATGGTCAGGAACCCACACGTTGGAAGCTTAAGGCCAGTACGGGCAAAATCTACGAAAGGCAAAGGAACTATTATTCCGATTCGACTTACTATTACCTTTGCGTCGACAGTGGCGAGGATGGACTTCGCATTGGAAACAAATCCACGCTCCCAGTCGAAGGGGCCACGACGCTCATTACGGAGTTTCCTGATTTCACTTGGCACGAAAAGGAACTGTTTTCACCCTATTCCATCGGGCAGAACTGGTTCGGTGAGATGCTTGATACGCAGGACACTTTGCTTGAAATCCCGTTTTATTTGCCTAATTTGGTGAAAGACAAGCCGATTTACATCAATGCTTCGGTTTTGGGTCGAATGAAAAAGACTTCCCTGCATTATGACATGTGGGTCAATGATAATGTTTTGGTCAGCAATGGCAGTATATCAGCTGTGTCGAACGATGGATACCATTATGGCAATGCGGCCACTGTCGATAGGCAGATTCTCAGCGATAGCGATACATTACTTTTCTCGTTGCGTCTTTATCCCCATGAGAAAGGCCCGCTGCTATTTTTGGATTATGTGGAGATGTTTTATTGGCGGCAGTTGAAACGTGTGGGAAGTGCTTTCCCTTTTCGTCTTATAACCAATCAGTTTGGGTATGGTGTTACCGCCATTTGGGTTCAAAACGCAAGTACTGACTTCCAGTTGTGGGACGTCACGGAGCCGCTTAACCCCGTTGTGCAAGAGTGCATCCAAAGTTCGGGTAATTTCGTGTTTGCCACCGATGAACGCGCCGAGCGGCGTTATCTTATGTTCAGACCAGCAGGAATACGCCCCATTACCTCGTGGACAAGTCTTCCCAACCAAGACCTTCATGCCATCACGAGTGCTGACATGCTCATCATCACTGCGCCTGACTTTTTGCAACAAGCCTTTGAGTTGGCTCAGTTCCATGAAGAAATGGATGGCTTGACGAGTGTTGTGGTGAACGTCAAGGAGATTTACAATGAGTTTTCCACGGGTACCACAGACCCTTCGGGTATCCGTGATTTCATTCGCATGGTGTATTGCAGATGCGGTGGACAATTGAAGTATGTGACGCTTTTTGGCCGGGCTTCGTTCGACTTCAGGGACATTAAAGGCTACAATCGCAACATGGTTCCTTGTTATGAAACCATGGAGAAACCTGAATATATGCTGAGCTTTTGCACCGATGACTTTTTCGGCTTGATGGACGAGAATGAGGGCTTGAACAGTGCCGGCAAACTCGATTTGGGCATTGGCCGCTTACCCGTTTTAACCACAACAGAAGCCGACGCGGTCATAGCCAAAATCCGGCGTTATCATGACCTTGCCAACAACTATGGCGAATGGAAGACCAATCACCTGTTTATGGCTGGTGACGATGCGAGCCAGCAGTATTTGATATCCACCGAACTCTGCGCCATGATGATGGATACGTTGTTCCATTCCATGAATGCCGAAAAGATTTATGCCGACGCTTATTCCATCGTCAATACGACTTCGGGAGAGGAAATTCCGCAGGCGCATGATGAATTGATGACCGCATTCGATAAGGGTTTCCTCATGATGACCTATTCAGGCCATGGTGGGGTGAAGGGCTTGACCGACAAGAAGTTGTTCTACCTCTCGGATTTTCCGCAATTGCACAACCGCGACCAACTTCCCTTCCTGTTTACGGCTACTTGCGAATTCACCAAATACGACGACCCTTTGGTGATCTCGGCAGGTGAGCAGGTTTTCTTGTTGCCCGATGGTGGGGCAGGGGCTTTGTTCACTTCATGTCGTCCCACGCAGGCAGGTAGCAATAAGATTCTTTCTAAGGCTTATACAAAAGTGGTGTATCTGCGTGATGATGAGGACAAGCCTTTGCGCTTTGGCGATATTGTGAGGCTGAGCAAAAACGACATGACCAATTATTCAACGACCAACGAGGTCAACAAGAACATCATGTATCTCCTCATCGGTGACCCAGCTTTGCGTATTGCGATACCACAGGAGGAAGTCGCCACGTTGAAGATCAATGGTAAAGATGCCAATTCGTTTGATACTGGAATCCATGCCATGAGCATGGTCAGCGTGGAGGGCGAAATTAGGGGCACGGCTGGCCGTATTGATGCCGATTTCAACGGCAAGCTGTGGCTTCGTCTCTTTGGACAAAAGTCGAAAATCATTCCTGTTGCCAATCCTTCGACGACGTATTATCAACACAAGGATGTGCTTTATCAAGGTTGCGTCAGCGTGCGTTCAGGTAAGTTTGCGGCCACTTTCCAGGTGCCTTCCGACATCAAGCCTGACGATGGCATCTGCCGGATCAGTTACTATGCATACGACTCCATTCGCTGCCTCGATGCCCAAGGTGCATTTGAACGCATTACTTTAGGGGGCACCGACCCAGCCATGTTGCCCGACAACGAAGGCCCGCAAATCAGCTTTTATTGGAATTCCCCCGAATTCCAGAATGGCGATGTGGCCGATAGACAAGGCACACTCTATGCCAATCTCTATGATGCGCAGGGCATCTATCACTATGATTTCAGCATTGGTCGCGACATCACGCTCAGCAGCAACTTGCCTGCCTACGACAATTTGATTTTGAACGAGCAATATGAGCCGGTCATGGACGACTTCCGTCGTGGCCGTATTGTCATCCCTGTCACCGACTTGACGGAAGGCACCTATGAGTTCGTGCTGAAGGTGTGGGATATGCAGAACAACCCGTCAACTGCAAAGGTGTGGTTCACCGTTGGCGGCGACCTGTTCCTTGCGGGTGTGCGCAACTATCCCAATCCTTTTAATGAGGAGACTTATATCACCATGACACATGTGGGCGACGAGGGAGGTTTTCATGTGAACATGGAGGTGTTCGACCTCATGGGGCGCAAGTTGGTATCGGTTTCAAAAGACCTTTCGTTGACTAGCGATGGACAACTTGAACCATTGAAGTGGAATGGACGTGACAATGCAGGCAACGCACTGCCCACAGGTGTCTATCTCTATCGTCTTACACTGAGTGACCAACAGGGCAAGTCGCGCACAGTAAGCCAGCGTATGATGATTTCCCGATAATGCAAAAAGAATTTTTTTCATCCATACAATAAGCGACCTGAATAATCGTTATCTTTGCAATTCAAAAAATCAAACAGAATATGAAAATCAGAAGACTTTTTCTCGCCGCCTTTATTTTAATTGCGGCCAATTCATTCGGACAAGGCTATAAATTGGGCGGATACGCCCCCAATGTCATCACTACTGCTGTTCCGTTTGTTTCCATTGCTCCCGATGCACGTGGCGGTTCCATGGGCGATTGTGGCGTGGCTACCGACCCAGACGTCTATTCCATGAACTACAACCCAGCCAAGTATGTCTACTTGAAGGATAAGCTGAGCATCGGTTTGGGTTACAGCCCATGGTTGAGGAATTTGGTCAACGATATGAACCTCGCTTATTTGGCTGGTGCCTATAAAATCAATGACCGCTCGGCGGTGGCAGCTACATTGCGTTATTTCAGTTGCGGTTCCATCGAGTTTAGGGATGAGGCCAATAACTATTTGGGTGATTACAGGCCAAACGAATGGGCTTTTGACGCTACCTATTCACGTATGCTCGGCGATTATCTTGCGGGTGCCGTTTCAGGTCGTTTCATCTATTCCAACCTGACGCAAAACATAGGTACCAATAACAGCAATCCTCGTCCAGGTATTTCAGTGGCTGCCGACATCGGTGTGTATTACAAACGCCCTGTAGAATGGTTCAAAACCATGGATGCCGATTTCGCTTGGGGTATTGCCATCAACAACATTGGTAGTAAAATCAGCTATGACGGTATTTCCGACAAGAGAGACTTTATCCCGACCACTTTGCGTTTGGGTCCCAGCCTGAAACTTGAACTCAATGAGTACAATTCATTGGCCTTCAACCTGGAATTTTCCAAGCTGTTGGTGCCTACACCGCCAGTCATTGCCAGAGACTCCCTCTCAGGTCAACCTATCATCGACCCCAACACGGGAACTTATCAAATCCAATATGGTTACGACAACAACGTTTCCGTCGTGCGCGGCATGATTCAGTCGTTTTACGATGCACCAGGAGCGGGTTACAATACATACACTGGCGAGTGGGAGCATTACGGCAAGTTCTATGAGGAGCTTTGCGAAATCAACATTGGCGTTGGTGTTGAGTATTGGTATAACAATATTTTTGCTGTCCGCGCTGGCTATTTCAATGAGACCGCGCTGAAGGGCAACCGTAAGTATGTCACCCTGGGCGCCGCGCTGAAATACAATGTGTTTGGCCTTGACGTCTCCTACTTGATTCCAGTTTCTACTGTGGTGGGGAGCAACCCGTTGGAGAATACATTGCGCTTCAACCTGACTTACAGTTTGGGGGCAAAGAAAGGATAATTTAATGGTTATGTTATGTTGAAAAGCGGCTTTCGGGCCGCTTTTCTTATTTTGGTCTGTCTGGATTCGGTTTGTAGAGACGGTGTGCACTCAGTCTCTACTGGTTCGTTAGAATATCAGTGCCAGCAACACATACAGCCAATGTGCTGCGATGCCTGCGCAAAGGCCACCGATGGTGTGTGCGCCGATGGCTTTGCCGATGAGCTTGCGGTAGCCGAGGCTGTCAAGCATGGCAGCATGGGTGCTGAGGAACCCGCTCCAACACATGCCGATGGCGGTGAACACAGCAATGGCGTTGTTGTTGATGATGCCTTCAGCGATGAAACGCGGCACCAAGCCGATGGCGGCTCCCACGGCGCCGAGGGCCGTCATGGGGAAGGAGATGAGGGCACCATCCTGGAAACCGAAGAGCCAGTCGAAGATGAAGTTAATCTTGTTGGCCGCCCAACTGATGACGGGCACACCTTCGTAGGCCACGCCCATATATTCACCATTCGCGCCCGAAGCACCAAAGGTGAGCATCATCACGATGGTGGAGATGCAAAGCACGCCTGGAATGATGGCGAAACCGATGTTGACGCCGTCCTTGCCGCCGTCAAGCAGTGAGTTGAGGAAACGCATGAACACGCCGCCTTCGCTCTTGAAGGTGATTTGCTGTTCGTCGCCGCCAAACCCTTCATCGACTGGTGCATCCAATTCGGGATAGGCTTTCAGGGTGGAGCGTTGCATCAAACGGGTGGAAACAATGCTTCCGATGATCGCACCGGCCACGCCAATCAAGGCACCCTTGCCGAAGCCTAAGCCCGTCATGAACGCGACCACCACCAAACCCATCCCGAAGGCCGTTCCGAAGTTGGTCAGCGAGACGAGTTGGTACTTTTTGAAATAGCGGTTGAAGTTCTTGTCATGTGCCAAGGTGATGATGGCAGGATTGTCGCTCAAGAAAGTCATGATGGCACCCAGTGCCGCCACGCCCGGAAGGTTGTAGAGCGGCTTCATCAGTGGACGGAGCAGGTTCTCCAACAGGCGCACCACGCCAAACTCGACGAGCATCTTGCTGATGGCGCCCATCAGCACGCAGATGGCCATGATGTAGAACACGGTTTCCAATAGCAGGTGGTAGGCCGTCTGCATGAAAGTGTTCAGCATCTTGGGCAGCGTCATCTTGTAGGCCAACAGCCCAAAGAAGGCGAAGAAAATGATGAGGAAAATGATGGCCTCGAAGCTGCGCTTGGTAGTGAACTTCAAAGGACGTTTCAGTTTTTCCTCGAATTTCTTGAAGATTCTTTCCACCCTCTCGTGGTAGTTGAGGGTGTTCCGTTTTACGGTGTTGTATTTCGTTTTAGCCATGACGGATTATTTTTTCAATGCATGAAGTAAATCGACTTTCCAAGTGAGGCCGAGGTTGGCTTGGAACTTGCTGTCGCCGTCTGAACTGGTGTGTGAGCCGCACAAGTGGAGGCGCAGACTGCGGTCGCCCAAGGGATAAAACTCAAAGCCAATGCTCTCGAAATCAACCTTTTTTCCAGGAACCACATATTGGTCGTATGGTTCGGTGTTGGGCAGCTGGGCTTGGTTGTAGTCGTAGCCTGCCTTGGTGAACACAATCCATTTTTTGCCGATGTCGAAGCCGATGCCGAAAATGGCGGTGATGTCCTGACCGAAGAAATGGGTTTGTTCGAAGGAAGCGCGGTTGATGATGTCAAGATACATCTCTACGCCCTTGAATTGCAGCTTGTTGCCCAAAGCGATGTAGTTGATGAACTTGCCAGGTTGGTATTCAATCATATTGATAGAATAGGTCGTCTTGAAGACGTTAAAGTCACCGTACCACATCAGGTTGTAGGCGTAGATGCTTTGCATGGCTGCGTTGATGAAGGGCGAGTTGCACACTTGGAACAGCACATGGTTTTTGCCAGAATTGTCCTTGAAATTGAAAGATGCACCTACCTCGTAGCAGCATACCGTGTTCCAGAATTCGGTGCCATAATAGATGTCAATGGGGTCGGAGTCGTATTCCCAACCACCAATGGCAACCACTTGCTTACCAGCGGAAAGGAAGAGATTGTCCGTGAAATACCAGTTGAGGTAGGCCCAGTCGGTGCCTTGGAAGAAAGTGTTGGCGAAGTTGATGTTGGGTGTGTTGAGGCGCTGGCGCAGGTGGTAGGAGAACTTTTTGCCGATGGTGCCATCTAAAGCAACGACCAAGTATTTTCCAGCAAAGCCGTGGTCGATGCTGTCGTTGTCCAAATGGTAGTCGAGGGTGAAGTCGGCACGGGTGTTCAGATGCAGGTTGTCAAG